>Ga0070730_10000288_pt1 | contig 63894 bp, 60 predicted proteins | sample Coa_R1_3_FD_66447 | JGI IMG/M metagenome (GOLD analysis project Ga0070730, IMG submission 66447) | Surface soil microbial communities from Centralia Pennsylvania, which are recovering from an underground coalmine fire - Coalmine... | ecosystem: Environmental > Terrestrial > Soil > Unclassified ... | reverse complement strand
GCCACAAGGCCGGCTCACTGAGCTGCTGCCCTGGGAATGGAAGAAGACCCCCGTCGAGTCCGCTGCCTGATCGGACCATCGCCCCACGCGATTATCCCGCGGCCCTCACCGGACGGTTACGCCTCTGTGGCGCGCAGAGTCTTTCAGGAGAACGGCGCAAATTTGTCCGCCGCGATGCCGTGCCTCGTAACGGGACGAGCGCATTGCGCTCCCGCTGAGCCATCAGCGCATGACCATCGAACGCCGGGCCAGCCGGTGCCGGTCAAGGCCGCCAGCCGACGGAGCCGGGCGCGCGCAGCGCGAGCCTTGATTGGCGCCGGCTGATCCGGCAGCGGCTTGCCAAGCGCTGACGGCGGGACATCGTTCCGATCAGCACACCAGGACGCTAAGTTGGGATCGGTGCCATCGACACATTGCGCTGACTCCTTGAGCGCAAAGGAGAACTCAGATTCTTGCAAGGTGCGGGCAAAGCAGTAACGTGCGCCAGGCTTCTGGAATCTCGTGACCGACCGCGGCGCCACCTTGCGCCTTTATCCTGCTATCAAGCGGTCGGTAGTCTGCGCCTCGCCGGTCCTGCGCTATCCTTCGCCAAACCGCCACCGGACAAAAACCAGGACAAGCAGAACGCGAGCAGGTTCCACGCTGATCGAGATGCGCATTGGGCCCGCCGAATATACGCGAGCGGCTGGCCCGGCTTTATCCGGATGTCCACACCCCGGCGGCCCGATGCCGGCGCTCCTCAGCGGCCCAGGCCCGCGCCCGACGCCCATGCCAGCCTGCTGAAGCTACCACCCCCTCAAATTATTTTTTGTGCCGCGACCCCGGCGCCGGGTTTGCGCCCTTGTCTGGGTGAATGCGCCATAGCGGCGCGTCACGAACCGGAGCACAGAACCATGTGGTATAGGAAGAACGTTGGCGGGTGGGAGCGCGCGGCCAGGCTGACGGGCGGGGGCTTGATGCTCATCTGCGGCGTGGTTGCGCTGCACGCTTCGCCGCTCGGGCTCCTGCTCAGCGGCGCGGGTGTCGTGACGCTGGTCACCGGCCTGTTCGGGTATTGTCCTGCCTGCGCCATCGCCGGGCGCGAGCCACTGAAGGGGTGACTTCCTTGGCGCGCGTATCAGGCGATCTCTTGCTCGCGGCACAGTCGGGTGACCGGCACGCGCTGACACAGCTATTGGTGGCGCTGCAGCCGGACATTCGACGCTACGCCCGGCGCCTTTGCTACCGCACCTCGATTATCGAAGATGTGGTGCAAGAAGCACTCATCGTCGTGTACCGGCGCGTGGGCACGATCCGCAGTCCAGCCGCACTCGCCGGCTGGCTGGTGACCGTCATCGCGCGGCTTTGCATGCTGCCGGCGCTGATGCTGATGCGCGGAGTCGAGGAGCTCGCCAGCCTGGAAGAGTCACGCGAGCTCGCAAAGATCCCGCCGGACGAGTTGCGCGTCGACCTGGTCAATGCGATCGAGTCGCTTTCGCCGTCCCATCGCGAAGTGCTGCTGCTGCGGGATCTCGAAGATCTGACGATTTGGGAAATCGCCGGGCGGCTCGGCGTGACGCGCGAAGCGGCCAAAAGCCGCCTGCGCCGCGCCCGCGCACTGGTGCGCGAATACCTGCTCGGCACAAAGGACAGCGGACGAGAGAGCACATGAATTACTTTCGTGGAGTCGGCATGTTCGGGAGCACCTTCCTGGGCGCACACCTGATGCGCGGCGCAGCTGCGGCGGCGCTACTCGCTTGGGCCATCGTCCACCAGACCGCGCACCCTTGGCTATCCTTGGGCGCGGGCGTTGCCGCCCTCGTCGCGCTACGCGGATGCCCGATGTGCTGGACAGTGGGCCTGGTCGAGACGCTTTCGCAAGGCCGTCGCAATTCAACCGCTGAACGCGCTGACCGGACATGGCTGCATTAACATTGCGACAGGAACGGGAAGGAGCGAGGTGAAGAGAACTCGACGGCCGGGACAACTAATTGTGGGGCCGCGTTCAATGCTCGTAGCAGAAAGTGATTTGCTAACCTATTCTTGTCGGGTCGTGGGGAGCACGCAATGTCGAAAGCAATTGCCGTCTTGGGCTCCGCTCTGTTCTTCGTCATTGCGCCGTTGATGCTGGCAGGCTTCGTCCCCTGGTGGGTCACGCAGTGGGAATTTCGGCCAGCTTTTTCGGCGTCGATCTAACCCGCATCCTCGGCGGTATATTGATCATCGTCGGAGTGCCCGGAGTTGTGGATTCATTTGCCCGTTTTGCGCTGGAGGGGCTGGGGACACCCGCCCCGATCGCGCCGACACAAAAGCTCGTAGTGACTGGCCTTTATCGCTACGTGCGAAATCCGATCTACATCGCGGTCGTCGCAGTCATTTTTGGTCAGGCCCTTTTGTTTGGTGACTGGCGTCTCCTCTGGTACGGCGCGCTACTCTGGCTTTTTTTTCATGTCTGGGTGGTGATGATCGAAGAACCGACGCTCAAGCAAACATTCGGCACAGAGTACGAGAGCTTTCGGACTAATGTGCCGCGCTGGATTCCGCGGTTGACGCCATGGCGAGCCGCATAAAGGAATCGCTGCAAGCGGCTCGATGCCGACTGCAACAAACAGTGCCAAACGCCGAAGCGTGGCAAGCGCGCCTAGTGGCCTCGCCCCGGAGGGCCCACTACGTTAGCCGCCAGGTCGAAATAACGCATGGGCCGGGCAACTGCTCCGCACGCCGTGTCTTCCCGATCCCGGAGGAAGACCGGCCGTCTGCGCCTGCGCATTATGAGGACCGAATCTGGCCCATAGGAGAAGAATCCTGATCGCGGCAAATAGGGCTGCTTATTGGCGTACTCCCGCCATCGCCGTAGGCGCGGGCCCGTGATCGCAGATGGGGCTTCGGCCAACAGTCTTAGTACTCGTCCCCTCGGGACTGAATACCGAAGGACGAAGCGTACACAACGACGCTCCTCCAGCGTTCTCCGCAACCTGCTCTAAGCCGCCTGGCTATGCCCCTCGTCGCCGAACAGATGAACCTTGTTGCGGCCGGCGGCCTTCGCATCATAGAGCGCGACGTCGGCTTCCGCGAACAATTCGGTGATCCGCCGGCGATGCGGGCGGCCGACGAGAGCAGCTCCGATCGAGGCACTGACCTCGATGCGAAGACCGTTCCAGAAAAGCGGTCGGCTCAACATCATGACGGTCTGCTGCAGCACGTGTGCGATCCGGGCAGGGTTTGTCGGAGCGTGCAGGATGATCCCAAATTCGTCGCCGCCGAGCCGGCTGACCAGGCCGGCATTATGGAAGGCCCGCTGCAGACGCCGCGCGACTTCGCACAGGCATGCGTCTCCGGCCGGATGGCCGAACGTATCGTTGAGGCCCTTGAAACCATCGAGGTCGATCAGAACGAGTGCCGACGCGAAGCCGTGATTCAGGCTGTCGCCCACGACCTCGCGATAACGGGCCTGAAAAACGTAGCGATTGGCGAGCCCAGTGAGCGGATCGGTTTCGGCTTGCTGCCGCAGGCTCTCCATCGCTTGTCGGTCGGAGGTGATGTCCTGTTTGGAGCCGAAGATCCGCGCCGGCCGTCCGCACTCTCCCGCCCTGTTGATCGAGAGGCGCATCCAGCGCCTTTCGCCGCGCCAAGTTCTGATCTCGGCATCGAGCGTTACCGCGCGACCGCTCCGGATCACCTCGGCACGAGCGAGTTCCATGTTGCGCCGCGACTCGTCGATATAGAGATCGACGATGCTCGCGCGCCGCAGCGGGTTGCCCATCGGATAGCCGAAGATGTCGTAGACGCCCGGAGTCCAGGTCAGGCGCTCCGTCTCGAGTTCACATTCCCAGGCGCCGATGCGAGCGGCATTCAAGGCCTGATCATAGAGGCGGACGCGAACCTCGTCCGACAGAGCCGTGGCAGCATGGCCTGCTTCATCTCTCATCGATGATCCGGCAGCATTTCGGGGGTTTGCCCATGTGTCTAAAAGCTAGGGCTGCCGTGTTAACGAACTCTATACGTCCGCCTGCATCCGGCCGGTTCGGGGCCGCGGATATCGAGGACGCCTTCCTCGACCACCGCTTGGCCGCTATGAGTGCGCGGAATTCTACCGGCATCTTTCAGGAGGAGTGGGATGCAGTTGAACTGGCGGCGACCGCAGCATGCCGGCGAACCGAAGCTCGCTTTCGCCCAGGCAAGGAATGCGTTGTCTAAAATAATATAATAATTTCAATTACATACGAGTTCGCGGTTTTATTCCGAAGGGCGCGCCATTTCGGCTGCAAGACTGAGCACTCCGAACCCCTCGTTTTTTGGACTTCGGACAGCGACCAGCGTGCGCTGGAGCACGCTATTTTGGCCCGGGCGCGCAGCGGCAACAACGCTTGCGCCAACAGTCCTCGACGTAAAAGCGCCGCGAGCGCTCAACATCCCTTGAGACGATGAAGTGAGTGATCGCGATGCCCTCTGTGGGTGCCGAGAATTTTGCCATCGGCTTGCTCTTTCGGGGTGCGTTGACGCGTTCCGGGCGCTCAGAACCGGCAAGGCGTAGCGGCTTGGTCGCTCGAAACGCAATACCGGGCGCGGTCGCAGAGACCATCGCGTTTCATCGTGGTGGTCGCGCGCAGCCGTCGCGAACGTCCTATATTCGGGCGAAGACCCTAAGCCGGCATTGGTACGCCGGCTCCGACGCCCCTCTGGACCCAGCGAGACAGGCCATGGTGAAACCGTTTCCGTCCAAGACCCACATCGGCAATCACGCGCTGCATCCCGAAACGCTGATGCTGAACTACGGCTACGATCCGCAACTGTCGGAAGGAGCCGTCAAACCACCGGTCTTCCTGACGTCGACCTTTGTGTTCAGGACCGCCGAAGATGGAAAGGACTTCTTCGATTTTGTCTCGGGCCGACGAGAGCCTCCCGAAGGGATGGGTGCAGGCCTGGTCTACTCGCGGTTCAATCATCCCAACAGCGAGATTGTCGAGGACAGGCTCTCTGTCTATGAGCGCACCGAGAATTGCGCGCTGTTCTCATCCGGCATGGCCGCGATTGCGACCACTGTCCTGGCGTTTGCGCGACCCGGCGACGTGATCTTGCATTCACAACCGCTCTATGGCGGCACTGAAACCTTGTTTGCAAAGACGCTTGCGGGCCTCTCCATCGCCGCCGTGGGCTTTGCCGATGGTCTCGACGAAGCCGCAGTCAGGCTGGCGGCAGAGGAAGCCATGCGCAAAGGCCGGATTGCGATGATCTTTATCGAAACCCCGGCAAATCCCACCAACGGCCTTGTCGATATCGCGATGGTCCGGCGCATCGCGGACATGGTCGGCAGGACGCAGGGACACTCGCCGATCGTTGCCTGCGACAACACATTGCTGGGGCCGGTGTTTCAGCGGCCGATCGAACATGGCGCGGATCTGTCGTTGTATTCGCTGACCAAATATGTCGGCGGTCATTCCGACCTGATCGCGGGCGCCGCGCTCGGCTCGAAAGCCCTCATGAAAAGCATAAAAGCGTTGCGAGGGGCCATCGGCACCCAACTGGACCCGCACTCATGCTGGATGATCAGCCGGTCGCTCGAGACACTTGGCCTGCGCATGGAAAAAGGCGACCGAAATGCGCAGGTCGTGGCGGATTACCTGCGTGACCACCCCAAAGTGGCAAAGGTCCATTACCTTGCTCACCACGACGACGTATCCCGCGCCGGCCGTGTGTTCGCAAAGCAATGCGACGGCGCGGGCTCGACTTTTTCGTTCGACATCGTCGGCGGTCAGAGCGCAGCATTCAGATTCCTGAACGCGCTGCAAATCTTCAAGCTGGCGGTGAGCCTTGGTGGCACGGAGTCGCTTGCCAGCCATCCTGCAACAATGACGCATTCCGGCGTTCCGGCCGACATCCGTCAGAAGATAGGCGTTCTCGACTCCACGATCCGGCTGTCGATCGGCATCGAGCACAGTTCTGATCTTATCGCAGATCTTGCGCAGGCTCTGAACGAGGCATAACCCGCATGGGTCGCGCCTGATTCAGATTTTGGGCCTTGTCCAGATTGCGGGCCTTTTCTACGCGCTATGTCCGCCGCTATGTTCGAGCATGTCCCCAGTCCGCTCTGTACTCCTGGACCTCGACGGAACGTTAGTCGACTCGCAGCCAGGCATTGTCGCAAGCTGCTTGGCTGCACTGCGTGCACTCGGACACGACCCCGACGAAGCGCTCGATGTCAAACGCGCCATCGGGCCGCCACTCGAAGACGTGCTGCAGGCTTTGCTGCAAGCGCACGGAGACGACCGGATCGGCGAAGCTGTGGTGGCCTATCGTCAGCACTACGGCGAAAGCGGCCTGCTCGGAAGCGAGCCTTACCCCGGAATCAGCGACGCGCTTCAAGACATGCGGCGAGCTGGATTGCGGATCTACCTGGCCACATCGAAGCGTGAAGTCTTTGCTCGACGCATCCTGGAGAACCTGAAGCTGGCAGCTTACTTCGACGGCATCTATGGCTCGGTGCCAGACGGCAAGCTGGACCATAAGCCCGCGCTGCTCGCCCATATCCTGTCTGAACAAGATATAGATGCTTCGCACAGTCTTATGGTGGGGGACCGCCGGCACGACATCGTCGGCGCTCACGCGGTCAATATGCGCGGTCTTGGCGTGCTTTGGGGATATGGCAGCCGGGATGAACTTGAAGCGGCAGGCGCAGACCGATTGGTGAAGCTGACTGCCGATCTGGCTCGCATCGTCTTGTCAATGCTGGACGGATAGCCACCGTTTCAGGCCGGTGACCACATGCGGTTACCCGGACGGCGAGGCTCACTCGCGTTCCAATGCCCTTCGGATATCAAACTCGGGCATGGGTCCGGAGTCTTGCGGCCTTTCATCTCCCTTTCAAGGCTTGCTTGCAACCAAGAGCGATTGAACTATGTCAGCCAGAGGCGCAGCCCAAGATCACCAGTCCTCACAAGGACCGGGCGTCTCTTTGCAGGAGATCTCAGGGCCAGTATATCGTGCAAAGCAGCTTCGACGACGCGGACGGATTGGTTGCATTTCTCGGGATTCTTGACGGAAACCAACGATGATTGATGACGACGTTCTCTCTGGGACACAATTCCGTCCGCACACGTCCCATTGGGGCGTGTTCTCCGCACGCGTGAGCGACGGTCGTCTGGACGTGCGCCCTTATGAGAAGGACCCCGATCCCAATCGACTGATCGAAAACTTCACGGATGCGCTGAACCACCGGGCGCGCGTGGCTCGCCCGATGATACGCCGCGGCTGGCTGGAGCGAGGCGCGGGGCCGGATGAGCGTCGAGGCCGCGACGAATTCGTGGCGGTGCCGTGGGACGAGGCCTTGGACCTACTCGGCAGGGAACTGGCGCGTGTTCGCGATCAATTCGGTCCGACTGCCATCTTCGGTGGATCTTATGGCTGGTCGAGCGCCGGGCGCTTTCACCACGCTCAAAGTCAAGTCCACCGTTTTCTCAACACGGCGCTCGGCGGATACGTAAAGTCCGTCAATACGTATAGCTCAGGCGCGTCGTCGGTTATCGTACCGCATATTCTCGGAGACTATGAGGATCTGACCAAGCGGAACGTCACCTGGGAGCGGATCGCAGAGCACACAGACGTCGTGATCGCCTTCGGAGGCATGGCGCTGAAGAACAGCATGGTCGCCGGCGGCAGCGTGAGCAAGCACATTGAGCGAGGCGCCATGCGCCGTGCGCGGCGCCGCGGATGCGAGTTCATTCTCGTCAGCCCGTTGCGGGCCGATTTGCCGGAAGAGGCAGGCGCCGACTGGATCAGTTGCATTCCCGGAACCGACACCGCGTTGATGCTGGCGATTGTCCATGCGCTGGTCGCAGAAGGCCTGCATGATCGCGCGTTTATCGACCGTTATACCGTGGGCTGGCCGGAGTTCGAACGTTATCTGATGGGAGCAGCGGACGGCCAGGCAAAGGATGCCGAATGGGCGGCGCCCATCGTCGGCATGGAGGCCAACGCGATTCGTGCGCTGGCGCGCCGCCTGCACGGCCGACGCGCGCTTGTTGTGGTTTCGCATTCGCTGCAGCGTGCCGAGCATGGCGAGCAACCCGTATGGATGGGGGCGGTGCTTGCGGCAGCGCTCGGGCAGATCGGCCTGCCCGGTGGGGGATATGCCTACTCGCTTGGTGCAATCGCCTACTACGGTCGTCGGACCAACGACGTCCCGATGCCGACGCTGCCGCAGGGCCGAAATGGCGTCAGGGAATTCATTCCCGTTGCACGCATCGCCGACATGCTGCTCAATCCCGGCAGCCAATATCGCTACAACGGACGGACGCTGTCCTATCCCGAGATTCGCCTCGTCTATTGGGCCGGCGGCAATCCATTCCACCATCACCAGGATCTCAATCGGCTGCGGCGCGCCTTCGCCAGGCTCGACACGCTTGTGGTGCACGAACTTGGCTGGACCGCCACCGCCCGCCATGCGGATGTGGTGCTGCCCTGCACGATGACGCTGGAGCGTTCCGATATCGGTGCGTCGTCCAACGATCCGTTGGTGGTTCCCATGCGTCCTGTGGCGAAGCCATTCGGCGAAGCCCGCGACGACTATGCGATCTTCTCCGAGCTCGCCGAGCGGCTCGGCGCGCGGCAGGCTTTCACCGAGGGGCGCACCGTGCGCCAATGGCTTGAGTTTCTCTATGAGCCTACGCGCGCAGGCCTTGTGTCACATGGCCTGGCGGCTCCGAGCTTCGACGAATTCTGGAATGGCGAGGGGCTCGACGTGCCACAGAAAATGGACGATGGCGGCCTGCTGCGGGCGTTTCGCAACGACCCCGATGGAGCGCCGCTCAGGACACCGAGCGGCCGGATCGAGATCTACTCATCGACAATCGCCGGCTTCAATGAGCCGGACTGCCCAGGTCATCCGGCCTGGCTCGTTCCAAGCGAAGCACCGACGCGCGCAGCGCCACTGCACCTGATCGCCAATCAGCCGACGACACGCCTGCACAGTCAACTCGATTTCGGCGCCCATAGCGCCGCAGCAAAGCATCGCGGCCGCGAGGTCGCGCGCATGCATCCGAAGGACGCAATGGCGCGCGGCATTGCCGACGGCGACATTGTTCGGCTCCATAACGCGCGCGGGTCATGCCTCGCCGCCGTGCGGCTGACGGAAGACATCAGGCCGGGCGTCGTTCAGCTTCCGACCGGTGCCTGGTACGACCCTGAGGATGCCGAGGAGGAGATGCCGATGTGCGTCCATGGCAATCCGAACGTCCTGACGCGCGATATTGGCACGTCCGCGCTCGCGCAGGGTTGTACAGGTCAATTGACGACGGTTCAGGCGGAACCCTTCAAGCGCAACATTCCACCGATCAAAGCGTACGATCCGCCTTTGGCCTGAACAGGAAAAGCCCCGCCGGAGCGGGGCCTTTCAATCTTGCGGACTTATTTCTTGCCAGATCTTATTTGCCGCCGGGCTTTTGAGCGGGCGCCGGCATGTTGCCGTGGCCCGAAGGCGGGGCCTGCCCGGTCGTGCTCGGCTGAGCCGGTACCGGAGCTGTGCCCTGACCCGCCTGCCCGGTCGTCGACTGGTTGTTCTGCGGCGTCTGTGCGCTCGGCTGTTGGCCGCTCGGCGCCTGCCCAGTCGTGGTCTGCGAGCCGGACGGCTGTTGCTGTTGCATCCCGGTTTGGCCGCTTTGGCCACCTTGGCCGACCGTGGATTGCTGGTTCTGATTTCCGCCCTGACCGACCGTGGACGGTCCGCTCTGGGTAGCGCTTTGGCTGATCTTGTTCGACAGTCCAAGCGCGGCAACTGTACGGGTATCGATAGAGCCGCTCGTCTGCAGACCCTGCTGTCGCTGGAACGTGATCAGCGCTTCACGCGTCCGGTCACCAAATACTCCGTCCGCCTCACCGCTGAGCAAGCCCCTTTCGATCAGAGTCTGCTGCACCACCCGGATCTCGTCGGGGCCCAGATTGAGCGCCGCGAAGCTCTCGTTACCGACAGCGCGTCGGGCGAAGTGAGTTCGCGGCCCGGCCGGGATAACGTCGACCACCCGGTGCGATCGATCGACGATGATGATCTCGTCCTCCACGACAAAGAAGCTGTCGTCGCGGTAGGCCGGGAACTCGTCGATCAGCACCGGGAAGGTCGAGACCGCCACGACTCGGAATCGCGACGGCACCACTACGCCGGTATTGATCGTGAAGTTGATGTTGTTGATGTTAACCCGCGGCACATTGCTGGCAGACAACACCGATTGCTGAATCCTGGTTTGCTGTTGCGCGGTTACGGTCGTGCGACCCGACAGGCTTTGAGCAACAGTCCCCTGAGTCCGGCTTTGGGCTGTATTCGTCTGACTCTGTGTCGCAGCACCGCTCGTCGTGCTCTGGCCCTGTGTCGTGGTGCCGGCCCGATTTTGTGGTTGCGGCTGCGTCTGCTGCGCCTGATTAGGCGCCTGCTTCGGCGTCGCCTGCCCGGTGGTTTGACCTTTCGTCGAGGCGCCGGGCCGATTTTGCGGCTGCGACTGGGTCTGCTGCGGCTGGTTGGGCGCCTGCTTCTGCTGCTTCTGCGTTGCCTGGCCGGTGGTCTGACCCTTCGTCGGAGTGCTGGGGCGGCCCTTTTGCTCCTGCTCACTCTTGCGCGTTGGAGCGACGGAAGGCGCTTTCCCGGCTTCCGATGGACGAGCCTGCTCGGTGGCACGCGGGCTTTGTCCTATGGTCTGACCTTTCTGGGCCTGCCCGTGCTCGGGCTGACCCCGGCCCATCTGCCGCTCGCTTGGGCCTTCAGGTCGCGCTCCTCCTCTCGCTCCCTCTCTTGGGCCTTCGCCTCGGCCGACGGTTTGCGACGGTTCGCCGCGGTGACCACCAGACATGCCTGGCGACATCTGGCCTCCCGCGTGACCTGCTGACGGAGCCGCAGAGGTGCCGCGTTCGCTGCCACCTCCTCCACCCATTCCGCCGCCCTCGCGCATACCTTGCGCTGACGCCACGCTGACACCGGCCAACAGCACGGCTGTCGTTAGCAGGAACCTGCCTTTCACAGTTTTGCTCTCCATAAGAGAAATTCCTCCAGTGCTTTTGCTTTCGCTGGGTGGTGTTCTCGGCGCAATAGATTCGCATCGGTGATCGAACCGTTGCGCTCGCGTCACCCGCGCCTGCGCCCATGGTCTCGTCCGTGCCATTAGCGACATCTACGAGGATATCGTCGCTGAGTCTCCTCGTGCCCGCCTGGCCCGATCGAGCGACGAGCAACGCCGCTGTCCCGAACTCGCGCTGCTCTTCACCGGAAAACGATGGCGCGGGAAACCCGTTCCTCCGGCCTCGCATTTTCAGCGCTTGTCCAACGCTTCGGAACCTTGACGATCCGGAACTCGGCGGCGCATCCGTCTATGCGTCTGACGAAGGTCTCGCATGCGAATGATCAGAACAGGATCGGAACAGGATCAATGTCTCCGCTGCTCCCTATCGTCGCGTCGCTTACTGCGCGACCGCAACATCTCCGATCAGCGGGAAGCGATCGGACGACCGCTCTCCGACTTCCTCAAGGCGCAGGCCGAACCGCCTCTCGCAACGCGCCGGCGGCGCCCGTTGCACCCGCCCGCTCGGCGGCAGGTTGCTCCGCCAGCAGGATAATCGCACCGGCGACAATCGCGGAGAGGCCGATCGAGACAAACATCGGCGTCGGGCTTCGATAGATCTGCTGCAGGCTGCCTGCGACCAGCGGACCCAGGATGGCGCCGACCCGCGCGATCGATAATTCCATCCCCACCGCCGTGGCCCGCACGCTGGTCTCGTACGAATTGGCGGTGAAATTGTTCAGCACGAATTGCGCACCGATGATGCAGAAGCCGGCGAGCGCGACGGCGGTCACGTTGAGAACATGCGTGTTGAACGCAACCAGCGCCAGCACGCTCAATCCGCCGGCCACCCACCAGGCCGCAATCAGTCCGCGGCTGGAGCCGAGCCGGTCGATCAGACGCCCGAGCAGGAGCGCGCCGAGAAAGGACATGATCTGCATCACCGCGCCGAAGCCGAAGCTTGCCGAGAACGTCTCGCCCCTCTGCATCATCACGGTCGGAATCCAGCCGGTGAGACCGAAGATGCAGAACAGGCTAAGGAACGCCGACAGCCAGATCGCAAGTGTCGTGCGCCGATATTTCGCCGTCAGCAGCACGGCAGCCGGATTGGCTGAGGGATGCTGCTGCACCTTCGAGAAGCTGGCAGCGGCGTAGAGTGCCGCACGGTCGGGACGCAGTTTGCCAAGCAGGGCGCGGATCTCGTCGGACCTGTTGCGGAGCACGAGGTATTTCGGCGACTCCGGAAGCTGGACGTGCAGGAACGGAAGCAACAGGAAGGACATCGCTCCAACCCAGTAGAGCGCCTTCCAGCCGAACGCGGGCGTTGCGAACACGCCGACGAGACCAGCGATGGTGCCGCCGAGCGCCCAGCCCAGCGCCACGCCCCACAGCGCATAGGTGTTGGCGGCCCGCCGCGGCGCGAGTTCGTTGATATAGGTCGTGGCGAGCGGCAGCAGCACGCCGAGCCCGAGGCCGGTGAGAAGACGCAAGCCGCAGAACGAGGCGAAAGAATTGGCGAAGAGCGCGGTTAGGAGCGTAAAGATGCTCGTGATCCAGAGTCCGCCCAGGAGTGTGCCGCGCCGGCCCATGCGATCGGCGATCAGGCCGTGGACGGCGGACCCGACAAGGAAGCCGACCAGGCCGCTCGAGATCAACAGGCCCGCCTGGCTGCCCTTCAGTCCCCAGGGTCCCGCCACATAGTGGATGACATAGGCGGGATTGAAGGTGTCGTAGCCGTCGAACAGGGTGAGCAATCCCATGACGAGCCCAAGCCGCCGATGGAATCCGCTGACAGTCGCGCTTGCCAGCTCCTCGTGAACGTCAATCCCGTGATCTGCCATCTCGCCCCTCCCATGTGATTTGTTTGATTTGCTGACGACCGCTTATTCCGCGGCCTGATTGATCCGCCCTCGCGCGGCCGCCGGCATATTCAGCTTGAACAGCTTTGCAGCGTTCTGCCGGCCGATCTTGACGCGATCCGTCTCGCTGATGCTCGCGCTGTTGAACCAGTCGGCGGCGTGATCGACGTTCTCGAACGGCCAGTCGACCGAGAACAGGATGCGGTCGGCGCCGATCTCGAGAATCGCGTCGATCAGCGTCTGCGTGCGGAAATTCCCCGAGGTCGTCAGGTGGAAATTCTCGTTGAAATAATCGCGGATCTTCCGCTTCGCCTTGTGCTTATGCGGCGCCTTGACCCAGGCGTTGCGATGATCGATGCGCCACATGCTGTAGGGCAATCCCTCGCCCATATGGCCGAGGATGATCTCGAGCCTTGGATGTTCATCGAACAGGCCCGACCCGATCAGGCGCAGCGCGTGGACAGCGGTTTCCTGCCCGAAAGCCCAGGTCGGTCCGAGCAGCCATGGGTGCCCGTCATAGATCCGCGAATCCTCCGGCAGCGGATTGCGCGGATGCAGATAGAAGGGAATGCCGAGGCGCTCGACGCTCGCCCAGAATGGACGGTATTGCGGCAGGTCATAATAAACCGGCGTCTTGCCATCGGCGATTTGCGAGAAGCCGTTGACCAGCGCGCCGCGGAAGCCGAGCGTCGTCACGCAGCGCTCGAGCTCGGCGACGGCGAGCTCGGGATCCTGCATGGGCAGCGCGGCAAAGGCCTGGAAACGCGAAGGACGCTTGGCGACCTGCTCGGCGAGATAATCGTTGGCGCGGCGCGCGATCTCGTCGGCGCGCGCTGTCTCCGGGATTGCCTGCACGGCCGGCGCGTTGAGCGACAGGATCATCATCTCGATCCCGTGCTTGTCCATCTCGGCGAGGCGCCGGTCCTGGATGTCGAGCAGGCGGCTTTTCAATTCGGGCCAATAGCTCTCCGGCACGAAGCCCGCCGAATCCGTCAGAGTGTCGGCAATCGCAAAATGCTCCTCGAGTGCGATCTTACCCAGCATGGCGTCCTCCCGAACATGTCCTCGTTGATCAATATTGGCCCTGCGGCGCGAGCCCGAGCGCCAACTGACCATACATGGTGCCGACGGCATCCCAGTTCATGCTGATGTGCCGGCCGACGGCGTTGGCGTCGCGCCAAGCGCGCTGCACGGGATTGGCGAGATCAAGCCCTGCGCCGCCGGTCGAGGCGTTCAGGGCTTCCACCGCGCGCAGGGCAAGGCTCACCGAGAAAGCCTGCCCTCGCCGGCTCGTGATTCTGTCCTCAATGCTGACCGTCCGGCCTGAACGCACAGCCGCCGCCCTTTCGCGCAGGTCGCGCAGCAGCACCTCGCGCGCAGCGTCGGTCGATGCCGCGGCCTCGGCGACGCGGAGCTGGATGGTCGGAAACTCCGCCATTTTGTTGTTGTGGCCGGCGACCGCCCCACGCGTTACGCGCTTGGACGTTCGCGCCAGATAGTCGTCCAGCGCGCCCGCCGCAGCGCCGACCGCGGTCGAAGCGAGGCAGGACGGGATGTTGCACAACATTGGAATCGAAAAGGCGGGATTTTGCGCGTACAGCGCCGCACCCGGCGTCCGTCCGCTCGTCGTTTCTGCAAAGCCGAGCACCCGGTGCGCAGGGACAAACACGTCATCGAGCACGAGAGTCTTGCTGCCGGTGCCGGCAAGTCCGACCACATGCCAGGTATCGTCGATGCGGAAGTCGGAGGCGGGCACCAGCAGGAAGGCCGGCGTCAACGGGCCGCCTTCCGTTTCCGGCGGCAGCAGCGCGGCGCATAGCGCCCATTGCGCGTTGTCGCAGCCGCTCGCAAACGACCATCGCCCGCTCAAGCGGTAACCGCCCTCGGAGCGGGTCGCCTTGGCGGCGGGCGCATAGGAACCGCAGGCGACAGCCGCGGGATCGGCGTCCCAGACGTCGCGCTGCGCCTGTTCCGGGAAGCTCGCGATCAACCATTGGTGCGCGGCCAATAGCCCCGCAACCCATGCCGTCGACGCGCAGGATTTGGCAAGCTCGATATTCAAATCGACCAACACGTCGAAATCGTGCTCATAGCCGCCGAAGGCCTGAGGCTTGACGATGTCGAAATAGCCGATGGCGCGTAGCGCCGCGATATTCTCCACGGGCACACGATAGGCCTTCTCGGTCGCGCCCGCGCGACCGGCAATCTCCGGCTGAACGCCCGCGAGCCGCGCCTTCAACTCGTTCAGCTCGGGGCGCGGCTGCTCGCGCCGGATCCGGTGATTCAATTGTGCCGCCAGAGCCATGTCGGTCCCCGCTGGTTAATGGTTGACGCTGCGCGCATGCAGGTGCCGCCCGGCGCGGCAGTCTCATGCGCGACAGAGAAGCAATATTTGGAGTCCTGGTAGATCAGGGGCTCGATCGGATCATGGACGTTCACGGCTTCCGCCTCGCCGATGAAGATCGTGTGAGTGCCGTAGGGCACGGCGGCAACCCTCCTGCAGAAGATATTGGCCTGCGCTTCCGCCAGATAGCTCACACCATTGGTCGAGGTGAGCCATGTCCCGAGGCTAAAGCGCGCCTCGGGCGGGATCGCGCCACTGAAAGCGGAAGACAGCTCGGCCTGGTCGCGGCGCAGCACGTTTACGCAAAAATGCCGGCCGACCTGCATGATGTCGTGAAGCAGCGTCGTGCGGTTGATGCAGGCGATCAGCGACGGGGGGTTCAATGAAAGCGAGGTAACCGCGGTCGCCGTCATGCCGTGACGGCGGCTTTGGTCGGCCGAAGTGATGACCGACACCGCGGCGGGAAAGCGCCGCATCGCGAGCCTGAAGGACGCTCCCGGACCCTCGGATGTCGCCGACATCGACCGCTCCTTCCCCCCGATTTATAACTTTCCATTACAATAGTTGCATTTGCAAATAAAAGTCAAGCAGAAATTTGCAAATGCAACTTTCTGCTTGGGGCGAGCCGGGCAAATCGGCTAGTGTCGGCGTGCAACAATTGCGACGAGACAGGCGGCAAGCACTTGTACCGATTGACAGACTCCCTGCCCTATCAGCTCAACCGGGTCGGCGTCCGGATGGGTGAATTGTTCTCGCGCCGCATCGCCGGCTACGACGTCACGCTGCCGATGTACCGGGTGATGGCCGCGCTCTGGGAGCAAGGCGATCAGCGGCTCGGCGACCTCGCGGACATGACCTCGATCGAGATCTCGACGGCGTCGCGGCTGATCGGCACCATGAAACGGAAGGGGCTGGTCTCACGCAAGCGGCTCGAGGACAACGCCCGCACCGTTGCGATCAACCTGACCGCAAAGGGCAAGGCGCTGGTCGAGGAGCTGATCCCGATCGCGATGCATTTCGAGGAGGTCGCGATCCGCGGCTTTCCGAAAAACGGCGTTTCGGATCTGAAAACCCTGCTCGCCCAGATTTACTCAAGCCTCGGCTCGATCGAGCCGGAGATCGAGGAGGTCGAAGCCCGCCGCAGAGGGAAGCGCCAATCGTCTCCGGATAAGCGGACGTGACGGACAGTCCGGTATTCACGATTGCTTAACGGCATCGCACGGGCCCATGGACCCGCGCGGTCTCCTCTCAATGATAGGTCTTAACAGCGTAGCGGTCGCGGACCTCGAAATAGGCCTCGAGCTCGGCGATTGCCATGTGCTCCCAGTGCTCGGCCTGGTCCAGCAGCGACCAGCGCTGGAGCGGACGGAAGGCGGCGGTCTGCCGGTGCAATGATGCGATCGCGCGATAGCGGCGCACGTTCTCCAGAATGGCTTCCCCGTTCATCAACATTGGTCTTCCCCGTAACTGTCCCCGTTGTGTTGCAGCGACTTTGGCGGCAACCGTTTTCGAATTGGTTAGCGGCCAGGAGGCAGCCAGGACCCGACGCACGTGTGGTTTCCGAACCCTTGAGGCCGCCCTCGCCACGCGGCATCATGGGAGGTTCCTTAACCAGCAAAGTACGAGCGGAGTCCGCCATGCTCACCGTCCATCATCTCGGCAAGTCGCAATCGGAACGCATCGTCTGGCTCTGCGAGGAACTGGGCATTCCCTATGAGCTGAAGCACACGGTGCGTGATCCGAAGACCATGCTCGCGCCAGCGGACTACAAGGCGCTGCATCCGATCGGGTCGGCGCCGGTCATCACCGACGGCGATCTCGTGCTCGCCGAGTCCGGCGCGATCGTCGAATACATCATCGCCAAATATGGCGACGGGCGGCTTGCGCTACCCGCGAGCCATCCGGATTTCGCACAGTTCCTTTACTGGTTTCATTTCGCCAACGGCACACTGCAGGCCAGCATGGGACGGCTGATGATCCTGAACCGGCTGAAGCTCACCCCCGACAATCCGATGCTGATCGCGACCAAAGCCCGCGTCGATCGCGCCTTCGATCTCATCGAGGCGCGCACGCGCGAAGCCGACTATCTTGCCGGCAAGGAGTTCACCGCCGCCGACATCATGACGGGCTTTTCGCTCACGACCATGCGTTACTTCCAGCCCTATGACCTCGGGCGCCGCCCCAACATTTTGAAGTATCTCGCGCGCATCGGCGCACGCCCGGCCTACCGCCGCGCGATGGAGAAAGGTGATCCGGGCATGGCTTTGCTTCTGACCTGACGTGAGATCAGGCCAATCAGCGCCGCACGGGGACGGTGCTCCCTCTCCCGCTTGCGGGGGAGGGTTGGGGTGGGGGTGCCGCCGCAATGCACAGCGTCCGTGTGGAGAGAGCTTCCCCCACCCGCATCGCATCATTCGATGCGATGCGACCTCCCCCGCTAGCGGGAGAGGTGAAGCGAATCCGCGGATAGGCCGCTGACGAGAATATCCAACCTAACGCCCGAACACCGCGATCATCCCCTCCAACTCCTCGCGCACGCGCGAAAACACCTTGGCGTAGTCGCGGGCCTCGTCTTGCCGGAACAGGCGCGCGGTCGGATACCAGGGGCTGTCGTCGCGATCGAGCAGCCAACGATAATCGGGCGTATGGGGCAAGAGAATCCAGGTCGGGCATCCCTGCGCTGCGGAAAGATGCGCGACGCTGGTGTCGACGGTGATAACGAGGTCGAGGCCGGAGATCAGTGCGGCGGTGTCGACGAAATCCGAGAGATGCTCGGTCAGGTCAAAGATGTCTGTTCGCTCACGCAGCGTTACCTTGTCTTCGGGCCGCGGGTCTTTCTGCAGGCTGTAGAAACGCGCGCCAGGATTGAGGATCGCCGACATCGCCTGTAGCGTGGTCGATCGGTTGCGATCATTGCCGTGCAGGGGATTGCCGGACCAGACCAGCCCCACGCGCAACCGGTCATGCGCGCCGAGCCGCGCCTGCCATTCCCGCACGCGCGCCTCCGGCAGCGGCGGCAGATAGGCGCGTTTGGCGGGAATGGTGTCGAGTCGGGTCCTGAACGCGAGCGGCAGTCCCGACAGCGGGCAGTGCAGATCGAAATCGGGAAGCGCGACGCCCTTGATCTTTGGCAGGCACAGCGACACGCCCTCCATGCCGGTCAGGAGTGGATGCAGCGGCGCCTCGACCTCGAGCACGACCCGCGCACCGAGTTCTGCGACCTTGGCCGCATAGCGCGAATATTGGATGGTATCGCCGAGCCCCTCGTCGCTGTGCAGCAGGATGGTCTTGCCTGCGATCGGCATCTCGCCGAACCAATGCGGCTTCTCGAATTTCCGGTCGACGAAGCCGACCAGCGCGCATTTCCGTCCCCACTCCCGCCCTTGCCAGCCCTCATCGAATTGTCCGATCAGAAGCTGCAGCAGCGCCCGGTTCCAGCGGTAATCGGCGCATTCCGGATCAAGCGCGATAGCGCGGGCAAGATCGGCGAAGGCCTCGTCGATCCGGCGCAGCGCGAACAGCGTGGTCGCGCGATCGTTCAACGCGGGCGGAAAATCCGGCCGCAATGCCAGCGCGCGGTCGAACCAGACCATCGCCTCCTCCTGCCGATCGAGCTTCTGCAGGATCAGCCCGATATTCTTGGCTATCTCCGGACTGTCGGGGGCGAGATCATGGGCCTTGTGGCCATTGGCAAGCGCTTCGTCGAAGCGCCGCAGCGGCCATTGGCAGCGGCTGACGAAATTATACGCTCCCGCCTGGGTCGGATCGATGTCCGCCGAGGTGGTGAAGCGGGCGATCGCCGCCTCGTATCGCTTGGTCTCGAAATAGAGCAGCCCGCTGGCATTCGCCGCCTCGCGATAATCAGGCTTCACCTTGAGCGCCTGATCGAAGCTCAGGATCGCTTCGTCCAGACGCTTCTGCTGCTGCAGCAGTTCGCCCATCCGGAACCAGATCTCGGGCTGGTCGGAGTTGAGCGTGAGCGCGCGGTCAAAGCACCGGATCGCCTCATCGAGGCGGTCCTTGCGCTGCAGCGCCAGGCCGAGATTGCAGAAGTAATCGGCGACGTCGGGGTTCTGCCGGATCGCCATCGCAAACCACTCGATGGCGAGATCGTATTGCTTGGCGGCGATGCAGAGCATGCCCATCAGATGCAGCGAATCGGCATGCCCCTGATCGAGCGCGAGCGCGCTTCGTCCGCATTGCTCAGCTTCGGCAAGTTGCCCCGCCTGCATCAGACGAAGCCCGGTCTCGAACCAGGCGGCCGGCGTATCCTTGCGCGGACTGGTCGCAGCGCTGGGCGGCGCGTCGGCTGGGCTTTGCTGACGGTTCATCAGGGCATGGTCGGCGTGGCCATGCAATCAGCGATAGATGATTCCCCGATTCGCGGAAAGACCGCGAACGGCCTCAGAGGCTCGGCACGGGCTCGAGCGGTGGCGATGCCAGGCCGCCGAAGCGGCGTTCGCGGCGATGGAATGAAGCCAGCGCCGCCGCGAGATTGTCGGCGTCGAACTCCGGCCACATCCGCTCGGTGAAATAGAGCTCGGCATAGGCGCCTTCCCAGAGCAGGAAGTCGGAGAGTCGCTTCTCGCCGCTGGTGCGAATGATGAGATCGACGTCGCGCAGGCCTGCTTCGCCGGTGACGAGCTGCGAGAACAATTCCCGCGTCGGCTCGGTGATGCCGGCGAGCTTCGCCGCGGCGTTGAGGATCGCATCGCGCGAGGAATAGTCGACGGCGATGCGCAGGTTGAGCGTCTCGCCGCGCGCGGTCGCCTCCTCCGCCCGCGCGATCGACGCGGCAATGCCGTCGGGCAGGCGATCGCGGCGGCCGATCACCTTGAGGCGGACGCCGTTCTTGGCGAGGCTTTCGACCTCATTGGCGAGATAGAAGCGCAAGAGCGCCATCAGCGCTGCGACTTCCGCTTTCGGCCGGCGCCAATTGTCGGTGGAGAAGGCATAGAGCGTCAGCGTGCCGACGCCCTGATCGGGCGCGGCCTCCACCACGCGGCGGATCGCCTCGACGCCGGCCTCATGGCCGCGCAGGCGCGACAGGCCGCGCCGCGTCGCCCATCGTCCATTGCCGTCCATGATGATGCCGACATGGAGTTTCGCGGCCAGTCGAGAGTTACTTTGCATTGCAAAGCTCCGGAGCAAAAAAAGGGAAACGGTCAGGTCGGCAGGATGCCGAGCCGGCCGAGCGGCGAGCCTTCCTTGCCGGCGGCCCTTGCGGCGTCGCGCACGAGTCCTTCCAGCACGGCGAGATAGTCGAGAAAGCGGCGGCGGCCGATCCTGGTGAGGCGGCAGGAGGTGTGCGGCCGGTTGCCCTCATAGCCCTTGATCACTTCGACGAGGCCGGCTTCCTGCAGTACCTGCAGGTGACGGCTGAGATTGCCGTCGGTCAGGCCGCAAAGCTGCTTGAGGTCGGCAAAGGCGAGCCCCTTGGGATGAGCCATCAGCGAAGTCAACAGGCCAAGCCGCGCCTTCTCATGGATCACGCGGTCGAGGCCGACATAGGAGAACGGCGCGCTGCTCGTCTCAGCCTTCGACATCACTCACTCCGGAGGCAAAATAGATGATGGTCGCCATCAGCGACTGCCCGATCACGAATGGCAGGCCCATCGTCCAGGGCGACAGTTCATGCGTCTGGCTCGCGATCAGAAGCACAGTGAAGCCCGCGACGAAATACCAGGCGCCGGCGAGCGCGACACTGCGCGGCAGCGTGCGGACCGAGGCGAACACGCCGAGCGAGACCAGCACCTGCCACAGTCCCGGCAGCAGCCACAGTGATTCGGCGGCAAATTTCCAGAGCACGAAGGCGAGCAACACGCCGGCCACCGCCGAGGGCAGGAACTGCTCGACGGCCTGGTGGATCATGGCATCCGCAAGGCCCGAATGATGCCGCCGCCGCGATCGCGCCACCATTTCTGTGAAGATCATCAGGGCGGAGAGCCCGGCCGCAATTGCCCAACCAAACAGAAATGCAAGGGGATGATGCGTCGGATCGTCGAGCCAGGCATATTGTGCGCCCGCCGTGATCAGTGCGACGAAGGCGGTCGCAAAAATCGCCGCCGGTCCGTATCCGGCAAACGCAGTGCCGGCGGCAAGCTGGCTGCGAATGGCGATGATGTCGGCCAACGCCTTGTCGAGATCGCGCATCTCTTCGGTCTGCACGCGGTTTAAGTCCCCTGACGCCCAAGTCACTTTGTACCGCAAAGTATACAGAACCGGAGCGCCGGCGCAAGTGCCGTGCGGCACATGGAACACGCCGGACTACCCCCGGTTGCCTTAAGCCAAGGCGTTCACGTAGAATGTCTCTGGGCTGTTGGCTGGGGGCTGTCGTATGCGTAAACTGTTGTTTCTTGCATGTCTTGTGCAGATGGCGATCACGTCGGTCGCCAACGCCGCCGGGCCCTACGGCAATATTCATGTCGGCAACTGGACGGGCGGCGCTTTCACCAACGACAGCAACGGCGCCTTCTCGCATTGCGGGGCGACTGCAAGCTATGGCAACGGCGTCATTCTCGTCGTCGGCCAGAACGTCAGCAATTCATGGCTGCTCGGCTTTGCGAGCCCCGCCTTTCACCTGAACAAGGGCGCCTCGGTTCCGATCGACGTCACCTTTGACGGGCAGACGCAAGCAAGGTTGTTTGCGACCGCCACCTCCGGGATCATGGCGACCGCGATCCTGCCGCCGAACGTCGCGCACGCGTTCCAGAAGGCGAGCCTGATGGTCGCGGTGTCGGGCGGGACGGTGCTGAATTTCAACCTGACCTCGACGGGGCCGCTGCTCGCGGTGCTCGCCCAATGCGTCCGCACGGTCAAGGCCGGCGGCATCAAGAGTGCGGGCGAGTTCACGGTGCCGAAGGTCGTCGCGGCGAAGGCCGAGACCCCGAGCGCCAAATCAGCCAGGACCGGCACCCAGACCGGCACCGGCTTTGTCGTCTCGGCCAGCGGGCATATCGTCACCAATCATCATGTGATCGACGGCTGCATCGGCGATATCAAGGGCAATCTCACCGGCGAGGCTGCCGCTACCTTGCGAGTGGTCAACAGCGATGAATTCAACGACCTCGCGCTGCTGCAGGGCCCTGCGGAATCGTTCAAGGCGCACGTCAGGATCCGTGATCGCGCGATGCATTCCGGCGATTCGGTGGTCGCGATCGGCTATCTCTATCATGGTCTCCTGACGTCGGATTTCACGGTGACGACCGGCATCGTGAGCTCGCTGAGCGGGATGCTGAACGACACGCGCTTCCTGCAGATCAGCGCCGCAGTGCAGCCCGGCAACAGCGGCGGACCGCTGTTCGACACCTCGGGTGATGTCGTCGGCGTGGTCTCCGGGAAACTGGACGCGCTGAAGATCGCCCGCTACACCGGCTCGATCCCGGAAAACATCAATTTCGCGATCAAGACCGGCGCGCTCCGAGATTTCCTCGACAACAGCGTTGTCGCTTACGAAACCGCAGCCCCCGGCACCGAGCTCAAGACCGCCGACATCGCAGGCAGCGCGCGCGCCTATACGCTGCTGATCTCCTGCAAGGCCAGCGAGCCGGCGGAGACCGCGCGGCGGTGATGCAGATCGTAGGGTGGGTTAGCGAAGCGTAACCCACCTCTTCTCTATCCGCGGCAGCAGAAGAGGTGAGTTACGCCTTCTTCGGCTAACCCACCCTTATGTAATCAACTATCGCAACAGCCCGCCTTGCTCGCTTCCGGCTGATACTGGTCGCGCAGGCGCACCCAGTCCATCGGATAGGGCAGACCCTCCTCGTGGCGGCCGAGCGGCGTCAGGTCGAGGTAGTGGTAGGCGGCGTTCATCATGTCGAGGCCGCGCGCGTAGCAGGAATAGGTGTGGAAGATGTTTCCGGCTTCGTCGCGGTAGAACACGCTGATGCCCGGCAACTCCTCGCCGTAGAACCGCGTGGTCCCGAAATTGTATTTCTTTTCACCCTTGTCGATCTGCTCGCGCGTGTAGGTGACGCCGTAATCGGCGTTGAAGTCGTTGCCGCCCGACGAGACCCAGTCGAAGGTCCAGCCCATCCGCTTCTTGAAGGCATCGAGCTTGGCGACGGGCGCGCGCGAGATCGCGACCATGGTGGTGTCGCGCGCCGCGAGATGCGGAACCAGGCGCTCGTAACCGTCGGCCCAGAACGAGCAGCTCTTGCACGCTGCGTCCCATTCGGGAGCGAACATAATATGCTGAACGACGAGCTGAGGCCGGCCCTTGAACAGATCGCCAAGCGTCACCTTGCCATTCGGCCCTTCGAACACATAGTTCTCATCGACCTTGACCCAGGGCAGGTTGCGGCGCTCTTCGTTGAGCGCCTCGCGGGCGCGCGTCAGTTCCTTCTCGCGCGCCATATGCGCCTTGCGGACTTCGATCCATTCTTGCTTCGAAACGATCTTGTGCGGTTGCATTTGACGCTCCTCTCGTTGGCTATTTGGACCGTCATTCCGGGGCGATGCGAAGCATCGAACCCGGAACCTCGAGATTCCGGGTCTGGTCCTTTGGACCATCCCGGAATGACAGATCAGGAAACGAATTCATCCAGCTTGGCGAACAGCTCATTCCAGCCGCGGGCGTGGTTGTCGCGCGCGGTCTCGTCGACGAACTGCGCGTGATTGAAGACCAGGAGCGTGCCGCCGGCTTCGAGCTTGAACTCGATCGTCACCAGCGATTCGCGCTCCGGCGTCGAATGCCACGCCCAGGTGAATTGCAGCCGCTCGTTCGGCACGACATCGCGATAGAGGCCGCCGACCTCGCAATATTCGCCGTCGTTCTTCTCGAACTGGATGCGGTAGCGCCCGCCGACACGGACATCGAGATCGGCGTGCAGGGTGCCGGGCTTCGCCGAAGCCGGCCCGAACCACCGCACTAGGTTTTGCGGCTCGGTCCAGGCGGCGTAGACTTTTTCCGGCCGCGCGCGGATCCGGCGTGTGAGGGCGAGGCTGGGACGCTCGGCGAGCTTGGGGGCAGTTGCTGGTTGGGCCATGGATCTTCCTCCACAAAAGCAGCAAGGCGGTCGAGATTCTCGGACCAGAAGCGTGCGTAGCGATTGAGCCAGTTCATCGCCTGCTCCATCGGCTGGGCGGTGAGCCGGCAGGCCACCGTGCGGCCGGTCTTCTCCCGCGCGATCAGGCCGGCATCCGACAGCACGTCGAGATGCTTCATGATCGCGGGCAGCGACATCGCAAAGGGTTGCGCCAGCTCGCTCACCGACAGGCTTTCCTGCTCCCCCAGCCGCGCCAGCAGCGCGCGCCGCGTCGGATCGGAAAGCGCCGCAAAGGTGCGGTCGAGCGTCTGGTCCCGATACTTAACCATGTGGTTTAGTATAAGCGAAGGCAGCGGCATGTCAAGCAAGCCAGTCGAACACAAAATCGTGCGTGCTGAAAACCGGCGGTCGAGAGCGCGCCGGCCAAGGCAAACCGACCCGCCCGATCAGATGGGTCGCTTCACGTCGCCAGGAACAAAAACCCTGTCAGCGATAATAGTAATGGTGGTGATAGTAGTGGCGACCCCGCGGCTGTGGTGACCCTTGCGCGCCGAACGCCACGTACGGGTTCACGCCGCAATAGGCGTAGCGCCCGGAAGCGCTCGCCATGCACTGTTTATAGCTCGTGTAAGAGCAGTCGCCGGGATAACCGACGCCCCTGCCCTGCACGCACCAGGGGTAACATAGGCCGCCGCCGGCGCGGACGTCGCCAACGTCGCCGCACCGGCCGCGGCCACCGCCAAACTTGCCAATACTAGTTTTCGCATGAACGTCTCCTTCGCGCCGCATGGCGCTTATCGCTCTGTCGCGATCATACAACGTGCAAGGCAGTTCGGCAGTTCACTCTACCTTGAGGCCGGCGAATTCGACGACCTTCTTCCACTTCCCGGTTTCGGCGGCGATCTCGGCGCCGAACGCCTCAGGTGTTTCGATCAGGGGCGCGCCACCGAGGTCCTCGAACTGCTTCTTGATGGTGGGCTCCGCCAGCACCGCGTTGACCTCGGCGTTGAGCTTGTCGATGATGTCCTTCGGCGTCTTGGCCGGCGCGCCCATGTCGAACAGCGCGCTCGCCTCATAGCCCTTCACGGTTTCGCCGATCGCCGGCACATCGGGCAATTGCGGCGACCGCTCCGCGCTGGTCACGCCGAGCGAACGCAGCGTGCCGGCGCGTTGGCGCCGCAATGGCTGTCTTGAGCCAGATCAATGCCGGGCGCGCTGCATTGCGGAAAGTCTCGAGGCAACAAGCGAGACGTGAAGATGTCTGTGCAAGGCATTGGTATTCCCGAGCCACAATATCGGCGTCTTGCAGTGATGCCGCGTTGGCGCTCGGGCATGACTCTGCTGATTGCGTGGCGCAACCTCGTTCATGATCGCGTGCGCCTGCTCGTGACACTGATCGGAATCGCATTTTCGACGATCCTGATGGGGCTCGAGCTCGGCATGCTGCTTAATTTCCTGCACACGACATCGACGATCGTCGATCACGCCAATGTCGATCTCTGGGTGACCGCCCACGGTGTGCGTTCGGTCGACCTCGCGACGCCGCTCGAGGAAAGGCGGCGCTTCCAGACCCTTTCCGTCGCAGGTGTCGCCGCCGCCGAATCCTATCTTCTGCAATTTGCCTTTTGGAAAAAGCCTGACGGTGTTCGCGAGACCGTCATCATCATCGGCGTCGATCCGCACGCTGTCATGGGGTTGCCATGGGCGATTGAGCCCGGACGAAGCGTCCATGACGCGCTGTCGATACCCGACGGCGTGATCGTCGACCGCCTTTACGCCGAGAAGCTCGGAATCGATCACATCGATCAGCTGGTCGAGATCAACGATCATCGCGCACGCGTAACTGCATTCACCAACGGCATTCGTACCTTCACGCAGTCCCCTTACGTCTTCACCTCCCTTCGTACGGCGCGCCTCCTGACAGGCCGGGCAGACAAGGACATCACCTATGTCCTGGTCCGGCTTGAAAAGGGGCAAAACCCCGAAGCGGCCGCAGCCGCGCTGGCCACCCGCATGCCCGACGTGGACGTGTTGCAGCCGACCCAGTTTTCCAACAAGAGCCGCACCTATTGGTTGTTCACGACCGGCGCCGGTACAACCTTGATCGCCTCGTCCGTGCTGGCGTTGATGGTCGGCGTGGTGATCGTGGCACAGACGCTCTACGCCAGCACCATGGACCGCTTGCCCGAATACGCAACCATCCGCGCCATGGGTGGCCCGCGGAGCTATCTGTACAAGATCGTGATCAAGCAGGCGGTGGTCGGCGGACTCCTGGGATACGGCGTCGGCATCACCCTCGTCCTGACCCTCGCCTATCTCGCCCGCCACAGCAGCGCCGCACCGCAGGTGCCGTGGTGGATGGCTGGCAGCATCGCCGGCATCACGATCCTGATGTGTGCCGTCGCTTCACTGGTGTCGCTCAACAAGGTCATATCCATCGACCCGGTCAAGGTGTTCCGATGACGGATGCGGTCGTCACCGCTGCCGATGTGACCCACACCTTCGGCTCCGGGCCGACGGCCTTCACCGCGCTGCGCGCGATCGACCTCGAAATCCGGAAAGATGAGGTTCTGCTGCTGATGGGTCCCTCCGGCAGCGGGAAAACCACGTTGCTTCATATTCTCGGCTGTCTGCTGCGACCGACCGCCGGCGTCGTGACGCTGCAGGGCGAGCCAACAGGCTCACTCAATGAGGATCAGCTCGGCGCACTGCGCCTGCAGCATTTCGGTTTCGTCTTTCAGGCCTACAACCTGTTTCCGGTGTTGACCGCGACGGAGAACGTGATGGTCGCACTCGATCTCATGGGCGTGGCCGGCGACGCTGCGCGCGATCGCGCCCGCGAGCTGTTGACGCTGGTCGGTCTGGCAAATCGTCTTGATGCCTATCCGTCCGAGCTCTCCAGCGGCCAGAAGCAACGCGTGGCGATTGCCCGCGCGCTCGCCGGTGATCCGCAGATCCTGATGGCGGACGAACCGACGGCGGCCCTCGATGCCGAAAACGGGCTCAAGGCCATGGAACTGTTTCGCATGCTGGCGCATCGCCAGCACCGCGCCGTCGTCATCGTCACCCACGATCCCCGGATCGTGCATCTGGCGGATCGAATCGTTCGCATCGAAGATGGTCGAATTGCTCCGGAATCCGCCGCAGCAACGGTGTCTCCGGCACTTGCAATGGGAGCCGCGCCATGAACAGCTCTCTTCGTAACTTCCGTAGGGTTGCCGTCGTAACCGCGCTCAGCGCCATGGCGGTCGTACTGTCTTCGGGATTGCCCGCAAATATGCAATTCCCGGTATGGGCTTCGCCAGCGCGCGACCCTGCGCCGGGCCATCACCTGGTTGCGGCGCCCGGCCTGGTCGAGCCGATCGGCGAGGAGCGCGAGGTCGGCTCGCAAGTGATCGGCATCATCCAGCAGATGCGCATCGACGAGAATGACGAGGTGCGCGCGGGCCAGATCATTGCGGTGGTCGACAATGCCGAGCAGGTCGCCCGCCTCGCTTCGGCGCGGGCCGAACTGGCGCTGCGCGAAGCCGAGCTTGAGCGTACCCTCAACGGTGCTCGCGTCGAAGAGCGGCGCGAGGCTCGCGCGACCCTGGATGAGGCTGAAGCCAATCTCGATATGGCCCGCCGCGACTATGCGCGCCGCCTGCCGCTGACCATCAGCGGAACCTCGCCGCAGTCGGCGCTCGACCTCGCGACCTCGACGCTGCACGCTAGCGAGGCGCGCCGCGCGGTCGCGGCCGAAAGGCTTGCGCTGATCGAGGCCGGTTCGCGCGCGGAGGACATCGCCGCTGCGCGCGCGCAGGTCGATCTCGCAAGAGCGAACGTTGCGCTTGCCGAGGCGCTGCTCGACAAGACCTTCATTCATTCGCCGATTGCCGGAACCGTTCTGCGCCGCGAGCGCGTCGCGGGTGAAGCCGTCACCAACGTGCCGCCGACCCCGATTGCGATCATCGGCGACCTCCATCGGCTGCGTGTCCGGGCCGAGGTCGACGAGACCGACGTGGGTCGGGTGTCGGTCGGCGAACCTGTCGCGATCACGGCAGACGCCTTCCCCGATCAGAAATTCAGCGGCACCGTTTACCGCGTCCTGTCACGGATGGGCCCCAAGGAGGTTCAGACCGGACGCCCGGCCGACAAGGTCGACACCAAAGTGCTGCAAGTGCTGATCGATCTCGACCCGGGCGCAAAGCTCCCGGTCGGCCTGCGCGTCGACGCTTTCTTCGGGTCGGACGAGCCGTCGGCCGTGAACAGATCGGCGACCGGTTCGGGTTAGCACCACCCGAGCATCGTCCGGCAAAGGGCCGGCGTTGAACCAAGGGCGAACGGCGTTGTAACAGTTGTAACAAACGGGAGGCGAGCAGCCTGTCACCTTGACGAAAGGACAAGCCATGGCGATCAAGGTCAATGCGATCGATCACATCGTCATCAACGTCAGCGATGTTCAACGCTCGGCCGAATGGTACGCAAAAGTCCTCGGCATGGAGATCAGGGTTTTCGACCCGGGCGAAGGCAAGGCCAGGCGTACGTCGCTGGTGTTCGGCAACCAGAAGATCAACGTCCGCCCGAAGAATGCCGACAAGGTCGAATGGTTCACCGCGGATCACGAGGCCGCGGGCAGTGACGATCTCTGCTTTCTCACCGCGAGCACGCCGGACGAGGTCGTCGCGCATCTCAAGGCACATGGCGTGACGATCGAGGACGGTCCGAGCAAGAGGCAGGGCGCGCGCGGCACTCTGCTCTCGGTCTATTGCCGCGATCCCGACGGCAGCCTGATCGAGATTTCGTCGTATGAGTGAGGCGCACTGATAGGCGGAAACCACGTGTTCCGTCGTCATTGCGAGGAGCGAAGCGACGAAGCAATCCAGACTGCAGCCACGGCCGCGGTTTGGATTGCTTCGCGGAGCCTGTCATCGGGCCGCGCTTCGCGCGGACCCGTTGGCTCGCAATGACGGAGCGAGAGCCCGGCCTGAAAGCAGAAATCGTAGGGTGGGCAAAGGCGCGACAGCGCCCGCGCCCACCATCGCATCAGAAATGGTGGGCACGCGGAGCCTGTCATCGGGCCGCGCGTTCGCGCGGACCCGTTGGCTTTGCCCACCCTACTCACTACTTCACCTGAACGGGCTCTCCCGTCGTCGCCATGCGCGCCTCGACCTCCTTCGGCGCCCAGCCGGCCAGCTCTTCGAGATTCTTCGCCTCCTGCGCAAAGCGCACCGGCAGCGATTGGCGATAGGTCTTCGCTGCCTCGCAGGACGCGTTTCCGTGCCAGGGATGATGCTGTACGTAGCGTCCCTGGAAATTCGTGCGATCCCTGGTCTCCAGGAACACAATATCCTCGGGGAAGGTATTGGCGTCGTAGCGCACGTGAAGGCGCGTCACATAGACATTGGCGCCGGAGCTGACGCCGAAGCGACCGAACGGGGCGTCGTTGTCACTGCCGATCCAGCGCGCACCGAGCTCGGCCAATTCCTTGTTGGACATTGGATCGGCCGCGCAGGGATCGCACCACGCCATATCCCAGGCATATTCGACAAACACCGCATGCATGTTTTCCTTGGCAACCGCGCGCTCGAACAGCGCCTTGTAGAACGGGCCGAACTCGTCCTTGACATAGAGCGGCACGTCGATGTCGGAGGGCACCTTCACGGTGCGGTAATTGGCGCTTTCGACGCGCCCGGTCTTGGTCAGCGCATAGATGATGAGGTCCTGCGGCCCCCTGGCGTTCACCGTGCCGAGCCGCAGCGGCACCATGAATTTGGGACTCTGATAGCGCACCTGCAGCGGCCGGAGATAGCCCTTGCCGAGCGTCGCCATGCGATCGACGTTCACCTTGGCGACGAAGAAATGCATGTTCTGCCTGATGTAGCTGCCGAGCACGGCCTCGGCACCCTGCGGAATGCGGTAGTTATTGTCGGTGAGCCAGCGCACCAGCCCGTCGCTCTCCGTGGCGGAAAGGATCAGCACGTCATATTCTGCGACGTCATAGCTGGCCTCGATGGTGACGCCATAACTCCTTTCCGCCATTGAAGCGCTTCGCGCCAGTTGCGGCGGCGCCGGCATCGCGGTCGCAACCTGCACCGGCGGAGCGCAGGGATCCTCGTCGTGATATTCGACGAGCCGCGGCGCGGTGTAGTGGTCGAGATGATCGATGGTCTTGGGATCGACCACGCCGATCTGCTTGCGTTCGATGATGGTCGGCACCGGGACTACGAGCGCAAACTCCTTCACGTCGCCCTCGAAATCGCTTGCCATGGTGATCGAGGTCTGGTCGCCATCGCGCGACAGCACCACCTTGGATGAGGTGTTGAACAGCTTTGCATCCGCCTGCGCGACATAGAAGCCGCAGAAGGCATTCGCCGGCACAATGGCGAGGTTGGCGAGGATCGCGATTGCGGCAACGCCGCACTTGAAGCCATGGGCAACAGTCCTGGTCATCTTCAGGAAACTCCTTGGGCTGCGCCGGCGCGCCAGGTGAAGCGCCGCGCGGGAATCAAACGATCGATCAGCAAGGTCAGGGGAGAAAGCAGGATCAGGGCGAAATAAAGCGCAGGCCGCATCTGCATGAAGAACGCCATGTAATGCGCGACGGCGGCGACCGCGAAGGCGAACAGGAAGCGGCCGGCGACCGAATCCGGGGCAGTGCGCGGGTCGGAAATCATGAAGAAGGTGAAGATCAGAAGCGAGCCGCTCTGCAATTGATGGGCGGGAATGGCAAGCGGGTCGCCGAGCCAATATGCTCGCGCGAACAACAGCGCCGCGTGACTTGCGAAGAAGAACACCGCGATGTCGGCGCGGCGCGCAGCCGACAGCACCAGTATCGCGAAGCAACAAGTCAGCGCCGCCAACCAGATCTCGGCGCCCCATTGTCCAGGCGAGATCCAGACGCCGTTCGAGGTGAGAAGCAATATGACGATCGCAAGCCCCGCCGGGTTGAAGATGTGCTTGCCGTCGATCCGGAGCAGGAATTTGGAGCCGATCGCGATGACACCGGCCGCGGCGTCAAGCCAGAGCGCATCGGCGCGCAAGAGCAGGCCGAGCGAGAGGCCGGTGATCATTGGCGAACGCCAGTCGAAGGGGCTGCCAGCGAGGCGCGCGCAGAGGGCTTGCGTCAACAATGCGGCACCGATGGCGACGGCGCAGGGCAGCGGGCGGGCGCCGAAATCGATCCGGACAAAATTGATCGCGAGCAGTGCGCCAAGGGCTGCGATCTGGAAGTAGCGCGCGTCAGGTAACGACCTTGCCGTCATGGACGCCCCTCCGGCATCAAACTCCGTGAATATCGCCGTCGCCTTGTCGGAACTTAGCTGCATTTGCAATTGCGGCGGGAGTTGGATCAGCCGGTGAACGCAAGCCTGCTGTTTGATCTGAGTCACACTTCGATCGGCGTGCGACAATTTGCCCGTTGCCAGGTTCGGTGGCAAAACAGCGGCAACAAGGATGGCGGCCGCCAGGACGGCGAAGCCGCACGGGAGGAAAGATGAACGAGCTTGCAGCCGCGCAGGGTGTCGTCGGCCCCTTCACCGGGCTGGACGTGCCCTGGCTTCTCAAGATGCGCGCGGAGGTCAGGCGCGACCATCCTTTCCTGATCTGGGCCCCGTTCGACGCGCCGGCACGCAAATGGTCGTACGGAGAATTCCACGACCGCGTCGGCGCCCTTGCCGCGGGCCTGGTCAGGCGCGGCATCCGACAAGGCGACTTCGTGCTGATCCATCTCGATAATTGCATCGAGGCGATGCTCGCCTGGTTTGCCTGCGTCGAGCTTGGTGCGATTGCGGTGACGACCAATACCCGCTCCGCTGCGGCCGAGATCGAATATTTCGCCGGCCATTGCGGCGCGGTCGCCGCCATCACCCAGCCCGCTTATGCCGAGCTTGTCGCCGCCAATTGCAAGGGCCTGCGCTGGATCGCGGTGACCTCGCACGATGCGGGCGCGCCGGCAAAGGCCGTCTCGCGCGGCGACCGCTTTGACGCGCTTTTTGCCGACAGCGCCGATCGGCCGCGCCGCTTGACCGATCCGCTCGCGCCTTGCAGCGTGCAATATACCTCCGGCACGACGTCGCGGCCCAAGGCGGCGCTGTGGACGCATGCCAACGCGCTGTGGGGCGCCAAGGTCAACGCCGCGCATCAGGATCTGCATGCCACCGACGTGCACCAGACCTATCTGCCGCTGTTTCACACCAATGCGCTCGCCTATTCGATGCTGGCGAGCCTCTGGGTCGGAGGATCTTGCGTGATCCAGCCGCGCTTTTCCGCGAGCCGCTTCTGGCGCGTCGCACTGGAGCACGGCTGCACCTGGACCTCGACCATCCCCTTCTGCATGAAGGCGCTGCTCGAGCACGAGATTCCGAAGAGCCACGAATTCCGGCTCTGGGGCACCGCGGTGAATGAGCCGCCGGCCTTTGCCGCGTTCGGCGTCAAGATCATCGGCTGGTGGGGCATGACCGAGACCATCACTCACGGCATCGTGGGCGAGGTCGATCAACCCAACATTCCGATGTCGATCGGCCGCGCGGCGAGCGAATATGCGATCCGCATCACCGACGATGATGGTCGGCCGACGCAAGTTGGCGACACCGGCAACCTCGCGATCAAGGGGGTGCCCGGATTGTCGCTGTTCAGGGAATATCTCCATAACGAAAAGGCGACGCGCGAGAGCTTTGACGAGCACGGGTATTTCCTCACCGGCGATCGCGTCACGCTGCTCGAGCGCGGCGCCATCAGGTTCGGTGACCGCGCCAAGGACATGCTGAAGGTCGGCGGCGAGAACGTCGCGGCGAGCGAGATCGAGCAGGTGATCGCGGTCGTCCCTGGCGTGCGCGAGGCCGCCGTGGTGGGCAAGAAGCACCCGATGCTGGACGAGGTGCCGGTGGTGTTCATCATCCCGCAAACCGGCCTCGACAGGCTGCCACAGGATCTGCACGACACCGTCATGGCCGCCTGCCGCAGCAACCTCGCGGATTTCAAGGTGCCGCGCGAGATTCGTTTCGTCGACGAGATGCCGCGCTCGACCCTGGAGAAGGTAGCGAAGGCGGAGTTGCGGAAGATGCTGGCTTAGCGAGTCAACGACCCTAGTTCCCGTCATTGCGAACCAACGGGTCCGCGCGAAGCGCGGCCCGATGACAGGCTCCGCGAAGCAATCCAGAGTCACGCAAACGGTCTGGATTGCTTCGTCGCTTGCGCTCTTCGCAATGACGAGTTTTAACGAGAGTCAATACGCCCCGAATGCGACCGGGCGGAAGGCCTGCAGCAATTGCTGGTCGAGCTTGCCGCCCATCGACTCCATGATGCTGAACGCGCGGGAATGGGTGAAGGGCAAGCGGTAGGCGCGCCTCTCCACCAGCGCGGTATAGATGTCGACGATGGTCGTCAGCCGGACGATGTCGCTGATCTGACCGCCGGAAAGACCGTTGGGATAGCCGGAGCCGTCGAGCAGCTCGTGATGATGCAACACCACGTCCAGCATCTCCGGGGGGAAATTGCCTTGCGCCTTGAGCGCGTCATAGCCGCGCTGCGGATGCCGGCGTATCTCCAGCTTCTCCGGCTCGCTAAGCTGACCGGGCTTGTCGAGGATCTCAACCGGCACGAACGCCTTGCCGACGTCGTGCAGCAGGGCTGCGCGGGTGAGCCGCCGCTGGTCCTCCTCGCGCATGCCGAGATGCTGCGCGAAGGCGACCGCAAATCCGGTGACGAACAGGCAGTGCCGATAGGAGGCGGCATGGTGGCAGCCGACCGTGGTCAGCCATTCGCGCAGCGAGGAATGCTTGATCGCCTTGAGGATCTTGGTTTCCGCCTGCTGCACCTCCTCGAAGGTCAGCACCCCGCCCCTCGGCAGCTTCTCGAACATCTTGACGAAAATCGCATGCGCGGCGGCGACGCCCCGGTTCAGCATCTTGCCGCGATCGCTCGCATCATAACGCTCGCTGTCCGGAAACGCGGCTTGGATGCGCTGCAGGATCGCGTCGCGATCGAGCGGCCGCGAGATCGTATCGGTGGCGCCCAGCGCCCAGGCCTGCATCGAGGCGTGGTGCAGCGCGTCCGCAAGCACGAACAGCCGCGGCATCTGCATATAGGCATCGGCCTGCAACTTCTTGCGGACGGCCTGCACGCTCTCGGGCGAGCGCAGGTTGATGTCGACCACGACGCCGGAGAGGCCGGACGGCGTCACCGGAATGTCCGATGTTGCGACCATGTCGACGTCGCCGACGGATTTCAGGATGTCGGCGAGTTCGCTGCTCTGGTCGGCGCGGTCGGAAGCCAGGAGCAGGCGGCGTTTGGGCGAGGTCTGTGTGGCTGTGGCGCTCATGGGAACCCGATTGGCTCGCAGTGACAACGCGCCAAGCCTATCCAGCAACCTGTTCCACTCGGATTAAGAGGCATCGTGAACTTCGACTGAGCACAATCGCTAAAATCTTAAGGATTGCTCAAAGCAACTTCAGGGCGTAGCGGCGTCAAAAGAAAAATCCGCCGGAGTTTTTCCTCCGGCGGATCGTTTTTACCCGAGATGAGAGCGCGCCCTACGCTTTCATCGCTGCCTTTACCGCTTCCGGAGTTGTTGTGCGCCGCGACAACATCGCGGTCGTAAAATCCGCAGAGCGGAATAGGCGCCCACGCCTTGCAGGGATTGCGATGCGGCGGCGCGCGGTTGGGCGTTCACAGCCGCAAAGATGTCGCGCTAGAATAACGTCAGGGCTGGAAACATGCAGGAAGCGCGCGATGGCGAAGATCGACCGCGACGGAATAAAGATCCACTACGAGGTCTACGGCGACGGCCCTCCCCTGATCCTCACCCACGGCTATTCCTCGACGTCTTCGATGTGGCAGGGCCAGGTCGACGCGCTCTCGAAGCGGCACAAGCTGATCCTGTGGGACATGCGCGGCCACGGCCAGTCCGACTATCCCGACGATCCCAACGCTTATAGCGAGGCGTTGACCGTCGGTGATATCTCGGCCCTGCTCGATGTGGTCGGCGCGAACAAGGCGATCGTCGGCGGACTTTCGCTCGGCGGGTACATGTCGCTCGCGTTCTATCGCGCGCACCCGGAGCGCGTTTCGGCGCTGCTCATCATCGACACCGGGCCCGGCTTCAAGAAGGACGATGCGCGCGAGGCCTGGAACAAGCGTGCATGCGACACCGCCGAGCGCTTCGAGCGCGAAGGCCTCGACGTCCTGAAATCGGCCAGCCGCGAGCGCTCGACCGTCAGCCATCGCAACGCCAAAGGCCTTGCGCTTGCGGCGCGTGGCATGCTGACCCAGCGCGACGCACGGGTGATCGAGGTGCTGGGCGAGATCAAGGTGCCGTCGTTGGTCGTGGTCGGCGCCGACGACACGCCCTTCCTCGCCGCCTCCGACTACATGGCGGCGAAAATCCCGGGCGCGAAGAAGGTGGTGGTCCCCGCCGCCGGCCACGCCGTCAACATCGACCAGCCGCAGGCCTTCATCGATGCGGTGCTGCCGTTCCTCGATGGACTGCCGATAGCTGAAACTCGTCATGCGCGGGCTTGACCCGCCTGCGGGGCCGAAGCCCCTTCGGCGCGGCGAAGGCCCGCGCATCCATCCAAGAAAGAGCTCTTTGGGGAGATGGATTGCCGGGTCAGGCCCGGCAATGACAACTCAGAACCAGCGTTCGTTGACCTGGACAGTGTCGCCGGGGCTCATGGCAGTGCCGAGCGGCACGACATATCGCGCGACACCACTGGAATCGGTGTGCGTGAGGGTAACGAAGTCGCGCTTGGCGCGCGGTGAGAAGCCGCCGGCGATCGCGATCGCGCTCTCGACCGTCATGTTGGGCACGTACGGATATTGGCCCGGTGCCTGCACCTCGCCGAGGATGAAGAACGGCCGATAGGAATCAATCTCGACCGCGACCGAAGGCTCGCGGATATAGCCGTTGCGCAGTTTCGCGGTGATCTCGGCAGCGAGCGACGCAGGCGAACGTCCGCGCGCGGCGACCTGGCCGATCAAGGGCATGGTGATCGAGCCGGAGGCGTCGATGGTGTAGGTGTTGGTGAGGCCGTCCTGCCCGTAGACGACGACGCGGAGCTTGTCGCCGGCGTCGAGCCGGTAGCCCGCGTCATATCTGACCGGCGCGGAAGGCGGCGCGGCAGCATAGGCATCGTAAGGCGTCGACGCCGCGGCTGACGGCGGCGCGTAGGCCGGCGGCGGAGTGTAGGCGGGAGGCGGCGTGTAGGCTGGCGGCGGCGCGTAAGCGGGAGACGGCGCGTAGGCTGGGGCTTGTGCGTAGGTGACAGAACGAGAAGCGCCGGCGAGAGCCCGGCGAAGCGCCGCGATGGCGCCGCCGCCATCGCTAGCCGGCTGAGGTGCCGCATAGGCGTTGGGCTGGCCGTAGGTCATGTAGTCGAGGTCGTTTTGACCCTGCGCCAGCGCCCCCGGCAAGGCCGCGACCAAGGAGCCGGCCAGCGCAGTGACCATGATCGACCATCGAAACGCGCGCGCAAACCGCACCGGAGCCATCCCTCACAACGAGATCGCTCCAGTCTTGCACCTGTTATGGTTAACAAAGGGTTTCGATCGCGGCGGCGCGAGGCTGACTGCCAATAGCCGCAGGTCATTCCGCAGCGATGCGCCAGCATCGAACTATGGTGCGCAATTGCACACCTGAGAATCTCGAGATTCCGGGTCTGGTCCTTCGGACCATCCCGGAATGACGGCATCGCAACTCAGGCCGACACACCGGCCCCGATCGGGCACGACACGCCGGTGCCGCCGAGCCCGCAATAGCCGGCCGGGTTCTTGGCCAGATATTGCTGATGATAGTCCTCGGCGAAGTAGAACGCGCCGGCCGGCACGATCTCGGTGGTGATGGCGGCAAGACCTTTGGCTGAGAGTGCCTTCTGATAGGAAGACTTCGACGCGTCAGCCGCTTTGCGCTGCGCCTCGCTCGAGGCGTAGATCGCGCTGCGGTATTGCGTGCCGACATCATTGCCCTGGCGCATGCCCTGGGTCGGATCGTGGCTCTCCCAGAACGTCTTCAAGAGGCGATCGTAGGCGATTGTCTTCGGATCGAACACGACCAGCACTACTTCGGTGTGACCGGTGCGGCCCGAGCAGACTTCTTCATAGGTCGGGTTCGGCGTATGGCCGCCGGCATAGCCGACCGCGGTGACGTAGACGCCATCGCCCAGCTCCCAGAACTTGCGCTCCGCGCCCCAGAAGCAGCCGAGCCCGAACACCGCCTGCTCGAGCCCTTCCGGATAAGGCGGCTTGAGCTTGTGGCCGTTGACGAAGTGGGTGGATGCGGTCGGAATCGCTTGCGCACGGCCCGGCAACGCTTCGGCTGCACTGGGCAGTGCGGTGGTCTTGCGCATGAACAGCATGGATTTTCTCCGGGCGGGACTCTTGCTGGAGCGAAAGACGCGTCCAGCCGGCAGCCCATTATATAGGTGTTTACGCGAGGCGACGCAGCCCCGTTGCACCCCTCGCTCAGCGGGCGGTCAGTCCCGGGAATAGCCGATCAGGGGTTTGCGCGGGCGGAACAGGATCATCAGGACAATCCCGACGATCCCGAGCACGGCAAAGACCGGCTGGTCGAGCACCACCTTGACGATGCTGGTCCAGAGCCACGGCGCCTTGCCCTCGACCCAGGCCCGGAACGCCGCCTGGCTCGCCTGGTTCATGTCGTTCCAGAACTGGCCGAAGCGGGTGAATTGCAGGCTCTGGTCGGCGACCCAGCGCGCCCCATCATAGACCATGAAGATGAATCCGCCGGCGAGCAGCAACAGCCCGACCAGTCGGAAGAAACCGCGGATCATGTGCTACCCACTCCCCTGATCGTTGCCCCAAAACTCACCCGAAAGGCGCCCTTGGCCTTACCGGGGTGATTGGGGAAATTCAACCTCATCAGTAGTTTAACGGCCATTTGCGACCGCACTTTATGGCCCCGACGCGCGCCATAAGGCGTTGACGCTGCAAAACCCTGCCTCTATAAGGGCGCCAATGGCGGTGGGCGCAATCCCGCCGCCGCGTTTCTTTGAGCCTTGCCGGGCGCTTGCGTTGGACTTGCCTGCTGCGACCCGCATCTCAAGGGCGTTCCGAACAACCTTAAAGCGTCGATCACGTGGTCGAGCACGATCCGGAAAAGTGGTATCGTTTTTCCGATCATGCTCAATGGAAGCGGCCGACGCGCTTATCCGCGATTGAACAGCAAGCGGTCTCCGCTAGAGGAATTTTGAGACGATGGCCAACACCACTTCCGCCAAGAAAGCGACGCGCAAGATTGCCCGCCGCACCGTGATCAACAAGTCGCGCCGCACCCAGATGCGCGGCGCCGTCCGCAATGTCGAGGACGCGATCAAGCGTGGCGACCGCGACGCTGCCGTGAAGGCGATGGCGCGTGCCGAACCCGAGTTGATGCGTGCAGCGCAGCGCAACATCGTTCACAAGAACAATGCGAGCCGCAAAGTGTCTCGCCTGTCGCACGCGATCGCGAAACTTGGCAAGTAGGTCTTCGCGCGACCTCCGCTGACGAAAAATCAAACGCGTCACCAAGCCCGGCCCTCGCCGGGCTTTTTCTTTTTCTGTCATAAAATCATCTTGCGAGCGCGCGCGATGCGAGTACAATTTTCGCGTGCCCGTATTTTGCCGGTGCGGTTTGCGCGCGCCCCGTAGTTTTACCTGGGTTGCAATTCTGTCGCACCGGAAACGCAGCGCCGTCACAAGAAATGCCTGTCCCATTTGGTGAAAATGGAATTCCATTCGAGCTTGCTCAAAAGCGACATGCGCGGGTTACCCGAAAAAACAATCGCGAAAAACTTCGTTTCGCTAATCACTTATCCACATAGCGACTCGAAGCATTTCGAAAATCGGCCGTTCACCAAGCAAACGTAAATATTTTATGAAAAATTTTTGCGACTGCGGCAGGATTTGTGACACGCGCGATTCCTCACGGTGATTCAAAAACTTGCTTTCGCAGTCGGCGACAGCAGCGCTGCAACACCGCGAAAGACTCGGCCGCGAGCGGTGATCAAACTGATTGCGAGAAATTTCGCATTGTGTATTTCTTAATGGCTCGCGGCGCCCACGATCTTTAGACCAGCGCGGTTTTGGAAACGGGGCGGACGTGCAAATCGGCGGCGGTGTGCGCGTTGGCGACGCTTTCCAAGCGATTGTCGGACCGTGACCCATGGCGACATGGGTAACGGAGAACTGCGTCTAAGTTTCTCGGACCCTGGGGCCTACGCGCCTCGCCGGTCGAACGAGAGGGATGGATTCAGTGGCCCGATGAAAGCGGAGGCTGCGACCCTGCGAGCGGGTAAGGTAGTTGCGGGTGAGAGAAGCGGCGTAGCGGCTGAACAGACCGGTTCAGACGTCGTGGACCTTGGAGCAGACTTGAGAGGACAGCTTGTCGGGAGCAATTCCGGCAAGGACGGGGAGGTTGCAATGGCCTACGTAAGCATCACGATATTTGACCGAAAGAAATTTTCGAGCCACGTCACTTTCGATGCGATCCATCTGCGCCCTCCGACGCGCAACCCCGACAATCCGTCGAGTACTCGCTGACCTCGCGGAAACCTTTCTGATCCTGACATCGTTGACCTGACCGCGGCGTTGCGCCGAACGGCGGAGCCATGTCCGGTGATGGAAAATTCGCTTGAGGTCGCGCCGCGGCAGGAAACCTGCACGGCGTTTCGCAGGACAGGGTTTCTTCTTTTGGAAAAGTTTAAGGCAATGACAAATTCGGAACACGAGCGCTGGACGCGCGTCAAGGGTCGGTTGCGGACGAGTGTCGGCGAGGACGTCTATTCGAGCTGGTTTGCGCGGATGGATATGGAAAGCGTGCAGCAGGAGAGTATCCGTCTCTCGGTTCCCACCACCTTCCTGCGAAGCTGGATCCAGGCTCATTATGCCGAGCGCGTGCTGTCGTGCTGTCAGGCCGAGATGCCCGAGGTGCATCGCATCGATCTGACGGTCCGCTCGCCCGCGCGCAGCCTCGCGCCCGCCAGGGAAGCCCCGGCCGCGCTCGAGGCGCGCCGCACAGAGCCGCGCGACAGCCGTCCAGCCGCCGAGCTGCGCGCGATCGCGTCCGCACCGGTATCCGCCAATCATGACGCGCTCGGCGGCTCGCCGCTCGATCCGCGCCTGACCTTCGCGAGCTTTGTCGTCGGCCGTTCCAACACGCTGGCGCATGCGGCCGCGCGGCAAGTGGCCGAAGGTCGCCGCGGCGATCCCGTGATGTTCAATCCGCTCTACATCCATGCCGGCGTGGGCTTGGGCAAAACCCACCTGCTGCAGGCCGTAACCTGGGCCGGCAATGCGGCGGGCGAGCGCAAGGTGCTGTATCTGACGGCCGAGAAATTCATGTACGGCTTTGTCGCGGCGCTGAAGACGCAGACCGCGCTTGCCTTCAAGGAAGCGCTGCGCGGCATCGACGTGCTCGTGATCGACGATCTGCAATTCCTGCAGGGCAAGTCGACGCAGGCCGAGTTCTGCCACACGCTGAATGCGCTGATCGATGCCGGCCGCCAGGTGGTGATCGCCGCCGATCGTCCGCCGTCGGATCTGGAAAGCCTCGACGACCGCGTGCGTTCGCGGCTCGCCGGCGGCCTCGTGGTCGAGATGGCCTCGCTCGGCGAGGAGCTCCGGCTCGGCATCCTGAAGTCGCGCGTCGCAGCGGCGCGCGCACATCATGCGAGCTTCGATGTGCCGGAGCCGGTGCTGGACTATCTCGCCCGCACCATCACCCATAATGGCCGCGACCTCGAGGGCGCGATCAACCGCCTGCTCGCGCATTCCAAGCTGAACAATCAACCGGTCACGCTGGAGATGGCCGAGCGCGAGGTGCGCGACCTGATCCGCCCGCAGGAGCCGAAGCGGATCAAGATCGAGGACATCCAGCGCGTGGTGGCGCGGCAATATAATGTCAGCCGCTCCGACCTGTTGTCCTCGCGCCGGACCGCCAACGTGGTGCGTCCGCGGCAGGTCGCGATGTACCTGGCGAAGACGCTCACGCTTCGCTCGCTGCCGGAGATCGGTCGCCGCTTCGGCGGACGCGATCACACCACGGTGCTGCACGCCGTGCGCAAGATCGAGGCGCTGGTGGCCAAGGACAATGCGCTGTCAGAGGAAGTCGAATCGCTGAAGCGCCAGTTGCAGGAGTAGTTCCCGTCATTCCGGGGCGCGCGCAAGCGCGAACCCGGAATCTCGAGATTCCGGGTCCGGTCCCTTGGACCGTCCCGGAATGACAATTTCGATCGATCCCGGCCGATTGCCGCAAAACGGGGGGAATCGATCCGCCGCTCCCTTGAATTAGCGTCCCATCCGCGCCACTTTACGCCCCCCGAAAGCCCCTCAAGAGGGCTTAAGGGTGCCATCAGCCGCGGCCCACCCGCCCGGCATTCCCACGACATGCTCTGTTGGATCGGGCGGATATAGCAATGAAGGTCACCGTCGAACGCGCGCAACTCCTGAAGTCGCTGGGCCACGTCCACCGCGTGGTCGAGCGCCGCAACACCATCCCGATCCTGGGCAATGTCCTGTTGCGCGCCGAGAACGCGCAATTGTCGCTGAAGGCGACCGATCTCGACCTCGAGGTGACCGAAACCCTCGCCGCCGAGATTGCGAGTGGCGGGTCGACCACCGTGCCCGCGCACATGTTCTACGACATCGTGCGCAAGCTGCCCGACGGCTCCCAGATCGTTCTCGAAAGCGACGGCGACCGCGCCGTGATGGCGATCCGCGCCGGCCGCTCGCGCTTCACCCTGCAGACGCTGCCCGAGAGCGATTTTCCGGATCTCGCCGCCGGCGACATGTCGCATTCCTTCACCCTGCCGGCCGCCGACGTGAAGCGGCTGATCGACCGCACACAATTTGCGATCTCGACCGAAGAGACGCGCTACTACCTCAACGGCATCTATCTGCATTCGGCCGGCAGCGCCAAGGCCGCGACCTTGCGCGGGGTTGCCACCGACGGCCATCGCCTGGCCCAGGTCGACCTGGTGCAGCCGAAGGGCGCGACCGGCATGCCGGGCGTGATCGTGCCGCGCAAGACCGTGGGCGAGGTGCAGCGCCTGATCGAGGACAATGAGGCGGAAGTCGCCATCGAGCTGTCGCCGGGCAAGATCCGCTTCACGCTCGGCAACGTGGTGCTGACCTCCAAACTGATCGACGGCACCTTCCCCGATTACGGCCGCGTCATCCCGCAGAACAACGACAAGGAGCTGATCGTCGACAAGGCCGATTTCGCCGCCGCTGTTGACCGTGTCTCCACGATTTCGAGCGAACGCGGCCGCGCCGTCAAGCTCGCGCTGTCCGCCGGCAAGCTCGTGCTCAGCGTGACCAATCCGGATTCCGGCAGCGCCACCGAGGAGCTCGAGGTCGAGTACGCCGCCGACCCGCTCGATATCGGCTTCAACTCGCGCTACCTGCTCGACATCGCCGCCCAGATCGAAGGCGAGGTCGCCGTGCTCAAGCTCGCCGACCCCGGCTCCCCGACCCTGGTGCAGGACAAGGACAACAAGAGCGCGCTGTATGTGCTGATGCCGATGCGGGTGTGATGTACCCTCTCCCCTTGTGGGAGAGGGTGGCTTCGCGAAGCGAAGCCGGGTGAGGGGTTCGTGCCGCAGGTACCCAAGCATCGGTCGACTTCGAAGCGCATCCGCGACTTCGCAAAAGCGATGCGTCGCGAGCCGACGGATGCTGAAGCGCGGATGTGGACATTGCTCCGTGATCGGCGGCTCGCGAATTTCAAATTTCGTCGCCAATTCCCGTTCCAAAACTACATTCTTGATTTCATTTGTTTCGACCAGCGCCTGGTCATTGAAATCGACGGTAATCAACACGCCTCTTCGAAGCGTGATGCAACGAGAGAGGCGGCTCTGGCGGCTGAGGGCTTTCAAATCGTGCGCTACTGGAACAATGACGTGTTGCAGCAGTCCGCGGCTGTATTGGAGGACATCCTTGCAAAGCTCGCCGAGCGGTGAGATACCCCTTACCCGTCGCCTCGCTCCGCGAGGCGCCACCCTCTCCCACAAGGGGAGAGGGGCAGAAGCGCGGCGATGACAACTCAAGCGCTCCGCGCCAACCAGCATGACCCCATCCCGCATTCATCGCCTGACGTTGACGCATTTCCGCAACTATCGCGGCGCGAGCCTTGAGGCCCGCCGCGACATGGTGGCCCTCGTCGGCCCGAACGGCGCCGGGAAGACAAATTGCCTCGAGGCGATCTCGTTCCTGTCGCCGGGCCGGGGCTTGCGCCGCGCGACGCTGGAGGATGTCGCCGACAACCAGGGCGACGGCGCGTGGGCGGTATCGGCCGAGGTCGCGGGTGCGCTGGGGTTGGCGACCCTCGGCACCGGCATCGAGGCGCCGCGGGGCGAGGCGTCCACGGGCCGGCGCTGCCGCGTCGATCGTGAGACGGTGGGTTCGGCGTCAGCCTTTGGCGATCATCTGCGCATGGTGTGGCTGACGCCCTCGATGGACGGCCTGTTCATGGGCGCGGCCAGCGAGCGGCGGCGCTTCTTTGACCGGCTCGTGCTCGCCATTGACAGCGAACATTCAAGCCGCGTCTCGGCGCTGGAGCGGTCGCTGCGTTCGCGCAATCGCTTGCTCGAGGTCCGCAATTTCGACGACCACTGGTGCGACGCGATCGAGCGCGAGACCGCGGAGCTCGCGGTCGCGGTTGCCGCAACCCGCGGCCAGACCGCGGTGAAGCTCGCCGCGATGCTGCGCGCCCGCGGCGAAGCCTCCGCATTTCCGTCCGCGCAAATCGCGCTCGACGGCTGGATGGAGAACGCCCTGCTCTCCGAGCCCGCGCTTGCGGTCGAGGAGCGCTACCGCAAGATCCTGCGCGAGAGCCGCGTGCGCGACGCCGCCGCCGGCCGCACGCTCGACGGGCCGCATCTCACCGACCTTGACGTCGTCTATGCGCCGAAGGCCATGCCGGCAAAGGACGCGTCCACCGGCGAGCAGAAGGCGCTCCTGATCGGGCTGGTGCTGGCGCATGCGACGCTGGTGGCCGAGACCACCGGCATCATCCCGCTGCTCCTGCTTGACGAGGTGGTCGCCCATCTCGATCCGGGCCGGCGCACTGCGCTGTTCAACGAGCTTGCAAAGCTCGGCGCGCAGGTCTGGCTCACCGGCGCCGATCCCGCAGGCTTCGCCGAGCTCCGCGCCTCCGGCGACGTCTTTGACGTCGAGAACGGGCGCGTCACGCGGCGCGCATGATCCGCAAGAGCGCTGCCCCGCACCTCGATGGCAGGATGGGCCCCGGTTTCCGGAAAACCATGCCCTCGGGCCTTCTGTCGCCGCTGCCATACGGCGCCGGGCCGGGCGGCTTGTGGGCTCAAAAACGAGCCGTCAGAGAGGTTCGAAACCAGCCGCCGGAACACGGTTTTCCAAGGCTTGCGAATCGGCTTTTTCGAGCCTTGAAGAAACGTTAAAAAACCCTATCTCATCAGTATCTTACGGGTCACGACTTTGCGCTAGGCGGAACCCTTTTTTCGTGGCACAAATAGCTCTGATCAGCCCTCGTCGCGCGTGGCTCGATCGGGACACCCTCAAAGGCCTCACATGACTGAACCAGCCCGGCAAACCATTGCCGACAACGAGCCCCCTGTCGCGAGCGAATACGGTGCGGAATCGATCCGGGTGCTGAAGGGCCTCGACGCGGTCCGCAAGCGCCCCGGCATGTACATCGGCGACACCGATGACGGCAGCGGCCTGCACCACATGGTCTATGAGGTCGTCGACAACGCGATCGACGAGGCCTTGGCCGGATACGCGACGCGCGTCGAAGTGACCCTCAACGCCGACAGTTCGGTGACGGTGCGCGACGACGGCCGCGGCATTCCCGTCGACATCCACAAGGGCGAAGGCGTCTCGGCGGCCGAGGTCATCATGACCCAGCTCCATGCCGGCGGCAAATTCGACCAGAACTCCTACAAGGTGTCCGGCGGCCTGCACGGCGTCGGCGTGTCTGTGGTGAACGCGCTCTCGAGCAAGCTGCAGCTTCGGATCTGGCGCGACGACAAGGAGCATTACATCGAGTTCGCCAATGGCGATTCCGTTGCGCCCTTGAAAGTGGTCGGCGCGGCGCCGGGCAAGCGCGGCACCGAGGTGACGTTCTTTGCCTCGCTCGAGACCTTCAAGAACATCGACTATGATTTTGCGACGCTGGAGCATCGCCTGCGCGAGCTCGCCTTCCTCAATTCCGGCGTCAACATCGTGCTCTCGGACATGCGCCACGCGGTCGAGAAGCGCGAGGAGATGCACTATCACGGCGGCGTCGAGGAGTTCGTCAAATATCTCGATCGCAACAAGAAGGCGATCGTGCCCTCTCCGATCATGGTGCGTTCCGAGAGCAACGGCATCGGCGTCGAGGCGGCGCTGTGGTGGAACGACAGCTACCACGAGAACGTGCTGTGCTTCACCAACAACATCCCGCAGCGCGACGGCGGCACGCATCTCGCTGGTTTTCGCGGCGCGCTGACGCGCCAGGTCAACGGCTATGCCGACGTCAACGCGAAAAAGGAAAAGATTCAGCTCACCGGCGATGATTGCCGCGAAGGCCTCACCGCGGTGCTGTCGGTCAAGGTGCCCGATCCAAAATTTTCATCGCAGACCAAGGACAAGCTGGTCTCCTCCGAAGTCCGTCCGGTGGTCGAGAACGTGATCAACGAAGCGCTGGCCGCCTGGTTCGAGGAGCATCCGTCCGAAGCAAAGGTGATCGTCGGCAAGGTGATCCAGGCGGCGGCGGCGCGCGAAGCCGCCCGAAAGGCGCGCGAGCTGACGCGCAAGAGCCCCTTGAGCGTCTCTTCGCTGCCCGGCAAGCTCGCCGACTGCCAGGAGAAGGATCCCGCCAAGTCCGAAATCTTCATCGTCGAGGGCGATTCGGCCGGCGGCAGCGCCAAGCAGGGCCGCAACCGCGAGTTCCAGGCCATCCTCCCCTTGCGCGGCAAGATCCTCAATGTCGAGCGCGTGCGCGCCGACAAGATGTTGTCAAGCGAGCAGATCGGCACGCTGATCACCGCACTCGGCGCCGGCATCAGCGACGACTTCGCGATCGACAAGCTGCGCTATCACAAGATCATCCTGATGACCGACGCCGACGTCGACGGCGCCCATATCCGCACGCTGCTGCTCACCTTCTTCTACCGGCAGATGCGCGAGATCATCGACCAGGGCTATCTCTATATCGCGCAGCCGCCGCTCTATAAGGTCAGCCGCGGCAAGTCCGAGCAGTATCTGAAGGATGAGCGCGCGCTGGAAGATTACCTGATTACGACCGGGATCGACGAATGCGTGTTCAAGCCGGCCTCCGGCGACGACCGCGCCGGCCGCGACCTGCTGTCGCTGGTCGAGGACGCCCGTATGATCCGCGCGGTCCTGCGCAACCTGCACAGCCGTTACAACCGCACTGTGGTCGAGCAGGCCGCGATTGCAGGCGTATTGCGGCAGGAGATTTTTGGCGATCCCAACAAGGCGGCAGCGGCCGCCGACTACATCGCCAAGCGCCTCGATGCGCTCGCCGACGAGGTCGAACGCGGCTGGACCGGACGGTTCACCGAGGGCGAGGGGTTCCTGTTCGAGCGCACCGTGCGCGGCGTCAAGGATGCCGCGATCCTCGATCACGCCCTGCTCGGTTCCGCCGATGCCCGCAAGCTCGACGATTACGCGCCGCGGCTGCAGGAAGCCTATGCGCGAAACGGCCTCCTGCGCCGCAAGGATACGGAGACGCCGATCCACGGGCCGGTGGATCTGTTCGAGGCGGTCACCGAGGCCGGCCGCAAGGGGCTCAGTCTGCAGCGCTACAAAGGTCTCGGTGAAATGAACGCCGAGCAGCTCTGGGAAACCACGCTCGACACCGAAGCGCGCTCGCTGTTGCAGGTGAAGGTCAAGGAGGTCGACGAGGCCGACGACATCTTCACCAAGCTGATGGGCGACGTGGTCGAGCCGCGCCGCGAATTCATCCAGGATAACTCGCTGTCGGCCAACGTCGACGTATAGGGGGCCGAGAGATCACATGCCGCCCATCCAATATATCGTAGAGGGCGGTCACCGGCTCAGCGGCGCCATCGAGCCCTCCGGCAACAAGAACGCGGCGCTGCCGATCATCGCGGCCGCGCTGCTCACCGAGCACCCGGTCACGCTCGACAACGTGCCGCGCATCCGCGACACCGAGACGCTGGTGGAGCTGATCCGCTCCGTCGGCGCGTCGGCCGAATGGCGCGGGCGCAATCGCCTCGCGATCCACGCCAAGGACATCCGCGCCGCCGATCTCGACCCGGATCTGTGCGCGCGCATTCGCGCCTCGATCCTGCTCGCCGGCCCCCTGCTCGCCCGCTGCGGCGAGGTGGCGCTGCCGCCGCCCGGCGGTGACGTGATCGGCCGGCGCCGGCTCGACACTCATTTCCTCGCCTTCGAGCAGCTCGGCGCCACCGTCACCTCGACCAACAAGCTGGTGTTCCGTGCCAGGGAGCTGCGTGGCGCCGACGTGTTCCTCGACGAGCCCTCCGTCACCGCGACCGAGAACGCGCTGGTCGCGGCGGTCGCCGCCAAGGGCACCACCTACCTGCGCAACGCCGCCTCCGAGCCGCATGTGCAGGATCTCGCGCATTTCCTGGTCGCGCTGGGCGCCAATATCGAGGGCATCGGCACCAACACGCTGGTGGTGCACGGCGCCGCGCGGCTCGGCGAGGCCAGCTACTCGATCCAGCCCGATCACATCGAGGTCGGCTCGCTGATCGGGCTCGCCGCCGTGACGCGCTCGCCGATGCGCATCGTGCGCGCCGGCGTCGAGCATCTGCGCTCGATCCGGATGGGCTTTGAGCGGCTCGGCATCGTCTGCGAGGTCGCAGGCGACGACCTGATCGTGCCCTCGGAGCAGACGCTGAAAATCAAGGACGATTTCGGCGGCCACGTGCCGAAGCTCGAGGACCAGCCTTGGCCCGCCTTCCCGGCCGATCTGATGTCGATTGCGATCGTCACCGCGAGCCAGTGCGAGGGCGTCATCCTGATGTTCGAGAAGATGTTCGAGTCCAGGATGTTCTTCGTCGACAAGCTGATCTCGATGGGCGCGCGGATCGTGCTGTGCGACCCGCATCGCGCGATCGTTGCCGGCCCGAGCCGCCTGCACGGCGCCTCGATGATCTCTCCCGACATCCGCGCCGGCATGGCGATGCTGCTCGCCGCCGTCTGCGCCGAGGGCACGAGCACGATCAACAATGCCGACCAGATCGAGCGCGGCTACGAGCGCATCGAGGAGCGGCTGAACGCGCTCGGCGCCAGGATTACGCGCGTGCCGGCGCGGGAGCGGTAATCGCTCGGAAGCGCAGATCCACTGTCAGCCCACTCACTGCTAGGAAACATCAGGACGCTTGTCGCGCCATGGCGTCGCACGCTCGAGGGCATGGGCGGTCCGCAGCAGAAGAGGTTCGCAGAACGGCCTGGCTACGATCTGCATCGCGACCGGCAACCCGCCTTCACCAAATCCGGTGCAAACGGACATAGCCGGGTAACCGGTCACGTTGAATGGAATGGTGAAGCCCGGCTTTTCCAGCGTGGCCCATTTCGGCACGGCCCGGATCTGCGGCGCCTCTGCCGGTTGCGCCGCGGTCACGAGCACATCGACATCCGCCATCGCCGCCGTCATCTCCAGGCACAGCTCGCGCCGCCGCCGCAGCGCCTGGACATAATGCTCCCCGCTCACCAGCGCGCCGAGCGCGAAGCGATCGCGGACCAGTTCGCCGTAATCGTAGAATCGTGTCGTCAGCCACGGCTTGTGGATCGCATAGGCCTCGGTAATCAGGATCAGGATGCCACATGCGTGATACTCGACGAGCGGCGACAGCGTCACGTCCGTGACCGTTGCGCCGAGTTCGCGCAGCACGGCCAGGCTATTCTCGATGCCCGCGCGTGTGGCGGCGCTGGCCACATTGTCGGTCTCGTGAAAGTGGCGGATCAGGCCCACCCGCAGGCCCTTGGTGCCGTCGCCGATCCCGGACGTGAAATCGGGGATCGGGCGATCCACACTCGCCGGATCGCCGGGATCATGTCCCGCCATCGCCTGCAGCAGGAGCGCGCAGTCCTCCGCCGTCCAGGCCATCGGCCCGGCATGGTCGAGTGTGAAGGAAAGCGGCAGGACTCCGCGCCGACTGACCAGGCCATAGGTCGGCTTGATCCCGGTGATGCCACAGAGCGCTGCAGGCAGGCGGATTGAGCCGCCGGTGTCGGATCCCGTACCACCCAGCACGAAGCCTGCGGCGACCGCGGCGCCTGTCCCGCTGCTGCTTCCTGCGGTGAAGTGATCCGGATTCCAGGGATTGCGCGCCGGCGGCCATGGCAGGTCGAAGGACGGCCCGCCCATCGCGAATTCGTGCGTGGCGAGCTTGCCGATCAGCACCGTGCCGGCGTCCGCGAGTTTGCGCACGCTCAGCGCATCTTCGGTCGGAACGTTGTGCTCCAGAATGCGCGAATGCGCCGTCGTTCGTATCCCGGCCGTGTTGTAGATGTCCTTGTGGCCGATCGGGATGCCGTCAAGCCTGCCCCTGGCCTGGCCGCTGCTCCAGCGCTGCTCGGACGCGCTTGCATCAGCCATCGCCCGTTCTTCCGTCAGCAGCAGAAAACTGTTCAGCCGATCGTCCGTCGCTCGGATCCGGCGGAAGCAGTCCTGCATCAGCTCTACCGGCGACAGCTTGCGCGCCGCAAACAGCCGCGACGCCTCGGCGATGGTGAGCTGCGGCGTCATGTGCGCTGCTCCGGATAGAACACGACGGCCGGTTCCGCCTCCACCGGCTTGTCGCGCGTCACGCGGGCGATGAGCGACTCAATATTGGCACTCGCGCGGCGCAGCTCGGCCATTGTCTCGGGCCTTAGTTGCAAGCCGCTGCGGCTGATCGCGGCCTCGAACTCATTGTCTGTCATGTGTGGTCTCCTCGTCCAGGCAAGCTTGCGGCAGACTTCACCAATCTCATCGGTACATCGATCTGAAGAGCGTCGTGAGAGGCGCCGATTCATTCCGCGGTGTGCACGCTAAACCATCTGCACGACGCAATTTGCACATGGCCGCCATGCACAAATTGCCCGTCGTGTTACTTTGTCGCAGCATCCTGCTATTGCGGAAAAACGGAAATGATCCCATTCTCCGCGGCATCCCGCCTCGACACGAGGGACGTTACGGCCAATCGTCACGAAACGTGGGGCGGGGATGCGGTGGACGCAGGTCGCGCGCAAGGACGAAGCGCGTGATGCGTTCGACGAAGCCGTGTGGTCCCGACACCCCGATGCCGGTGTCAAGCGCGCAATCTGATTGCGGGCGACGGTGACTACAAAGCCCGGTACGCCGAGGAGAGCACGGTATAAGTCGTCAAACATCGCGCGGGGAATGCCGGACGTGTTCGGTTGTACCTGTGATTAACTCGTGTGCGTTCTCTTGATTGTTGCTGCACACGAGACCGCGGGTGCAACGGCGCCCGGCATTCCCTGCGCCCTTCGATTTTTGAGGGTGGCATCTAGCATAGCCCGGACATTTCATGTCGCGGGAACGCGGGATTGTGCCCTCGTCGTTGCGAGCGAAGCGAAGCAATCCACATCGCCGTTGCGGACACAGCATGGATTGCTTCGTCGCGGAGCCTGTCATCGGGCCGCGCGTTCGCGCGGACCCGTTGGCTCCTCGCAATGACGGCATCAAATTCGTTCCAACTCTCCATCCTTCCGCCATGCGCAGTGCTATTGTGGTACCATGACCCTCTCAGACAAGATCGAGCGCACCGCTGCCGCGCTTTCCGCCGCGCCGAGTCATTTTTCGGCGGAGCTCTCCGAGACACTGCGGCTCGCCGCCCCGATGGCAGCGACGCAGCTCGGGCAGATCGCGATGATGACGACCGACCTTGCCTTCATCGGCCGGCTCGGCGAGGCGTCGGTTGGGGCCGCAGCGCTCGCTGGCACCATCTATTTCGTCGCCTTCACCGTGGGCCTCGGGTTGATGTCGGCGGTGTCGCCGCTCGCAGCCCAGGCCTTCGGCGCGGGCGATGTGCGCATGGTGCGCCGTTCGCTGCGTTCGGGCCTGTGGGCGGGGCTCTTGATCGCGCTGCCGATCATGGTCTTCCCGCTGCGCGGCGAAGCGATCCTGCGCGCGCTCGGCCAGGCGGAGGAGCCCGCGCAGCTCGCGCAACACTATCTGTTCGGCCTGGTCTGGGGCGTCGCGCCCGCATTGTGGTTCATCGCCATCCGCGGCTTCATGGGCGCGGTGAAGCGGCCGGAGGCGATCCTCTGGATCACGCTGGCCGCGATTCCGCTCAACGCGCTCCTGGTCTATCTGTTGCTCTACGGCGAGTTCGGCCTGCCAAAGCTCGGCCTGTTCGGCGCCGGCCTTGCCACGTCGACCGTCAACGCTTGCACCTTCCTCGCCGGCCTCTGCTTCGCCACGCGGGTGAAGCCGTTCGCCAGCTACCATATCCTGGCGCGGCTCTGGCGCATCGACTGGGGCCTGATGCGACGGCTATTCGTGATTGGCGCGCCGATCTCGATCGCATTCCTGCTGGAATATGGCCTGTTCTCGTCCGCGGCGCTGCTGATGGGGATGATCTCGACCACGGCGCTGGCCGCGCATCAGATTGCGCTGAACGTCACCGCCATCCTGTTCATGATCCCCTACGGCATCAGCATGGCGGCGACCGTGCGGGTGGGCCATGCTGTCGGCTCTGGCGACGTCGGCGGCGTGAAGCGCGCCGGCCAGATTGCAATGGGGCTCGGCATTGTCATCGCCGTCGTGCTGACGATCGCCGTGATCGCGCTCCGCTTTGCCATCGCAAAACTGTTCCTCGGCGAGGGGCTTGCCGATGCCGATACTGCCATCGCGCTCGCCGCCTGGCTGCTCGTGATCGGCGGCACCTATTTCGTCACCGACGCCCTGCAGACGATTGCCGCCGGCGCGCTGCGCGGCATGAACGACACCCGCGTGCCGCTGTTGTTCGCCGCCGTCAGCTATTGGGGAATCGGCTTCTGCTCGGCCTATGCGCTCGCCTTTCACACGACGCTCGCCGCGTCCGGCGTCTGGGTCGGCCTGTCGCTCGGCACCCTCGTCTATGCCAGCTTGTTGGTCTTGCGCTTCCACCTGCTGGCAGGCCGGCTGCAAGCCCGCGATGCGTAAAAGCAAGGGTCAGATGCGCCGCAACGGGCGTTGACGAGGTGTTATGCGAGTTCTACGAAATGTCTCAACGCGATCTGAGGAATTTCCCCGTCATTGCGAGCGAAGCGAAGCAATCCAAATTTTGACAGCGAAAAATGGTCTGAATTGCTTCGTCGCGGAGTTTATCATCGGGCCGCGCTTGCGCGGACCCGTTGGCTCCTCGCAATGACAGAAAAACATGAGGCAACGCCATGGCGCATGAAACCGAAACGCTCGCAGGCTATGTCGCCGAATTGAAATTCGAGGACATTCCGCCGGAGGTGCTGGAGCGCGCCAAGGTGCTGACGCTCGATTTCCTCGGCAGCGCGATCCGGGCCCGGCGTGACGCGGAATCGACGCCCTCGCTGCTCAAGATGCTCGAAGCGCTGGCGCTCGACGGCAAGGGCGAGGCCACCGTGTTCGGGGACGACAAGACCTGGACGCCGGCGGTCGCGGCGCTCTTGAACGGCGCGCTCGGGCATTCCCTTGATTTCGACGATACGCATGCGGACTCCTCGTTGCATGCGAGCGCGCCGGTGGTGCCGGCCGCGTTTGCGGTCGGCGAGATGATGGGCTCGTCCGGGCGCGATGTGCTGACCGCGATCGTTGCGGGCTATGAAGTGTGCTGCCGGCTCGGCAATGCGCTCGACCCGACCTCGCACTATGCACGCGGTTTCCACCCCACCGCGACCGCGGGCACCTATGGCGCCGCGGCCGCCGCCGCAAAGCTGTTCGGCCTGCCGCAGGAGAGGATCGTGGCGGCGTTCGGCGTCTCCGGCAGCCAGGCCGCGGGTTCGCTGCAGTTTCTGGTCAACGGCGCCTGGAACAAGCGCTACCAGGTCGGCGCTGCCGCCATGAACGGCGTGATCGCCGCCACGCTCGCGCGCAACAACTTCGTCGGCTCGACCGAAGCGGTCGAGGGCAAGCACGGTCTGCTCATCGGCTACAGTGACAATCCGCATCCCGACAAGGCAGTCGCGGGCCTGGGATCGACCTACGAGACCATGAAGATTGGCGTGAAACCCTATCCAAGCTGCCGCTACACCCACGCCGCGCTCGACGCCATCATTGCGATGCGGCGCGAGCACAATCTGACGCCGGACCAGATCAAGCGCGTCGAGATCGGCCTGCATCGGAACGGCATTACGCTCACCGGCGACGCGCCCACCAAGCGGCATCCGACCTCGATCGTGGGCGGACAGTTTTCCATGTTCTTCACCGGCGCGGTCGCGCTCGACCAGGGCGGTTTTGGCTGGGACGACTACGAGCGGATCGGCGATAAGGGGATCGATGCGCTTGCCGACAAGTTCGATGTCGTGCAGGACGACCGGCTCGAGATCGGCCGCAGCCATCCCTTCGGCGCGCGCGTCTCGATCACCACCGACGACGGCGTGCATGAGCGGCTCAATGCCGATCCGTCCGGCGAGCCCAATTCGTTCCCGGACGCAGCGGCGATGCAGCAGAAATTCCTGACGCTGGCGCGGCCGGTGCTGAAGGGCCGCGCCGACCAGTTTGCCGACGCGATCCTCTCGCTGGAGCGCTTCGATCGCGTCGAGAAGGCGACGCAACTCGGGAGGCAGTAGGATCGTTGCTACTCGTTACTGCCTGCCAGCCTCGCGCTGCCCGTCGTCGCCGCCACCACATCGCTGACAAGCTGCGATACGCCATCGGCGCCAAGCGGCCAGTTCACGGTGCGGCCAAGGCGGACGACGACGAGACGCTGCGACGGAATCACGATCACATATTGGCCGATCGATCCCTTGGCGAAAAACGCATCGCGCGGCCAGCCGTGCTCAATGCGGTAACGGGCGCCCATGCTGTCACCGAGGTTGGTCCAGAAGCCTGCGCCGTAACCGACAAAGGCATTCGGCGTCGGCGAAGCCGCATAGCTCGCCCAGCCCTCGGGAAGGATGCGTTTTCCCCCGACGATGCCGTCGTCGAGATAGAGCATGCCGAAGCGGGCCCAGTCGCGCGCGGAGGCGAGCATCTGGCTCGACCCTTCCGGCGTGCCGGCGCCGTCGAATTCGATCGTCACATGGCGCATGCCGAGCGGGCCGAACAATTCGGTCCTCGCAAAGCGCAGAAAATCGGCCGGCTTGCCGCCGGTGGCGTCGAGAATGAGCTTCGCGAGGATGAGATAATTGCCATCGTTGTAGTTCCAGGTGCTGCCGGGCGTTGTTTCGAGCGGGGCGGCCTCCGCGAAAGCCGCCATGTCAGTTTCCATGAACTTCATCCGGTTGACCTGCTCGAAGGCCGCTCCCAGCGACGCCTGCAGCGAACTGCCAAGCGCAAGGCCCGCGGTGTGGCGCAGGAGTTCATCGACGGTGATCGCGCGGCGGGGATCGTCGGGGCTCCGCCACGCCGCGACCGGCGCGGGCTGGTCGAGCTTCAACTTGCCCTGGCGCACCAGGATGCCGGTGAGCGCGGACATCACCGACTTGGTCGCGGAGAAGCCGAGCAGCGGCGTATCGATGCCGATACCGTCGGCATAGCGCTCCGCGATGATGCGACCGTCCTTCACTACGACGATGGCGCGGGCGCGCTTGAGCGGCGGCGCCTTTGGCTCGGCGAAGGCGCGGTCGAGCGCAGCCGCAAGCGCCGCGCTCTGCGGCGCAACGACCGAGGGACCAGCGATCTCGGGCAACAGCGGCACCTGCGGTCGGTCATTGACTGGCGGCAGCGCACTGTCGGCCACCGCATCGCCATGGTCGAGATAGCAACCGAGCGCACCGCGATAAACCGCATGGCTCCGGCCGAGCCCGAGCAGGCTCACCCTGACGTCCTTGCGTGCGCGATCGATGCGATAGTCCATCGCCCACGTAATCAGCCCAACGCCCGGCATCGCCGCCATGGTCTCGACGAAATTCTTTTCGGGATCGAGGCCGGAAACGAAGGTCTCCGAGCACAGCACGTTGGCAACAAAGCCGGTCGCAACCTTGGGCACGTCGTGGGCGCGGACAGCGGCGGCCGCCAGCGCGCCGAGCGCGGTGGTGGCGGCAAGGGCAAGGATCATTCGTCGTCGGGTCATGGCGGTCTCCGGCTGAAGTGTTGCCGGTCACAAGCCACGGCCCGAGGGGACGCGCTCGCCGGATTCGGAAATCAGCCTCGCCGCAACCTGGAACGGGCTCGCCGATTCCGAAATTATATCGTTATTACAACTATTTATGGATCAGGCTGCAGTGGCCTTGAGCTTGCGGTATTCGCTTGGGGTAACGCCGGTCGTCGCCTTGAAGGCGCGGTTGAACGGCCCAAGCGACTGGAAGCCGGCATCCATGGCGATGGTGATCACGGGCACCTCGGCCTGCGCCGGATCGGCGAGCGCGGCCTTGGCCTCCTCGATGCGGCGCTCGTTGAGGAAGACATTGAAGTTGCGATAGCCGAGCCGCTGGTTGATCAGCCGCCGCAACCTGTATTCGGGAACCGACAGCCGCGTCGCCAGTGTGCCGATCGTGATGTGGTCATGGCGATAGATGCGCTCATCCGCCATCAGGCGCGTCAACGCATCGATCAGCCTCTGATCGGCGGCGGCGGTCGCATCGACGACCTTCGCCGGCGCAGGCGCTTCACGCGGCGGCGGAAACAGATCGCCGGCCGTGACCTGCATCATCGCGCAAATGATCGCGGCGACGATGGCCGCGAGCACGGCGATATTGGCAAGGTTGGCGATCCCGGCGGCGTCGCTGGGGAGCGCCAGCATCTGCAGAATTGCGTTGAGGCCGCCATAGAGCGCGGCCGCGGCGACGATGAAAATGCGCAGAGTTCGGCGGCCCTCCACGAGGTCCGCGGACCACGATGCCACTGTCTGAATGACGGCGAGAATAATGAACCCGAGCGCGATCATATTGACGGTCGTGATCGCGAGGCGCGCACTACCGCTCCGAGCGATCCACAGGCAATTGACAAAGCTGAAAGCGGCGACCGCGAGCCAGATCAGCCCATGCCACCAGCGCAAGGCGAAGGCATCATCGCACAGCGCGCGGCAAAACAGCCAGAACACCACGACATTGCCGGTCGACAGCGCGATCAGCGGTCCATGCCAGGCCGTGAGTGGCGACGGTGTCCCGATCGCCGAGGTCGCGGCATGGGCGGCAGAGCCGAGCGCAAAGGCGATCGCAAGCCGGCCGGTGACGACATTCCTGAAATCGCGGAACAGCGAGGTGGCGAGCACCAACAGCATGGCGACGGTCGCGGCGCGCAACGCAAGGTCGATGGTGGCAAGCGGCATCAGATCGGCTCGATCGCGAATGTAACGATGATTCTAATGGAGATCGCCGGCCGGTTCAAATTGGCTGAGCTAGCCGTGCCATTTGCCGCGGTGCGTGATCCAGAGATCGCAGGCGTGGCCGAGCAGAATGGTCTCGCCGTCCTTGGTGGCGCCGAGCCGCCGCGCCACCGCTTGCGACGCACTGTTCTCGGCATCGATGCAGTGAACGATCTCATCGAGATCAAAGGTCGCGAACGACCAGTTGATCGCGGCCCGCGCCGCCTCGACGGCATAGCCCTTGCCGCGAAACGCATTGGCGATGCCCCAGCCGACCTCGAAGCCGGGCCAGACCGGCGGATAGAAGGGACCGACACGGCCGACGAACTTGCCGGAGCCCTTCTCCTCCACCACGAACATGCCAAAGCCATGCAGCACCCAGTGTCCCGCCATGATCGCGGCATTGCGCCAGCCGGTCATCGGCTCGGTGACAGGCTTGCGGTCAGCCGTGATGAAGCGCGCGCTGAGCGGGTCGCCAAGCATGGCCGTGTTCTCGGCGATATCGGAGGCGCGCCATTGCCGCAGGATCAGGCGCTCGGTCTCGATCCCCGGCCAGTTCGGTTGCGGCAGCGTGGCGCCGGGTTTGAGCGGAGGAATCATGCTTTCGTTATCCTGTTCGTCGCCGTGACGACGGACCATATAATTGCTGCTAAGGTCCCGCCAAAACTACGGAGGCGCAAATGAGCTGGCAACCTTCCGAAGATCCAATCCTCGGCGATCCCAGGACATGCGACGCGCTTGAACTCATCATCGTGCCGCGCACCCGCGACCTCGGCGACGGCTTTGCCGTGCGTCGCGCGCTGCCACATGGCCAGCGGCAGATGGTCGGCCCCTTCATCTTCTTCGATCATTTCGGCCCGGTGCAGTTCGTCTCCGGCAAGGGCATGGATGTGCGGCCGCATCCGCATATTGGCCTTGCCACAGTCACCTATCTGTTCGACGGCAGCATCATGCACCGCGACAGCGAGGGCAACGTCCAGGAGATCACGCCCGGCGCGATGAACCTGATGACCGCGGGCCGCGGCATCGCCCATTCCGAGCGCACACCGGATCTGCAGCGAAAGACAGGACAGCACATGCTCGGCCTGCAAAGCTGGATCGCATTGCCCGCCGGGAAAGAGGAGATTGCGCCGTCGTTCCAGCACTACGCCGCAGGCGATCTCCCGATGATTTCCGAGCACGACTTCACGGCGCGCGTGATCGCAGGACGGGCATTCGGCATCACCTCGCCGGTCGAAATGATCTCGCCCTGGTTTTACACCGAGGTCACCGCCGCGGCGGAAGCGAGCATCCCGCTCGACCCCGACCACGAGGAGCGCGGGATCTATCTGGTCGACGGCGAAGTGGAGATCGCAAGCGAACGGTACGAAGGCCCAAAGCTCCTGATCTTCCGGCCCGGCGACCGCATCACCGTGAAGACGGTCAAGCCGACGCAGATGATGTTCCTGGGTGGCGACGCGCTGGAAGGCCCGCGCCATATCTGGTGGAATTTCGTCTCCTCGAGCAAGGAGCGCATCGAGCAGGCGAAACAGGATTGGAAAACCGGCCGTTTCGCCCCCGTTCCGCAGGAACACGAGTTCATTCCGCTGCCGGAGTAGCGCATGATCCGGACCCGGAGGGCCGCGTTAGCGCAAAGTGTGCAGCGGTTTTGCGAAAAGATCATGCGCCGACAAAAAACCTGGGCTATTTCCGACTCTCCCTCTCCCCTCCCCCCGCGGCCCGCGCTTGACGCGTGCGGCCTATGACCTGAAAGTTCTGCCGATGACTGCGATGCGTGCCAGTGAACTCCCCTTGCCGAAGATCGGACGCGGCAAGGTGCGCGACATCTATGCGGTCGGCGAGGATCGTGTGCTCCTGCTCACCACTGACCGCGTCAGCGCGTTCGATGTGGTGATGGCGGAGACGATCCCAATGAAGGGCGCGGTGCTGACGCAGATCAGCGCGTACTGGTTCAACGAGCTCAAGGATGTTGTGCCGCATCACATGATCTCAGCCAATGCCGACGAGATCATCAGCGAAGTACCGGCGCTGAAGGACCATCGCGCCGACATTCTCGGCCGCGCGATGCTGTGCAAGCGCACCACCGTATTCGCGATCGAATGCGTGATCCGCGGCTACATCTCGGGCTCAGCCTGGAAGGAATATGCCGCAAGCGGCACGCTGGCGGGCGAGAAGCTCGCGACGGGACTTGTCGAAAGCGCCAGGCTCGAGCCCGCGATCTTCAGCCCGGCGACCAAAGCCGAGAGCGGCCATGACGAGAACATCACGATTGCCCGCATGCGCGAGGTGGTCGGCGTTGAAGTGGCCGCCACGCTCGAGCGCATGACCCGCGCGGTCTATACGCGCGGCGAGACGCTCACGCGCGAGCACGGCATCATCATCGCCGACACCAAGTTCGAATTCGGCCGCGACAAGGACGGACGCATCATCCTCATCGACGAGGTGATGACGCCGGACTCATCGCGCTTCTGGGCTGTCGATGCCTATAAGCCGGGTAAGCCGCAGCCAAGCTTCGACAAGCAGCCGTTGCGCGATTATCTCGACGCCGAGCGCCGCGCCGGGCGCTGGAACGGCGACGCCCCCGCGCCGCCGCTGCCGGCAAGCGTCGTGGATGCGACGAGCCAACGCTATCTCGAAGCCTATCGCAGGGTGACGGGACGGGAGCTGAAAATCTAGCTCGTCATTCCGGGGTGGTCCGCCAGGACCGAACCCGGAATCTCGAGATTCCGGGTTCACGCTTCGCGTGCCCCGGAATGACTACAAGAAAAAGGGAGGCGCAAATGTCCGAACCCGATGCCGTACTGGTTGAACGCGATGGGCCTGTTACCATCGTCTCCATCAACCGTCCGCATTGCCGCAACGCCGTCGACGGCGCCACGGCACGAAAACTCTACGACGCGTTCCTCGCCTTCGACGCCGACGCGGATGCTTCCGTTGCGGTCTTCACCGGCGCCGGCGGATATTTTTGCGCCGGCGCCGACTTGAAGGCTGTCGCCAAAGGCGATCGGGAGAAGAAGCGCGAGGTCGGCGGCCACAACACCATCGCGCCGATGGGTCCGAGCCGCTTGCGCCTGTCAAAACCCGTGATCGCGGCGGTCGAGGGCTTTGCGGTCGCGGGCGGCATGGAGCTCGCGCTATGGGCCGACATGCGCGTGGTCGCTGAAGATGCGACCTTCGGCATCTTCTGTCGCCGCTTCGGCGTGCCCCTGATCGACCTCGGCACCATCCGCCTGCCGCGCTTGATCGGGCATTCTCAGGCGATCGACCTGATCCTGACCGGACGTCCCGTCGGCGGGCCCGAGGCGTTGCGGATGGGGCTCGCCAATCGGCTGGTTCCCGGAGGCGAGGCTCGCGCCCACGCGATCGCGCTGGCCAAGGACATCGCGCGCTTTCCGCAAGTTTGCCTGCGCGCCGACCGCGTGTCCGCGCTGCGGCAGTGGGATTTGTCGGAGGAAGAGGCGATCGCCGCGGCGATGCGCGGTGGGCTGGAGGTGATCGCTTCCGGCGAGACGCTGTCAGGGGCGACGCGCTTTGCCTCCGGCGCCGGACGCCACGGAGCATTTGGCGAAAAGATGGGAAACGGCTGATGACCTCGTTGCAAAAGTTCGAACCAAAAACCTTCGTGATACCCGAGTTTCGATTGCAAAGCGGGCGCGTCATGCGCGACGTGACGGTCGCCTACCGCACGCTGGGCACGCTCGCACCATCACGCGACAACGTGGTACTCGTTACGCACGGCTACACCAGTGGACCCCAGATGATCAGCCCGGGTGGGGTGACCGGCGAAGGCGCCTGGAGCCAACTTGTCGGTCCCGGCAAGCCGGTCGATACCAACCGCTACTTCGCAATCTGCCCCAACATGCTCGGCTCATCCTATGGATCGACCAATGCGGCGAGCATCGATTCCGCCACGGGCAGGCCGTACGGACCGCGATTTCCTGACATTACCGTCAGCGACATCGTCGCCACGCAGCGATTGCTGCTCAACGATTTCGGCGTCGACAAATTCGTCGCCGTGGTCGGCCCGTCCTATGGCGGATACCAGGCTTTTCAATGGGCGATCGATTATCCGACAGCGATGCGGGGGATCGCGCCGGTCGTGACCGCGCCCAGCGTGTCGCGCGAGCGGTCGGAGGCGCGTGCCGCAAATTTTCGCGCAACACTATCGCAAAACCCGAACTGGAACGGCGGCGATTACTACGACGCCGGCGGCGTCCTCGACACCATGATCGATATCCGCGTGGCGACACTGAAAACCTACGGCATCGAGGCGAGATTGAAGCAAAGCATGACCGATCCGAAGGAGATCGAGGCCGCGATCCGCAAGGAAGCCACGCAGTGGGCCAAAGGCTTCGACGCCAATTCGTTGATCATCCTGGCGAACGCGCTGCGAGGCTTTGACGTGACTCCGCGTTTTTCAGATATCCAGGCAAAAGTGCTGTTCGTGTTGTCACGCACCGACCAGCTGTTTCCGCCGGACATTGCGCCCGGCGTGATGAAAGGGCTGAAGAGCGCCGGCGTCGATGCCGATTATTTTCTGCTCGATAGCGATTTGGGCCACTCAGCGTCTGGCCTCGACGCGCACAAATGGGCGCCGCGGCTACGCGCGTTCATGGAGAGCCTCAATTAGCCTCGCGCGTTTGCCGATCGGGAGCTTGCGTAGGCGGCTCCGTGCTAGGCGCCCATCATGGAGTCCTGGCTGGCGCCCGGCCGCTTCTTCTTGTTCTTGCCTTTGAGGAACTGGACATCCATCTCGGTTCCGTTCACGCGCACGAGCTCGCAGCGGCGATAGGCCAGACCGGTCGACGACAGCAGCAGGAAGAACTCCTTGAGATTGAGGCCCTGGATCGAGCCTTCGACCGTGAGGATCGCATCGTTGTCGGAGATCGCGTTGAGCTGGCAATCGCGCCGCCAGGTTCCGTCGATGGCCATGATGCAGACATCATAGCCGCGACTGAAGGTGACGCGATCCACGCCCTTGTTGTCTTCTGCCACGCTAGCCCCCTGCCATTGCGAGCCTCGGCGCGGCCATGAGCGAGATTGCAGGCCTCGCCTGCGGCGCGCGCATTTGGCCCGACCGATAAAGACTGCGCCGGTCGGCAACCGGCTTGAACGCTTCCGTCAAGCCCACCACGGTCTCGGCCGCGCCCAACACCAGGAAGCCATCCGGCTCGACGATGCGCGCAAGGCGGCTGAAAACATTGGCCTTGGTCTCCTGATCGAAATAGATCAGCACGTTGCGGCAGAAGATCACGTCGAAGCTGCCGAGCTGCGAGAAGTCGTGCAGCAGGTTGAACGACCGGTGCTGCACCATCGCGCGCAGCTCGGGATTGATCTGCCAGAGCTCGCCGATCTGCTTGAAGTATTTCACCAGCAACTGGATCGGCAGACCGCGCTGCACCTCGAACTGGCTGTAGATTCCGGCCCTGGATTTCTCCAGCACGTCTTGCGACAGGTCGGTCGCGAGGATCTCCACGCGCCAGCCCGAAAGCGCCGTGCCCATCTCCTTCAGGCACATCGCCAGCGAATATGGCTCCTGCCCGGTCGAACCGGCCGCGCACCAGATCCGGATGCTCTTGCGGGTCGCCCGCGCCTGCAGGATCGCGGGCACGATCGCATCGCGGAAATGCTCGAACGGGACCTTGTCGCGGAAGAAGAAGGTCTCGTTGGTGGTCATGGCTTCGACCACCTCCGCGATGAAGTGGCTCGCACCGCTCTTCATCTTCTGCACGAGATCGCTGATGCCGGAAAGGCCGGCTTTCCGCGCGATCGGCAGCAGGCGGCTTTCGATCAGATATTGCTTGTCCGCGGACAGATCGAGACCGGAATGGTCCTTCAGCAGTTTACGCAGGTACTCGTAATCGGGTGGGGTCACTCAAGGGCCTCTTGCACGCAGGCTGAAGGGTCAGGTGGTTTCAGGCAACGTCAGGTCAACCAGACCGACTTCCTGGAACTTGGCGGCGACAATGTCCTTGTCGAACGGCTTCATGATGTATTCGTTGGCGCCGGCATCAAGGGCGCGGGCGATGTGGTCCATGCCATTCTCGGTGGTGCAGAACACCACCCTGGGCGCATCGCCCCCCGGCATGCCGCGCAATTGGACGAGGAACTCGTAGCCGTCCATGACAGGCATGTTCCAGTCCAGCAGGATCGCCTCGGGGAGCGCCTGCCTGCAGGCCTCCAGCGCCTTCGAGCCGTCCTCGGCTTCGATGACATGAAAGCCCAACGCCTCGACGATGCGCCGCGCGACCTTGCGCACCACACCGGAGTCATCGACCACAAGACATGTCTTCATTTCTGTCTTCACCCTGTTCAGCTCGCAGGCCGCATCACGCGGCGAGGGAAGTCGTCTCTCGCGAACTCAGCAAGCGATCGCGCTGCGGTCCGAACAGCGCCGCATGACTACGCCAGACCGGACGGGATCCGGCCGGGCCGGTATCCTTTCCTGGCGCGCTGGGCAGGCGTATCCCGCCCAAGGAGTTCAATGGGCTCCCTTGTTCAATCGATAACTGTGCCGGTTTGTCATTCCCGTTAATTTCGATCTCCGTGCTAATACGGATGAACGGGCACAGCTCTTGGGCGCGCCGCGATAAGCCGCTCGCCGGGGGGTTCTGCATGGGACGGATGGGCGCCGCCTGCTGCGGGCCCCGGAGATCATCAGGTCAGGCGGCCGGACACGCCTCTTCGCGCTTCATCAGCTTCCCGATCTCCTTCAGCGCCTTGTAGAGCGCGCCGGCGGAAACATGACGATTGATGGTGGCGATCGCCTCGGCAGAGCCCGGACAGGCCTGCTGCAACTCCCGGATCAAACCAAGATAGGGCGCCCGATAGCGCGGAATATCGTTCTTCAGATACATCGTCTGAACGCAGTGATAGAGCCGCTTCGCCGGGGTATCGGCAGTCTCCGCCGTGACGGTGTCTTTCTCGCGGAGGACTGGCGCGTCACCGTCCACCAGGAACGAGGTACGCGTGCCCGAGTTGATGATGACGCTCTCACCGATGATGATGCGTTCGAATGGTTTCAACTCGACCCGGAGCGGCATCGTCGTTGTCATCCACTGGGGGAGCGGCGCCCGGTGTGGCCGCATCAGACGGCTGGTGTCCGCGTCGGCGTCACTGATTTCGGATAGCCATCAGGTGGAAGCGGCGGGGATTGCCCCGCCGCTCCGATGATGTGGTCGATAGCTCAGGCTTAGCGCAGGAGCTGCAGCACGCTCGCCTGCGACTGGTTGGCCAGCGCCAGCGCGGAGACGGCGATCGACTGGCGGGTCGAGAGCGCCTGGCTGTTGGCCGCCTCCTCGTTGGTGTCGG
>Ga0070730_10000287_pt1 | contig 63934 bp, 52 predicted proteins | sample Coa_R1_3_FD_66447 | JGI IMG/M metagenome (GOLD analysis project Ga0070730, IMG submission 66447) | Surface soil microbial communities from Centralia Pennsylvania, which are recovering from an underground coalmine fire - Coalmine... | ecosystem: Environmental > Terrestrial > Soil > Unclassified ... | reverse complement strand
TTGCGATGCCGACGGGCCTAAAACGAATTTACGGTCGCGGCCATCTGCACTTCCTTACGTTTAGCTGCTACAAACGATTGCCGTTTCTTAAAACCGCACGGTCACGAGAAGTTTTCCTGCAAGAACTCGGCCGCTTGCGCGCGGAACTTGGCTTTCGCGTCATCGGATACGTGGTGATGCCCGAGCACGTGCATCTGCTGCTCAATGAACCGCCCGGCGTGACTCCTTCGATTGTCCTTCATCGACTGAAGCTGCGGATTGCGAAGCGCCTGCGCAAACGGCGCCGTCGCCTGTTTGCGGACCAGATTTCTCTGCCGTTCGAAGAATGCAAACAAGCGCCGCAGCCATTCTGGCAACCGCGTTTTCACGACTTCAACGTGTATAGCCCTGGAAAAAGAATGGAGAAGTTGAACTACATGCATGCCAATCCGGTGAAGCGCGGGCTTGTGAGTCATGCGAGAGATTGGCCTTGGAGCAGCTGGGCTTTTTACCACGGGCAAAAAGCGTTGCTCACGATGGACCCGGTGAACTAAATAGAAAATCGCTACCCCAAGACCCAGGTTCCCAACACCGGAACCCGGGGCACCCGCCGCTGCGAGTAGGAACCGAGACCACCAGAAAAGAAAAAGCCGGGCGCGCATCGTGCGTGCCCGGCTTTTTTGTTGGCGTTATTTTTAAAAGAAGAGGCGAAGGCCCAACTGAATGGTCCGAGGGCCGGCCTGTTCGCCGGCTTGATCGGATTGGGGAACGCCAAAGGTTTTGAGGTTATTGATGCTGGTCGGCGGAGCGTTCGGATTGACGTGGTTGAAAAGATTGGCGAATTGCACGTCGAGCTTCATGCCCATGCGCTCGGTGAGATGAAATTGCTTGGCAAGGGTCATGGAGAGCACCTGCGTGCCCGGGCCTTCGAGGATGCCGACGCCGCAATTGCCGAAGCGGCCGATGTTATTGGCCGGGATGGCGAAGGCGCTGGGATTTGCGAAGGAAGGAGCGCCGACGCAGTCTGGCCGCTGCGTGGCAGTGACGCCGCGGACGAGCACGCCGGTTCCGGAAGGATCGGTGCCGCTGAACGTGGGAGTGAGGAACGGACCGGATTGGGCGAGCTCGATGGCGGCGACGCTCCAGCCGGCGACGAGCACGTTGGCGAGACCGGAAGCGCTCGAAGCGAACTGTTTGCCCGGGCCGAAAGGCAGATCGTAAAACACGGTGGTGAGGAAGCGATTGCGGCGCGTGAAGACGACATTGCCGGTGTCGGCGCCGATATTGAAGCGATTGAGAGTGGTCGGCCCGTTTTCCGCGGAAAACGCGGTGGGCGCGGTGCCGAGCGCATTTGAGAGATTTTTCGCGAGGGTGTAAGAGCTCTGGAAATTGAGGCCGTTGCCGAAGCGCTTGTCGACCTCGACGGTTCCGGCGTGGTACCGGGCGCTTGGGCCGTTGTCGCGCGTCAAGACGGCGTTGAAATTGGGGAAGGGCCGGGAAGCGGCGACGGCGGCGGTGTAGCCGGTGGTATTGGCCTGCACCTGATTCAGGTCGGGGCTGAAAATCAGGTCGGTGGTGTGCGTGCCGACGTAGCTGAAGCGCAAGAGCGTCTGCCAGCCGAGGTCGCGTTCGAGCGAAGCGCCCCACTGGATGCTGCGGGGATCCTTCAGGTTGAAGTTGTTGGCGCGCCGAAAATCGGGAATGCCGGAGGTGCCGCCGGCGCCGGTGGGGAAAACATTGGGAAATTGCAGGGCGAAGGTGTTGCCGTTGGGACCAACGCCGGTGACGGATTGCGAAAAGACCGGCGCATTGCTGGTGGCGACGCCGGCGAGAGAAAACAACACGGAACCCAAAACCGGAACGGTGTAAAGGCCGGCATTGGCGCGGAGCACGGTCTTATCGTTGCCGAAGGGGCGCCAGGCGATTCCGAGGCGGGGGTCCCAGTCGCCGTAATACGTGTGGCGAAGGGTTTCGGGCAAGCCGGCCTGGCTGGCGAGAACGATCGGCGTTGTGCCGAGCGAAGCGGCGAAGGTTGGGGCGACTTCGTTGAGGCCGGCCTGATTTTGCACGACGACGCGGCCGCCGGGAAAATTGCGATCGAAATTCGCGAGCTGATTGGTGGAGTCGTTGAAAGGCGGATGAATCTCGTAACGCAAACCGTAGGTGAGGGTGACGTTGCGGGAGATTTTCCATTCGTCCTGGCCATAGAAACCGAACTGGCTGGCGAAAGGACGGGTGTCCGGACCATTCTGCGCGAAGGAAGTAACCGAGGGCAGGCCGAGGAGGAAGTCGGCAAAGTCCAAGCCGGGGGTCTTCGTAACCGGGTTCGCGGTGAGAGCACCGGTGAAGAAGAACGCGCCGAACTCATCGCCATTGAAGAAGGTGAGGAAGTCGACGTAGCTGTCGCGCGTGTAGTCCACGCCAAACTTGAAGGTGTGCGCGCCCTTGAGCCAGGTCAAGTTGTCGCCGAGTTGATAGGTATGGTTCTGAGTGGCGTGCGGACGGCCGGAAGTGTCGCTATTAAGGATGCCGCTTCCGGTGAAATTGAAGTCGGAGACGCCGCCGGTGGGATTGGCGGGCGGAAGGCCGACAAGGCCGAACTGTTGATCCTGTGCGGCGCCCTGCGCGGCGAGCGGATACGAAGTGCTGAAATTGGCTTCGGAAAAACCGCCGCGCAATTCGTTGACGAGGCTGGAGTTGATGATCCAGTTGTACGAGACGACGAAATTGCGCAGAGCGCTGACCGTGGAGAACTGGCCGAAATTGGCGTTGTAGCCGTTGGTCGGGCTCCCGTTGATTCCGAGGTCGTTGATGTCTTTCCAGGAAATGCGGCCGAAGACTTTTTGATTGGCGCTGAAGTTGTGATCGATGCGGCCGTCATAGCTGTTCAAGCCGTAGGGACCGGGGATTCGCGTCTCGAAATTGAGGCCAAGCGCGTCGCCGGTGCCGGGAATGTTTTGCCGTGGAAAGAGGGTATCGAGAATTTTCGTGGAGGTGGTACTGATCAAGTTCTGGGGAATGAGGTTGCCGAGGAACGGCTGTCCGGTGAACGGGTTGAAAAGTTGAATGGCTTTTTTGGTGGGCGACAATGCGGGATTCAGAAGGCTGGAGAAATTGCCGTTGCGGAAATCGTCGGGCGGGACGGTTTCTTCCACGATGTTATTGCGAGGGCGGCGGGTACCTTCGTAGTCGAAGTAAAAGAACGTTTTGTCTTTCGCCGTGTAGACGTGGGGGATGGAAAGCGGACCGCCAAAAAAACCGCCGAACGTATTGCCGATGAGGAAATTCTTTCTCCCGCTGAACGGGTCGCCCGCATTGAGAGCGGAGTTTTGGTAGAAGTCGTAAATCGAACCGTGGTAGGTGTTCGTGCCGCCGCGCGTGGTGACGGTAATGTCGCTGGGCTGGCCGAATTCCGCGTTGTTGTTGGCGGTGTTTACCTTGAACTCCGCGATGCCTTCGATGGACGGGAAGAGGTCGCGGTTCGGACCGTTGAAGCGCACGTTGGTGGTGTTCACGCCGTCAATCGAAAACGAAGTGAAATAGGGCAAGCCGCCGGCCACGGAAATATTCGCTTTGCCGCCGCCGTCTTGCTGCACACCGGGAGTGAGCACGGCCACGTTGAGCGGGCTCGGATTGTCCGTGGCGCGAAAATTGAGGGCGAGATCGGAAATCTGCTGGCCGGACCGCGAGTCCGATAGTGTGTTCGAATCGCTCACAATGGCCGCGGTCGCCTGCACTTCCACGACTTGTCCGGCGGCGCTGGCCACCGTCAGGCCGGTATCCAAACGCAACTGTTCGCGTGCGAGGAGTTGCACGTCTTTGCGCTCGGCTTCGGCGAAACCCGCGGCTTGAATGGTAATGGTGTACACGCCGGCATCGAGATTGGGCACGCGGAAATCACCGGAAGCATCCGTAAGGACTTCGCGGCTTACTTTCGTCTCTTGCTGTGTTACCCGCACTTTGGCGCCGACGACCACACCGCCGTTGGGATCGGTGATCGTGCCGGAGATTTGTCCAAAGATGGACTGCGCGCGAGCGCTCCCCGCGCCAAGAAAGATACCCATTGCAAAAATCACCGCGCCGAGCAGCCACGACGCGCCCACACCAAACTTACTTTCCCTTCGCATGAAAACCCGCTCCTTATTCTTCGTATTCGATTGAGGACTTGACCCGATTGGGACCCAGCGCACGGGGCGCGCCGAATGAACTTCGGCACCGACCCGGTGGCTCATCTACTAGACCGTTAGAAACGGAAAAACTTGTAACGGAGCGGCGACATTTCGATAAACATTTAGTGAACGAGATTTTGGCGCGGGGAGCTTGACGGGAGTGAACGTCCGTGCAGAAGGCAAGCCACAAGTAAGAGAAAGAAGAAATGGCTGCGGTGGGGCAGGCGACCGGGAGTTTTGCCCAGTGCCAAGGCGGGTGCGGACTTTATTACTTTTGAATTATTGCTTTGTTATTAGGCCAACGGTAGATGGCATTTTTTCTGGAAGCGATTTGCGCCGGTTTTTCGGGCGTTAGCGGCGCTGCGCAAGCGACTGTGAGCAGCAGGAATGGATTCGCTGAAGTGCAGCGGGTCGCGTAGGTTTTGCAGGGTGCGGTAGAAGAAGAGAACGCTGGGCCGGGCGCTTCCGAATTTCAGGCTACGGAGAAATTCGATTTCTGGTTCGGTGGCGTCGCCGCTCATGGCGGCGTTTTGCAAGAAGGCGAGGAGACCCGGTTCTTCTTCCGACGAGCGGCCAGGGCGCAATTCGGTGAATTGAAACTTAATGAATTGGATTGGCGCGAGGCGCCGGTTCAACACGATCTCCAATGCGAGCGTTTTCATGTCGACGTCCCAGGACGCGATGAGCAGATCGAAAAACAGGCGGCAGTGGTCCGGCAAAATATTGAACACGTCCGCATCGAGGAAGGCGAGAATCGCGGCGCGCATCGCTTCGAGCGAGCGACGCTGGAGTTTTGCAACCGACCGGAGCCAATTTTCGTTGTTTCGTTCGTCGCGGGCGATTTTTTTTGCGACGTCGAGAAGTTTCTGCGTGGCGAGGCGTTCGAGTTCACCGAACGGCTGTTTTTCGAAAATGTCGCGGACGGCGGCACGTTTCTCGGCTTTGCATTTGCGCAGGACGAGTTCGCGGACGTGCGGGAAGAGCGCGGAAGGCTGGTTGACGAGTATCTTCTTGAGCTCTTCGCCGCGCTGGGCGGCGACCATGGCGGAAAGCTGCCCTTTGGGGAGCTTCAAAAAGGCGTTCATACGTTCGTAAAGGCCGGTGCGGCCGACGGCGGGAGGAGCTTTTTTTCGCGTGAGCAACTGGGAAATATAAGACTCGGTGACGCGGGCGGCGGCGGCGAGATCGCGCTGTTCGAGGCCCAATTCCTCGAGCCGTTGTTTGATGACGAGACGAACGTCCAAGACTGCCTCCAATGACTTAACTACAATGGTAAAGCATATCGGACGATGAGTGAATTCGATTGACAAAAATGGTAAAGTAGCGCAAGATTCGATCTGGATCAAGGCTGCCTTCAGGTCTCACAGACCGGTAGCGGACCCCCTGAAATACTCCCTTGGCCACGTCCAAGGAGAGCGCCATGTTCGCACGCAAAGTGTGGATGCAACTGAAACCGGGAAGCGTTGCGAAGTTCAGTCTTTTGATCGAACGGGAAGTGATTCCCAAGCTTCGCGAGCAAAACGGCTTTCAGGACGAAATTACCTTTTTTACCCCCAGCAAAGACGACGTCTTCGAGATCAGTTTTTGGGACAAGGCCGAACAGGCCGAAGCGTACAATCGCGGGACCTACCCCGCCGTATTGAAGATCCTTGCCGGCCTGCTGGAAGGCAATCCGCGAGTCGAAACGTTTGAAGTGGTGAATTCCACGTTTCACAAGCTTGCCGCCGCTGCGGCTGCGTAAGAAGCGCATCGCGCGAAGCGCCGATGCCAGTACGGACGCGGCCGAATTGGCAGCCGTTGCACTCGGTCAAAGGAGAACGAATGTACCTACTACTTTTGTCGCTGTGGATTTTTGTGGGACTTGGCGCCGGATGGTTCGCCGGGAAAAGCATGGTGGGCGAGGGCTACGGCGCCTCAATGGACATTGCGATGGGAATTGCGGGAGCGCTCACCGGCGGAATTTTGATGAGGTCGATCGGCTTTTCCGGCTTGGGCGGGACGGCACTGGCAACGTTGGTGGCGCTGACTTGCGCGGCGCTGTTGACGACGGTGGCCGCGCTCGGCGACGGACGAAAAATTTACGTGCGGGCGATTTGAGAAATACCGGCAATGATGCGGCGACGCATTGCGGATCTGACTGGAACGCGGGAAACGACGAATGCCAGACACGAAGAAAACCGCAATGATTCTCTTCCGGGAAAATGCGGTGATGCCGCCCGATCTGACGATGGAGAGCGAAGCGTTTGCGCCGGGGTGGCGAATCATCAAGAACCTGGACGGGTACGCGCTACGGCGCAAATTGAAGGAATCGAATTGGAATTTCACGCACATGTCGGGCGAAGGAACGGTGCGGGTTTTGGGGCGCGCCGGACAGGAAACATTGCTCAAAGGCGTACAGAGGATTCTGGCGGAGTTGCGCGGGAGGCGATTCAATTCGCTGGAAATAACCGTCGTGACGACGAAGCGGCTTTTCGGAATGACGTATCTGAACCTTTCGGCCGGCCCAAGACACTTTCAAGAAGCGTGAGCCGGCGGCGGAACGTTTGACGCAAGAGGCATAAAGCGCCGCGGGATGGGCGGCCTTGCGGGGAAAAAAAGATCGAAGCGTAAGGGGAAACGAATGACAAAGCTGTATGTCGGACAACTCTCGGCGGAAATAACGAACGACGAGCTGCACCAATTATTCAGTTCGCGAGGATTCGTGGTGACGTCCGCGCGAGTGATTTGCGACCGTGAGGGAGGCCGTTCGCGTGGATTCGGGTTCGTGGAATTCGGATCGGCGGACGACGCGGAACGCGCCGTCGAAGAGCTGAACGGAATGGAGATCCAAGGGCGGAAGCTGCTCGTGAAAGAAGCGCGGTCGCAGGAGCCTCGCGAGGGCGGCGGGCGTTCCGGGCGCGGCGATCGCGCGGCAACCACCACCGGTGTGAAATGAACAACAAAATCATCGTGAAGTATATGGGCTTCAAGCCGATGCCGCAGACGCGTGAATACACATTTCACGTGAGCGAAGACGGCGCGGATCGCGAATTCCGTTTGAATATCGCGAACGATGCATTTGTATCGCACCGCGCGCGCTATCAGGATGCGCCGGCGATCTGTTCGGAGCGGCTGCAGGCGGAATTGGCCGCGCACGCGAATCATCCGCCGAATACCGAATACGAAATCACGGCGGCGGAACTGCAGACCTTCATGGAACGGCGCAATCCGAAAATTGCGCGAAGCGCGTTTGGCTGGAAAAAAGCGCAAGAAGATTTTTAGCAAAACAGCGGCGGAAAATGCACGGAAAGTTTCAGGGAGCGGGCCGCTCGTCCGGCACGGCGGTGGGCCACCGCTCGATCTCGTTTTTCAATAATTTAAAATCGATGGGTTTGGAGACGCAGGCGTTGCAGCCGGCGCGGAGAAAGCGCTCGCGCTCGGTGACGAGGGCGTGGGCGGTGACGGCGATGACGGGAATCCGAGAAAGCCGGGGTTGCTGGCGCATCCAAGCGGCGAGGGAAAGGCCATCCTCCGCGCCAACCTGGACGTCGAGAAGGACGATTGCAGGCAACACCATGGATGGTTCGGAGCTTTCAAGAATTCGAAATGCCGCAGACAGTTCTTCCGCGTAGACGGCTTCCCATCCTTCGGATTCGAGCCAATCGCAGAGAAGCTCGCGATTGACGGCGTTATCTTCGATGACGAGAACGCGACCCTTCACGGCGACTCCTGAAACGTCAAACTCTCTCCGGCGGACCGAGAGACAAGACGCGATTGAGTTCGCGGGCAAGCGCATCGTGCCAGGAATGGCGCTTATGGAAAAGAGACTCGGCGTGGCGGCGCAGATATTCTTGATCTTCCCTGGTCACATCCTTGCCGGTAAGAACAAAAACAGGAAGCTCGGCGGTGCGGGGATGGGAGCGCCACTCGGCGAGCAATTCGAGACCGCTGATGTCCGGCAAACCCAAATCGAGGATTGCGAATTCCGGCAAGAGAAGATTGATCTGAGCGCGCGCCTGAGCGCCGTCCGATGCGGTGACAACGACGCGGCCTTGCGAAGTGAGCATTTCGGTAATGAATTCTCGCGTGGATACATCGTCCTCGACAACGAGAGCGGGCCTGACGCGGCCGGGCGCGGGGTTTACGTTGATTCGGCGCGCGAGGGCCGCGAGGAGCGCGGATTTATCGACCGGCTTCACCAGGTATTCATCGGCACCGAGCAATGCGCCCATGCCGGGCTGATCAAGAATCGAGACGACGAGGATGGGGATGTTTGCAGTGCGCGCGTCGCGCTTCAACTGCGTGAGGACTTCCCAGCCATTTTTCGGCTTCATGACAATGTCGAGCGTGATGGCGCCGGGCTGAAACTGAATTGCATGTTCGAGCGCTTTTTGCGGTTCGTGGCAAATCAGAACGTCATAGCCGGTGGAGCTGAGCTGCGCGTGAATGAGCTGTGCGGCGGCTTTGTCGTCTTCAATGACGAGGACGCGGGGAAGCCGCGGGACGCCGGAAAATTGCGGGGTTTTGGACGGGACCAGATCGCGAAAACCGTGCGCGGCGGGAAGCGTGAAGTAGAAACAACTGCCATGGCCGAGTTCGCTTTCGAGAGTGAGCTCGCCGCCATGCAATTCGACCAAGCGGTGAGTAATGGCAAGGCCCAGGCCGGTTCCTTCGGTGTGAGTACCCGATTCGCGCAACCGGTAGAAAGCTTCGAAAATGCGCTTCTGTTCTTCCGGCGGAATTCCCGGGCCGCTATCGCGCACTTCGATGCGAACGTCGCCACGAACGTTGAAGGCATTGAGTTCGATGAAGCCGCCGTCCGGAGTGAATTTGATGGCGTTGCCGAGAAGATTCATGAGGACCTGGCGAAGCCTGGTGGCATCGGCACGAACGACCATGGCGGACTGGACGCGTTGCGTCAACGTGTGCGATTTGCGGTCGCCGAGCGGGCGCATGACGCTTAAGACTTCGCTAAAAATGGCGTCGACGGCAAGATTTTCATTGGCCAATTCCATGCGACCGGCCTCGATTTTGGAGAGGTCAAGAATGTCGTTGATCAAGCTAAGTAAATGCTTGCCGCCCGTGTGGATGTGGGCAATGTAGCGTTTCTGGCGTTCGTTGAGCGGACCAAAGCGTTCATCGGCAAGAAGATCGGAGAAGCCGAGAACGGCGTTGAGCGGAGTGCGCAGTTCATGGCTCATGGTGGAGAGGAACTGGTCTTTGAATTGGCTGCCGCGCTCGGCTTCCTCTTTGGCCTTGATCAGCGCGACGTTCGTGGCTTCCAGACGGCGATTCGCTTCCTGGACTTCGGCGGCGCGCTGGTAGATTTCGGCTTCCATTTGGCCGGTGCGGGTGCGCAGGTCTTCGGTCAATTTTTCCTGCGCAATTTCTTGCTGCTTGAGGCGGACAAATTCGGTGACGTCTTCAACGCGGTGGATTATATAGAGAACCTTTTCGCTGGAATCGAGGACCGGAGAATTGACGGGGCTCCAATGCCGCTGTTCGAAGGCGCCGCCTTCGGATTCGGGGCGGCGGACGTCGTACTTTTGTACGGCCATTGCGTCGGGGACTTTTTCGCGGAGGACTCTCTCGAGCGAAGTGCGCAAGTTGCGAACGCCGGTGGCGGAAGGGTCGTCGGGATTGTCGGGAAAAGCGTCGAAAATGCCACGGCCAAGAATGTCGTCGCGCTTGGTCATGGTCGCGCGGAGGTAGGCGTCGCTGACGGCGACGATTTTGAGTTCGGGATCGAGGACCAGATAGAGTCCGGGCGCCGCCTGGAAAATAAGACGAAAGTCCGGCACAGCGCGAATTGGAGGCGAGCCGTTCGTAGCCTTCCCCAGGAACCCGACATGAAAATCGTAGATATTTCTCGGTTATATGGCAATAGAACTACGAGATATAAAGTTCGTTTTTTGATACTGAGGCGAAGGAATCAAGTGGATGTGGGAAGGGGCAAGACCCAAGCCCGAATGCCGGACTTGGGTCTTGTTTGCGTGGGTTCGACTGAGGTCTAACTGCGGAGGTCGAAGATCTACGGGGCGATCGGGCTCCCGGGCAATGTCAGTCTTGTGGCCAGTCTTGCGTAAACGCTTTCGTGGCAATTACTGACCAAGGCCAGAGTCGTCGCTGCCGCACGCCGTAATCTCATCCGGTGGAACGGCGGGGCCGGTGGTGGATGGATTTGGTTTGTGCAATTGGATGTTGCCGCCAGTCAGGAAGCGAGTCGAAACGACGACCGCGCTTTCGCCGGTGCGGGGATTCGTCAGCTTCAAGCCGAAGCGGTCCACGCCGATTCCGGGTTCGCCATTGTCCTGCGTTCGGGCACGGAATTTGATGCCGGTATCGTTGGGGGGAGGAAGGTTGGTGTTTGCCGTTCCGCAGATGTCGCGGATGGTCGAGCCAGCGGCCGGCTCAAAGTAGCCGTCGATGCTGGTGCTGCTGACGTGAAGGCCGGCGAAAAATCCAGAGGTGTCGTGGTCAACGAAATTGACGTGGCCGAAAAATCCGCCATTTTTGCAACCGCCGACGAGGCCGAAGTTTGCGTGATTGCCGGCATCGGTGAGGACGAACCCTCCACCAGTCGTGAAATCGCAGGGAGCGGGAAGGACGTGGGCTGTTGCGGGGGCGGTGCGGAAGGTAAGGAGGACCGCCAAGACGCCTCCGATCAAAAATCCGAATACGAACAAGTGACCAAGCTTTTTTTCAAATTTGCTCATCGCTATTTCTCCATGTGTCCTGAAGCCACCGGAAGGTGGGTTAAGAAATACCTGCCGTGGCGGAAGCGACGACAAGGTCGGCAACACCGGTGACGGCGACGTGCAAGGCGTTCACAACGGCCGCTCCGTTAGAGGAAATCGTTTGTTCGTTGATCGTGACGATGCCGCCTGGAACAGCGATGACTTGGTTCGGGGCGCCCGTTACGTTGATGGGAACGCCGTTGATGGAGAGATTGCTGAAAGCCGAGCTGCCGCTGCCGGCCGCGCCGAGAACCTGAGACGCTTGCGCCACGACGGAACTGGCGGTGATGCCGACGCCGGCGACGGTCATATTCAAGTTCGTGAGGGACGCCTCGGAGTAAACCTGGTCGGGCCAGCCAATCGTGGCCGCGCTTAGGGTTTCCGCTGTAAGGATGGACGGAAGACTTCCAGTAACGACGGAAGCGTCGCGAGCGTCGTTAACGCCGGAAAGTGTGCCAGTGCCGCCAAGCACGGTGGTGAATCCGAGAACCGTCGAACTGACGGCGCTCGCATTGCCCAGCACGGAAGACGTTGCGGTGGTAGTTGGACTTGGAATTGGAAGAGGAAGTGGTGTTGGAATTGGCAATCCACCGCCTAGCTGGGCAAAGCCGACTGCGGGCGAGAGCAAGACGGCCATCGCGAGCGCAACTGCGAATGAACAGCGCTTGAACGAAACAACGTGATGCATGCATGCCTCCTTGGATGAAATAGAAGCTTCCACACACCCGGTGTGCGGGACATTGGAAATAAGCGACACGAGAAGATTCAAGTAGCCGAGAACCGCGCGTGACACGAATTCCCTTCGTCGCGGAGAGATTAGTGAGCGGCGCGAGCGGAGACAATCCGGCAACTTTTGTAATTTGCGCTAAGGAAAAATGCGTGGAGGGATAACCTGAGTGGATCTAGTCCTTTGGTTGAACAGAGAGCGAGAATTCGGCAAGCTCAAGCCCAATAGGAGCGGTCGAGGGTGCGGTATTGGATGGCTTCGCCGAGGTGCTTGGGTTCGATGGAGTCGGAGGCGTCGAGATCGGCGATGGTGCGGGCGACTTTGAGGATGCGGTCGTGGGCACGAGCGGAGAGGCCGAGGCGGGTGATGGCGTTTTCGAGAAGCTTTTCGCCATCGTTCGAAATGGCGCAGTGCTTGCGAATGAGGCGAGCGGGCATTTGCGCGTTGGCGTAAGTTTTCTTTTCCGATGAGAAGCGAGCGGTTTGGCGATTGCGTGCGGCGATGACGCGCGCGCGGACGGCGGCGGAATCTTCGCTGGAAGAAGGCGCGCGGAGTTCCTTGTATTTTACGGCGGGGACTTCGATGTGAATATCGATGCGGTCCAGGAGCGGGCCGGAAATTTTTGCGACGTAGCGCTGGATGATGGGCGGAGTGCAGTGACATTCGCGGGTGGGATCGCCGAAATAGCCGCAAGGGCAGGGATTCATGGCGGCGGCGAGCATGAAGCGCGAAGGAAAGGTGATGGACGTGGCGGCGCGAGAGATGGTGACGGAGCCGTCTTCGAGCGGCTGGCGCATGACTTCAAGAACGTTGCGCTGAAATTCGGGAAGTTCGTCGAGGAAGAGGACGCCGTTGTGGCCAAGAGAAACTTCGCCGGGCCGCGGGACGGCGCCGCCGCCGATGAGGCCCGCGTCGCTGATGGTGTGATGCGGCGAGCGAAACGGGCGAGTGCCGACAAGGCCGCGTGAGTCTTCAAGCGTGCCGGCGACGGAGTGGATGCGCGTGGTTTCAATGGCTTCTTCGAGCGACATCGGCGGAAGAATGGTGGGAATGCGTTTGGCGAGCATGGTTTTGCCGGCGCCGGGCGGGCCGATGAAAAGAATGTTGTGGCCACCGGCGCAGGCGACTTCGAGAGCGCGCTTGGCGGATTGCTGGCCGTGAACTTCGCGGAGATCGACGCCATATTCCGCGGCTTCGCTGAGCAGGAGTTGCGCGTCGACCTGGGTGGGAGAGAAAGATTCGGGCGCGTTGACGAGGTCGACGGTTTGCGGAAGCGTTTTGACGGCGTAAATTTTGATGCCCTCAACGACGGCGGCTTCGCGGGCGTTGGCTTCGGGAACGGCGAGCGCGGTGAGGCCGGACTCGCGGGCGGCGATTGCGGCGGAAAGTGCGCCGCGAACGGGACGAATGCTGCCGTCGAGAGAGAGTTCGCCGAGGAACATCATTTTGTTAATGGGCTTGCCAAAAAATTGGCCCATGCATCCGGCAAGGCCGAGGGCCATGGGAAGATCGAACGCGGAGCCTTCTTTTTTGACGTCGGCGGGGGCGAGATTGATGGTGACGCCCTGGCCGTAAGGAAATTCAATGCCGCAATTGCGGAGAGCGGATTTGATGCGTTCGCGGCTTTCTTTTACGGCGTTGTCGGGAAGGCCGACGACGTTGAAATCGTTCATGCGTGCGGAACCGACGTCGACTTCGACTTCGACGAGGTAAGCATCGATGCCAAACACAGCGGCACTGAGAGTTTTGAAAAGCATGAGCGAGGGAAGCGCCTTTCCGAGAGCGCAAGCATAAAGCAAAAAGGCGCGTTATACCATTGCTTAACTTATATGGCGAAGAACGAGTGGCGCGGGCGGTTCGTGTTTTGCGCGGCAAATTGGTAGAGTGCCTTTTATGATCCGATTCCCTTTTCGTTTTTCTTTTCTGCTCGCCATTCTGACTCTTTTGGAGTTCGGCCCCGCCGGCGCGCAAACGCCGCCAATGCAAGAGTCCAATCAGCTGCTGGACGAAGGGGTGCGGCTTTATAACAACGGAAATTTGGATGGGGCGATCGCGGCGCTTAAAAAAGCCGTGGCCGCTTGGCCGAAAAACGACATTGCGTTTTTTAATCTGGGATTGGCGCTGGCGGACAAAGGCGATTTGCCGGCGGCAGCGGCGGCGTACGAGCAGGCGATCGCGCTGATGAAAGCGCCGCTTCCGGCGGGAACGCCGGCGGTGCAAAATCGGAGACCGAGTGTTGCCCTGATCGAATCGCTGAATAATTTGGCGGTGGTTTATTACCAGGAGAACCGGTTTGACGATGCATTGCTGACAGTTAACGAGTGTGTCGCTAAGATGCCGGACCATGCGGAGTGTTCGTTGACGCAAGGAATCGTGCTGCAGGCGCAAGGCAAACTGGATGAGGCGATCGGGGCATATAGAAAGGCGTACGCGCTGGCGCCGAAGCTTGCCGCAGCGAGCCAGGATTTGGGAAGCGCGCTCCAACGGAAAGGCGAACTGGACGAAGCAGTGCAAGTGCTGAAGCAGGGCGCGGCGCTCAATCGGAAAGACGCGGACCTGCAACTTGCACTAGGCAGCGCGCTTTTGGCGAAAGAGATGTTTGCTGAGGCGCAGGCTGCGTTTGAAACGAGTTTGCAGATACGAGCGGACAACGCGACGGCGCTGTACGGATTGGGCGAAGCGTACCGGCGCGAAGGAAAGTACGAGGAATCGCTGAGGAGTTTGCAGCGAGCGCACGAGCTGGCGCCGAACGATATGGACACCTCGCTGGCACTCGCGAATCTTTTGGTGGAAATGGACCGGGTGGACGATGCCGCGCCGTTCATGAACAGCTTGAATGCTGCGACGCCGGGCGACCCCCTGCTGTTACTGGTAAGAGCAAAGACGCTGATTGACCGGAACCAAACGGCGGCGGCCTTGCCCTTGTTGCAACAAGCGCTGGCGACGAAGCCGGATTTTCCCGAGGCCGCGGCGGCACTGGCTTCCGTGCAGATAAATCTTGGCAAATTTGCTGACGGAATTGCGCTGGTGCAGAAAGGGCTGGCGACGCATCCGAATTCGGCGGAACTGCACAATGCGTATGGTTTGCTGCTTGCGGCGCAAGACAAAATTCCGGCGGCGCTGGAAGAGACGGAAAAGGCGCTGGCAATTCGGCCGGGATTTACGGATGCGCGGGTGAATCGCGCGATTTTGCTGAAGCGGGAAGAAAAGTTTGCCGATGCGATTGCGGAGTTTCAGCAGGTGCTGGCTTCGAATCCTTTGAATTTGAAGGCGCAGGCGAATTTTGGCGGCGCGCTGCTGCAGGCGAAGCGATACGAGGAAGCGGCCACGGCGTTTCGTGAAGCGTTGAAACTGCTGCCGGACGAACCGGACCTGCACGGGAATCTGGGATTGGCGCTCGAAAAAGCGGGGCACGCCGCGGAAGCGCAAAAGGAATTGGCGCTGGCGGAGAAACTGCGCGGAAACAAGAAGAGATAACGGGAAACACGATTGGGTGACGGTGCGCTTGCGATTGCTTTACACTCGCGCCAGCGCCACGTATATTCGAGTCATCCGAAGTTGGATTTGCGCGGCGTGAGGCCACTATGATCGCTTGGGTTGTATTGGGATTGCTCGTCCTGGTCGTGATTGTGGTGATCGGGATGTACAACGGACTGGTGCGGCTGAAAGTGCAGGCGGACAATGCCTGGGCCGACATCGATGTGCAATTGAAGCGGCGATACGACTTGATTCCGAATCTTGTGGAAACAGTGAAGGGGTATGCCGGGCACGAAAAAGGCACGCTCGAAGCGGTGATTAACGCGCGGAATCGCGCGATGAGCGCGACTTCGCCGGGCGACAAGGCAGAGGCGGAAAACATGCTGAGCGGGACGCTAAAGAGTTTGTTTGCGTTGTCCGAAGCCTATCCGCAGTTGCGCGCGATTGAGAGTTTTACTTCGCTGCAAAATTCGCTGAGCCAGATTGAAGATACGGTGCAGAACGCGCGGCGGTATTACAACGCGGTGGTGCGCGATTTGAATACGAAGATTCAGGAATTTCCGACAAACCTTTTTGCCGGGATGCTGGGATTCAAGACGAGAGAATTTTTTGAAGTCGGCGCGTCGGCGGAACGCGAGGCGCCGAAAGTCAGCTTCAATACGCCGGCGGCGCCGACGGCCTGAGGGCCGGGCAGAAGAATGGCCGACACGAGCGCAGAGCGTTTGGATTCAAAAGTGTTCAGGAATTGTTTTTGGCGGCTGGCGATTTGTATCGCGGCCGCCTTTTTTATTTCGCGGGCGGCTTTGGCACGGGAACTCCGCGTCGAGAAGTTCGATGAGCAGGTGACGGTGTTGCCGAATGGAACGGTGGACGTAACGGAGAACATCACGTTCCGATTTATCGGGCATTGGAACGGCGTCTACCGCGAGATTCCGGTGGAGTACAACACGCCGCAAGGAATGAACTATTCGTTGTTTCTGAACGTGAAGAGCGTGACGGACAGTTCGGGCGCGACGCTGAAATTCGAAACGAGCCGCGTGCGGCATTACCGGAAACTGAAAATCTATCTTTCCGGCGCGGAAGACACGAAGAAGACGATCGTTATTGAATATACGATTTCGGATGCGTTGCGGTTTTTTGACGACCACGACGAATTTTATTGGAACGTGACCGGCGACGAATGGGATGTGCCGATTGCAAGTGCGAGCGCGAACATCACGCTACCGGTGGGCGCGACGGGAATTCGCACAAATGTTTTTACGGGAGCATATCGCTCGACGGGAAAGCAGGCGGAAGCGGACGTGGTGGGAAACGGGGTGGAAGTACACACGACGGCGCCGCTCGGGTATCACGAAGGAATGACGATTGCGGTTGCGTTCGACAAAGGGCTCGTACACGAACCGACCTTCGTCGACCGGACCGTGCTGTTTCTGCGAAGCAATTGGCCGTTGATCGTGCCGATCTTTGCGTTTTTTGGAATGTTTTGGCTGTGGTGGACGCGCGGACGCGATCCGCGGCTGCGGCCGATTGCGGCGCAATACGAACCGCCGGACAAGCTGACGCCGAGCGAAGTGGGCACGCTGATCGACAACTCGGTCGATATGAGAGATATCACGGCGGCGATTGTGGATTTGGCCGTGCGCGGATTTATCACCATCGAAGAAAAAGATAAAAGCAGCATGATGGGACTGGTTCACGACAAAGATTACCTATTCCATTTGAAAAAATCGGCGGCGGAATGGACATCGCTGAAGGCACACGAGCAGGAATTGCTGAACGGATTTTTTTCCGCAGGCGCCGCGGCGGGTGAAACCGTCTCGCTATCGGATCTTCACAATCAGTTTTACCAATACCTTCCGGCGATAAAGAACCGCATCTTCGAATCGCTGGTGGGAAGCGGGTATTACCGGCGGCGGCCGGACAGCGTGCGAGCGACGTACATCGCGGCCGGAATCGTGGTGGGATTCCTGGGAATCTGGGGCGCGATGCCGGTGGCGACGATGCTGGGCATGGCGCCGCTGCCGTTTATCATCGCGGGCGTGCTGACGGCGGCAATTATCTGCGTTTTCGGGTGGTTTATGCCGGCGCGAACGACAACCGGCGCACGCGCGCTCGAAGGCGTGCTGGGATTCGAAGACTTTCTGGCGCATGTGGAATCGGACCGATTCAACCGGACGATCAAGACGCCGGAAATGTTTGAAAAGTTTTTGCCGTTTGCGATGGCGCTGGGCGTCGAAAAAAACTGGAGCAAGGCGTTTCAGAATATTTATACGCAGCCACCGTCGTGGTATCAGGGCGGGTACGGGCCGGGTTTTTATCCGTACATGTTCGTGGGAAATTTGAATACGATGTCGTCGCAAGCGAGCAGCATCATGGCTTCGGCGCCGCGGAGTTCGGGAGGATCGGGCTTCAGCAGCGGAGGCGGCGGGGGCGGGGGATTTTCCGGCGGCGGATTTGGCGGCGGCGGTGGCGGGGGATTTTAATTTTTCTTGCCGCAAAATATCCCGGGCGAACGATTCTATTCCGGCGCGCCAACGCCATAGAGACTTAGAACGTCCTGCAACGTAACGATGCCTTGCAATTCGCGAACGTTGGCGCGGCTTACAACGGGCAGGACGTCGAGTCCGGCGGCGCCCATGCGATCAAGCGCGGCGGACAGGCTATGGTCGGCATGGAGATGAGGAAACTCGTCATCGCCAAGCAAGTGTTCCAGTTTTTTTTCGCCAGAATCCTGAATCCCTGCTTCCAAATCCGTCAGTCGCAACACGCCGAGTAAACCGCGCTCGTCCGAGACAGGCCAGGCGCGGACGTTGCTGGCGCGGACTTTTTCGAGAGCATCGTTTACCTTCCAATTTGCGGCGAGAACGAGATCGGGCTCGCGCATGGCGAAGCGGACCTGACGGTTGTGCTCGCGCGACTTGGTTTCCTTTGCCGGGAGATGAATGCCGTCCTGCTGGGCGAGGATTTCGTAGATCTGTAGTTTCTGAAAGCGCGAAGCGACAAAGTAGCTAACGAGATTCGCGATCATGAGCGGGACGATCACGGCGTAATCGCGCGTGATTTCAAAGATCATGACGACGGAAGTCATCGGCGCGCGGATGATTCCGGCAAATGCGGCGCCCATGCCGACAAGAGCGTAGGCACCTTGCGTGGCGACACGGTCGGGGAAGAAATGATGGGCGATATTTCCGAGTGCGCCACCGAGCATGGCTCCCATAAAGAGACTCGGGCCGAATATGCCGCCGGCGTTTCCAGAAGCGTAGCTGATAACGACGGAAATTAGTTTTAGGAACAGAAGAAGGATCATGATGCGCAGTGCCATGGTGCCGTTGAGCGCTTCGCCGACATATTTATAACCGACTCCGAGAATTTGCGGGATGAACCAGCCCATCGCTCCGACGGTAAGCCCGCCGGCGACGGGTTGCAGCCAACCGGTATTTCTTGGGAGAAGCTGAACTTTTTTCCGAGCGAACGCTAAGGAAACGGTGAAAGCGGCGGACATCAATCCGCCAACGAGCCCGAGGATCGCGTAGAGCACAAACTCAATCGGGTGGACGAGCTGATACTGGGGAACCTGAAAGAGCGGATCATTTCCCAGAGATAAGCGAAGGACGACCCAGGATGTTGCCGATGCGATGACGATGGAGCCCAGGACCGGCGCGTGAAGATCGCCGACGATTTCTTCCAGCGTGAAGAGGACGGCAGCAAGCGGTGTATTGAATGCAGCGGCGATGGCGGCGGCGGCGCCGACGGGGAGCAGCGATTTGACGTTTTCTTCGCGCAGGCCAAGGCGGCGACCGAGTACGGATGCAATTCCAGCGCCGACTTGCACGGCAGGCCCTTCTCGGCCAAGCGGAATGCCGCTGGCGACCGTGGCAGAAGTGCAAAAGAATTTTCCCAGAACGGTTTTCAGGGAGATGTATCCGCCGCGCGCGAAGAGTGCGGCTTTTGTCTGAGGAACGCCGCTGCCCCGCGCTTCCGGAAAATATTTGAAGAGGAGATAGCCCATAGCCAGTGAGCCACCGACCGGGACGAGTAGGCGACGCCAAGCCGAGCCGTCCGCCGGGTAAAGACGCGCGCCAAATCGCTCGGTGACCAGAATGAAGGCAACGACGGCGAGGCCGACGAGCGCACCAATCACGATTGAAAGAATGAGGAAGACTTTTTCTTCATGGTCGCGGACAAAAGCGTTCCATTGCGGAGAAGGTAGCCGGTTCCACAAATTGAGCGGCGGTGCGGTGGAGTTCGATTTTTTCGGCATACGATCCATGGGTCTGTCCACGCCGATACGTCTTGCTTATCGCCCGGCACGAATTTTAGAGGAACGATTGGGTTTGAGCAGGGATTGGATGGCGGCGACGAGCTTGGAGCCACTGGCGCGCAGTTCGCTGATTCGCTCTTCGACGACGGAGGCGAGGGCTTTTTCGCCGCGACCGAGAAGAAGAACATGCACCTGACGGCGGTCGTCTTTATCCCGGACGCGCTTGACGTAGCCGCGCTTTTCGAGGCGGTCGATCAGTTCCACCGCGCTGTGATGTTTGATGGCGAGGCGTTCGGCGAGCGTGCCGATGGTGGCGAGTTCGCCGTCGTTCATGCCGCGGATGGCGAGGAGCATTTGATACTGCTGCGGCTCCAGACCTTGCGAATACGCGGTATCGTCGCCTTCGCGCAGGAACTGGCGGATCCGGTAGCGCAACTCGGCGAGGGCGCGGTATTCGGCGGAAGTAATCTTTTCCGTCATGGGGATATTGTATCGTATAACGATATATTTCATAGCCAGAGACGAAGCGCCTGTTGCCACGAGAGGCAAGCCGCCGGCTAGAGAGATTTGCGGAAGGCTTTTTGCGTTTTGATGTGGGTGTAGCCCTGACGCTCGTAGAAGGCGTGGGCACGATCGCGCACTACGTTGGAGCGGACGGACATGCCGGTACACCTTTTACTTCGCGCCCAGGCTTCCGCTGCGCCCAAAAGTTTTGCGCCGGCACCGGAGCTGCGGTGGAGCTCGCCAACGATGAGGCCGTTGACTTCGGCGCGGCGCGGAACTTCCAGAAGCGGAGTGATGCTGACGTGAATCCAGCCGATGACGTTTTTCCCAACTTCAGCGACGAATACGGCGTGGGCGCTAGGCGGCTTGATGAGTGTGAACCGTTTTCGCATCTCCGCCACGGGCGTTGGATACCCGAGCTCGCCGCTTAGCTCCGCGAGCCGCACGCAATCACTCTCTCGCGCGCGGCGAATTTTCAGGGATGAATCGCGCGGTTGCATGTTGTGAAATCTCTTGCCTACGATCTTTCTCCCGCTACACGGTGGACGCCGCGCCAGAGTCGTTGCTCGCCAGTTTAGAACGTTTTCTCGGAGTCGAGGAGGATTGTGACCGGGCCTTCATTGACGAGTTCCACGGACATCATAGCCTGAAAGATTCCGGTGGCGACGGTGATGCCAAGGCGGCGAAGCGATTCGCAGAACTCTTCGTAGAGCTGTTTGGCGAGATCGGGAGGAGCGGCGGAGATGAAACTGGGACGGCGCTGGCCGCGCGCGTCGCCGTAAAGAGTGAATTGAGAGACGACGAGCGCCGCGCTTTTTGTGTCAAGCAAAGAGAGATTCATTTTCTGCTGCTGGTCTTCAAAGATGCGCAGGTTGGCGACTTTTTCCGCGAGCGAGGCGGCGACAGCGCTCGAATCTTGTTTGCCGACGCCGAGCAAAATCAGCAAGCCCGGACCGATTTCGCCGGTGATTTTGCCATCGACGCTGACATGCGCGCGGCTGACTCTCTGCAGAACGGCACGCATGCTGCGGGCTACATACCGTCTTTGTGGATGGCGCTGGCCGGTTTGCGCGGCAGCAGATCGGAAAGCTGCGCGACATTGAAGGCGAAGACGGCGAGAACTTGCGCGCCTTCGGCGAGGTCGTCCCAGCGGACGCGTTCGATCGTGTCGGCTTGCGAATGGTGGGTACGGTCGTAGTCAACGGGGTCTTGCACGCACCAGAAGGCGGGAACGCCTTCGGCATCGAAGGGAACGTGGTCGGTGCCGCCCATTTCGCGGAGAGTGGGTTCGGAAAGGCCGACTTCTTTGGCGCGCGCGAGCGGATTGAGAACGTAGCTGAGCGTTTCGCGCGCCGGGTAATTTCCCATCATGCCGATGGTGAGGGTTTTTCCGGTGCCGGTGTCGTGGACGAGAACGGCGGAAATTTTTGCGAGTTCGGATTTGTGCTGCTTGACGTATTCCTTTGAACCGTTGAGGCCTTGTTCTTCGCCGGTAAACAGAATGAAGCGAATGGTGCGCTTCGGCTTCACGCCGGATTTGATGAGAGCGCGCGCGGCTTCGAGCACGGCCATCGAGCCGGTGCCGTTGTCGGTGGCGCCGGTGCCGAGATCCCACGAATCGAGGTGAGCGCCGAGGATGACGACCTCGTCGGGGTTTTCCGTGCCGGGAATTTCGGCGACGGTGTTGTACACCTCGACGGGAGCTTTGCTGAAGTCGGCTTCGATTTTGATTTCGGCTTCGACGGCGCCCGCATCCACGAGGCGCCAAAGCTGGCGGAAACTTTCTCCGGTCACATAAGCGGCGGCGAAGGACGCGGACTTATATTCGCGCGAAACGGTGGACATGTTTTCGAGGCCGTAGAGTTTTTCCGAGCCGAAGAGGACGGCGCCGGGTTTTTCTTCGGAGAGAAATTTCAGTTCGGCGATGATCGTGCGAACGTACGCGCGAAAATCGAACGGCTTGTCGCTTTTCGGGCGCGAGATGGGAATGGCGTCGTCATTCCATGGCGTGAGCAGCGGGTTCATGGGCGGTTCCATGTCTCGCGGGCGTCCGAGGAGCACGATCGCGCCTTTTAGTTTGCCTTTGTATTGCTGGAGCTGATCGGGATTGTCCACCGCGACGCCGACGATTTTTCCGCGAAGCGTGCCTTTCGTGGCGGGCGACCACGCGGCGGCGGCGAGCGTAAGTTCGTGCGGCGTGGGCGAAAGGATTCGTCCAGATGCGCCGGTGCCGGAACCGCGCGTCCAACTGCTCGCAATTTTCCATGGCTCCTGATGAACGTTTGAGAGACCGAGGGCTTTGAATTGTTCGGCCGCCCATTCGTTGGCTTGCTTCAATTGAGGCGTGCCGGTCATGCGCGGACCGATATTGTCGGTCAAATGAGTAAGGTCGGCTTTGAGTTGCGGCTTGTCTGTTTTGACTTGCTCGAGGATTTTTTTGTCCATGTCCGAGGTGGGATCGGGAATGGCCGCAGCGGCTTTGCGGGCTTCCGCGTCGGGCTGATAAGGCAAAGGACGGCGCGGGAGCATTTCTGGAAGCTCGGCCGTGTTGTACGCCCACGCGGCGAGAACTTGCGCGCCTTGATCGAGATCGTCTTTCCAAACTTTGTCGAACGTGTCGGACTGGCTGTGATGGGTCTTGTTGTATTCGGCGCCGTCTTGGATGCAGAAAAAGCCGGGAACGCCCGCGTCGTCGAAAGAAGCGTGATCGGTGCCGAACGCGCGGACGATGGAAGGTTCGAGCAATTTCAGTTCGCCGAGCGGCGCGAGAACCTGATCGACGATTTGGCGGTCCTGGTAATTGTCGTGGAGGCCGATGGTGAGAACTTTTCCGGTGCCGGTGTCATGCACAAGGACACCGGAAATTTTGTCGAGGTCGTCTTTGTGCGATTCGACGTAACGCTTGGAACCGACGAGACCTTCTTCTTCGCCGCTGAAGAGCACGAAGCGAATCGTGCGTTTTGGCTTGAGGCCGAGCTTCGCAAGCGCGCGAGCGGCTTCGAGAACGGCGGCGCTGCCCGTGCCGTTATCGGTCGAGCCAGTGCCGAGGTCCCAGGAATCGAGGTGCGCACCGAGGATGACGACTTCGTCGGGCTTTTCGCTGCCGCGAATTTCGGCGACGGTGTTGTAAACGTCCATCGGACCGTCGACGATCGTATTCGTCATTTCGATTTCGACTTCAACCGGGCCGTGCTGCAACAGACGAAAAATCATGCGGTAGCCCTCGCCGGTGATGAAGGCATTGGGGATTGGGCCGATGTCAAATTTTTCTCCGCCGACGCCGGTCATATTCAAAAGCGCGTGGGGCTTGTTGGAGTCGCGAAGAACGGCGGCGACGCCCTCCTGTTTGTAGAATTCGGTGCGTTCGCGCGCGGTGGCGGCAAAGTTTGCGAAAGGCGAGGCGGGAATCGGGTCGCCTTTGCGCGGAAGAGGCGCTTGCATGGGGCGGGTGACGTCTTCGTACGGCTCGTCCTTGCGAGGAGGTGAAAGCGGCTCCGGCTTGGTCAAGATGAGGATCGCGCCCTTGAGCTTGCCACGGAATTTTTCGAAGTCTTCTTTCTTCTGCGCGTCGAAGTAAACGACTGGCCCGCGAATGGGACCGTTTGTGCCGGGCGCCCATCCGGCGGAAGCGATGGTGAGCGGATGCTCGGTGGGCGCGATGATGCGGGCTTTTGCGGTGCCGCGCGTCCAGGAGTGGCCGATTTTCCAGGATTCGAGATGGACGTTGGTGAGGCCATACTTGCGGAACTGTTCGGCGGTCCAATCGTTGGCGGCTTTGAGCTGCGGAGAGCCGGTCAAGCGCGGGCCGATGTTGTCCGAAATATATTCGAGATTTTGCGCGGCTTCGCTATGGTCGTGAATTTCCGCAAGAATTTTTGCATCGGCCGCGGCGAATGGAGAAGTATCGTCCGCTTTGGACGAGAGCAATGCTTTCGACAAAAGTCCGATGAACAACACCGCGCACAACACGACCACCCGTTTTGCGTTCATTCCCGCCTCATTTTGTTTTTTTCATCTGAAAGAAGATTTCTCACCGATCGAAAGAATCTACCTGAATTTTGCCCTCCGTCTAAGACGTACGCTTGCCGTGCGCCGTTACATGCTTGCTCCGCCTCGTACTTTTGCCCGCGACTCGCGGCGCAGGCTGGCACTTCGAGCAGAAATAACTGCTGCGGCCTGCGACGATCGCGCGCCGAATTGGCGTCTTGCAGCGGTAACACGGCTTCCCTTCCCGTCCGTATGCGCGATGGCGGCGCTGATATTCCCCCGGCTCGCCTTCGGCGTCAAGGAAATCGATGATGGACGATCCGCGCAGGGCGATAGCTTCGCGAAGGATCTCCTGCAAGGCGCTTCTCAATTTCAGTGCCTCGTCGCCCGATATTTTTGCCGCGATGCGCATGGGATGAATGCGCGCGCGCCAAAGGCTTTCATCGGCGTAAATATTGCCGACGCCGCGAAGTGCGGTTTGGTCCAGCAGGAGGGCCTTGATTCGGGATTTGTGCGATTTCAGAAGGGCGGCGAATTCCGCTTCCGAAATTTCGAGCGGATCGGCACCGAATCGGCTGAGCTCCGCGGGCAAATGTTCGGCCGCGAAATACGCCATGCGGCCGAAGCGGCGCGCGTCGGTGTACCGCAATTCCCTGCCGTCGTCGAGTAGAAACCGCGCGTGAGTGTGTTTCGGAAATGGCTCGGCGGCAGCGTGGGGCGAAAGGTGGCCGGTCATGCCGAGGTGCACGAGGAGGGAATCTCCGCGCGCGGAGGGCGACGCCGTGGCGCCGGATATTTCCCTGCTGAGGCGCATCAGCATGAATTTGCCGAAGCGCTCGACGCGAGCGATGAGCTGGCCGGGCAGGTGTTGCTCCAGATCGGAAGGATTGTCGATGAAGTCGGTTTTGCCGAGTGTGACGGAAACAATTCGGCGACCGGCTACGGTCATCTGGAGTCCGCGGGCAACGGTTTCGACTTCAGGAAGTTCCGGCATAAGGGCGAAGACCGACACTACCACGGCACGAATCGAAACGTCAGCGAGGCAAGAGCGAATCGCGTGACGAGGCTCCGTACAGCTTAAAACCATGAACGTACTTCCGCCGCGCCGAACAGTTGAAAAGTTTTGCGCTCACGGCTGCTGGTGATAATTCGGATAGGGCGGATGATCCGGAATCACGACGGGATTTTTCTTGAGGGCATCGAGCGTGACTTGGACGGCTTTTTCGAGCTGCGCGTCGTGGCCCGCGGCCACGGACGCGGGATCGTTTTCCACTTCGATGTCCGGCGCAATGCCGTGATTTTCCACTTCCCATTCGCCGTGCAAACCGTAAATCGCGGCGCGCGGCGCGGTCACGCCACCGCCATCGAGGAGCGGCGGATAGCCGCCGATGCCGACGAGTCCGCCCCAGGTGCGCATGCCGACGAGCGGTCCGAGCTTGTCCTGCCGGAACATCCACGGCAGCGCATCGCCGCCGGAGCCGGCCATTTCATTGATGACCATTGTTTTCGGCCCGTAAATTTGCTGAAGCGGCGAGCACCACTTTTCGCCTTCGCGCGTGATGGCGCAATTGCGCAGCGGACGGCCGAGCAGATCGATGATGTAGTCCGCGATGGCGCCGCCATGGTTGAAGCGTTCGTCAATCACCGCGGCCTGCTTGTCGGTTTGCGCGAAGTAGAACCGATTGAAATTAATGTAGCCGCCGTTTGCGGTGTCCGGCACGTGAACGTAAGCGATTTTTCCGCCGCTCAGCTCGTCCACTTTGCGGCGATTGTCTTCTTCCCACGCGCGATTGCGGAGACTGCTCTCATCGTCCACGGGAACGACGGTTACCTCCCGCGCGTCTTTGCCGTCGGCGCTAGAGGAAACTTTGATGCGGATCTGCTTGCCGGCGGTGTTTTCAAAGAAGCGATGCACTTCGGTGGTGGCTTTGACGTCGACGCCGTTGACCTGGATCAGATATTCGCCGGATTTGACGTCGACTCCCGGTTGCGTGAGCGGCGCGCGGAGATCGGGATTCCAATTTTCGCCGTTAAAGATTCTGGCAAAGCGGAAGCGGCCGTTTTCGATTGTGTAATCGGCGCCGAGGAGGCCGACTTTCACTTCCGGCGCCTTGGGAACGTCGCCGCCGAAAATGAACATGTGGCCGATGGTGACTTCGCCGAGCATTTCGACGAACAAGTGGTTCAAGTCGTTGCGGCCGCCGGCGGCTTTGACGTAGGGCGCGTATTTTTTTTCCGCGGCGGCAATGTCGAGGCCGTGGAAGTGCGGGTCGTACAGGAAAATGCGTTCGATGCGCCAGACTTCGTGATACATCTGCGCCCATTCGGCGCGTGGATCGGAATAGACCTGCATGTCGTCGAGTTTGAGCGCGCCGTCGCCGGGTTTCGGCGAAGCGGCGGTTGCCGCGATAAACCACGACGCGGTGCCCATGCGATACAGAATTTTTTCGCCGTTTGCGGAAAGCGCGTAGCCGCTCGTGCCGCTGAGAAACGGCTCGGTCTTGCGAGTGGTCAGGTCGAATTTGCTCACGGTAAGTTGCGGGAAAGGCGGGCCGTCGAGCGGTTGAATGATTGGAGTTTCCGCAACGTAAAGCGTTCCCGCCTTGCCGGCGTCGAGCTCGGAATAGTTTGCGGCTTTAATCGGCAGAGAAATGATGCGCTGGCCGATGCCGTCGAAATCGATGGTGACGACTACGGGTTCTTCCTTTTTGTCTTCCTTTTTGTCGTCTTTCTTCTCGTCTTTTTTGTCGGCGTCTTTTCCTTTTTCCTCGGCCTTGGCGACTTTTTCATCGTCGCTCTGCGGCTCCATCGGATTGGGCTCGCCTTTCTTCAGCACAACGGCATAGACGCTGCGCGTGACGGGCCGCTGGAACCCGGAAAGATCGAGCCAGCTTCCCGAAAGGGCGACGTCCGTGCTGGCCGCGAAGAAAAGATATTTGCCGCCTTTATCGAAGACGGGGAAGCGCGCGTCACTCAAGCCGTCGGTGATCTGAGTGCTCTTACTCGATTCGAGTGAATAGACAAACACGGCGCGCTGATGGTTCGACAGGAATTTCGAAAACGCGATCCATTTGCTGTCGGGCGACCACGAGGGAGTGAATGAAGTTCCCCACGCATCGTAGATGTCGGTGACAACTTTGACCGGCGCGCCTTTCTCGATGTCGACGTACCAAAGGTTGAGCCGCTTGTCGGAGAAAGCAATCTTTTTGCTGTCCGGCGACCACGTCGGCGAATAGAAAAAGGACGACGGATTGCCGAGATCGATTTTTTTCACTTCGCCCAGGCCCGACTGATCGCGCAAGTGCAGTGCGTATTCGCCGGACTCATCGGAGAAGTACGCAATCCACTTTCCATCCGGAGACCACGCAGGATCGCGTTCGGCGTTAGCCGTGGTGCGCGTCAGATTGCGGATGTCGCCCTTTTCTCCCGGCACGGTGAGGATTTCGCCTCTGGCCTCGAACGCCGCGCGCGCGCCGGTCGGAGAAATTGCCGCATTTTGAATCTTGTCTCCAACTTTCACCCAGTGAGGCCTGGTAGCAGGCAGATCGCCGGTCACTTTGATGGCAACATGAGTGCTCTTGCCGGATTTGGGATCGAAAAGGTAAACGCCGCCAAATTGTTCGTACACCAGTACGTCGGGACCGCCGTTCAGCGACTTGAGATCGAACCCGCGATTTTCGAGCACCTGCTTCACTGCTTTTGTCTTCGTATCGTAGGCGAACAGGGTTACGGGACCATTTCGGTCGGAAAGAAAATAGATCGTATCTCCGATCCAAACGGGATCATCGTCATTGGAATTCTCTCGCGGAAGTTTTTCGAGCTGCAGATCTCGGAGACGAACGATGTAGATCGGCGTTGTTTGACCGCCGCGGTAGCGCTTCCAGGATTCTTGCCATTTGATGTTTGGCACATAGGCAATGCGCGAACCATCGGGCGAGAACGACGCGCTCTCACCGCGCCACATGGGGAGTACTTCGGGCACTCCTCCTTCTATCGGCACGGTGTAGAGGCGTTCGAAATCGGCATACGCCTGCCTTGCGGAAGTGAAGAGAACCTTCTTGCCGTCTGGAGTCCATCCCACGGGAGTGTCCTGACCGGGATGCCAAGTGAGACGTCGTGGCTCGCCGCCGTCGGCCGGAATGACGAAAACGTCGCCATTGCCGTCATACTGTCCGAGGAAGGCGATCCACTTGCCATCCGGGGAATAGATCGGCGTTGTCTCGTGGCCGCCGGTCGTCAACTGGCGCGCATCTCCGCCGCTGCGCGGAACGGTCCACAAGTAGCCGCCATAGGAAAACGTGATGCTGGTTTGATTCACCGTGGGCCAGGTGGCAAGAAGCGGGGTTTCCTCCGCCGCGACGATGGCGGCCGAAACGATCGTCAGCAACGACAGAATCAGAACAAGACGAACACGCATAGTTCCTCCGATGCAATCGAACCGCTGCAAACGACCGTATACCGCTACTTTACCGGTGGCCAAAAACCCGGTTCGGAAATTTTTCGCTCGTCCATGGTGGCCGCATATTTTTTGACGGCAGGACGAATCTCGTCAGCCTTGCCAATCAGGACGAAAACGAGATTCTCGTTCGGAAAGTGTTTTGCAATGATTTGCTTGGCGGAATCCAGCGTGACGGCATCGATCTTCGCTTCCAGTTGGTTAATTTCGTTGTCGTCGAGGCCATAGAATTCGTTGGAAGCGATGCGGCCGGCGAGTTGTCCCGATGTTTCGATCCTCGGCGGAAACTGGCCTTTGATGTATTTTTTGGCGGTGTCGAGTTGCGTCTGGGTGAGGCCGTTTTTGTGGAGGTCGTCGAGCACTTTCAATGCGAGGTCGATTGCCGGAACCGTCGTCTCGTTCTTGGTGAAGCTGCCGATCACAAACGGGCCGGCGACTTTCTGCTGTTGAAAGAAGGATTGTGCGCCGTAGGTGTAACCGGAATCGATGCGCAACGCCGTGTTCAGGATCGAAGCGAAGGTTCCGCCAAATGCCGTGTTGACAACGCGAATGGCCACGCGGTCGGGATCCGTGGCGCTCACGCCGACGTTGCCGATTTCGAAGTAGGTTTGCGTCGCGTCGGACTTGTCCACCAGCAGCAGCCGCTTGCCTTTTGCCGCCGAAGGAACCGGGATGGCAACAGGCGGCGCGGATTTTGCCGGCCACGCGCCAAACGCATCCTCCAGCTTTTTCTTGAGTTCGGCGGGGTTAAATTCACCGGCGACGGCAAGAATTGTGTTCGATGGCACGTAGTTCGCGGAGTAAAACTTCACGATCGCGTCGCGCTGAATTCGCTTCAGCGTCAGCTCGTCGCCGCCGCCGGACCGGCCATAGGGATGCGCGCCGTAGAGATAGCCGGCGTAATAAGTGCCGAGCACGGCTTCCGCTTCGTCTTTGGAAGCTTTGACGCCGTCGATACTCTGCGCGAGGAGCTTGTCGACTTCGGCTTGTGGAAACGACGCGTGCAAAACCGCATCCGTAAAAAGATCCAGGCCGCGATCGATATCTTTCGTCAGGAATTCGGCGGAGATTGTGGTGTAGTCGGTGTCGGCGCCGGCGTCAAAGGAGCCACCGATGAAATCGAGGTCGCCCGCAAATTGCTGCGCCGTGCGCTTTTGCGTGCCTTTGCGCAAGAGGCCGGCGGTAATTGTGGCGAGGCCGTCCTGGCCGGCCGGGTCGGCGGCGGATCCGGTTTTTACAATCGCGGAGAAGCTGACGATGGGAACGCCGTGTTTCTCCATCACCAGCAAGGTCAGGCCGTTCTTCAAAACGATTTTCTCGTGCGGCGGAAGTTTCAGAGTTTGCGCGGAGCCGGCTGCGCAAAAGACGAATACGAGGCACGCGGCAAGGAGCGCTTTGGCGAAGTAATTGACGGTTCTCATTGCTTGGCTTTCCCTTCGTTGTCCGGAATCAGTGTCGCCACGGTGCGATTGTTGGCGCCGAAATATTTTTTCGCGACGCGCTGGACGTCGTCTTTCGTCACCGCGCTATAGTTTTTGGCGGCGTCAAAAAGCCGAGTGTAATCGCCGAAAAAAACTTCGTAGGTGCCGATGGTGTTCGCGCGGCCGTTGATCGTGCGCATCTCGTGGTAAAACTCGACGAGGCGAATGTTCTTGGCCTTTTCCAGCTCCTGGTCGGAAATCAGCGCGGACTTGGACTTGTCGAGTTCCTCATAGATCGCCGTCTCGCACTTCGCGGGATCAATTCCCTGCTTGGGTTGCGCGACGACAATCGCCAATGTGGGATCAAACGACGGCTGCACAAACGCGGAGACGTCCAGCGCGATTTGATCCTTGTCCACCAGCCGCTGGTACATTCTCGAACTTTCGCCCTGGAACAAAACCGTCCGCAAGATGTTGAGCGCGTAAAAATCGGGATCATTTGTTTTCGGAACGTGATAGCCGATCATGAGCAGCGGCAATTCCGCGGGCTTGTGTACCACGAGCCGGCGCTCCCCGAGTTGTTCCGGCTCGATGGTCGTGACCGGCGGCGGCGGCGCGTGCGTGGGAATCGGTTCGATGTATTTTTCGCAAAGCTGGAAAATCTCATCCGACGTCACGTCGCCGACCACGACCATCGTCGCGTTGTTCGGCGCATAGCCCATTTCAAAATGGTGCTTCAGGTCGTCCATCGTCCATTGCTCAATGTCGCTCATCCAGCCCACGACGGGCCATTGATAGGGATGCGCGATGTACGCGGTGGCCCAAAGTTGTTCGTCGAGCAATCCGCCGTTGTCGTTGTCGGTGCGCAGACGGCGTTCGCTCGCGACGACTTCGCGTTCCGAGGCAATTTTCTTCGGGTCGAACTGGAGATACTGAATGCGGTCGGCTTCGATGTCGAAAATCAATGGCAACGCCGAACGCGGAAACCAATCCTGGTAAACCGTCGTGTTCTGCGTGGTGTAGGCGTTGTTCTCACCACCGTTCGCTTCCATCACTTTATCGAGATCGCCCGGACCGTACTTCTTCGCGCCGTTGAACATCATGTGCTCGAAAAAGTGGGAAAGGCCGGTCGTGCCGGGATGCTCGTTGCGCGACCCGATCCGATAAAAAATGTACAGGGCCACATTTGGAATGCTGTGGTCGCTCTGAACCAGAACCTTCATTCCGTTCTTCAGAGTCTTGGTTGCGACGGGAAACTGCTGGGCTTCGTTTTGCGCGCTTGCAAGAGTCGCAAGTCCCAACGCGCAGACGAATCCACCGATCACTGCCAAACGCTTGGTTATTCTCATGAGTACACCCTCAGGGCAAACCTTCCCTTTCTCAGACGCACAAAACCGCTAAAAAGTTCTCTCGAATTACTGTGAAACGAGCGCGAATACGCGAACGGCGCCGCCGGAACCGCCTTCGAGCTTGATTGGCGCGACAACCAGTGAAGCTCCGGCCTCCGGCAAAGCGCTCAAATCCCGTAGATTCTCGAGTTGGTAGACTTCTGCGCCAAGCACGAGATGATGCACGGGAAAATCCTTCGAGTTGCCGGGATCGATGCTGAGCGTGTCGCAGCCAAGACCGCTGACCTTTCGGTCGAGCAGAATTTTCGCCGCTTCCACGGAGAATCCCGGGAAGTGCATTTCGCCCTTGTCGTCGGTATTGCGATAGCGTTGCACGGCCGGCCAGCGGGACGCCCAGCCGGTCCGAAGCAATACGATCGCGCCGGGAGGGATTTTGCCGTTCCGTTTCTCCCAGGCTGCAATGACCGCTGTCGTAAGTTGATAGTCCGCGTTCTTTTCGCTTTCCGCGCGGACGTCGAGGACAACCGCAGGCCCAAAGAATTTCTCGGGAGCGATTTTCTCGACGGTGCTTTTTCCCGGAGGAAAATGGGCGGGCGCGTCCAGATGCGTGCCGTAGTGCTCCAACATCCAAAAGCTGCGCGTAAAATAACCGTCTTTTTCGACCGTACCATTCGCCTTTGCTTCAAATACTTTGGTATCGCCGGGCCATGCGACGAGTTTGTCGTTGATGGCGTAGCTCAGATCGACGACGCGAGTTTTGCCCGAGGCGATTCCTTCGAGCGCGCCGGCGGATTGCCTGGCTTGGGCGGGCGCGAACGCGACGGACACAATTACGAGAACAAACAGATACAGTGTGCGACGCGTGATCGCCATAATTCCCTCAGCTTCATTTGCCGCATGGACAGGGCGGACTTCCTTCAGCTTGCGCTTACGGAAGCGGAATGCCGGGCTGCGGCACAATCCCGGCCATGCGCAGAATTTCCAGATACTCGACGTCCGTGATGGGAGAGACGATCAGACGGATGTTTTTCAAAAACTTTACTTTGCGCAGCGCGTTGTTGGCGCGCATTTCGGTCAGCGTCACCTGGCGCGGCAATTTCTCAAACGCGCGCAAGTCCGCCACGAGGTTCTTCTCTTTCCGGTCATGCGGGTCGGGATAGGGATCGCGCGTCACTTCCGCGATCGAATAGAACGATCGATCCGGCGCGGAATGGTAGCAAAGCACGCGGTCGCCTTTGCGAACTTGTTTGAGCGCACGAATCGCATCGGGCTTGGAACCCGCCCCGTGCCACATTTCCTTGCCTTTAACGAAAAGCGTGTCCCAATGATAGTGATGTGGGTCGGCGGTAAAGATCCAGTAGTGTCTAGTCGGTGTCGCGGTCGCAGTCGCCATCGAGTAAAAAGGTCGGCGGTACTATACACGCCATGACCGGCAAAACCAAACAAAATATGAGGGTTAGGGGAAAGTTGGCGCGGGGTGACGGCGGCCATCCCAATCCGAAAATTTCATTAAATCATTTATAATCAGTATTTTACAGGTATTCAGCCAATATCCACAAACACTTCGTCGCCGCGCACTTCGGTGGCGTAGCACGACACCCCGGCGTCCGGATTGGTGCTGGCTTTCCCCGTTGTGACGTCAAATTGCCATCCATGCCAGGGACAAGTGACGACTTTTCCTTCGAGCGACCCTTCGCCGAGCGGGCCGCCGCGGTGCAGGCACGTGTTGTTGATGGCGTAAAAACTGCCGCCCACGTTCGCCAGTGCTACCTTGGTGGCGCCCACTTGCACTTCCCGAATCGTGCCGGCGGCCACGTCTGCCGCCTTCGCTGCGCGTACGAACGCCATGCTGTCTCCTCAATCGATATAGGAACAACGCGACAAGAGTATAGGGGAAATTTCGCGAGAAAGAAAAGCGGGCCCGCCGCCGGGATTAGACGGCGCGACCGCAGGCCGTGCAGTAATGCGCCCCACCAACGCTCAGCGAGCCGCACTGGCTGCAAAAGCGCCCGAAACTGGCAATCGGCACCAGTCGCACCGGCACGGGCCTCGTATCCGCCGCGCAGGCCCAAATAAACGCCGCGATCCAACCGACGACCGTCCAACCCAGAAACAGATTTACGAGGAAAATGATGCCCGCGTCGGATTTGTTTCGCCCGATGATCGTCGGGAGGAAGTACATCAAACCGAGAAATAGCAGAAAAAGCATGGCGCGCCTCTTTCCACAAAGCCAAGACGACAGCCGCAAACGAACTTACGGCCTTCTGCAGAAATATACGCGAAAAGGGCCGAATTTGTTCCGGAATTCAGTTGCCGGCGAGTTCGACCCGGTTGCGGCCCGCGCGTTTGGCGGCATAGAGCGCGGCATCGGCGCGGCGCAGCAATTGCGAAAATTCGGTGCAGCCTTTCGCTTCAAAACCGGCGATTCCAAAGCTTGACGTGACGGAAGCGCTGGCTGCGCCAAAGCGAAAAATCATGGACGCAAACTGCTCGCGCAGCCGGTCCACCGTGGACACAATGTCCTTCGGTTCGACATGCGTCATGACCATGACGAATTCTTCGCCGCCCATGCGCCCGCAAATGTCCGAAGCTCGCGTGGTGGCGCGCAAAAGCTCGGAAAATTTCTGCAACACCGCGTCACCGGCGTCGTGCCCGTACGTATCATTCACGTTCTTGAACGAATCGAGGTCGGCCAGCACGACCCACAACGGATAACCGTGGCGCGTGGCCCCTCGGATTTGGCGGTCCGCCCATTCTTCGATTGCGCGCCGGTTCGGCAATCCGGTGAGCGAATCCGTCCGCGCGGCTTCTTGCAGGAGAAGATTCTTCGCTTCAATGTCGCGCTGCAAACGGATGATGCGACGCCCGACGCCGATGCGCGCGTTGAGCTCGCCGGGATCAAACGGTTTGGTCAGGTAGTCGTCCGCGCCGGCGGCCAGGCCCTTGACGAGCATGGCTTTGTCGGAAATCGAAGTGAGAAGAATCACGTATGTGTAGGCAAGTTCCGTGCGGCGAATCCGTTCGCAAAGTTCCACGCCGGAAACGTCCGGCATCATCCAATCGGTGATGACGATGTCTGGAGCGTTCCGCGCGAAAGCATCGAGCGCTTCGAGCCCGCTTTTCGCAAACGTGACGCAAAATTCTTGCCCTCCCAGCGCCTGCCCCACCAGCTTGCGACAAACTGGAGAATCATCCACCACCAAAATGGATAGCGACGGACCAGACTGGCTCATTCGGCGCGCGAAGCGCGACATCCTTTCTGGACTTGGTATCGGCAAGGGGAACAGGGCTCGCTTTGTTTTTAATAGCGTATCAAAGGAAGGCGCGCACTGTAACGTGGAAGCGGAGACCCATGCCAAAAAGTAACAAGCTTGAGGTTTTCTCGCTATGTGACCAACTATACGCCATGGATTTACCTCAGCGATTCGGTGAACCTCCGCGAAGCTCACCCAGTTACCACAGTCTGTTTTCCCCGGTTTCGGTCTGCGAACCGGGGATAATCGCCCAACCATTCCCAGTGCCCTTGCGCCTCAATCCGCTTCGCTTCAGTCGTCTCCGCCAAGATATCGCGCTGCAAGAATGCCTGTCGCCGTTCGCTCATGCGCTCTCTCAGTCGTTGCCGATATCCTTCGAGCGACACGTCCTGCAGGACGCTAACGCCGAGATCTCTCATGACGCGGTCACACATCGCAAGATGCCGGCGCAAGAGTTCTTCTAAATCGCAGTCCCGAATAATCAGTGAGAGCGACCTAGGAACCCGACGGTAATATTTTCCTGCTATGTATCCACTTGACGATGCCCCTATAGACCAGCCCGCCTCGAAAAAAGTGCTAAAGCCAAAGATCAGCGGGCCTCGTGCATCGAGGGTCTTTTGAATGGCAATCAAGTCAGCGAAGCAATGAAGGTCCTCGTTAACCAGGTTCCTTGCAAACGAATGGGGTATTGTCTCGCCCTTACCAAGAAGACGATGATCCGACAACCGTCGAAAACCGAGTCTCTCCAGAGTTTCGGTGGATTGTTGAAGCTCGTTGAGCCGAAGCCCGGTAACGGACTGCGCCTCAACGGGGATGTATTCGTACGGCTCTTTTGATTTCCGGATTATCTTTTCGGCAAGTTCGCGACTTCTCCGTCGTCGGTTTGCAACCACATTCCGCTTGGACAGAAAGAATGCGGCAACCCAAATCACTGCGATGAAGAACAAAATGAGCCAATCTACATACCACCGACCTGAAACTTCCAGCAAAAGCGAAGCCCGAAAGAACGTTGCAACGCCCACGGAACTACGCGCCTTGGACCCTAACCAGCAACTCCGCGAATTTCTGCTTTCGCTCGGCTTGATCCTGTCCGGATTCCGCTTCGGCGAGTTGCGTGATGTTCATTGAGCAGAACTTCGGTCCGCACATCGAGCAGAATTTCGCTTCCTTGTAAAAATCGTCGGGCAGAGATTCATCGTGCATCGCGCGGGCCGTCTCGGGGTCAAGCGACAGCTCAAACTGTTTGTTCCAGTCAAATAAGAAGCGCGCATAGCTTAGCGCGTCATCGCGATCGCGCGCCCCGGGCCGGTGGCGCGCCACGTCCGCGGCATGAGCGGCAATCTTGTAGGCAATCACGCCCTGCTTCACGTCTTCGGGATTCGGCAGACCGAGATGCTCTTTCGGCGTCACGTAGCAAAGCATCGAGGCCCCGTGCCAGCCGATCATTGCCGCGCCGATCGCGCTGGTGATGTGGTCGTAGCCCGGCGCAATGTCCGTCACGAGCGGCCCCAGCGTGTAAAACGGCGCTTCGTGGCACCACTCGACTTCCTTGTCCACTTGCTCCTTGATCTTGTCCATCGGCACGTGGCCGGGGCCTTCGATCATCACCTGTACGTCGTGCTCCCACGCTTTCTTCGTCAGCTCGCCCAACACTTTCAATTCCGCAAACTGCGCTTCGTCGCTGGCATCCGCAATGCAGCCGGGCCGCAAGCCATCGCCCAGCGAAAAACTCACGTCGTGCTTCTTGAAAATCTTGCAGATGTCGTCAAATCGCTCGTACAAGAAATTCTGCTGTTTGTGATGCTCCATCCAGTGCGCCATCAGCGATCCGCCGCGGCTCACGATTCCCGTGATGCGTTTGCGCACGAGCGGCACATGCTGCCGCAGCACGCCGGCGTGAATCGTCATGTAGTCCACGCCCTGCTCGGCTTGTTCTTCGATCACTTCGAGCATCAGATCGATCGTCAAATCTTCCGGCCGGCGCACGCGCGAAATCGCTTCATAAACCGGCACCGTCCCAACGGGCACGGGCGAAGCGTTGATGATCGCCTTCCGAATCGTGGGAATATCGCCGCCGGTGGAAAGATCCATCACGGTGTCCGCGCCGTAGTGCACGGAGTGGTGCAGCTTCTTCAGCTCTTCTTCAATGTTCGACGTGGTCGCGGAATTTCCGATGTTCGCGTTAATCTTGCAGAAAAACGCCACGCCGATGCCCATCGGCTCCAGATTCCGGTGATGGATGTTCGCGGGAATAATCGCTCGCCCACGCGCAATTTCGCTGCGCACCAGCTCCGGTTCGAGCTTTTCGCGCTTGGCGACATACTGCATCTCTTCGGTAACGACGCCTTGCCGCGCCAGATGCATCTGCGACATGTTTCTGCTGCCGTTCTTCCCGGCCGATTCGGCTTCTCTTTTTTCCACCCAACTGTCGCGCATCGCCATAAATTCCCCCGGAACTGCAGCAGCGTATAGCTACGATGAAGTCAAATTATGGCACCGCGCCACACCGCCAGCAACTCAGCCACTCGCTCGGCCTTGCCGCGCCAAATTGCGCACCTCGAGGACAACCATTCCACCCACCGCCAGCACTGCGCCGACGAGCAAGAGCGGCAACCGAAAATTTCCCGTGTGCAAACTCACAAACCCAATCATGTACGGCCCAAGTCCGCTGCCCAAATTTCCAAGGGAATTGATCATGGCGATTCCCGCGGGCGCGGCCGCTCCCGCCAGTGTGCGCGAAGAGATGGCCCAGAACGGCCCGTTCATGCACTGCACGCCCGCGTAAGCCAGCGCGAAACAGGCCACCAGCACGGGGAAAGAGCCCGCGTAGGCGGCGCCCACCAACCCTGCCGCCGCGACAAAAGCTGGAATCGCCACGTGCCAGAATCGTTCGTTCCTGCGGTCGGAATCGAGCCCGTTCAAAATCATCATCACGCCGCCCAATAAATACGGAATGGCCGTCAGAAATCCGAGCGCCAGAATTCCAAAGTTCGAAGCCCGATGAAAAACCGTCGGCAACCACAAGCTGATCCCGTAAGAACCGAAATTCAGGGCAAAGTAAACGAAAGCCAGCAGCCACGCGGCGCCCATGCCGAAAGCGGCAAACGCGCCTAATTTCGCGCCGCCTTCTACCTCGGCATCTTCCCTGCGCAGTGTCTCCGCCAGCCAGTGTTGTTGTTCGGAAGTCATCCAGCGAGCTTCCCGCGGATTGTCCGCAAGCGTGAAAAAAACGATCGCGCCCAGCAAAATGGCAGGCAGGCCTTCCATCAGAAACAACCATTGCCAGCCGGCAAGTCCGTGCAGTTTGTCGAGGCCCAGCAGAACTCCGGAAATCGGTCCGCCGAGGATTCCGGAAATCGGACCCGCTGTCAGAAAAATTGCGGAAGTCCGGGCGCGCACTCCCGCCGGGAACCAATTCTTCATGTACAAAATCACGCCCGGGAAAAAACCCGCTTCGGTCGCGCCGAGCAGGAATCGCAGCGCATAGAATCCGCGCGGCGTCGCGACGAGCATCATCGAGGACGAAACGATGCCCCACGCAATCATCATTACGGCGATCCATCGCCGTGGCCCGACGCGGTACAGAATCAGATTGCTGGGAAGCTGGAAGAAAAAATAGCCGGCGAAGAAAATTCCCGCGCCGAGTCCATATACGGCGTCGCTGAAATGCAGCTGCGTCTTCATCTGCAGCGCGGCGAATCCCACGTTGATGCGGTCAAGATACGCCACCACATAGAGCAGCAGAAGGAACGGCATCAACCGCCAAAATAATTTCGGCACAACTTCGCTTGCCGCCGCGTTGTTCGTTTGCGTTCTCAAGAATAATCCGGCTGCGCGTGGATTAATCGCCGCCGCGATTCTACGCGAGTTTCAGTTCGCGAAGCACGTCGGCAACAATTTCCTCGGGAGGATGGCTGACGGAAACCACCATGGCATCCCGTGGTTCTTGCAGATCGGCAAATTGCCCCGCCAGAATTCCTTCGCCGGCAAAATGCCCCTGCCGCGCCAGGATGTGCCCGCGCATTTCTTCGTACGTGCCCTTCAGATAGACAATCTTCATCGGCAAAGCGTTGCCGATTGTTTTTCGGTAGCTATTTTTAAGAGCGGAGCACGCCAGCACGCAGCTCTTGGCGGATGTGTTCTGGCGAACAAGCTCGTCGTGCATGGCCGCAAGCCATGGCGCCCGATCCGCATCATCAAGCGGAATTCCCTGCTTCATTTTTGCGATATTGGCCGCGGGATGAAAATCGTCCGCGTCAAGAAACTCCCAGCCCAGTTTATCCGCGAGCAGTTTGCCGACGGTCGTCTTGCCCGCTCCCGTCGTTCCCATCACGAGCACGATCATGCGGCGCGCAACCCTGGCCTAGGCCCTGCGCAGCGTAATCAGCGTAATTTCCGGCGGTACGCCGAGGCGAACCGGTGCGCCGACCGTGCCGAGGCCGCGATTCACGTACAGGTGCGACTTCGCAAGTGGCGCTTGCGCGCCGTTTGCAAGCGAACCCAGCGGCCGCGCATACAGCCCCGCAATGTAATCGGTGATAAAGCGCGCCGGGCTCAAACGATGATCCAGAATTTCGACCTGCACCTGACCGCCGTGCGTGTGTCCCGCAAGCGAAAGTTCGATGCCCAATTCCGCCGCGCGGTTGAAGGAATTCGGATTGTGCGACAGCAGAATATTCGGCATGTCCCGCCGCACGAGTTTTCCCGCGCCCGCCAGCGTCGGGATTTTGTGACCGCCGGGGCCGCGTTCGCGCTGGTAGTCCACTCCGATTAAGTTCAATTGCGCGCCGCGAAAGTTCAAGGTCGCGTTCTCGCTCCGCAGCAATTTCATGCCTGCCTGCGTGAACAGGCGCTCGGCTGCATCTTCCGCCTTCGCATAAATTTCATGGTTTCCGTTGCAGCCGTAAACCCCGAGTGGCGCCGAAAGTTTGCGAATTTCCGCAATGCAATCTTCCAGCGGATCGCTCGCACCGGTAATAAAATCGCCGGTTACGACCGACAAATCCGGCGACAACTCGTTGGCCATGTCCACGGCGCGGCGCACGTCATCCGTCGAAATGTATCCGCTCAAATGAATGTCGCTCAATTGCGCGATTTTCATTCCGTCGAGCGCATCGGGCAAATTCGCGATCGGAATTTCCACGCGCCGGATCTGATAGTTCAATCGCTCCGCGGCAAAGCCGTACATGGCGCCAAGAAAGGGCGCCGCACCGGCCGCCGCCGTCGCTGCTTTAAAGAAGTGCCGCCGCCCCGGATCGGCAACCACCTCCGCCGTTTCACGCACGGGTGCGGTAGAAACGGGCGCCACATTTTTCCGCGCCTTGCTTCTTTTCGCCAGCAATCGCCAGGCTCGCTCCAGCGCGCGCACAAATTGGACCGCCAGAAATCCGAAGAACGCGCACGTAAACCACATGCCCACGAACGATGGGAAAATATTTCCGCGCGGAATCCAATGGCTGGTGCCCATGCGCATCGCATCCACAATGGCAAGCGTCGATATCGTCACAAGCCCGAGGCAAAAAAGCCGAGCCGCCACGCGCAGCGCCGTGCTGCCCCAATTCGCAGTGAGCCGCCAAAGTCCGCGGTACCAGAAATATTGGGAATAAATGATGAGCGACAACAACCCGAGGCCGATTACCAGCCGGGCCAACAGCCAGCCAACATTCACAGAAATGCCTCCCTGCTTGCACTTTCAGCTTACCATGCGCGGCGGGGGAGACAATTTGGCAGGGCGACCGGAGTTTCCGCACCGGCTTCCCTGTTCCGGCGTCCCATTTGCGGAGTAGAATCTGCCGTACCGCGGAAACACTTCTCGCAGCCCCATACGTCTCAAACGATAGTCTGCGCCACCAAAGCGCGACGGAGGATGAAATGAAGAAACTGTTTTGCTTGGCAGGAATCGCGTTGGCGGCGGCGTTCCTGGCGCTGCCCGCTCTCGCACAGGACGCGGCAACGAAGGCGCCGCCGAAACCGGCTCCGAGCCCATCGCAGGCCATTCTTGAATCGTGGAACGATATCGGCCGCAAGCTGATCGCCATCGCGGAAGATTTGCCGGAAGACAAATACGACTACAAACCGCACCCCGATTCGCGCACGTTTGTCGGCAATTTGCTTCATGCGTCGGCGTCAATGTATTTCTTCACGGACACTGCCGACGGCAAGAAAGCGCGTTACGGCGACGACCCGAAGCGCGATGAAATTAAGACCAAGGCGCAGGTTGTGGCCTTTGTGAAAAAGTGCGTCGAAGATGGCGCCGCCGTGATCAAGGCCAAGGGTGACAAAGGCTTGAACGCGGAGGTGGAAGCCGGCGGCCCGGCGAAAACGCGTCTCTCCGACCTGGCAAATGGCTTGATTGAACACTCGGGCGAGCACTACGGCCAGCTCGTCGTCTACTACCGAATCAACGGAATGGTTCCGCCGGAATCGCGGCCGAAGAAGTAAAAGACGAACTGAATCGGGTCGTGATCGTTGTAAGGGCCGCACGCCGCGGCGTGCGGCCCTTCTTGCTTTATGCGCTAATTCTTCGCGGCTTCGACGGCGCCGTTTTCCAAAATTGCCTTCAAGCGTTCCGGCTCGTTCGTCGGCGGCATGCAGGTATTTCCAAAGCAAACCAGCGCCATCGCTTTATCGGCCGGCAGATGCGGCAGCGTCTCGCGCAGTGCCAGCGGAAGATATTCCGCGGCAATCCCCGGCTTCACGCGCAAGACCACTTTGCCAAATCGAAACACGGAATTTGCGGCCGCTTCCAATTCCTTCGCGGTGGCATCTCCGTCCACGCCGGTGACGACGACTTGAATCGGATGATTCGCAAACAGTGTCGCTGCCAGTCCATACGTCGCCGCAAACATTCCGAATTGCGGCGCAATTCCCGCGAACGCTTCCAGTGTTTTCTTCGCCCAGTCGTAATATTTCTGTTCGCCGGTGTAATTGTGCAGCCGCGTGAGCGCCATCGCCGCCACGGAATTCGCTCCGGGCGTCGGCGAATCCTGAAACGGTTTTCGCCGTACATCCAGTCCGCCCATCGGTGGAGCATCGCTCGCGCGATCGAAAAAACCGCCGCCTTCCGCGTCGCCGTATTTTTCAATCGCGATGTCCATCGTCCGCGCGGCCGCTTGAAAATATTTCGCGTCCAGCGTCGCTTCGTATGCATCCAGCAGCGCCATCGCGCCAAACACCTGGTCATCGAGCGTTCCACGCAGCGCCGGTCCGCCAATCCGATGCGCAAACCCCTGCTCCGCCGTCCACGTCTCGCGCAACGTCCGATCCAGCGTCTTTAGTGCGAATTCCCTGCACTCGTAATACTCCCTTTCTTCCCAGCATCGTTCCGCCTCAAGATAGGCGGAAACGAACATCGCGTTCCAACTGACATACATCGTCTTGTCGATGTACGGTGTGTGCCGAAGATTCCGAGCGTCCAGCATCTTGGGATTCGCTTGCAGCAAAAGTTGCATGGAGGTGTTTTTCTCGATTTTCAACTGATTCTCAATCTCTTCAAAATCGCGTGCAACCCAAAGCACATTCTTTGATGGATTGTGGTGCATCTCTCCATGAGCTTCGACGTCGTAATAGAGTTCCACTACTCTTGATTCTTCCGGAGTAAGAACCGCACGTACTTCGTCCAGCGTCCAAGTAAAGTAGTCGCCGTCATCGTCGAGTGAGAAATCCGCATCTTGGCTGGCATAAAAGCCTCCGTTTTCGCGATCCCGAAGAGTCTCATTCACCCAGGCCACAATTCCTTTTGCAGTCTCATCGAGCAGCCAATTCTCGGTAAGCCGCGCGCCATGCAAATAATTCTTCAACAGCTCCGAATTGTCGTAACTCATCTTCTCGAAGTGCGGCACGAGCCACCGTTCATCCACCGAGTAACGATGAAATCCTCCCGCCAGCTGGTCGTAAACGCCGCCACGCGCCATTTTTTCGAGCGTCGTTTCCGCCATCGCCAGCAGGTGCCGCTCTTTCGTCTGCTGATACCGTTCCAAGACCAAGTCAATCGCCGAACAGTGCGGAAACTTCGGCGCCTTCCCAAATCCGCCATTCTTGATGTCAAAAAGTTGCGTGATCGCGCGCACTTGCGAATCCACGATCTCTGCATCGAACTTTCCGTGCGCACCGGTGAAAATTTCCGCTTGCGCCACCGAATCCGCGAGCGACTCCGCCGCCTTCAACAATTCCGCTTTCTTCGTCTTGTACGATTCCGCCACGGCCAGCAGCACGCGCCGGAATCCCGGCCGGCCAAATTGATCCTCCGGCGGATAATACGTTCCGCCAAAAAACGGTTTTCCGTCCGGCATCAAAAACCCCGTCAACGGCCAGCCGCCTTGCCCGGAAATCGCGCTGATCGCCGATTGATACCGCGCGTCCACGTCCGGCCGCTCGTCGCGATCCACTTTCACCGGAACAAAATTTTCGTTGATGATTTTTGCAATGGCCGGATTTTCGTAGCTTTCGCGGTCAATCACATGGCACCAGTGGCACCACACCGCGCCGATATCGAGCAGCATCGGCTTGTCTTCCTTCTGCGCGCGCGCGAACGCTTCTTCGCCCCACTCATGCCAGTCAATCGGCTGATGCGCCGCCGAGCGCAAATACGGGCTCGCCGAATCCTTCAATCTGTTTTCGGTCTTTTCGCTCATCGCTTCTCCAAATTCCTAGGGCCCTCAAACTCGCAGGGGCGCCCCGACCCGGTCGAGGCGCCCCTTCTCAGTAAACCGTGTGAGCCAACTTAGACTTCTACTGAATCTTGTCTCCCGGCCCCAAATCCCGCGGATCCAGCGGCTTTCTTCCCGCGAACCCTTCATTCTGCCGGTGATAAAAACGAATCCTGTCCTCGCCCAGCTTCCAGCACAAATACACTTCCTCGTTGTCGATCACCGATGGAAAATCGAGCAGCCCCACATCCAAATCCTTGATCACGCATCCCGTTTCCAAAATCTGGTCCAGCGCCGACTTCAAATTTTGCGCCAGCCGCGTGTGTTCTTTCCGCACCAGCGACAATTTCTCGTGCGGCACCAGAATGCCGCCCATCATCATGATTCGCGCCGCCACCGCCGCGAGCTCCGTATCCAGCCCGGAAAGTTTTCTGCGGCAGTCCATCGCTTCAATCAGCACGGGCTCCAACTCGCGCCGCGTGCGTTCCGCTTCGGTCAGCGTAAATAATCTTGGTTCGGGAGTTTCTTCTTCTTGCGGCAGCTCGTCGTCTTCGTCGGCCATTGGGTTTCCGTAGTGCTCGATTCGTGCGCGGGAAAAACTTGCTCTTCGATGCTATCGCAAGGCGAGCATGCGGTCGAGCGCAACCCGCGCGTACTTCCGCGTGCGCTCATCCACCGAAATCTGATTCACAATCTTTCCCGCCGCCAGGTTTTCCAGCGCCCAGAGCAAGTGCACCGGCGTAATCCGGAACATCGTCGTGCACACGCACACGCTCCGGTCGAGCGACATCACTTTTCGATCCGTCAATTCCTTCGTCAACCGGTTCACAAGGTGAATTTCCGTTCCCACTGCCCATTGCGAACCCGGCTCCGACGCTTTGATGACCTTGATAATTCCTTCCGTCGAGCCAATCTGATCCGCCGCCTGCGCCACTTCAAACCGGCACTCGGGATGCACGATCACGCGAATTCCCGGATTTTCTTTTCGCACGCGCGCCACATGTTCCATCGTAAATCGCTGGTGCACCGAACAGTAGCCCTTCCACAAAATCACTTTCGCGGCGCGAATTCGCTCTTCGGTATTTCCGCCAAGTTCTTGAAATGGATCCCAGACGATCATGTCGTCCAGCGGAATTCCCATCCGGTATCCGGTGTTGCGCCCCAGGTGCTCGTCCGGCAGAAACAAAACTTTTTCGCCGCGCGCAAACGCCCACTTCATCACCGCCGGCGCATTCGTGCTCGTGCACACCGACCCGCCATGTTCGCCCGTAAACGATTTGATGGCCGCCGTCGAATTCATGTACGTCACGGGAATAATCTTGCTCGTGTCCGTCACTCCGGCAAGTTCGCTCCAGCACGCTTCCACCTGCCCGATGTCCGCCATATCCGCCATCGAACAGCCCGCGCTCAAATCCGGCAGCACCACGACTTGCCGATCGCGCCGCAAAATGTCCGCGCTTTCCGCCATGAAATGAACGCCGCAAAAAACAATGTACTTTCCATCCACTTCCGCCGCCTGCTGCGAAAGCTTCAGCGAATCGCCGCGAAAATCGGCAAACTTCACCACTTCATCGCGTTGGTAGTGATGCCCCAGAATCACCACATCTTTTCCGAGTTTCGCTTTTGCCGCCGCGATGCGTTCGTCCAGCGTGTTGTCCGGCACCAGCAAATAATTGTCGAAATCGCAACCAACGCCTTTTTCAATCTCCGGCGCGCGCAGCGTTTCCGGCTGCTCGATGCCGATAAGTGTGGCCGTGCCCAAATTGGAAGGAATCTTGTTCATGTTTTCGATGGAATGAAGGCGTTTTCTTGCCTCCCATATTAGATGATTTTCGTCGCCGAAAAGTGAGATTTAGCGCTACCCGCCAATAAACACCATCGTACGATTCGGCTGCACAAAACCGGGATCGTTGATGTGGTGCCCTTCCTCTTTTTCATTCACCACGGACGTGATAAACGTCGTCAAATCCTCGTCCGTGGCGCCGTCGCGCAAAAACGCCCGCAAATCGTGATCATCCTTGCTGAACAGGCAAGTCCGCAATTTTCCATCCGCCGTCAATCGTATGCGCGAGCAATGCCCGCAAAATGGCTGCGTCACCGGCGCAATCAACCCAATCTCTCCGGGCGCGCCATCGGCAAAGCGATACTTTCGCGCCGTCTCGCTTTTCTCGTGCGGAATCTGCACCAGCGGCCACCGCGCGTTGATCCGCTCAAACACTTCCGCCGCCGCGACAACTTTCTCGCGCGACCAGTGCCGGTCCGCGTCCAGCGGCATAAATTCAATGAACCGCATAATCACGCCGCGCTCGCGCGCGAATTCCGCGAACGCTTCCACTTCATCGTCGTTCATCCCGCGCACCAGCACCGCATTCACCTTCGCCGGGCCCAATTTCGAGTTCTGTACCGCGTCAATTCCATTCATCACCGATTTGAACGACTTCGTCCGCGTAATTTTTTCAAATTTTTCCGGACTCAGCGAATCAAGGCTGATGTTGATCCGGTGCAGCCCCGCCGCCATCAACCCCGCGCATCGCTCCGCCAGCAGGTGTCCATTCGTCGTCATGGACAAATCGGCAAAACCCAAATCCGACAAATACTTCACATACTCTTCCGCGCCGCTCCGCACCAGCGGTTCGCCGCCCGTCATCCGCACCTTGCGAATTCCCAGCTCAAAAAAAACTTTCGCCAGCCGTTCCAGCTCTTTCCAGGAAAGTATCTGATCGTGGTCGCGATAATTTTCCGGATCGGCCGAACGGCAATAGACGCACCGAAAGTTGCACCGGTCCGTCACGGAAATCCGCAAGTCCGTGATCTGCCGCCCGAATTTGTCGTGCAAGGTCATCGCTTCTGCTAAAACCCGCTCTAAAAAAACAAAAAACCCGATTCGCGGTGTGGAATCGGGTGCCCGACGAAAATATTCGGATTTTCGTCCAGTGCACTCCTTTCCATACTGCGGGAGGCCCGGCCGTTTCCAGCCGAACCCTCAGCCCAAACTTCCTCGGGCATCGCCCTGGCAGCCACGGGTTGTTTCTCCCGTCAGGCCTTCAGGGTCGGAGTTTCTGATGCCAGTGTACGCTTGGCTTGCCAATAATCGCAAATTCGGGGTACGCGCCCGACTCCGATAAACGATAATGTAAGGGCACAATACCAGACACTCGTTCGCAGCCGGCCCGAAAAGAAAAAATACACGTAAAGGACAACTTCAAACATGCGTGTTCTTGGTGCGGAAGAAGTGACTGAGTGGTTTAAAGGATTTGAGAATCTTGGAGTAGAGTCCGATTATGTGCATGCCGATGAAGACGGACTCTTCTTCACACATCCTGAGGCTGCCTGCATCGACCTAGAATATCCGCCAAAGTTGGAGCAGCTCCCGTTCTTTGCACATTGCGTCGCTACAATCGGTTATCAGGATCAACACTTCGATGGTGCGTTCATTTGGTTTGACAACTGGGGTGTTTGGAATTTATTCAACGAAGGCATCGGTTATCGCATTGTTGAAAAACTGAATATAGGTGCTGGTCAACCCAGGTCTTTCGAAGCTTCTCCTGGGCATCAATTTAGGGCGGATGAACTTCCCGATGCGATTGGAATGCTGTTGCAGCCGATGATATTCGCGTGGGATAGCTATTATCTGCCAATCTGGTCACACGGCACCGGTGATTTCTTCTTACACATAAGCCATGATTCGATTGTGAATGTCATCACTCGGACGAAGGCATTTCACGACAGGGTGTTTCAACAATTAGAAAAACTCCACCTAAATCCTAAGTCCGCGGATGATAAGCGAAGGAGCCGTTTCTGCCACCCGCGAGTCGCTCCTGATTAGTCAGCTAATTCTGCAGAAGCACCAATCAAGAATTTGAGAGCGCGTCGTTGCGCCGTTTCGTTGGCGCACGTCAGTGTCTTAGCGCGGATTGACGCCCTTGCAAAAAGCGCCGCACGGCCGCGTCGCTTTCCAGTCCAATCGCCATTTCGTAGGCTTCGCGGGCTTCCTCAGGGAATCCGGTCTTCGCCAGCAACTCCGCTCGAGCCGCCCAATACGGCTGATACTCCGCCAACCGTGGATCAGCAGCCAGCTCATGCAAACTCCTAAGACCCGCCTCCGCCCCTTCCAGTTCCGCAATTGCCAGGGCCCGGTTGATCGCAACCACCGGCGAACCAGAAATCGCCAGCAACACATCGTAAAGCTGCACCACCTCCTGCCAATTCCAATTGCCCGTCCTGATTCGATGAACGTGGGCCGACTGCAGCGCACCCTCCAATTGATAGCGCCCCAGCGAATGCATCGTGCTCGCTTGCCGAAGCAACGCCTCCGCCTCGCGAATCATTTCCGAGTCCCATCGCTCCGCATTCTGTTCGGCAAGGGGAACGAATTCGCCCGCTTCGCTCCGGCGTGCCCGCCGCCGAGCCTCGGCGTGAAGCATCAAAGCAAGCAGGCCGAGCGCTTCCGGCTCCCGCGGCAGCAGTTCGATCACGAGCCTGGCGAGAAACAAACTTTCTTCCGTCAGATCGCGCCGTGCAACATCGCTGCCCAAAGGATCCGTCCATCCCTCCGCAAACGCGGTATAAATCGCATCCAGCACAACATCGAGCCGGCCGGGTAGCTCTTCCTTCTCCGGAATCGCAAACGGAATTCCCGCCTGTTTGATCTTCTCCTTGGCACGAACCAATCGTTTCCCCATCGCCGCCGGCGACGTCAGAAAAGCCGAAGCGATTGCCTCCGCGTCGAGGCCCAGCACCACTTGCAAAATCAATGGGGAGCGCACCGCCGCGTCAATTGCCGGATGCGCGCAGGCAAACATGAGCGCAAGCCGCTGGTCCGGAATCTGTCCATTGGTTCCCGCTACCTGCAAACTTTCGCTCATGGCTTGCCACTCATCCGCCGTCTCCTCGTGCCGGCGGCGGCGAAACATGTCGATCGATTTTCGCCGCGCCACCGTCAGCAGCCAGCCTTCCGGATTTGCAGGGCACCCGTTCTTCGGCCAATCCGCCAAAGCCGAAGCAAACGCCTCGGAAAGCGCATCTTCGGCCGCCGCCACGTCTCGTGTGCGCGCGGCGAGAAACGCCACCAGCTTTCCGTAACTCTGGCGCGCAACGGTTTCCGCCGTGTTGCGCGCCAGGAAGTTACGTTCTTCGCCGCTCATCATTACCACTCATCATGGCCAGTCAATATCGCCGCCAACTACATGCTCCAGATCGGCCGAACTTCCACGATTCCATGCCCGGCTCCCGGGCAACGCGACGCCCAGGAAAGTGCCGCATCCAGGTCCGCCACATCGATCAGGTAGTACCCTCCAAGTTGCTCTTTCGACTCCACATACGGTCCATCGAGCACCTGTTGTTTTCCGTTCGTGGTCCGGATTGTCGTCGCCGTCCCGACCGGTTGCAGGCGGTTGCTGCTCTTCAGAGCGCCCGCCTTCTTCAGGGCTTCCGTGTACGCCATATACGCAGCGTGCCCCTGTTCCTGTTCAGCTCTTGACATCTTGGTCCAGCCCGCCTCATCGGCGTAAAGCAGTAGCAAATATTGCATTCAGGGTCTCCCTCGTTTGGTTTCGTCGGGTAGCAGTCTTCGATTTGACTGCCGCTCCCAATCTAATGACGTTCGAAGCTGGGCGATTTGGACAGCCTCTTTCCCGGTTTTTCCGGCCATTGTAACCGCGAGCGCCGCGCCTCTCGCTCTCGAAGGCAACCCTCCTATGATAAAGTCTCCTTCACGCCATGCGGATCTTCGTTCTGGGAGCGGGAGCGACCGGCTCCCTCCTCGCACAACTTTTGGAGCGCCAGGGCCACACCGTCTGGTGCGGCGACCGCAACTTGGCCCGCGCCCGTCGCTTCCTCGGCAAAAAAAGCGCCATTCCCGTCAAAGAAGTGAATGCCCGCAACCTGCGCGGCATCGTCAAGGCCGCAAAAGGCTGCCAGCTCATCGTCAATGCCAGCGCGTCCGTATTCAACGAAATCGTTCTTCGCGCCGCGCTTCGTCTTCGCGCGCATTATCTCGACCTCAGCTCTCATCTCACGCGAAACCCTTTTCTTTCCGAACAGTTCCGCTACGCCAAACGTTTCGAGAAAAAAAACCGCTCCGCCGTCATCAACGCCGGCGCCGCGCCCGGCCTCACCAATCTTCTCGTCAAGCGCGCCGCCGATCTTCTCGACGAAGTCATCTCCGTCCAGATTCGCCTTTACGAAAGCAGCGAAAGCGACGACCCCATTTCGCAATGGTCGCCGGAAGTCTCCTTCGACGAAGCCATCTCTCACCCTCGCGTCTACCGCGAAGGAAAATTCACGCTCGCCAAGCGATTTTCGGAAGTAGAAAAATTTCGCTTCGTCGATCCGGTTGGAACCGCTCGCGTCGTCCTGTACGCGCAGGACGAAGTCGCCACGCTGCCCCGCTTCATCCCCATGCGCAATCTCGACGTCAAAATCGGCGGCAATGAAATCGACCGCCTGCGTCGCTGGCACAAACAGGGGAAACTTTCGAAGTCCCACGGCCTGCGCAAAAGCCATTTCCCGGACACATCTTCGCCCCGAAAAATCGCCGCCTTAATTCGCCAGGGAGTTTTGCAAAATGCCCGGTTTGCCGCGGCCGTCGTCGTCCGCGGCATCAAGCGCAGCACAAAGGAAGACGTCCATCTCGCAATTCGTTCCGACGTTCTCTTTCCTTCGCTCTACACGATTCGCAAGCAAGGCCGCTTCACCACGCCCGTCGCGTTTGCCACCGCGCACGTCGCCGCTCAATTCGTGAAATTTTTTCCGCGCGAAGAATCCGGTGTCTTCGCGCCGGAATCCCTGCCCGCCGAACTGCGCCGCGCCATTCTCTCCGGCGTCCGCTCGCAAGTTCTCCGCATCGCGCAGAAAATCACCATCCTCAAATCCATCGCCGACGACGAAGAAGAAATTTGACCGCAGCTCGATGAGCGAATGCGCCGGGTTCGACACTTCGCCTTACCGCTTTCCGGTTCGACAACGTCCGTGAATCTTCGTTCAGTTTCCCGAGGCCGCGGCCTTCGCGTTGCCCGAGAAATGGATGGTAATCAAAAATCCATTCGTCCCGCTGTAAGAGAATTTGTGGCCTTTGCCGTCAAATCCCTCGTGGTCGCTCTTCCACATGCGGAATCCGTCGTTGGATTGCGCCGTCCAATACTTCAGGTTTTGCATGACGATCTCGCGGCCCGGATCGTCGCCCTTTTCCTTCTTCAGGACAACTTCCGCTTTCCCATTGTTCATTTTCGCCGTCGCGATTCCCGCCTTCTCGTCCACATTCCACGTGAAGCCCTGTGTATCCACGTCAAATTTCTGCCATTGGAAGGGGTAAAGCTGGCCGATGATGTCGTTCAACGCGAGCCTTTGCTCCGCGGTCACACTTGGATCGTAGTTGAGCACCGCCCAGGAATCCTTGCCCGTGCTCCAGTCGCTGCCTAGATCCGTTGCGATCCAGATCTTCGCGCCATCGAGTTTCGTATTTTTGTAAAAACCCTTATCCACCTTGAGCACAAGATTCGCCCGGCAGAAATGCTCCTCCATTTTCTCCCCGTGATGCGCCGTGGAGTGCGTATTGAAGTAGCACGGGCAAAACATGTCGCAACTGCACGCCTCGATGTACGAAGCGGTCATGTCAAAATCCGGTTTCGCGTTTTTTTTCTCGTCTTGTTTCCCGGAAGAAACGAGCGCCGTAGCAGCAACCAAGCACGCCACTGCGAATAGGCTAAAAATTCTGCGCATTCGACCTCCTTTTGAATACTTTTACTTGGGGCCCGCCGGGGGAGTTACCGCGGATTCTATGCCTGCCAAACGTCCAATACAAGCGCCTGCCTGCGCTTCAGCAGCAACGATTCGGTTTCGAGTATCGTCTTTCCAATTGCTCAATATAAAACTGTTCCGGGGTCGCCAAATTCGCGGCATTTTTTCGATGCGCCGCGCGAAGGTAACGTTCATACGACGCGTCGCCGCACCACTCGCGCAGCTGCATCCAGAATCTTCGCGCCATGCCCGGCAATTTTCTCCAAGCGCCTCGCATCAATCCCCCTCCGCGCCCGCCACCCATTGCGTCGCCACATACGGCGTTTCGTGCAACACCGCTTCGCTCCGCTTCGTCAAAATCGCCGTCCACCGAAAGAGCGCCTCCGCCACCAGAACCAGAATCATCGCCGCCAGCACCGCCGTAACCACCGTGTCCATGCGCAAATTAAAAATCGTCCGCTGAATCTCCGTAATTTTCGCCGCGGGAATTTTCCCCGCCGCGATTTGCGCCTTCAGTGCTTTCGCTCCCGACAAAAATCCGATCCGCGCATTGTCGCTGAATATTTTCTGCCAGCTCGCCGTCATCGTCACCGTGATCAGCCACGCCATCGGCACCACCGTCACAAAAATCCATTTCAGCCGCCCCATCTTCAATAGAATTGTCGTCGCCACCACCAGCGCCACCGCCGCCAGCAACTGGTTCGCAATTCCAAACAGCGGCCACAACGAATTGATCCCGCCGAACGGATCGATCACGCCCTGATACAGAAAATATCCCCACGCGCCCACCACAAACGCACTCGAAATCACCACGCTCGGCATCCAGCTCGTCTGCGCGAACGGCTTCCACACGCGCCCGCCCATCTCCTGCACCATAAATCTTCCAACGCGCGTCCCCGCATCCAGCACCGTCAAAATAAAAAGCGCCTCGAACATGATCGCGAAGTGATACCAGATGCTCATCAATCGCTCGCCGCCAATCGTGCTCGAAAAAATCTGCGCCATTCCCACCGCCAGCGACGGCGCGCCGCCCGCTCGGTTGAACAGTGTCTGTTCGCCCACCGCATGCGCCATGTTGATCATGGTCTGCGGGTCGAGTTGATAGCCCCACCCGGAAATCGTCGCCGCCACTCCTTCGGGCGTCGCGCCCACAACCCCCGCCGGCGAATTGATCGCAAAATAAACGCCCGGCTGCATCGCGCACGCCGCCACCATCGCCATCACGCCCACAAACGATTCCAGCAGCATCGCGCCATACCCAATAAACCGCGCGTGCCCTTCCCGCTGAATCATTTTCGGCGTCGTGCCGCTTGAAATCAGCGAATGGAATCCGCTGATCGCGCCGCACGCAATGGTGATAAAGCAAAACGGAAAAATCTTCCCCGCAAACACCGGCCCCGAACCGTCAACAAATTTCGTCAGCGCCGGCATCTGAATTTCCGGCCGCACGATCAAAATTCCCGCCGCCAAAGAAAAAATCGCGCCCGCTTTGATGAACGCGCTCAAATAATCTCGCGGCGCAAGCAGCAGCCACACCGGCAGCGCCGACGCGGCAAATCCGTACGCGATAATCCAATACGCAAGGGCCACCCCGCTCAACGTAAACACGCCGGCCCACGACGCCGATTCCGCCACCCACTGCCCCGCCACCACCACAAACATCACCAGCGCCAATCCGATCACCGAAGCTTCCAGCACGCGCCCCGGCCGCCAATACCGCAAATACACGCCCATCAGCAACGCGATCGGAATCGTCATCGCCAGCGTAAACGTCGCCCATGGCGAAGTCTTCAGCGCGTTCACCACCACCAGCGCCACCACGCCCAGCAAAATAATCAGAATCGCCAGCACCGCAAGTTGCGCGATAAATCCGCCGCGCTTCCCCACTTCATCGCGCGCCATCTCGCCCAGCGATTTTCCATTTCGCCGGATCGAGCAGAACAAAATCACAAAATCCTGCACGCACCCCGCAAACGCCGCGCCCGCAATCAGCCACAGCGTTCCCGGCAAATAACCAAATTGCGCCGCAAGCGTCGGCCCCACCAGCGGCCCCGGCCCCGCAATCGCCGCAAAGTGATGCCCAAATAAAACCCATTTGTTCGTCGCAACAAAATCGCGCCCATCGTCGTTTCGTTCCGCCGGGGTTGCACGCGTATCGTCCAGCGCCACCATCTTTGCCGCCAAAAATGCCGCGTAAAATCGATACGCCACCAGGTAGAAACACACCGCCGCCACCACAAACCACGTTGCGCTGATTCTCTCATTCCGCTGCAACGCAATCGCCGCCAGCGCGCCGGCACCGGTCACCGCAATGGCAATCCAAATAAAAGCGGAAACAAACTTCTTCATTTCGCGAGGCTCGCCTGCATGAACTGCGCCAAATCCTGTTTCAATTTCACCAGCGATTCGTGATGCACGTACATCATGTGCCCCGCTTCGTAATATCCGCCGCTGATGTGCGACCGCAGCGTCGGGTCCAATCCCAAATGATCGAACGTGTAATCCGCCGCAAAAAACGGCGTCGCCAGATCGTAGTAACCCTTGCCGACAAACACGTGCAAAAACTGATTCTGCGTCATCGCCCGCCGCAGTGTCTCCGCCACGTTCACGTAACGATTTTCGTACGGCGCGTAATTCCACGGCCGCACGCGCCCCGTCAAAAATTCATACGGCAAATCGCTCTCGAATTTCAGCTCGCCCCGCACGTATTCGTTCATCGTCGCCGTATACGGCCCCACAATCGCCGCAAGGCTCGGATCGTAGTCCGGCTGCTCGCCCGCCGCATCCGCGTCGATTCCCGTGAACCTTCCATCCAGCCGGCCGACCGTCCGCCGCTCGCTCTTCATCAGCTCTTTGTCGAACCGCTGAATCTCAATCCGCAGATCCGCCCGATCGATGTAGTCGGCGGAAATTCCCGTCAATCGCGAAAGTTTCTGCGCAATTTCCGCCCGCTTCGCCACGGGCAACGCGTCGCCCGCCATCAATGCGTCCGCGTACGCTCCCACCGCAAAGGCCTTTGACTCCGCAATTGCTTTCTGCAAATCCCCTTGCAAATCCCCCGGCAGTTTCTTGTGGTACCACGCGATCGACGTGTACGTCGGCAAATAAAGGATGTACGGCAGATCGTTTCCCGTGTCGAACTCCGCCGTCTCGAAATTCAAGATCGACGAAATCAAAATAATCCCGTTCAAATACATTCCGTACCGCTGTTGCAAATAACCGCTCAATCCCGCCGCGCGCGTCGTTCCGTAACTCTCTCCCGCCAAAAATTTCGGCGATCCCCATCGCCGGTTCCGCGTCGCCCACAACCGAATAAAATCGCCCACCGATTGCACATCTTCCTGCACGCCATGAAACTGCTTGTCCATTTCGCCCGGCACCGGCCGGCTGAAGCCCGTCGTCACCGGATCGATGAAAACGATATCCGTCACATCCAGAATCGAAGCTTCGTTATCGACAAACTTGTATGGCGGCGGCAGCAAATTCCCCACGTCGCCCATTTCCACCCGTCGCGGACCCAGCGCGCCAATATGCAGCCACAGCGATCCCGCGCCCGGCCCGCCGTTAAACGCAAACGTAATCGGCCGCTTCGACGCATCCGTCACGTCGTCTTTCGTGTACGCCACATAAAACACGCTCGCCTTCGCTGTTCCATCCTCCAGCTTCAGCACCATCGTTCCCGCCGTCGCCGTGTACTTCACCTCTTGCCCGCCAATCTTCACCGAGTGCTTCGTCTGTACGCTCTTGTCTTCCGGCGTTTTTTTGTCGTCTTTCGGTTTTTCTCCCGCTTTGTCCGCGGATTTATCCGCCGCCTTCTCGCCGCCAGGCTGCTGCGCCACCGCAAAACTCGCGCACAAACAAAAGACCGCCACAAAAAGGAAACGAAGCCGTTTGCACATAAATGGAAAGCCCTCTCGAAAATCAATTGTCGGCATAATTGCGCCGGGCGAAATCGTATGCGACGCCGCCTCAACCGTCAATGTACCGTACGCTTCATCGTGCGCCCGCTCTTGCCCACCACCGCCAAGCCAACACAAGGTAAGCTGTTGTACCGTACGCTTCAGCGTGCGCCCGCTCTTGCCCACCACCACCAAGCCAACACAAGGTAAGCTGTTGTAGCGGCCGCCTTCTGAGGCGGGCGCTTCGTGTAGCGCAGGGGCTTCAGCTCCGGCAATACTTCGCAACGAGCTTGTGTGTTTAGCCTTCGGTCTCGCCATGCTGAAGCTACAACAACTTCTCTGCTAAACTCCTCGCCCATCTCGCAATTCCGTCGAGGTACTATGCATAAATCTCGCGTTCTCGCTCTATTCGCGCTCTTCGTAACTCCTTCGCTCGTCCTTCCGCAAAATTCATCGTCAAAAAAAGACGAACTCCCGCATCCCAAAACGCTCGAAGAATTTCAATCTGCCGCAAAAAAGATTCTCGACGCCGAACACGTCCCCGGCGCAGGCATCGCACTCATCCGCAACGGCTCCGTGCTTTGGTGCGGCGGCATCGGCAAAGCCGAGCTCTCGCAAAATCGCGACATCACCTGCGACACCGAATTCCGCGTCGGCTCCATCAGCAAAACGTTTGTCTCCCTCGCGCTCCTCAAGCTCGAAGAAGAAGGCCGCATTAATCTTCAATCCCGCCTGCAGGACGTAGCGCCGGAAGTGCCCTTAAAAAATCCGTGGGAATCCACCAATCCCGTTCGCATCACCAATCTTCTCGAACACACCGCCGGCTTTGACGACATGGCCCTCCGCGAGGTGTACAACACCAGCGACTCGCCCAATATTCCCATCCTGCAAGTTCTGCAACGATTTCCCAATCCACAAAACGTCCGCTGGCCGCCCAGCACCCGCTTCGCGTACTCCAATCCCGATTACGGCATCGCCGGCTACCTCGTGGAAAAAATCGGCGGTCAACCGTGGACCGCTTACATCCGCGCGAATCTTCTTTCGCCGCTTGAAATTTCCACCGGCGATTTCGATCTCACGCCGCAAAATCGCGCGCTTCTCGCGCAAGGCTACCAACGCCCCGATGGCAAACCCGTCCAGCCCGTCGCGTACAAGGAAATCTATCTTCGTCCCGCCGGCGACATGAAAGCCTCTCCCGCCGAGCTCGCCAAACTCGTGCAATTTTTCCTTCGCCGCGGCGCCACCAGCGAAAAACAGCTTCTGAAGCCCGAAACCATCGCGCGCATGGAATATCCGCAGACGCAGCTTTCCTCGCGCAATGGCCTTCGTCTCGGCTATGGCCTGGCAAATTACACAGAGGTAACAGGGGGCGTCGTCACCCACGGCCACGACGGCGGCATTGACGGTTTCCTCTCCACTTACCGTTACATGCCCGAACAGAATTGGGGCTACGTCGTTTTGTTAAACGCGGATTTTTCCGGCAAAGCGCAGGGCGACCTCAATCAGCTCGCCACCGATTTTCTGTCGAAGGATTTTCCCAAACCGCTGCCGCCCGTGCCGCAGCTCTCCGCCGCCGAACTCCGGAAATTCGCTGGCTTTTACGCCTCGCGTGCCCCGCGCAATCAACTCATCTCATTCACGACCGATCTGCTCGACAACACTCGCGTTCGCGTCCAAAACAATCAGCTCACCCTCGCCGGCATGTTCAGCGCGCCGAAGCCGCTCATTCCCGTCGGCAAGAATCTCTTTCGCAACGAAAAAGACCCCGAAGCCACCGTCGCCTTTTTCGCAAATTCTTCGGGCCAAATGTGCCTCGCGGCCGCCGGTGGTACGCCGTACGCCGAGCGCATCAATCCCGTGTGGCCCTACGCGCGCCTCTGCCTGCTCGCCCTCTGCGGACTCTTCCTCGCCAGTTCCCTGCTCTATGCGATTTTCTGGATTCTTCTCTGGATCCTGCGCCGCCTCAAAGACGTAAAACATCTCCGCGTCCGCGCCGTTCCCTTCTTTGCCGCGCTCACGCTCATCCTTTCATTTTTCTGCGGCGGAAAATCCTTCGACACGCTCGGCGCCTTCAGCCTCTGGTCCATCCTCTTTTTCGTCGGAACTGTCGCCTTCGCTGTACTCTCGCTGCTAGGCCTCTACTTCGCAGTCTCCGTCCCCCGCCTCGAAATCCACCCCGCCATCCGCATCCACTCTCTTCTCGTCTCCCTCGCCGCCTGCCTCCTCACCATCTTCCTCGCCCACTACCACCTCCTCGCCCTCCGCCTCTGGGCCAGCTGACTCGAAATTATTCCGCATCACCCACCCGAGCCCATCGGAAAACTTTCAAACCCTCCAAAGCCACCCGTCCAGTTTCGCCGAAAACGGAGCATCGCCAGCGCTCTGTACCAGATTCTCCGAAATCGCGATGGCTTCGCTATTTGAATGGCTTCCGGCACACTTCCATCCTTCGTTCCAACACTTTCAATCGCTATTCCGCCTTCCTGCCAACGCAGTAGCACATGCGCCAAATCCTCTTGCGGCTGGCCCGTGCGCTCTTGCACGAGCAACACGCGTCGCACTCCATGCCCCAACAGAAATTTTGCCGACGGGAAATCCTGCGCAAACACTTGCCAACGATTGTCGTACATCCCGATCTGTGCTGGTCGATGACCGGTCCTTCGATCTGAATCGAGTAGAAATGCAGGCAAGGCGACAGGTGGCAGCACCACCTCCTTCAGCCGCGCGGCACCTTCGCATAGCGTCCGCAGTAACTCCGTCATATCCACCACAACGTTCGGATGCCACGTCGGCTTCGTGGAAGCCTCCGGGTTCCGGCCAAAATAGAAATCGCCCGCGCCGGGCGAACCATCAATGACTGGCACCGGTCTGATTCCAATGTCTGCCAGTGCAAGACCAAACTTCATGGCGTCGCGCCCCGGAATATCGACAACGAATGCCTGGCCTTCGCGATTACCTTCGCGCAGCCAAGTCGGAACAGCCATTGCCTGTTCGGCCGCTGCAGGACGCGTGAAGTCCAAACAATTTAACTGCGCAAACGGAACCGGCAAGACCCACGGCGACCAAATCGAATCCTGCGGCGCCCAGGTCAAAAACACTTCTTCTCTCGTCATCGCTCTCCTCGATTCGCGTCATTTCGCACGAGAACTGCCACATCCTGCGCGTCCTGATTGACGAGCGGCGTGCGGCTTGACCGCCCATAAATTCCGGCAAATTCTCCATTTACGGTGAAAACCCCCACACAGGGATAAACGTTTCCGTCATCCGTTCGTACCGGGGTTGTTTCAAAGCGTTCTTGCGCGATCCATTCTTGCGGCGTTCTTTCAGCCAATCGTCGCAACTGGCGAAATTCCTCATTGCTCGTTACATTTTCCATGCCGATTCCTTCACCGACGCGGCCGAACGCAGGTTTAATCACCCAATCTTTCCTCGCGTTTCCCGGAACCTGGTCAGGACTCACCGTCATTGGCAACACGCGCCGCCAGGTGTCCATGTTTGTTTTCAAATCGCCCCATACAAGTGGAAAGCGCTTCGACTGCAGCAAAATCGCGCGCCCGGGATTGCACAACAGCGTCTGGCTATCCGAAAACCAGTTCGCCCATTGGCTTTCCGCCCGCAATTGCGGCAACCATTCCGACGGAAAAAAACGGATCGCGGCATTTACCCTGACTGAACCTGTCTCCCCTTTAAGACAGGCAAAGTCGTTGCGCCATTCGATGTTCTCGGGCCCCGCGAGGACTGGGCGCAGCCCCGCGCGGCCTAATTCCCCGGCAAGGTGCATCATCACTTGCCGATCGTCGCTAAACGTCGTCGCATGCACTAGCGCCACCACGTCGCCAGCGTCCAGCCGGTCTCGAATCGACTCGCATAACCGCCGCGAAGGACTCGGTGGCGCTTGCGCGTTTAGGTAATTTTCCGCAAAGAGTGAATTCCATCCAGCCCCCTCTACATAACCGCCCGGAACGTCGGCGTTGACCTCCGAAATTCGCCATCCTAGATCGGTAAGGTGAAAATCAAAACGCATTACGCGCACATATTGGGTCGCGCCTTGTGAAACGCCGGATTGCAGCGCCCGCTGAATTCTTCTCGCAATGCCAAGCACCGGCCAAAGGTCCGGCCTTCGCGAAATCTCGCTCTCGGCTTGCAGCGCTTCGTTACTCAGGTTCTCGGCGAGCGACCGCAATTCACTGAGTTGGCGTGAACAAAGAAAAAGTGGGTATCGCGCAAGCACCGAGTGATCCTGCGACTGCGGATCCCACTTGCAGTGCTCGAAAATCGCGCGCATGCGGAGTTTTTGCCAAGCGCCCAATTCCAGATTCGGTCCCGCCTCAAGGCCTGCGCTCATGCCCGGCTCCAGACCCGTACTGCGTAAATTAAGCTCGCCGAAAATGCTATTCCCGCGTAAGTCAGCGACAGGCCATTCGCGGCCCCCTGATTCAATCGTCGATTTGCGGCTGCTCGTTCGACCACGACCGCCGCCACGATCAGAAAAAGAATCGGCCAGCAAAACCTTACAAAGTCTCGCAGCGTGGTTTCGAGCGAAGTCCAATCTCCCGCGACCGAAGCTCCAAGAATCGCTCCACCACCACCCAGGAATCCCGCGCTGCGTATCCCTGCGCCAAGGTCTCTTTCTACGGACACTCGATCGACAATTCCTGAAAACGAATTAAACACTGTCCACGAAACGAATAACGACACTGTGGAGAGCACGGCACATATCAGAACGGCTTCCTGCCCCGGTCCATTGCCGGTGTGGGACCCCGCGAGGCAAAGCGATTCGCCTGCCATCAGCCCGCAAATCGCGACCGCAGCAGCGGGATTTCTCCTCGACACAACGTCATCTCGAAAGCTGATTCCAAGATATTCGAATCCGAAAACGGAAAGCACCAGCCATGCCGCAGTAATCGCCAGGTAAAAAGCGATTTCATCGCTATCCGTACGTACATCCGCCGAGGAAATAGTCAGCAACACGGCAAGATTCGCAGCAAGACAGACGCCGAGCGTTATCAGGAGACTCCGAGTAAGTCTTCGACAGGTACGGAACGCGGCAAAAGGAGGGAACAAAACGGCAAGCCCACTGGGATACTGGACGAATAGAACGACGGCGACAAATGAAACAAAAACAAACAGAATCAAAGTTCGCGCACCTCCCGCGGCAACGCGTGCCGTAATTCATTTCCTACGCGCAAGGGAGTTGCATTGCAACAATAAAATGCAGGAACGAAAAATTATTTTAGTCCGTAAGTGAAACGTAGTTCAGCAACGGGAACACGTCTCGGAAGATTTTGGCGGCTTCGGAGGGAAATGAGGCGCGGGTTGCGGCGGCGGGAGAGAATTGTTTGCGGACGATCCAGGCTTGGAGCTTGGGCCAGTTTTCGTTGGCGGGCCAGCCGGAATTCTTTGTCCATTCGCCTTTGACGGTGGAATACCAGTAGCTATCGTATTTTTTGCCGAGCTTCTTTTTTTGTTGCGCGAGCCACTTGGGATTTTTCTCGAGGCGCGGCTCGGCGATGAGCGCGAGGGGAGAAAGCTTTCGTTTGGAGCCGCCGTAAATCCGGAAGCCGACGGTAACCGTGTTCGCGGAGATTCCGACGTACAATTCGCCGCCGTCCTGATCGCCGCCAATCGGCGCGGAAAACTTCAGATACATATTTGTTTTGTAGAGCGTTTTGTCTTTTGCGAAGCGTATGTCGCGATTGATGCGCGACAGGTTTGCGCCGCGCCGGCCCGTGGTCTCGAAGCGCTGATCGAGGTCCAAAACCGCCGGCGCCATCTCTTCCAGCAACTTTTTTAGCGGCAGCACGACTGCGGCCTGATAGCGCTCGCGATGCGCGTCCATCCAATCCTTATGATTGTTCTTTTTCAGATCGCGAAAAAATTGGAACGTATCTTTGCTGAAGATTGCCTGCCTGGCCGCCATCGTTCACCCCGTGTTCGCGCAGTTCAGCGTACACCTTTCCAAATGGCCGTCAATTCGTCTATCCTTTGCGGTCTGCGGGTGCGGGTTCGGCGTGTTCGTCAAATCATGGAATAAGGTGACGTGAAATGCGAAACAAGTGGCTTGCGGCGGGATTGATTCTTGCGGCGGTTATTTTTTACGGCGAGGCGCAACGTGCGGCGGGCGCGGACGAGCCGAAATCCGCAGCGGACAGCGCGAAGAAAACCGAACCATGGAAGACCGAAGACTTTGTTTACAGCGAATCGGCCGGCGCGATTCGCATGTCGCGCGACGCGAAGTGGGCCGTGTGGGTGAAATCCACCACGGACAAAGAGAAAGACGGGCGCTTCTCGAATTTGATTTTGTCGAGCCTTACCGACGCCACCGAAATTGAATTGACGCGCGGCAGCGACCACAACAACGCTCCCAGCTGGTCGCCGAACGGCGAACGCATCGCATTCTTGAGCGACCGCAAACGGCCGAACGGCAAGGGCGACGCCGCCGGCACGCAGATCTGGCTTATCAATCCGCGTGGCGGAGAGCCGTGGCCCGTCACGGAATTTGCGCGCGCGCCGCACCGCGTGGACTGGCTCGACAGCGACACGCTGCTTTTCAGCGCGCAAGAGGACGAATCGCTTTTCGAGCAGCAGGCAAAAAAGAAAAAAGACGATTCGGAAGTGGTGGACGACGAAGCGCACGAGCCGCCGGTGCGTTTGTACAAGTACAGCATCAAAGATAAAAAAGTCACGCGGCTGACGACCAACACGGACTGGATCGAAGGGTGGGAAGTTTCGCGCGACGGAAAGTATGCGGCGGCGGTTCACAGAAAGAGCCTGCGCTACCAATTCGACCAAAAAATCCCGCCGATTTCCGTGCTGCACAATCTAACGGATGGAACCGAGAAAACTATTTTTACGGAGGGCCGCATTCGGCCGCGCGGATTTGTCTGGGCGCCGGACAATTCGGGATTTTATGCGGAGACGCCGTTCTCCACCGATCCGCGATTTCTCACGGCGAGCATCGAAGTGCTTTATTTTTTTGACGTGACGGCCGGCAAGAGCGTGCAAGTGCCGCTCGATTGGGCGAATGGAATCGGCAGCGATGTGGCGGCCACCGGCGACGGACTTGTGATCGCCCTGGCGTCCGGCGCGCACTATGAAATGGCGCGGTACACACGGGAAAAATCCGGCGACGCATGGACGTGGAAGCGCAGCACGCTCGAAGGAGAGCACGCGAAAAACGTCGAGGGGTTTGAAGTTTCCGAAGATGGAAAGACGATCGTCTACCGCTCGTCGACGGCGAGCAAACTTTCGCAAATTTATCGCGCGCAAATCGACGGCGGCAAAATCGCATCGCCCGTTCAAATCGCGAAGCTGAATCAAGGCCTCGTGAATGGCCGGAATTTTGCGAAGAGCGAAGTAATCCACTGGACCGGATCGAACAACGAGGAAGTGGAAGGAATTCTGTATTATCCGGCGAAATACGAAGCCGGAAAAAAATATCCGATCATCACGGCGATCCATGGCGGGCCGATGGGCGCGGACAAGGATTTGTGGGGCGAAAGCTGGGCCTATCCGATTCAATTGTTCACGGATCGCGGCGCGTTTGTGCTGCGGCCGAATTATCACGGCAGCGCCGATTACGGATTGCAGTGGGCGGAATCGATCTGCTGCGGAAAATATTACGACCTCGAAACGCCGGACATCAACGCCGGCGTGGATTATTTGATCGCGAAAGGATTGGGCGATCCCGATCGCATCGGAACGATGGGCTGGTCGAACGGCTCGATTCTTTCGACGAGCTTGCTGATCACGTATCCCGACCGCTACAAAGTGGCGAGCGTGGGCGCGGGCGACGTGGAATGGATCAGCGACTGGGCAAACGTGGATTTCGGCGAATCGTTTGACGCGTATTACTTCGGCAAATCGCCGTGGCAAGATCCGGAGCTGTACATCAAAAAATCTCCGGTCTTCAAGATGGATCGCATCAAGGCGCCGGTGCTGATTTTCCACGGCAATGCGGACCGCAACGTTCCCTTCGCGCAAAGCTGGACGTATTTCCGTACCCTGCAGTGGCACGGAAAAGTTCCGGTGAAGTTTGTGATATTTCCGGGCGAGCCGCACGGGCCGCGCAAGCTAACGCATCAATTGCGCAAGCTCGACGAAGAGATCGCGTGGTTCGACAAATATTTCTTCAAGTCGGAAAAACCCGCGAACGAAGCGCTGAAGGAAGGTTCGCCGCTCGAAGCGGCGTTCCGCGCGAAAAATATCGCGAGGAGCGGCGCGCGGTACGGCGTGGATTTTAGCGCGAAACCGAAACCTGTCCTGACGCCGGAAGTTGTGAAGCGAAGCGAACTGGAAATCGGACGATTTGAAGTGACGTGCGCGCAGTTTGCGGAATTCGACAAGACGTATAAATTCGACGCGGGCACGGAAAATTATCCCGCGAACGGAATCACGCTGGAGCAAGCAAAATCGTACGCGGCGTGGCTTTCCAAAATCACCAGTCAAACATGGCGCATTCCCAACAAGAGCGAAGTTGCTTCACTCTACGAAAAGAAGGACGGCGAAAACACGCTCGATTACTGGGCCGGTTATGCGCTGAATCCGGAAGACGCCGCGCTGCTGGCGAAAAAGAGCGCGGAACTTTCCGGCGGCGCACCGTTGCTCAAACCCGCCGGAAGTTTTGCAGGGCGCGGCAAAGAAGACGAGGAATTAATTTTCGATCTCGGCGGCAACGTCGCCGAGTGGGTGTTACTGCCGGATGGCAAGGGCGAAGCGATCGGCGGCAGCGCGGATCAGCCGGCGGATGCGCGGTCGACGCACGCGCCGAATTCGGCGTATGTCGGGCTGCGCGTGGTACGCGGAGCGGCGAAGCCCGAACCTGTGAAATAGCGGCCAGATTGGCCCTTGTGGCGATGCAATGGACCGCCTAGGCTAAATTCTCAAACACGGGTCTGAAGACCCGCCACGACAAAATCGGCGAAGAGAAAAATCATGAGCGATTTCGCACCGACGGACCGCACCCAAGTCAAGCGCCTGCCGAAGCGCGGCAAGTACGACGCCGAGACGGTTTACAAAATTCTTGATGAGGCGTTTGTTTGCCACGTCGGCTTTGTCGTGGACGGACAACCGTATGTGATTCCGACAAACTTTGGACGAGTGGGCGACAAGCTTTATTTGCACGGTTCCGCGGCGAGCAGAATGCTTCGCACGCTGAGCGCGGGAATTCCGGTGTGCGTTACGGTGACGTTGGTCGATGGCCTGGTGCTGGCGCGGTCGGCGTTTCACCATTCGGTGAACTATCGTTCGGTCGTCATTCTGGGAACCGCGAAGCTTGTGGACGAACCGGCGGAAAAGATGGAAGCGCTGCGGCTCTTTACCGAGCACGTCATGAAAGGCCGCTGGGACGA
>Ga0070730_10000286_pt1 | contig 63976 bp, 56 predicted proteins | sample Coa_R1_3_FD_66447 | JGI IMG/M metagenome (GOLD analysis project Ga0070730, IMG submission 66447) | Surface soil microbial communities from Centralia Pennsylvania, which are recovering from an underground coalmine fire - Coalmine... | ecosystem: Environmental > Terrestrial > Soil > Unclassified ... | reverse complement strand
AGGATCGAGCGGGCGATGGCGACCAGGGCTTTGAGCTTGCCCCGGCGCCTGGCCAGGCGCCGGTAGCGTTCGCCGAGGAAGGTGTCGGTCTTTCCGGCAGGCGGCAGCACCCGGCCCTGCGCTAACGGAGCCGGGTCAGGGTCGAACCAGCCCACCCACCAAGTGGCTGCCTCCACCTGGGACACGCACCCCTGCTGCCCCGAATCGGACCTTAGCTGGGCGCGCGGCAGCACCCGGCGGAGCGCAGCGGAGCCGGGTTCGGTAGGGCAGCTGGTTAGGCTGCGGCCTCTTGGAGGGTGACCTTCTTGCCGGAGAGGCGTTCGAGTTCGGCGATGAGCTGGCGCTTGCGGCGGATGGGGACCAGCCGGTCGTGCCAGTCGGGGCCCAGGTCGGTGAAGCGGGCGTCGGGGTCCGATAGCAGGTGCCAGGCGATGACGAGGATGGAATTGCCGGCCGCGACCAGGGCGCGCTGTTTGCCGCGGCGGCGGGCGAGGCGGTGGTAGCGCGATCCCAGGAAGGTCTTGGTCCGGGCGGCGCCGATGGCGGCCTCGCCGAGGGTGCTGGCCAGCCAGGGGTTGCCTTTGCCGGTGGCGCCGGGTTTGCTCTTGCCCGCGGACTGCCGGGCCTTGGGCGCGTACTTTGCCCAGGAGACCAGGTGGCCGGCGGTGGGGAAGCGGGTCATGTCGCCCCCGAACTCGGCGATCATTTCCTGGGCGCCGGTGACTCCGACGCCGGGGATCTCATCGATCTGGGCCACCTGGCGGGCGAAAGGGGCGATCACCTCCTCGATCCGCTGCGTCAGCGCCTCGATCTGAACGGTCAGCACGTCTACCCGGCCAGCTGGCCTGCGAGGACATTATTCGTGCCTTGCGTCGTTCGGTTGCTGGCATTTAGCCCTGGCAATTCACGCGGCGGGCCCGCTGCCGGTGCGGCTGGTGGCGGTGTCTTCGCCGAATGTGACGTCGCGGGTGTGGTGCTGTGCCTCGATGGACCAATGCCCGCGGACGAGCCGGGCCAGGTCCGGCGGGAGCTGGGCCCGGCAGAGCCCATTTGGGCACCGTGAACGACGCGCTGAACGTCCCCGTGGACGAGGTTGCCGCCGTGGCCTCCTGGGTGGTACTGAAGCCCACGGTCACGGTCTCGCTGACACCGAACCGGAACCAGACACGCTTACCTTGGTAGCGGGCGGCCCGGACGTCGGCTTCATGATGATGCTGGCGGTCCCCACGACCGCCGGGGCCGTGAGCACCCCGGCGGCGAGGGCCATGGCAGCAGCGGCTGCTACGGCGCGAAGCCTGATATTTATGGCAGCTTGTAGGCAGAGAAGGGAGTCCCGTTCGCCTCCAGCGCGTAGACCACGCCGTTGGCCACGACAGGCGCGTCCCAGGCACCATAGAAGCCATTCGGGCCAGTCAGGGTCCACAGCGGGCTGCAGACCAGAGGAGTGCCCGAGCAATTCACGGTGCCGCTGGCGCTAGAGGCTTCCAGATCGTCCCTGTAGCCCGCGTAGACGACGCCATCAGCTACCGCCGGGGCTGAGCCGTCCCCGGTGTAGCCGTCCGGCGCGGGTGCGGTCCACAGCGGCGTGCCGGACGTGCTGAACACGCGGAGAACCGCGTCATTCCCATTGACGTAGACTTTCCCGCCAGCCACCGCCGGGGACGAGAAGCCAACGGGGGTGCTGGACGTGTAATGCCACAGCGGGCCGCAGGTGGCGGCACCGCAGCCCCCGGCGCTGAAAGCGTAGATAGCACCATAACCGGAGTTGACGCTGGCGTAGGCCACCCCATTGGCCACGGCCACGGCACCCGTGGCCGCCGAGCCGGAGCCATCGCTGCCGTGCCACAGCGGCTGGCAGACCTTAGGCGTGCCGGAGCAGTTAACGCCGCTGGTGCTGTAGGCCCAGATTCCGTCGGCACCGGCTCCATAGACCACCCCATTGGCTATTGCTGGCGTCTCGTCGCCGCCGATGGGCGAATCACAGCAGCCGTCATTCGCCGTGACCCACAGCGGCTGACAGGTGGCGGCACCGCAGCCTCCGGCGCTGAAGGCGTAAAACTCATACCCGGCGGATACGTAGACCACCCCGCCGGACACTGTGGCCGACCCCTGGGAGACACTGCCGGCCCCCTCGATGGGTGCCGTCCACAGCGGCTGGCAGACCTTAGGTGTGCCGGAGCAGCGCGAGCTGCTGACCTTCGTGCTGAACGCGTAGAAGTTGCCATCGCCCCCCGCGATGTAGGCCACGCCGTTAGCCACCGCCGGAGTCGTCGTCGGCCCAGCGCCGCAGCAGCCAGAGAGGGCAGCCCCCCTCCACAGTAGGGCACCCGTGGAAGGGCTGAACGCATCCAGGATGGTCCCGGCCAGGCCCGAGCCCATGTACAGGACCCCGTTGTATGCCGCTGGCGGGGAATCGCTCAGGTAAGCGTTGCTGATGCTGGACTGCCATGCCTGCTTCAGGTTCCCCACGTTAGACGGGGTGAGCACGTTCTCGTACGGGTTGTACCCGGTGCCGGTCACGCCGAAGCGGAGCTGCGGCCAGTTGGTGCGCACCAGGAAGTACGCGGTGGCGGACAGGTGGCTGGTCTGGCCGGTCGCGGTGACCGGGTACTTGCCCGGCTGTGCCGTATTGGGCACCGTGAACGCGGCGGTGAATGTTCCGGTGGACGAGGTGACAGCGGACTGGCTCATGCCGAACTCAGTAACGGTCACCGTCTCACTGATGCCGAACCCGGAGCCGGTCACGCTTACTTTGGTGGTCGGCGGCCCGGACGTGGGCTTCAGGGTGATGCTGGGCGTGCTGGCGCTGGCCGCGGCCGGGGACGCGAACACGCCGACGGCGAGGACCATGCCCGCCGCCGCTGCCATCAGCACCCGCGACCGGCTGCGCCAGCGCGAAACCCCGGCCACCATCCCCGCGTCTCGACCTGCGCGCCCGCGCATCCAGGAAACGGCTTGCGTTTTCATGGAAACCCCCCTATTGCTGCCGGTGACCGATCTGGTCAAGGCAGCGCCTGACACTGCCAGAGGCGCGCACCGTCCGGGTGGCACCTCACTTACGCAGCTGTGCACTGAGCGTATTCGTCGCATCAATCCCATGTCTGCCCCTTTGGGTTGCAGTCCGCCCAGGTGGCGGAGCAGCAGACCCAGCTGCGCCCGGCTGGAACTGGGCGGCAGGGGCCGGACGGCCCCGTCGGGCACGGCAGGTGTGGGCCGATCGGCCCCATTCACCGCCGGGATGCCGGTCATATCGGGCCGGAAGACAAGCTGGCGTGACCCATCCGCTGGCCGGGAGCGAGCGTTCACGGTTCGGCGATGCCGGGGCGGTCGTGGCGCCCGAGGGGCAGCGTGGTTCGGCTGGCCCAGATGGGTGGCGGTGATGCCGTCCATCTTCGGCGCCCAGCCGCGGATCAGCACCGGCTGGGATGTGGCGGTGGTGCAAGATGACATTGCCGCCTTGGCAGTGCGGGGCCCCGGCGTGTTTCGTGAATGCCGGTTTCTGTCCTATTCGAGGCGGTGGAGGCGGAGGGCTTCGGCGGGAGTGGTGTGGTCGCGCCGGCCTTCGGGGACAAGCAGGTAGCCGGCGTCTTTGATGGCGGCGATGACGGCGGCGCGGATGTTGGCCAGGTTGGCGGACCCGCTGCCGAGCGCGGCCTGGTGGTCGGCTCATGCCGCAGGAGCGAGCGTGCCCGGGGTCTGGTGACCCTCCGGGTCTGCGGGAGCAGCCTGGTCAGGCTGCCCTACTGGTGTGTGGTGTGGTCATGCCGGGTGTCCCAGTGGCTTGTCCGGCGAGCAGGTGGCAGGCGCGGGTGAGCAGCTTGCGGCGATCGCGATGGTGGCGATCTTCTTCCCGCGGCGCCTGGCGATGGCGGCGTAGGTGCCGGCGAACTCCGGGGAGCGCTTGGCGGTCTGCGCCGCCTGGTTCAGAACCCGCGACGACCTCAACTGGCGATTCGCCAAGATCACCCGCCGTGCCGGCCTCGGCCACTGGCACGCCCACGAAGCCCGGCACACCGCAGTGTCGATCATGGGCCACAACGGCGTACCCATGCAGGAGATCAGCGACACGATGGGCCACAAGTCGACCCACGTCACCGAAACCGTCTACCGGCACGTCATCGTCCCCGCCATACGCGGCGGGCGTGACCGTCATGGACGACGTGTTTTGAGACTTCGAGACCGACGCCGGTTAGTCCGGCATCGTTGTCACTTGGTTAGCCGCCACCCCGTGAACCCGACTCCCTAAATACATACCCACGAATAAGCGTTGTTGGGATCCCACGTGCGGGCCTTGCTGCCTGGATACCAAATTTGGCAACCACGAGTGATGTCGGCAGGGGTCAGTTTAGGGCCCCCTTCTGTACATGACCAGGTGAATGCCGCGCCAGGTGCAAAGATCACTCGGCCAGCGTAATTCTTGGGAGACGTCTGGCCGGGTAGCCATGCGCGGTTGGACTGACCGAGGTCGCCGCAAATGTCATCCATGCTCGGGATTCTCTTTCGTAGCGGCGAATTAGGCGCCAAGGATACCGAACTGCTGGAATTTGGTAGAGAATGAGATCCTGTAGAGGAAGGCCGTGTCGAGAACGATGAAGAGCTGGCGGGATGTGTGTGTGCCAGATTTCCATAGTGGATAGCGTCGTTGTGCTGAATTACGATGCCAACTATCGATACTATTGTTCCGGCGAAGGCTATCACTGCACCCAGTATCGCCCAGCGTTCAGCCTGTCCCTTTAAGGCAACCGCTGTCAATACGAGCACTATAAAGGCTATAGCCGAAAAAGTCGTGATCGTCAATAAGGCTGCACTGTTCATTCGTTGCCTCCCCTATTCCCCACTCGGGCCCCTTACCATCTATAGTAGCCACACCTACCAGGCGTCACACCTCACCAGATCGGTAATGATGAGTTGCTGGCGTGCCGGTTGCCTGCAAAAGCGCCCTCAGCCGGCATGACAACAACCTGATGTTCTGTAATCCGGATGGCGTTCTGTCATCCGGATGGCGCCGCTACACCCGCGACGATCTCAACCGGCGACACGCCAAGGTGACCCGCCAGGCCGGGCTTGGCCACTGGCACGCTCACGACGCCCGATGACACTGCTCTGTCGATCATGAGCACGAACGGCGTCCCCATCCAGGACATCAGCGCCACGATGGCCACAAGTCGAACCACGTCACCGAGACCTTCTACCGGCACGTCATCGTCCCCGCCATACGCGGCGGCGTGACCGCCATGGACGACGTGTTTTGAGACTTCGAGACCGACGCCGGTTAGTCCGGCATCGTAGTCACTTGGTTAGTCACTTTGACTCGAACAGAGGTCCGGAAAACCAGTGGAGCTAAGGGGACTCGAACCCCTGGCCTCTTGCATGCCATAAAAGTCAAGACGATGGCTGCACATGGCCTGATGCGGCTCTACCAGCAGTTTCACTGGCTGGACGTAGCCCCTTACCGCCCTCAATCGCCAGTTGCTTGCTCCCCTCTTGCTCCCCGGACGTCACACTCGCTCCAAAGCGCGCCCTGTGCCGGGGGCGGACTGTCATCCGGACCGAGCCGGGCAGGCGCCCACCGCCAAGGCGTCTTATGGGCGTGCAAACCATCACTCCGACGCTGCCCTCGGCATCAGCGCCGTTCGGCGGTGCCGAGGAGGTGGCGCGCGATTTGTACACCGATACGCAAACTATCTTGATGATGCTTTGACGCCTAGTGCCAGCCTGGATACTGGCCGCCATCGACGACCAGACAATGTCCGACGATCCAGTTGGCCCGGGGGGAGACCAGGAAGGCGATGCAGTCGGCTACTTCTTTTGGACGGCCAAGACGGCCCATCGGTATCGCCGCCTCGATGGCGGCGACCCGTTCCGGCTCGGTCTGCCGGAGCCGTTCCCACTCGCTGCCCGGCTCGTCCATGCCCCCCGGGGCCACCACGTTCACCCTGACGCCGTGCGGGGCAAATTCGGCTGCGAGCGTCTTCCCGGCCGCGATCAGTGCCGCTTTCATGACCCCGTAGCCGTGGTCTCGCCCCTCGCCCATCATTCCTGATATCGAGCTGACGAAAACGATCGCCCCGGAGCGCCGGTCCCGCATGCCGGGCCCGAGCAGTTCGGTCAGCCGGACGGCACCGAGCAGGTCCACGTCGAAGTGTGCCTGCCACAGTGCGCTCTCCGGGGCACCGTCGCGGTAGACGTCGAGGTTCGTGGCGTTGGAGATCAGTACGTCCACCTGGCCGAATGCGCGCAAGGCCGTTGCGGCGAGCCGTTCCCTGTCCTCCTGGGACCCGACATCGGCGGTGACCGTCACGGCCCGCCGGCCCAGGCCCGTCGCCTGGTCCGCCACCTGCTGCAGCGGGCCTGGGTTCCGGGCAGCCAGCACCAGGTCGGTGCCTTCCCTCGCAAGAGCGAGCGCCGTCGCGCGGCCAAGGCCGCGCGAGGCTCCTGTTATCAGCGCCACCTTGCCTTCGAGCTGCAGATCCACGTGATCTCCCGGGCTTGCCAGCGCCGGGCGGCTAGGCGGTGATCCGCACCGGCTGGCCCAGCCTGGCCGAGTTGTCAAGCGCCACCGCGCAGGCCAGTGCCGCGCGCGCGTCGGCAAGGCTGATGGGCCAGGGTCGGCCGTCACGAACGGAGGTGAGGAAGTACCGGTCCTCGGCCGGCAGGGCGCCGAACGGAACGCCGTTGGCCTGCGAGTGGTAGGTGGTGCGCAGATGGCGGACTCCGCGCGGGCTGTAAACCACGGCCGGGGTGTCGCGGTTCTCGACGAATGCGGACCCGGCCGACCCGAAGACGGCCAGCCGGTGATCGGATTCCAGCCCGCTGCCGGAGGCCATGATCCAGTTATGGTCCAGGACGGCGACCGCTCCGGAGCGGAACCGCAGCGTCGCCACCATGGCGTCCGGCCCGGGACCTACCACCGGCTCGGTGCTCGCTTCCGCGTAGACGCGCTCGACGTCGCCGGCCAGCCACCGCATGACGTCCAGGTCATGGATCATCATTTCCAGCGGAATGGTCGTGCGGCCGGAGATGATCCGGCCTTCGAAGTCCGGAGCGTTCCACCGCGCCGCCATGTGGATGATGGTCCCGATCTCTCCCTTGCTTACGGCGTCGTGAACCGCAAGGTATTCCGGGGAGAAGCGCAGCGTGTGGCCGATCACCAGCAATCCGCTACCCGCCGCCGCAGCGCCGATCATGGCGTCTGCGTCTTCCAGCGAGGCCGCTATCGGCTTCTCGCAGAAGACGGCGAGCCCTCTGGCCAGCGCCTGCTCAACGACGGGCCGATGCAGGTGCTGCGGTGTGCACACGAACACGGCTTCGAGGCCGGGCAGGCTCAGTGTGGCTTCCAGATCGGTCTCGAAGCGGACCCCGGGCGGGACCGCGTCTCGCCTGGCGGGGTCGATGTCACAACAAACCAGCAGTTCCGCTTCCGTGGATGCGACGAGGATCGCCGCGTGCTCGGTCCCGATCATCCCGACACCGACGACCGCGCACCGGACAGGGTTCATGGCTGCATACCCTCCTCTGGGGCTTCCGTGCCAGGCTGTGCGGCCGTGGTCTGCCTGGGCATTTGATCATTCCTACTGCCAGGACCGTGCTGGTCCCGGGCCGAAAAGGACTCCCGGTACGCGGCGATCGTCGCGGCGTCCGGCGGATACGTGCCGGGCAGCGCCGCGCCGGCCCGGACACGCTCCAGGATGAACCGCTCAAGCTCCTCCTGCTCGGCGGCCGGTTCCGCGATTTCCGCGGCAAGCTCCCGCGGGATGACGACGACACCCTCGGCGTCGCCGACCAAGATGTCGCCGGGGAACACGGCGACGCCCGCGCACCCGATCGGGACCTGCAGATCCACGGCGTGATGCTGGATGAGGTTGGTGTTCGCGGAGATTCCAGACGTGAAGACCGGGAAGGCCATCCGGGCGATCTCGGGTGAATCTCGGACGGAGCCGTCGGTGACCAGGGCCGCGGCGCCACATAGGGCGAGCCTGGTGGTCAGGATGTGTCCCGCGCTGGCCGCGCGCGCCTCATTCCGGCAATCCATGACCAGCACCTGGCCCGGGCCCACCGACTCGATCGCGCGCCGTTGCGGGTGCCCGGGGTCGCGGAAGGCGTCGAGCACATCGAGGTCTTCCCGGGCCGGTATGTACCGCAGCGTGAACGCCTCGGCCACGAAGGAGCAGGCTTGGGCGTTGAGCGGCCGGAGGCCGAACAGGAACAGGTTGCGCAGCCCGCGCGCGAACAGCTGGGTCGAGATCGTGGCGGTGGTGGCTTCGCGGAGCGTGTCAAGCGTCCGCTGCGTGGGTTCCATGCGGCTAGCCGACCGCGCCCGGTTCGCGGTCCCGGGTCAGCAGCCGCCGCGGGTTGTCGACCATCAGCTTGTGCAGTACGCCGTCGCTGATTCCGAACGACGTCCGTAGCCTCGGCACGATCCGCCGCAGGACGTGGTCATATCCCATGCCGCCGAACCGGAGAAGGTAGTGCTTCTTCCCCATGTCTTGCGACATCACGAGCTGATCCTCGTAGCCCATCTCGATGAGCCGGACCATCGTGGTCATCTTGGCGAGGTCGCTCCGAGACTTCCAGGTGGGGGTGAAGTACCCGTCCTGGCCGAAGCTGTCGAACCCGGTGACCACGCCACGGTCGAGAACCTTGACGTGATAGTCGATGTCGGAGATCTCATCAAGGTGCGACACCGAGGTCTTCCGCAGATCGAGTCCTTCGCCGTCGAGCAAGTCCAGAATCGTCATCATCACCGGCAACTCGGGTGGGTGCGCGTGGATGTTGATGGGGGTGGCCGTTCGCCGCGCCGCCCTGGCCGCCGCTTGCAGGATCCGCCGCTCGCAATCGAAAAGCGTCTGCGACGTGCCGATCTCGCCGATAATTCCGGGGAGTATTCCGGTGCCGTCCACGCCGTCGTGGAGCTGGCCAATCAGGAATTCGGTGATCTCGTCGACGCTTGCCCGCTCGACCCACTCGGGATGACTGGCGTGCACGTAGAATCCGCAGCCCTCGACGATGTGCAGGCCAAGGTCGTCGGACAGCGCCTTGAGCGCGGTGGGCGACGGGCTGAGCCCGACGTTGGTCAGTTCCACGATGCAGCTGCCGCCGGCGTTGGCGAACTCGCGGACCTCCTCGGCGACCAGGCCGTATTCGGAGTCTGGGCTCTGGTGCAAGTCGTCGCGGAACGCCGAGCCGTTCCATCTCGCCAGTCCGCCGAAGCGCGGCTCGAATGGCAGCGATCCGAGCTCCGGAGCGGGCAGTTCGGACGGATCCCATCCTCTCCGGAAGTCCCAGAAGATGTGCTCGTGCGTCAGGGTAGAGCCCAGGCGCTCCGGTTCTACTGGCCCTCTGACGGTCATGACGTGACCCATGCAACTAGCCCTTTCCGAGGAAGCGGCGCAAGACGTTGGCTGTCAGCGCGGAGATGCCATCGTCGACGAGGATGGAGCACGTGTAGGAGATCGAACCGGCCGAGAAGACGGCACCGCCGGACGCGGTGTCGAAATAGACCATGTCGCCGCCGCCCTCGTCAGGATTAGTGCCTTTGGCGAGCAGCCGCGTCCCGGGTGGAGCACTCGGCGTCAGCTTGTCCGTTTCGTGTCCCGAGGCGCCGCCCACAGCCCGCCGATCGAGCGACGCGTGGCCGATCAGATCGCCTTTCGCCAGGCCCATACCGTCGAACGCCCAGTGGTCTGCGTCCCGTACCCGGTATGGGGCGCCGGTCTCATACCCGGCGAGTGTCGTGGCCGTCCCGAGCAACCGGGCGGACGACTCGCCGTTCATGTGGAAGCGGCTTTCGAACTCTGGCCGCCCGAGGCCCCAGTCATGATTCAGGACCGTGATCGCCGGGCCTTCCGCGAACTCGACCTCGCAGCTGATGCCGTTACCGCCGAGGTAGGCCAGCCTGCCGCCGCGGTCGAACACCCAGTCCCGCACCCGGTCGTACATCGCGCGAGTCCAGTACTCGGGATGGGTACTCAAAATGAGCACCCGGTACCTGTCGAGGTCCAGGAGCCCCTCATGGAGCTGGGTCTCCGCGTAGAGGTCATATCCGAAGCCCTCGCGCTCGAGCCAGCCCAGCAATCGCCACTCGGCGGGCGCAACGTGCTCGGCACCGATCCTGAACAGCGGGTAGGTGATCTCCTCGTCAGGTCCGACGCGGTTGAGCGGCTCGGGGCGGTCGAACGACAGCGGGGCGTACGGGCCGCCGGCCCAGGCCTCCATCTCCGGGTCGGTGAACCACACGCTTTCCTGACGGGAGTTGACCGTCGGCGCCGCGGGCAGCCGCACCGGAGCAGTGTAGTTGCTGCGCCCGCCGTAGTCGTTGTAGGCATTCCAGGTGATGTTGGAGGCGAGCACGGCGATCGGATGGACCGGCTGACGCGGCGCCACGATCCACGGGAACGAGAAGAACGCCCCGGACTGACCGGTCAGGTGAAAGTAGTGCAAGCCTGAGTGATCGGGGGCGATGACCGAGGTCCGGGGGTCGAACGGCGGGAAGGCGCACCCGTGGCGGTTCCACCGTGTCCCGGACTGGGTGAAGTCGCCGTCGGGCACGATCTGCAACATCGCGCCCGGCGGGTGGTCGTCCCAGTACCCGATCGACCGGACATGCTCGCGCCGAAGCCCATACCGCCACAGCTGAATCTCGAACGGCTCACCGCAGCTAACGCAGACGTCGGACCGCTCACCCGATCGCACCCACTTGGGCCAGGTATAACCGCACGGCCGGGTCGAGAGCAGCCGGAACTGGTAGGCCTGGCCCGGCCGGGCCGTCATCGCGACCCGCTTACGGCTGAAGCCCGGCTTGTAAAGGGCCACCTGGTAGTCGCCTGGTGCCAGGTCTGCCAGCACAGCGCCGGAGGCCGACGAGCGTGTCTGCACGAGCGCGGTGCCCGAGTCGAACTCCAGCAGCACCTCCGGTATCGATGTGTAGTACTCGTCGCTGACGAATCCGACCAGCATGGCTCCTCCGTGTCAGGCGGGTGCGAGTTCAGGAGGCGACCACGCCGCCCGGGTAGCGCTGGAGGACCTTCGGGTCGTGGATAGGAATCAGCGCTGCCGCGGTCTTACGGACGCGGTCATAGCAGGCAAGTGCCTCGTACATGTTTTCGCAGAGGCCGAGCAGGGCTCGGTCCTCGACGTTCTCGTAGTAGAAGAACGAATCGGACACCGCGACCACCCCCGCTGCGGTGTCCACGTCAATGACGATCGACTCCCGGTGGTGGGCCCCCGACCACCAGGTGCGCAACCCGGGAGCAATGGAATCTTCATCCTCGAGCAGGCGGACCCTCTCCCAGCTGTCGGTCACCAGATCGACCAGGACGTCGCGCGGGAACGATCGCCAGCGCGAGTCGTGCGGATGGTCATGGGTGGTGTGGAAATGGATCCAGCCGCGCTTCGACATGCAGATCTGGGCGCGGCGGAACTTGCCGAGAGTGCCGGTGGTGTATAGCTCCAAGGGGGTCAGGATTACGTGCGTGATGTCGTTGGGGCCCAGCCCCACGGAGGCAAGCGCCCCGAGCATCGACTGCTCTTCGCCGCGCACCAGATCGCCGTGGGGCGCGTAATGCATGTATCGCATATTCGGGAAGTCCCGGCGCGTCAGCGCGTCGTCGTCCGGCGGTGAGGTGTTCACAAGCGCGGTGATGCCGGGGCCCTGGATCAGCGTCACGTTGAACGCCAGCGGCAGGATCTCGTCCCAGTGGCTCATCCAGAAGACCTCGGGCCCGCGGATCTTCGACTCTCCGACGGACAGGACCCGAACCGAGTACGTCATCGTGGTTCCTCCTCGCTATGGCGGTCATCGGGGCCTGCCGGTGTCACACGCACCGGCTGGGCCAGGGCGGCTGAACGGTCGAGCGCAATCGCCACGGCGAGCGCGGAGCGGGCGTCCCGTAGCGTCAGCGGCCAGGTCCGGGTTCCGCGCACGGTGCGCAGGAAGTGCTCGTCCTCCGTCCGTAGCGTGCCAACGTTCGTGCCGTAGACCTCCTCCGGCGGCCCGGCCGCCTCGCGGCCGTCTGCGAATACGCGCACCGGCGGCCTGTGGAACTCCGCGAACGCGGACCCGGCGGTGCCGAACACCGCCAGCCGGTAGTCCGCGCGCAGCGGCGATTCCGACGCCATGGTCCAGTCGAGCTCGAGGACGCCCACGGCACCGGAAGCAAACCGCAGCGTCGCGGCCACGGCGTCGGTCCCCACCGGGCCACTGACGCCCAGGCCGGCGGCCTCGGCGTAGACCGCCTCAATGTCCCCCGCCAGCCACCGCATGATGTCGATGTCATGCACGCCGACCTCGACCGGCAGGGTGGTCCGTCCGGAGATAAGCCGTCCCTCGAAGTCGGGCACGCACCGCCGGGCCGCCACGCTGACAATCCTGCCGAGCGCGCCGCTCGACACCGCTTCGTGAACCGCCAGATAGTCCGGGTGGAAACGGAGCAGGTGACCGATCGCCAGCCGCCCCGGCCGGGCCGCCGCGCGCTCGAGCATGATGGCGGCGTCCTCCAGCGCCTGGGCGACCGGTTTCTCGCAGAACACGTACAGGTCTCTCGCCAGGGCGCGTTCGACAATGTCGCCGTGTGTGTGCTGTGGCGTGCAGACAAACACGGCCTCCAGCGCCGGGCTGCTCAGCAACTCGTCCAGGTCGGCGGTCAGCGGCACGCCCGTGGGCAGCCGGCCTGCGGCCGCCGGGTCGGTATCACAGCATCCGATGAGCCGCGCCAGCGGCGATCCGGCGAGCACCGCGGCATGCTGGGCACCGATCATCCCGGCGCCGACAAGGGCGCACCGGACGGGTCCAGGGCCGGTCACCGGTCGGTCCGGTATTTGGCCACCGCGTCGGCATCGAGCCGCACGCCGAGCCCCGCTCCCGCTGGCACGGCCGCCGTCCCCCATCCGATGAAGGATTGATCGGTGATCAGCGAGGACTCGAAGTACAGCGGCCCGATCAGATCCGCGGGCACCAGCGGGCTGAGCACGGGTGACGCCGCGATCACGTGTGCCAGGGCGGCTGCGCCCACGCCCAGCTCCAGGTTGCTGCCGAACGTAACGCCAAGCCCCAGCGCCGCGGCGGACTGTGCCATGACGAGCGTGGCCCGCAGGCCACCGCATTTGCCCGGATACAGGCTTACCATGTCGAACGCCCCGGTCTGTGCCGAGCGGAACACGTCCGGCAGCGTCCAGATGGATTCGTCACCGACGATGGCAGCGGAGCTGAGCGTGCGCAGCCCGGCCGACGCCGTCCAGGCCGCCCGGCTGAGTGGCTGCTCCACGGCAGCGACGCCGAGGTGATCAAGGTTTGCCAGGATTCGGCGGGCCTCCTCCGGCTGCCAGCCTTCGTTGGCGTCGACGGTTATCGTCACCCCTGGCCCGAGTGCGCTCCGGACGGCGCTCACCCGGGCGATGTCCCCGTCGGCTCCGGTGCCCACCTTGACCTTCACGACCCGCACTCCGGTGCCGGCCAGGTCCTCCGCCATCGCCCGCACCAGCCTGGGGTCGCGGGCCGGCAGCACGAACTTGGTGGCGATCTGGTCCCGGCAGACGCCTCCGAGCAGCTGCGCGGCCGACTGCTCGTAGTGCCGTGCCACCAGGTCCAGGCAGGCCATTTCGATCGCTGCCCGCAGGAACGGCCGGGCGGTGAAGGCGGTGTCCAGGCACGCGGAGATGCCCGGCCACGACGATGGGTCGAGTCCTTTCAGGGCCTGCCCGAGCGGGCCGTGGACGAGCGCCACCGTGCCCGCGGCCTCCTCGCCGTTCCAGCGTGGCGAGCAGGTCACTTCTCCGAGCCCGACAGCCCCGTTATCGGCTTCGATCTCGAGCAGGACGTACTCGCTGGCCATAACCTCGCCATGCGCCGTCTTGGGCAGGAACCGTGCGGTCCGGGGAACGCGCACCGGGATGGCGCTGACCCGGCGGATCCTCACGGCAGCCCCCCTTGCCGGCTCATTCGCTGGGGGTCAGTCATCGCTGCGATAGTGGGCCAGCTTGTCCTCGTCTATTTCGACCCCCAGGCCGGGCCCGGTGGGAGGCTGTGCCCAGCCGGCCCGGATCGGCAGCGGCTGGACCAGCAGGTCGTCGTCGTAATAGAAGGTGCTGATGATGTCGCAGGGCACCCGCTCATCGTCCAGTCCCGGCGTTGACACGGCCAGGTGAATGTGGGCTGCCAGGCCGATGCCCAGTTCGAGGTTGCTGCCGATCGTCCAGCCGGCGCCGGCCGAGCTGGCCACCGCGGCAACCCGCCGGGCCGCCCCGATGCCGCCGGCCATCCCGACGTAGACCGAGAGCACGTCGGCTGCCGCCGCCTGGACGACATCTTGCGCGTCCTCGGGCACGCCGACAGACTCGTCGGCGACGACGGGAACCGACGACCGGTGCCGGACGTCGGCCATTCCTGGCAGATCACGTGCTGGCACGGGCTGCTCGATGAACGCGACCTGCGCGGCGGCGAGCGGCGCGACGGCCGCAGCCGCCGTCGCCCGGGTCCAGCCCCCGTTAGCGTCGACTCCCAGCCGGACATCGGCGCCGATGGCATCGCGGACCGCGGCAACCCGCGCCACGTCGTCTGGGAGGCTGGTCCCGACCTTCACCTTCATCGCGGTAAAGCCCTGTTCGCAAGCCCAGCGGGCCACGGCGGCCGAGCGGCTGGGCTCCGCGGCCGTGACGGAGAACTTCGTCCTCGCCCCGGGCCGGATCTGGCCGCCCAGCAGCCGGTACACCGGCACAGCGAGGGCCTTGCCAAGCAGGTCCCACAGCGCCATCTCCACCGCAGCCTTGGTGAAATGGTGGCCGACGATTGCCTGTCCCATCACGCCGGACAGCCGCTCCACGTCAGCTGGATCCTGGCCGAGCAGGCTGGGTTTGAGGTAGGCGTCGCAGACATGGCGGGCCGTGACCGCGTCCTCCCCGCTCCACCGCGGTGTGCACGACACCTCGCCGAGGCCGGCCAGCCCTTCGTCGGTGTGCACCCGCACAATCAGAAACGGTGAGCGATCATGCGCGCCGCGCGCACCCCTGATCATCCGCTCCGGGCTCAGCGGGACGACCACGGGGATGGTCTCGATATCAGTGATTTTCATCGCTCACTCCTGCCGGTGATGCCGAGCGCCGCAAGCGCATCGCGGTTGACGATCGACTCGATGACGTCAGTCGGGATGGGCGGGAACCCGGTCCCGCGGACCACGTCGTTGACATGGCGCAGCGAGTCGATCGTCTGCTGCGTTGTGGCGAACGGATAGTCGGACCCGAGCAGCAGCCGGTCGGCGACCCGGTATTCGACCGCGCTTGACAGCGCGAAGTAGAGCTGCATCGGCCGCGCATGCAGGGCAGATACGTCGGCGTAGAGGTTGGGATGCTTGCGGATCACCGCCATCAGTTCCGCACACCACGGGTGCCCTAGGTGCGCCGCGCAGATCACCAGGTCCGGGCAGGCGCTTGCCACCTCGTCGAGTAGGAAGGGGCGCGCCCACCGCAGCGGCGAGTTCTGGACGAAGGTGGTGGCCTGATGGCACAACACCGGGATTCCCAGCGCCTCCGCCTGCCGGAACACCGCCAGCGCGGCCGCAGATGCCGGGTCGAAACCCTGGTAGACGGGGCCGAGCTTGAGCCCGCGCAGGCCAAGCTGGCCGACGGCGGACGTGAGCCGCTCGGCCGCGTCCGGCCGAGCGGGATCGACGCTCGCGAAGCCGATCAGCTTGCCTGGGTGCCTGCTCACGTAGTCCGCGACATACTCGTTGGGGACCACGATCCCGGCAGCGGGCGCATCGAACGCCAATACGATCGCCCGGTCAACATGGTGCATGGCCTGCCAGTGCTGGTCGGGTGCCGCCTGCCCGATGATCTCTACCTCTGGCCAGCACCGGGCCAGGTCTGCGGTAAACCCTGCCGAGTAGTGCTCGGCGGCCCCCACGTGGGTGTGACAGTCGACGATCATTACGCCGCGCCGGACGGCATGGCCGGGGAAACGGGCACGGTCTCGGCTTGGGCCAGGCCGAGCGTCATCGCCACCGCGAGATAGACCCTGGCGGAGTCCGCGAGTTCGGCTATGTCCGCTGACTCGTCCGGGGCGTAATGCCAGTCGCAGGCGCCGTAGACGACGGTCTCCAGGCCAGCATCCGCGAGAGAGGCCGCGTCGGTGACGAAGGCCTGACCGGGCAGATCGCTGGTGATCTGCGGCGGGCTTCCCCTGACGGCCCCGTGCGCGGCGGCGATCGCGTCGACGAGCGGGCCTTCGGTTGCGCCGAGGAACGGCTGATGGCCGGACAGAATCCGGACCGAGGCGCGCACTTGAGCCGGGCAGGCTGCCTCGACGACGGAGGCGAGTTCGGCCCGCACGCCGCGGCGGTCCATCCCTGGCACGGTCCGGATGTCGCCCCGGATGACTGCCGAGTCCGCGACGGCGGCCGGCCCCGTGCCGGCGAGCAACTGGCCGATCAGCAGCCGCGGCAGCTTGGGCAGCCGCGGATGCGGCTGATGGGTGAAGCTGTGCGCGTTGATCGCGCGGTAGACGGCGATCGCGGCCGGTAGCGTGTCGAGCGCCTCCTCTTGCCGCGAGATGTGCGCAGACCGCCCGGACAGGTGCACCTCAAACTTGAGCGCGCCACCGTTCGCGGTGTGGATAGCCAGCGACGATGGCTCGCCGCAGATGGCGAAGCCGGTACATGGACCTTCGCTGGCGAGCGCGTACTTCGTGCCCAGGCCGGTGCCGTCATGGTGCATGACCGCCTGGAAGATCAGATCGCCGGGCATGCTGAAGTGGGCGGCCGCTTCCGTCGCCGCCGTCATCGCGGCGACGGCACCCGTCATGTCGGTGATGCCGCCCGCGTAAAGACGGCCTTCTTTCACCCACGGATCATGTGGATCATGGCTCCAGCCGCTGGGGTGCATGGCGGCGTCAAGGTGGCCGTTCAGGACGAGCGGCGGCCGCTGGCCGGTGCCGGTGACGGTCGCGATCACGTTAGGGCGCCCAGCCACAACCTCTTCCAAATGGACATCGATGCCCGGCTGGCTCAACGTCTGGGCGATCGCCTCAGCCAGGGCGCCTTCCTGCCCGCCTGGCGACGGTATCGAGCAAAAGGCCGTGGCCAGCTCGACGACCCGGTCGGTGGAGATTGCCTGGATTGCCTGCTCGAAGTCCGTCACGTGGGTCCCTCCTCTCGGGCTGCCATGGGCAGCTGCCCGGCAGCGGCGGCCCCTCCAGGGCCGGTTGTCTCCATGAAGCCGAGCATCGCCTCCGCGACGGCTTGCATGCCGGCCTCGAGGAAGCGCCGGCCGCGTTCGGCGGTGCCACGGGCAGGGCTGTCGGTATAGCCGTCAATGCTTTGCCAGGCCCACGGCGTTTCCACACGCGTTCCCGACCAGAACGCCAGCGGATCGCCCATGGCCGAGACGTCCCGGTGCGGGCGGGGTTCAGCCACCAGGCCGGGGCGGAGCGCGAGCATGAGCGATGTCTCGAAACCCCCCGCATGGCCGGGCAGCCGGGCGTCCTGCGCCGCCCCGGCGGCGACTAGCGTGTCCCTGGCGATCGCCCACCACGACCCACACGCAACGGAGATGGATAGCTGGAGTGCCATGTCACGGGCCGCCACCTGTATCAACTCGTGGTTGCCCCCGTGCCCGTTGACCACGAACAGCCGACGGAAGCCCGCGGCGGCAAGCGACACGCCGATGTCGTGCAGTACCCGGGCAAGGGTCCCGGCTGACAGCGAGATCGTGGCGCCGAACGGGAGGTGGTGCGGTGAACAGCCGAAGGCCAGCGTCGGGGTCACGACCACGGGGACGCGGTCGGCGATCCTGGCCGCTGCGCCACGCGCTACGTGCTCAGCATGCATCGCGTCCGTTCCGGCGGGAAGGTGCGGCCCGTGCTGCTCGGTCGCTCCCACAGGGACCACCGCCAGCGCCGACGCCGCGATCGCGCTAAGCGCGTCTCTGGTCATCTCCTCGAACAGGAGCAGCCCTGCCGACATCCACCACCTTCCCTCCGCCGCGGAAGCTCCGGGCGCGTGCCTGTCAATGACGTCAGCTGGCCGCCGCCTGCCCCGTGGACGGCTGCGGGACCGCCAGCCCGGCCGCGTTGGGTTTCGACTGCACCGAACCGGGCCGTTCGCGGTGCAGCCACTCGAGCGCGACCGCGCTGCGGTGCACCTTCTCGCGCACCATCGCGATTACGGCGTCGTCCATGTGAGCGCCGCTCGGGTAGGCGCTGCCCGCGTTGCAGAGGCCCATCTTCACGTACAACGGCGCACCCACTTCGATGAACTCGGCGATCTCATGACCACGGACGATGCCGCCCATCGAGTCGGGCGTCTCCAGGTAGAGGTCGATGGGAAGGTCGACGTGGGCGCGCATCTCCGCCAGGTCGGTCAGCGTGATATCCGCGGCAATGTTGACTGTTCCCGCGCCGAGCCGCTCCAGCACTCTCAGCGTCGAGGCGTTCGTGCTGGCGAAGTACGCGGACATCTTCCAGGTGATGTCCACCGGCAATTCACCGGCTTGCTGCAGGTCCGTCAGCGCGGAAAGAAGTCCGATGTCACCGACCAGAAAGCTCCGGATTCCGGCTTCGGCGACCCGTGCCACATCCGCCACGGCATACCCCAGTTGCCGAAGGCCGCGGATGGCCGCGTAGTGGGCCGGACCGGCACCCGAGCGGCTGACGACACCGGTGTCAAACCCGGCCCGGGGGCCAACGAACAGCGCCACCTCCAGCCCGGCTTCCATCCCGAGGGCCGCCATGTCCCTGAGTTCGGCATCGGTGAGCAACATCCCTCCGCTGCCCTGGGACACCCGGTTGATGACTACGCCGAACTCCGCGGCGGCGCTGATAACCGCCCCCAGCGCGCGCGGTCCTTCCACGCTGGGGATCTCCAACCGGAACTCGGCGCCGTCCGGGAAGCGCTTGGTGCTCGGCTGGACCGATGTCAGGGGTCCGATGCCGATGCGCTCGAGTGCGCTGCGTGATTTCACCTTGCGTCCTCTTCCCGGCCGCTCCAGCGCTGGCCATAGTCCTGTGTACGGTTCTTGGGCTGATGGACCGCGCTCCGGCTGGTGGCGTGGTTGTGCGCTTGCAACTGCTCCCGGCGGCGTGCCTGTTTGGCGGCTGCCTCAGCGAGGTGAGCTTCCATGGCCTGCCGGGCAGCCCAGGCATCCCCGCGGGCGATCGCCTCGGCAACCGCGGAATGCAAGTCAGTGAGGTGCGGAAGCTCCTGTTCAGTGATCGTCGCGCTGGACCACGCGCTGGACAGAAACTGATGGACGTTGCGGATGACCTGGCGCAGCGCGAGGTTCCCCGACGCCTTGGCGACCATCTCGTGGAACGCTCGGTCCAGGCGGAGGAAGTCGTCCAGGTTGCGGGTTGTCTCGGTGATCGCCCGCATCGCCGCGATCAGCGTGCGCAGCTGGCCGATGTCCGTCTCCGACGCGCGCTCAGCCGCCTTGTCCGCCGAACCAGCCTCCAAGATCAGCCGGACCTCATACAACTGCTCGGCGAGTTCCTGCTCCCGGCCTTCCATCTGGAATGCTTCCTGGACTACCGGGGCAAGGAAGTCCCAGGCTTCGTCGTCCAGAATGACGGTTCGCTTGCCCTGCTGGACGCGCACCATGCCGAGTGCGGCCAAGGACTGCAACGACTCGCGCACCGTCGGCTTGCTCACCCCGAACTGAGCCGCGAGATCCGGCTCGGCATCAAGCAGGTCGCCTGGTGCCAGGGCACCGCTGACGATCTGGCGGGCGAAATGCACCACCAGGTGGTCGCTGAGCCGTGTTCTTGTGATCTCCAGCCTTCTCACTCCCCGGCAGGCCAACTGATCTGAAGAGTAGCGCACCTACTCCCCTTGACACCTGCTCGGCAGAACAGTAGCATCCCCGGGAAGGTAGAGGAAGAGCCTCTTCTGCTAAAAGCCATAACCCGGCTACCGGGGCAGGCGACTGGGAGGCGTGCCCGATGAGATCGCGGCTAATTGGCATCGCCTGTTCGACGGCGCTTCTCGTCGCAGCGTGCGCCGGCTCGCAGAACGGAACGACCAAGGCGGTGGCGGCTCTGAGCGCCGCCTCGTGCAAGGGCGTGACGCTGCGATTCCTGGGCCTAGCCGGCGAGGACGGGAAGGCGGTGACGGCCGCCTTTCAGCAGAAATACCACATGAAGATCGCAGAAACGAACGTCGCGGACTGGCCAACCGCTATTTCCGCCATCAAGGTGGGCCAGCCCTACGATCTCATGACAGTCCCGATGTGGTACGCGCAGCGAATGATTGCCGCTGGCATCGTGCGCCCTCTTGACACGGCCCGGCTCACCGCGTGGAAGGATCTCTTTATAGGCGTGTCGAAGAACAGCCTCATCCAGGGCAAGGACGGCACCGTCTATGGCGCGCCAATCGGGTGGGGCGATGGCCCGTTCGTCTATAACCCCAAGCTTGTCTCGCACCCGCCGACAAGCGCGCTCGAGTTGCTGAAACCTCAGTGGAAACACAAGTTTGTCTTGTTCAATTCGAACGCCATCATGGACCTGCTGGCGCTGGAGGACGGCTACACCAAGGCCCCGCTGCTGACCCGTGCGCAGTTCAACGTGGTAGTCGCTCAGACCCGCCAGCTGGTCGCCAACGCTCAGGCGTTCACCACCAGCTACCAGGACGGAACCGACCGGCTCGTGGCCGGCGACGTGCCGATCGACATGACCGGCTGGGAGGCCATGCTCAACTTCGCCAAGGCCAAGGGCGTGACGCTGAGGTACGGGTTCTATAAGAAGGACCTGGGCGGCTGGTTCGACTCCCTCGGGATCCCGGTCACCGCGGCACATCCCGCCTGCGCGCTCGCATACATCAACTATGTGCTGCAGCCCAAGGTCGAGGCCGCTCTGGCGACCTCGATCAGCTCGGGGACCACGAACTCCAAGGCCGTGCCTTACCTGGGAAAGAGCGATCGCATCTACAACTACTCGCTCGTCGAGCACATCGTCACTCCGGCTCAGGACCTGATCCAGTTCCCCAATCCCACGCCGCCCAACAACACGCCGAAAGGAATCATGAACTTCCAGGACTGGAACAATGCCTGGCAGAGCATCACAGCCGGGCACTAGCCGCGCGGGCGACGGGTGACGGACGTCACAGCGGGACTGGTCCAGGGCTCGCCCGGACCGCAGCCTGCGGATGATGCGGCCCCACGACCGGGACCACCACGGCAGCTGAGACGCAGGTCGTGGGCGCGGCGCCGGGGGGTCACCACGGCCTTGCTGCTCGCACCGCCGACCATCTACTTCGTGCTGCTGTTCGTCGTCCCGCTGATCGTGCTGGTCGCCTACAGTTTCTACACCTACTCCAATTTTAATTTCAGCGCGAAGCTCACGCTGTCTAATTACATGCAGGCCCTAAGCAACCCCGCTCTGCGCGCCTTCTACTTCCGAACGCTTAAAATCGCTCTTGGGGTATCCGTCGGCGTCGTCATCGTAAGCTACCTGTTCTCCCACATACTCATGTACGTGCTGCCCGGTGCCCGGCGGATCCTGTACTTTCTTGTCCTGGTCAGCTTGTTCGGCGGCTACCTGGTAAGGATCTACGCTTGGCGCACAATGCTAGGCGCCGATGGCATCCTGAACGGCCTGCTCGTCCGCCTGCGCCTAATCAGCCATCCGGCAGGGTTCCTGCTCAACAGCAACTTTGCCATCATTGTTGCCCTGCTTAATTTCCTGATACCGCTTGGCGTCCTGCCCATCTTCTCCGCGATGCAGAACATCTCGCCAAAGCTGCTGGAAGCGGCCACCGATCTCGGGGCGTCGCGGGTTCGCATCGCCCGCACCATCGTCCTGCCTCTCACCAGCCGTGGGATACGTGCCGCGTTCGCCTTCTGCTTCATCGCGACCATGGCAGAGTGGGTGACGCCGCAACTTCTCGGCGGCCCTCTCGATCAGTTCGTCGGAAACCAGATCTTGTACCAGTTCGGTCAGACGCTCGACTGGCCACTTGGGGCCGCGATAGCGCTGACGCTGATCGCAAGCGTCGTCGTGATGCTCGGCATCATTTCCTGGCTGCTGCGGCTGGTGACCCGGTGACGGGCCGCCGGACCCGCCCACGCCGTGCCGGGGCCAGGACGGCGGCGTGGGTATACGTGGCCCTCATGCTGTTCTTCCTGTTCGCCCCGCTCGCCGTCGTCCTCGCCGTATCGTTCAACCCGACAGCCAACATGAACCTTCAGTTCACCGCATTCTCGCTCCGCTGGTATCACCAGGTCGCGACGGATCCGCTCGTGGTCGCCGCGTTCCGTAGAACGGCTCTGGCAGCGGTCGTGACGGCGGTGGTCAGCGCCGCGCTGGGGCTGACCGGGGCGCTCGGCGCCGCCCGCCTCAGCCAGCGATGGCGAACCGTGATTTTCACCGTTCCCCTGGTGCCCCTGGCCTTCCCCGCGCTGCTCTTCGGCATCGGGCTTGCCTCGTTCTACCATGCGATCGGTGCGGGCTTCTCGATCTGGGCCACGATCGCGGGTCATGTCATCTTGGCGCTGCCGTTCGTGTTCCTCGTTTTCGCGGCCGCTCTCGAGCGATTCCGGTTCAGTCTCCTCGATGCGGCCAGGGATCTGGGCGCCGGTTCGTTCACCATCTTCCGGACGGTGACCCTGCCGCTGCTGCGTCCCGCCATCCTTGGCGCCATGTTTTTGTCCATGGCCATCTCTGCGGACGAATTCGTGATCGCGTTCTTCACCGCCGGGTCGCAGCAGACCCTTCCGCTCGTCCTGTACGGCCGGATAAATCTCGGCGTGAACCCCGGCCTCAACGCGATCGGGTCCGTGCTGCTCCTCATCACCATGGCGCTGGCTTTCTTCGCCGCTAGGACATCCGTCTTGGAGCTTCCGTGACAGACACTTCGCCCCCGGTCGTCCGGCTGGACGGCGTGACCAAGTACTTCGGTCCCGTGCTGGCGGTGAGCGAGGTCTGTTTGGAGATCCGGCAAGGTGAGTTCTTCTCCCTGCTTGGTCCGAGCGGCTGCGGCAAGAGCACGACGCTGCGGATGGTCGCCGGATTCGAGCAGCCTGATCACGGCTCAATCTTCATCCAGGGCACCGACGTCACCGAACGCCCCGCCAACAAGCGGAACGCCAATATGGTGTTCCAGAACTACGAACTCTTCCCGCACATGACCGTGCTGGAGAACGTGTCTTATGGCTTGAAGATCAAGCGCGTCCCGAAAGCGGAGGCCCGGCACCGCACCGAGGCGATGCTCGAAACAGTGGGAGTGAGCGGGCTGGAGAACCGTCGCGCCAGCCAGCTCTCCGGCGGCCAGCAGCAACGGGTCGCCCTGGCCAGGGCGCTGGTGAACGAGCCGGCGGTGCTGTTGCTCGACGAGCCGCTCAGCGCTTTGGACGCCAAGCTACGCAAGCGGATGCAGCTTGAACTGAAGACCATCCAGCACAAGCTCTCCACCACTTTCCTGTATGTCACCCATGACCAGGAGGAAGCGCTGCTGATGTCGGACCGGATCGGCATCATGAGCCAGGGCCGGCTGCTCCAGGTGGGTACCGCCCGCGAGATTTACGAATCCCCGAGCCACCCGTTCGTCGCCGACTTCGTCGGCAGCCTCAACGCGTTTCCCTTGCGCCTTGACGAGGTCACCGGCTTGCTGGGAGTATCCCGCCTCGGCCAAGCCCAGCAGGTGACCGTCGGGGTGCCGGGCGGGACGCAGCCCGGCACCTTCCTGCAGGTCGCGATCCGGCCCGAGCAGGTGCGGATGCGTCCCCGCCTCGACGCCGATGGAGCGGCCGCCGGTGCGGACGGGAAAGAGTGCCGGGTGTATGGGATGGTGCACGACATCATGTATCTGGGACCGCTGACGCACTACCTAGTGGACACGCCCGCGCTCGGCCGGATCGTGAGCCAACAGCTCAGCGAGCGGCGAGCGGCACCATTCCGGGCTGGCGACAATGTCGTGCTGAGCTGGGAGCCGGACGCCACGTTCGCCCTCGGGGCGGCGGGCGGTACAGCGGGGAACGGCGCGTGACCGCCGTGGCGCCGGTCACCCGGCTGACCCGTGAGACTGTGAGCTATCTGTACGATTGCTCGCGCCCGCCGCGAGCATCGGTCTCACCTGGCACAACCGTGGTATTCGAGACGCATGACGCGCGCGCCGGGGCTCTGCTCGACCGCGAACCCGGCTCACTGTTCGAACTACCGCGCGCAACGCCTGGCATGGGCAACCCACTGACCGGCCCGCTGTACCTGGAGGGCGCCGAGCCCGGTGATGCCCTGGTGGTGGATATCGACCGCATCACACTGGACCCGGCGGGGTGGTGCGGCGGCCATGCGCACGTCGGCCCGCTTGAGCCAGGCCGGATCCCACGGCCGCTCGGACGGATCTGCGCATCCCAGCACGGCCAAGTCCGGTTTTCCGAATCGATCCTGCTCCCCACCGCTCCCATGATCGGTTGCATCGGGACCGCACCCGCCGGCGACGCGCCCCAATCCGGCTTGCCGGGCAGGTACGGCGGCAATATGGACCACCCGATTGTCGCGCCGGGCACACGGATCTATCTGCCCGTATTCGTTTCCGGGGCCCTGCTATACGTGGGCGATGTACACGCCTGCCAGGGCGACGGCGAACTATCGGGAGTCGGCCTCGAGATAGGCGCCGAAGTCACCCTGACGATCGGCGTGTCCAAGGGCGCCGCCCTGCGGTGGCCCTGGGCGCAGACCCCAGGACACGTCATCGTCATGACCACGGCCATGGAATTCGCTGATGCCCGGCGGGAGGCGGTCTCGGAAATGATGACGGCCCTGCAGGACCAGCTCAGACTGGAACCCGCGGAAGCCTTGGCGCTCATCTCCATTTCCGGTGACCTGCGCATCGGCCAGGCGTTCGGCGGCATGGAGCTGACGCTGCGGCTGGAGATACCCGCATCGCTGGGCATACGGCCGCCAGCATTGGGACCTCCGTACGCCGCGGCAGGGAGTGCCCGGTGACGATCGCTTCCGGCCGCGGCAGGCAGCCCAGGTCGGCCTGCTTGACCGAGGAAGGCAGATCGTGATTGTCGACGTCCACAGCCACCTGATGTGGTACCCCGACCATGTCAGCGAGCAGTTCGCCGCCGAAGCGCTGGCGTCCAAACTGGTCAAGCTGACGCAGTCCGGGGGGGCAGCGTACGCCGCGCGGCTCGATCTGCACTCCTACGACTCGCTCCCGGAAGACCACTGGCAAGCGTGCTCCGCTGCGGACCGGGTCGTTGTCTTTGGATTGCAGGCTCGTGCCACCGGCGTCTGGGTCCCCAACGAGTTGATAGCCGACTATGTGGCACAGCATCCCGAGAAGCTGGTCGGCTGGTGCTCCGTGGACCCGAACGATCCCGCCTGCGTTGATCAGCTCGAGTACTGCGTCAACGAGCTAGGCCTCAAAGGCCTCAAGCTGGGCCCCACCTACCAGCATTTCGACCCTACCGACCGCACGCACTGGCCCCTCTTCGCGAAGGCCGCTGAACTCGGAATACCAACCATCTGGCACCAGGGCACCACGTTCCCCAGCACCGCGCGGCTGCGCTGGGCCTCCCCGCTGCAGCTTGAGGACGTCGCCATGGACTTTCCCGAGCTGCGGATCATCGTCGCGCACTTCGGCCACCCATGGGAGGAGGACCTGGTCGCCTTGCTCCGCAAATCCCCGAACATGTACGCCGACATCTCGGCCGTGCACTACCGCCCATGGCGGTACTGGCAGGCGATGGTGACGGCAATGGAGTACGGCGTTACCCACAAACTGCTGCTCGGATCGGACTTCCCATCGGCCACCCTCGGCCAGGTCATCCAAGGGCTCCGGACCGTCAATCAAGTGGTCTCGGGCACTGGACTGCCGGTAATCCCTGCGGAGGTCCAGGACCGGATAATCAGCGAAAACTGGAAATCCGCTTTCCCCGAGTGGGTGAGCGCGGACAGCCGCTAACCTCGATTCCCGGGAGCCGGAACGGCAACGGCCAGGGAGTTCGACCTGTCAATTGTCGCCGCCATCGGCCGCGCCCACGACGCTGCAATCGCCGCGCAAGCCCGCTTCGCCACCGCCGGCCATCTGGTCTCCTGGGCCAAGTACGTGCCCAAGGCCCGCAGTCCGCAGGCAAAAACAGGCTTGGGTCCACCGGTAAGGGCAACCCGTGGATCGCCAGCGCCCTCGGCGAGGCCGCTATGGGCGCCGCCCGGACCAAGACCTTCCTCGGCTCCCGCTACCACCGGCTCGCCCGGCGCCGCGGCAAACAACGCGCCCTGGTCGCGGTCGGCAACTCCATCCTCACTACGTGATCGCAGTGGGGAATTACGTGAGCGTCAGCCCCCTCAGACCTGGGGAATTACGTGCCCGATCAACGGCCTGAGCGACGTCCAGCGACGCCGGGAATGTGACTTCCAAGCAGCGGGTGACCCACTGCAGGATTAGCTCATTTCGTCGCGAGCTTCCGCAAAGGCGGCCACAGCTGTCTGGAGGTCCTCGCGGGTATGAGCAGCTGATACTTGCGTTCTGATCCGGGCCTTACCGACTGGGACCACCGGATAGCTGAAGCCGATCACATAGATGCCCTTTTGAAGGAGGAGGTCAGCCATCCGGGTCGCGCGGGCCGCGTCTCCGATCATCACAGGGACTATCGGATGGTCGCCGGGCAGGATATCGAAGCCAAGCCCAGTCATCCGCCCGCGGAACCACGCTGTGTTCTCCTGCAACCGGGCCTGCAGATCGCTGCCGCCCTCGAGCAGGTCGAGGACTGCTAGCGTGGCACCAGCCACGGCTGGCGCCGCGGAGTTGGAAAAGAGGTATGGCCGTGAACGCTGGCGGAGTAGGTCTATGACTTCCTGGCGGCCGCTGGTGTAGCCGCCACTCGCGCCACCCAGAGCCTTGCCCAGCGTTCCTGTCACTACATCGACGCGGTTGGTAACACCATGCAGCTCTGGTGTTCCGCGACCGTGCGCACCGACGAACCCAATCGCGTGGGAGTCGTCGACCATGACCATGGCATGGTACCGCTCCGCTAGATCGCAGATCTCGCGGAGCGGTGCCACGTAACCGTCCATGGAGAACACGCCATCGGTCGCGATCAGCCGGCGCCTGGCGTCGGCACTGGATTTCAGCTGCGTTTCCAGGTCGGCCACGTCACGATTGCGGTACCGCAGCCGTCGAGCCTTGCATAGTCTGATGCCGTCGATGATCGACGCGTGGTTCAGTTCGTCACTGATGACCGCGTCTTGCTCGCCTAGCACCGTCTCGAACAGGCCACCATTGGCGTCGAAGCACGAGGAGTAGAGGATCGTGTCCTCGGTGCCGAGGAAGCCCGAGATGCGCCGCTCAAGCTGTTTATGTATGTCCTGGGTCCCGCAGATGAACCGCACGCTCGCCAGGCCATACCCCCACTCTTCCAGGGCACGTCGTGCGGCCGCGAGGACGAGTGGGTCATCGGCCAGACCCAGGTAGTTGTTCGCGCAGAGGTTGATGACCTGCTTTCCGTCTTCAACGCGGATGCTCGATCCTTGCGGGCTGACGATGACGCGTTCGGCCTTGAACAGGCCATCAGAACGGATCTGGTCGAGCTCGGCGCGGATCTCCTGCCTGACGCTTCCAAACACCTTCCAAACACCTTCCGATCCCCTCGCGGTTGCTGTCTGCAGTTAGTCTTGGTGAGGAATGCCCTTGTGCGCCTGGCGCCCTTTACGTTGGCGAAGGCTTGCCCGATGATGGCGACTAATAGGTGCGCCGCCATACGTTTGTGACGGATCGCGTGATGAACTGCGCGAATTCCCAGGGTGGTCAAGCCAAACTGGCTTCAGCTGTACGTACTGGATGCGCTGTCTGGCCATGTGGCCACCTCGGTGATTGCGGCCCCACGCATATTTCGCTACTGGACGTCGGCGAGCGGACGCTCATGTGCCGACTGCTGAATCTCGAAGATGGAGCCAACGGAGGCCGGCTCCGGCAACGGGATGCGGATCGCGTCGGCCATCATCCGGAACTGTGTGGTCGGACTACCTCGCACAATCGCCGCGTCGAACGCATCGATGCTCAACAGGGGAAGGAGAGGCCACGCATCCACCGCTGCATATTGGAAGAGCAGCAGACGACGCTGGCGTTCTGATCGATTGGGCGCTGAGCCGTGCACAAGCTTGACATGGTGGATCGAGATGTCTCCCGCCGACACCTCGAGAGGGACAGCTTCTTCCAAGTCGATACCGGAACGCGACGGGCTGATGGCCCCCGCGAAGACACCATCGTGATGGTGGTCGAGCACCGGCCCATGGTGTGAGCCGGGTACCGCCATGAGGCAACCGTTGTCGAGCGTCGAGTCGTCCAGCGCAATGCCGACAGCGAGCAGATCATCATTCGTATGCGGATAGAACGCGAAGTCTTGATGCCACTCCACGGCACTTCCACCGCCGCCAGACTTCGTATTGAGCTTGTTACCTTGGAATCTGATATCCGGACCGACGAGCTCGCTCACCAGGTCGAGGAGCACGCCAGATCGCATCAGTTCGTCGAACAATGGATGAGCGGTGACTGGATCGTTGATCCGGCGCACCATCGGCGTCTCGGACGTGTGACCTGGTTCAAGATCGAAGCGGTTGTTGCTCCGATCCAGGCCGCGAGCTTGCTCCATCAGGGAGTCAGTTACCTCACAAAGGTCATGGAGTTGATCCGGGGGAATGACGTCGCGGATGACTGCGTAGCCACGATCGGTATAGGTCTCGGCCTGCATGGGATCCATGCTGTTCACCTCCAAGGTGACAGATCATCGATTGTAGATGATCGACAATCACTTGCCCAGTGGCCGGCGAGCGTCGGGGACGTCTAGTCAGCTGGAACGCTCGGCGCTCTGGACCCGCTGGAGAGTGGACGTGTAGGGGCTGAATCCGTGCCGCTGGTAGAAGCGAAGTGCGGCTGAGTTGGCGGTGTAGGTGCTCACCTCCAGCACATGCACAGACCGCTCCACCGCCCAGGCTGTGAATGCGTCGACGAGCGCGGAGCCGACGCCCTGGCCGCGACGGTCGGCAGACACCTGCAGGCTGAAGATGGTTGCAACGGGAACGGTCCGCCAGGCTGGCTGGTCGATGACGCCTACCAGGCAGCCGACCACCGTACCGCCAGCGTCAGCGACGAGGATGAGCCAGCGGGGGTCGCCGAGATGGGCCCGGTATCCCTCAGGTGAGTTCTCTTCCGGCCAGGTCAGGCTGACCGTGGGGTCGAGCTGACCGGCAACCTCTGAGTTGAGCTCGGCTGTAGATCTTGATACCGCTGCCAGGTCGGCAAGCGACGCACGCCGGCAGATGATGGTCATGGTGTTACCTGGGCGATCGCGGGGAGCCGGCAATAAGGCCGCAGTACGCTTCTGCCATCTCGGCCAAGACGCCTTCGAGGACGTGCTGAACGAGGATGGTCGTCTCCGTCGCCAGTTCGTGCTGAGGTGAGGCGGACATCCGGCTGCAGAGACCGCGCGTGCGGAAGAGCACCTCTAGGCACGCGACGTCTGGGCCGAGATCTACAGCGCGCGCAAGTGTGAGGAACAGGCCCTGCAGGCGGTCCGCCGTCGCGTGATTCCCGGCCTGCGTGGCCCGCCAGATCGCGACGGCGAGTTCTGGAACCACCCCCGTGAGCCCACCCGCGAGACCATCTGACCCCAAGCGAACGCTCGTCGCCAACAGGTGGGTTGCATGCAGATAGCTGAACCCCACAGCGCGGCGGTCTGCCGCCGGCCAGTTCTGCATCCGGCTGAGTCCCTGGTCGGTGTCCTTCACCCCCACGATCCGCTCGTGAGCTGCCAGCATCTGCATCTGCTCGAGACTTAGAGCGTTGCAGGTCCACGTCGCGTTGTAGAGCATTAGCGGCTCGGGCAACGCGTCCGCAAGCTGCCGGAAGTAGTCGAGTACCTCACCAGGTAGGTACGGGCGGAACCACGGGGGCAGCGCGGCGTACGCGTCGATCGGGAGGTCCTTGAAGAGCTGTGCCCGCTGGATGGTTCGGGCTGTCCCAAGATCACTAACGTTGACGACCAGATGCGTGCGCCCGGCGGCCATATCGCATACGGCCTCAACCAGACGACGCTGCTGCCCGTCCGGGACAAGATCGAATCGGCCGATGGTACCCAGAAGCCACAGACCATCCACACCGCTGTCGACGGTGTGGGCGACCAGCCTGCCGAGGGCCGCGGTGTCGACGTCTCCTGTCTCCGTCAGGGGGGTAGGGATGGGGACCAGGACGCCGCGCAGCATGGCTCACTCTAACCTGCCGATTGCCGATTGCATATTGTCGACGTCTTAGGAAGAATGTGCGCTGTGTCGGATGACAGCCAGCTTGGCGTGGGGATCGTCGGCTCCGGCGCGATGGCCCGGGTCTACGCTGAGACGGTCGCGACCTACCAAACCGGCATGGGGTTGTCGGCCGTGTTCGGCGGGCGTCGGGCCCCGGCGCTGGGGCAGCACTACTCCGTCGCGGTCGAATCCTCGATGGACAGCCTTCTGGCAAGGCCCGACGTGGATGCGGTGCTCATCGCGACACCCCATTCGAGCCACCGCGACCTCACCGTGCAGGCGGTGAACGCCGGGTGCCATGTCCTTGTCGAAAAGCCGATGGCCATCAGCGCCGATGACTGCGATGCGATGATCGAAGCGGCAGCTTGCCAGGGCACGACTCTGTCGGTGATCAAAACATTCCGGTTCCGCCGGACCTACCTGCGCGCCAAGCAGGCGTTGGATAGGGGCGAGATCGGGCGTGTCACGATGCTGCGGCTCTCAGGCCTGACCCCCGGATATGACACTCCAGAAAAGGGCTGGCTGGACGACCCGGCCGAAGGCGGTGTGTTTCTCGACTGGGGAAGTCATGCCTGCGACCTCATCCGCGCCGTCGGCGGTGCCGACCCAGGCGTGATCTTTGCGTCGTTTGCGAACTACCGCATTCCGCTGCCACCCGCCATGAGCGGGATGGTGCACGTGGAGTTGACGAACGGCGTTCTCGCGCAGCTGTGGATGAGTTTCGAGTTGCCCGAACCTGGCATCGAGTCCAACGGACGACTGGTGATCGTCGGCGAAACCGGGGTGATCGATCTCGACCTGTACGGCGAACTTCGGATCGGTGATCGCAGCGGATGGCGAACCCTCGACCGTTACTTCGGCGGTTCTGCTGCTGCCAACCCGTTTCATCCCGAGCGCCTGGATGGCTGTGCTGCGCAGCTTCGTGACTTCGCCGAATCGGTCCGCGCCGGTCGCCCTCCATCGGTGAGCGCCGAGGATGGGAGGTGGGCCGTCGCGATGGTCGAAGCGGCGTACCGGTCGTGGCGTACCGGCCAAGCCGTTCAGTTCGCCGCGAGGCCCCGGCCGGGCATACCGCTGGAGGGTGGCTGATCTTGAGCCAGATTTGTGTCCTCGACGACGTCGTAGTCTACCGCAATCCCTATCCATCCTTTCAGGCCTGCGAGGCTTCACACACGACCCTGTGCGCAACGCACTCCGGAGGGCTTCCAGAGCTACTGGCCGGATTCGCTGTAGGTCAGGCGAGGGCAAGCGCCGACCGCCGTTTCCATCTCTACGGATCACGGGACGGCGGGCGCTCGTGGCAGGGGGAGACAACGCCACTCGCCGAGCCAACGACCAACTCCGGGCCTGTCGCCCACGCAGGACCTCAGCTCGGCAGCTTGACCGATGGGAGCGTCGTACTCGCGCTCGCCCGGTTCAGCATGACCACTCCCGGCAAGCCGGATTGGGTATCCGCTGTAGGCGGGATCGTTGACGCGGACGCGCTTATAGCTGTTCATCGATCCGGGTCCCGGCCGATCGTGTCAAGCGTGGATCTTAGACGTCACGCCGACGAGTGGGCGATTCCCTGTGGCCCTGTCACTGAGGTTGCCGGTGGCCGGCTGCTGTTGCCGATGGAGCGGCACACCCTGCCCCGCATTGCGGGCTGGCAAGCGCACTACCACGCGTTTGCGGCGGTGTCGACCGACGGCGGGCAGCACTGGGCGGACGCGGGGCCGACACTCAACGATCCTCATAAACGCGTCGTGTACTACGACCAGCGGTTCGCCGCGTTGCCCGATGGCAGGCTCCTTACTCTTGCATGGACGCACGATGTGGCTAGCGACAGCACCCTGGCTGCTCGCTGTGGATGGAGCGACGACGGTGGCCTGTCATGGTCGCCTCCGGCCGACACCCCGCTCTGCGGGGGACCTCTTTATCCCTTGGTCCTCCCCGACGGCAGGCTTCTCGTCGCTTTTACCCGGAAAGCGGCTCCCGCGGGAATCCGCGTGACGGTCAGCGAAGACTTCGGCGGTACCTGGCTGACCGACGCGGAGGTCGTCGTCTGGGATGACGAGCTTCGCGCGGTGACTGGTGAAAGAGCCTCTGTGGCGGAGGGCAGGAGTCCTGAAGGTCCGTTGTGGGGGACCATGTGGGGGGCGACTTTCGGATCACCCGCATTGGCGTTGACAGGGGCAAACGACGTGGTCATGGTCTTTTACTGTGCTGGCGCAGATGGAGTACGTCATGTTCGCTGTGTGCGCCTCGCGGCATAGCCGTCGCGTGGTCGCTGCATTGCGACGCGGGCTGTCCAGAGGCTGATGATTGTGTTCGATCTGCTTCTCCGCGGCGGCGAGATCGTCGATCCTGGCAATGGGCTGACCGGCTTGATGGATGTCGCCGTGGACGGTGGACGCGTCGCATCTGTGGAGACATCGATCCGGGTTGACGTCGCACGCGAGGTAATCGACGTGACGGGTTACCTCGTGACGCCGGGCCTGATCGACATGCACGCCCATGTATTTGCTGGCCAGGATCTCGGAGTGGACGTCGATCGGTGCGGTGCAGCTACCGGGGTGACGACTCTGGTGGACGCTGGCAGTTCCGGGGCACACCTGTTCGGCGCCTTCCGGCGCTCGGCGGTGGAGCGCACAGAGCAGCGCATCCTCGCGCTGCTGAACATCTCCACCATCGGGACGACGAGCATCCGGCTCGCGCGAGAACTCGAGGATCTTCGGTACAGCTCGATCGAGGACTGTGTGAACTGCTTGCTGGGCAATGACGACATCTTGGTCGGCGTGAAGGCGAGAATCGAGGACGCGGCGGTCGGCCGGAATGGGCTTGAGCCGCTTAGACGGGCTCGGATCGCCGCGGACAAGGCTGGGAAGCTGCTCATGGTGCACATCGGCGATAACCCACCGGAGCTTAGAGAAATCTTGAGCTTCCTGCGGACCGGTGACATCGTCACGCACTGCTGCACCGGCTGGGGAAACCGGCTGATCGACTCAACCGGGCGCATCAGGCCAGAGGTGCTCGCGGCGCGCGAACGAGGTGTCGCATTCGATGTGGGCCACGGCATGGGAAGCTTCGACGCCACCGTCGCGTCCGTGATGCTCGGCAACGAATTCGTGCCGGACACCATCAGCACGGACATACACGCATATTCGATCTCGACAGTCATCGGCCTGCCGACGGTGATGTCTGGCTTCCTGGCGCTCGGTATGAGCCTTCACGACGTCGTGCTTCGTACAACATCGACACCTGCGCTACTGCTTGGGCATCCGGAGCTGGGATCGCTGGCACCAGGTTCGGTTGCCGATATCGCTGTCTTCGCACTCGAGCGAGGTGAATGCACGTTCCGGGATACGTCCGGCCAGGAGTATGAGGGTGACCGGTCGCTAATACCGGTCATGACCTTGCGATCTGGAACTGTCGTCCACGACTCCCGTTCACTCCGGGCCGGTATCAGTCCTGGCGCCGCGAGGTAATGGACGTGGATGCCGAGTTGCAGGACCACGGTAAGGCCAAGGGCTCAGCGGCTCCAGCGGGCCGCCCTCACGTCGTGATGACCGTCCGAGGCCCGGTGGACCCAGCACAACTTGGCGTAACGCTGAGCCATGACCATGTGCTCATGGACGCCTGGGAGATGCTGCATACGTACTCGGTCATCCTCGATGACGAGGCGGTCGCCGCCGAGGAGTTGCGGTGCTTCAAGGAGACGGGAGGTTCGGCGATCTGCGACCCGACTCCGGTGGATCTCGGTCGGGACCCCGAGGCTCTCCGTCGGATCAGTGAGGTGACGGGTGTGCATGTGGTCATGGGGTCCGGCTGGTACCGGCAAGCCACCTATCCGTCCTACATCGACCGCGAAGGAGCGACCCAGCTGGCTGAGCGGCTGATTCGCGAGCTCACAGGCGGCGTTGGCTCGACCGGCATCCGGCCTGGGTTTATCGGCGAGATCGGGACCGAACGGCATTTTGTGGCTCCAGCCGTTGAGCGGGTGTTCCGGGCGGCCGGCCGTGCGCACGTTGCCACCGGATGCCCCGTCTTGACCCACACAACGCATTCCGGTGAGCTTGCGATGGAGCAGCTCGATCTTCTGGAGGAGGAGGGAGTCGACCCGGTACGCGTCATTATCAGCCACCTCGGCGATCGGCGTGGTATCGAGCGACTGATGCCGATCGCCCGCCGGGGCGCCTGGCTCAGTGTGGACAACCTCGGCTTCGTTGCGGGCTACGCACCCCTTGACGTGCGGGCGCGTAACGTCGTAGCCCTATGGGAGGCGGGGTTCGGGCGTCGCGTTCTCCTTAGTAACGACATTTGCACGCGAGAGCAGCTGACTGTGAACGGTGGCTGCGGATACGGCAACGTGATGACCAACTTCGTTCCGCTCCTGAAGGCATACGGGCTCACCGATCATGAGATACGGATCATGACGGTTGACAACCCAGCGAATGCGTTTGCTTATGCCGCGCAAGCCAGTGGGCAGCCGTGACGCGAGGGAACGGGAGCGGCGGGTTCACCTGTCCGGGGTGCGTACGGATATGAGCTCGACGAGCCTGCGCGCCACGATCTCGGTCTCCTCATCGGTGACATTGCTCGGACAGAACGTCAAGCAGTGGTGATCAGCGTCGTGCTCACCTAGATAGATCGGTGGATCGCCGGTTGACAACGCCAGCAGAACATCGTCTCCTGTCAGGTTGATGACCGTAGGTTCAATATCGATGAGAGCATGCGGAACCGGGCCGGTGATGTCCTGGATTGACCGCCGAGCGTTGACGCCCGCTCGGCCCGCGAGAGCCTCGACTAGCAGCGCTACCCGACGTTCCCAGTCGCGCTGGTCGGCCGCGTGATCATGAGCGCTATAACGCTCGAGCGCGACCAGCAGTCCCGCGACCTCTTCCTTCCCGACCTTCATGCCACGTCCGATCCCCTGCCCAGGTGGAGCAGCGATGGCACCCTGCACGATCGCGTCACGGTAGCCCCACGTAGGCACCCGGATATCCATGTCCTGATGCTGGAGTGCAACCGACAGGATGAGGTCTGCGCGCCCGGCCAGGAACCCCGACGCCGAGGGACCTCCGATCGCTTTCCCGCCGCTGAAGGCGACGATGTCCGCGCCCTCGGCTATCAATGCGCGCAGGTTTTCCGCAGGCGGCACCGCCGCCGCTGCATCGACGATCACGGGAACGCCGAGCGGCCGGACGGCGTGGGCGACGTCTGCCAAAGCTGCGCCGCTGGCCGGGCCCGACACATTAAACAGGAACCCCGCAGCGTCTGCCGCTGCGCCCGCCAGCCCATGGCCGCGAAGAGCAGTCGGCTCGATCTCATGCAATATCGCACCAGCCGCCCTGACGGCGTGGTCGTAGCCGTAACGGTGCGTGCTGAGGATCAGTATCCGGTTGCGCAGGCCATCCGTATGAGGCAGCCGCTCCATCGCGTCAACGTCGAGACCCGCAAGGCATGCAGCTGCCGCAAGAGTGAGTCCAGCCGCCGCGCCGCTGACGACATAGCCGTCCTGAGCACCCGTCATTTGCGCGATCACTGCACCGGCTCGTCGCTGCAGCAGATCCATCGGCACATACGACGACGCAGCCTCGGCCATCGCGGCGACCACCTCAGCGTCGAGGGTCGAGCTACCGAGTCTGGTCGCGGGCCCGACAGCGTTGATGACGCCCTGCAAACCAAGGCGGTCGAAGATTCCCATGACACTCCAGCTGGTTCACCGGCCGACCAAGCGCTCAGTGCCGCCAGCTGAGCAGCTGCCGCCGTCAGGCAAGGTAGCCCGCGTCTACGGGCAGCACCACACCCGTGATGGCGCGAGCGTCATCGGACAGCAGGAACGCCACAGCCGCCGCGACATCCTCGGTAGCAACTTCCGGAGCGAGCGGGGGCTGACGAGCGTACTTAGGTGTCAACGTTTCCCCGCTGAGAGCCCGGATCCGGAGGGCCCCGGGTGTCATGACCGGGCCAGGCGCGACCGCGTTCACGCGGATGCCGTGCTCGGCAAGCTCCATGGCCGCGGACCTTGTCAGCCCAACAAGCCCGAACTTCGCCGACACGTAGCCGACTGCAAATTCCTCTGCCGCCAGCCCGGCGATTGACGAGATGTTGACAATCGCGCCCTGGGATCCATTGACGGCGAGCGTGCGAGCCACTTCAGTGAGCATGAGAAACGGCCCTTCGAGGTTGGTCCGCAGCATCGTCCGGTACAGATCGGATGGATGTTCGAGGATAGGAGCGAGCGGTCCTAGCTGCGCTGCATTGTTGACGAGACCGTCAAGGCGCCCGAACCGGCTGACCGACCTGCTCACGAAGCTTTCCACCGACTGCTGATCCCGAACGTCGACTTCCTCCATCCACGCGCCAGGAACCGGCCGCTCTCCGGCCGCGCCCAGCTGGGCGATAGCGACATCCGAACCCTCGCGGACCAGTCGCTCTGAGATCGCCCGGCCTATTCCCGTTGCACCGCCGGTCACTATGAACGCTTGGCCACGCAGACCTTCCATTTTCTACGGCTCCGGTGAAGTGCAGTTGTGTCCGTCAGGTTGATTGGCTGCCGGACGGTCACTAGTGGTAGAACGAGTTGATGATCTGCTGCAGCTGCGAGTAGGTCTGGTCGAGCGCTTGCGCCGGTGTCACCCGGCCCTTCCACATGTCGGCCAGCACCTGGGAGAACAGCTGCTCCATCTGGGCATAGTAGGGTGCACCGTATCGCGATGTATTGTACTTGCCCTGCGCTTCGAGGAGCGCGGCAATGGGGTACGACGCACGCACCTTAGGATTATTGAGCACGGATATGCGGCTCGGCGGGAACTTGTCCTTCAGATTGGCTACCAACTCAAACTGTGCAGACGTCAGTTCTTTCACCAAGCTCAGGGCGGCAGTCTGCTGGCGGCTGAACTTGTTCACCCCGAACGCTTCGTAGCCGTTGATGCTGCCGCTGGTGTGAGGGTATATCCCTGGCATGAGGCTTGCGCCTACCGAGTGGGCAACCTTGGATTGCTTCGGGTCAGATGATACAGCCCAAAGCTGGGCAAAATTGCACATCGACGCCGTGTTTCCCGCTGAGAAGATCTTGATGGTGTCGAACTCAGTGCCTGGCGTAGTCAACGCCCCCTGGTCGAAAAAGCCGGAGGACAGGCCGTCAGCAATGGTCTGGAATGCCGCCAGCCCGTCGCGGTTATTGAAAGTCGCGTGCCGCAAATCGGGGCTGAGCAGATGAGTGGGTGTGCTGTTGAGGAAAGCCAGGAACCACGCGAGATTTTCTCCCGGCCCAAACAGTGCCGTGGCGTTGGCAGATCGGTTGCCTTTGCGCAGTGCAGGTGCCGCCTTATATAGCTCTTGCCACGTGGACGGAGGATGGTCGGGATTAAGTCCGGCACCCTCAAAGTAGTCCTTGTTGTAGATGAAGAATGCGGTCTCACTATGAATGGGGACCGCGTACAGCCGACCGTTCACGCTCATAGCTCTGATCGTGGCTGGGACGAAATCCTTGGTGTTAACAAGATTAGTCAGGTCGGCGTACAGGCGGTTGGCAAACTGGCCGACGAGTCCCTGCCAGGCGTAGAGGACATCGACCGAATCGTCCCCGGAAGCCAGGTAGCCCGCGTACTTGACCGGGATGTCCGAGAAGGTGAGTGAAATCGTATTGACCTTGCCGTGGGTGCGCGCCGACCAGGCGCCCAGGGCGGCCTTGATCCCATGGCGGGTTGGGTCGGTCCCAGGAGTGAAGACAGCTGTCAGTGAAACACCCGAGAAATCCTCTTTGCCGGTGGCCGCGGGTATGGCTGAACTGCCCGCCGACCCACATGCAGCCAAGAGCGGGGACAGGACGGACACTCCTGCGCCGGCCTTGAGTAGCCCCCGTCTGGTGATTACTCCCGATCTCGTTGGCAGGCTCATGCTTGCCTCCCCAGAGCTCGCTGCCGGAAGTGTCGATGATCGACAATCTGCACTGTCCCACAGCCAACAGAAACCGTCAAGAAGATGTCGACAATATGCAAGCTAAGGGTTAGGCTTCCGGCCCGTGGCATCCGGAACAGGTGAATGGATGACTGGCAGCCGCGCATCGAGGCAGCTGCGACTCCGCGTCGGCCAGCTCGTCCTTGATCCTCGCCTGCCGCCCATCCATGATGGTGCACTCCTGATCGATGGCGATCGCATCATGGCGGCCGGGCAGGAATGCGCCGTCCCCCAGCCATCAGGCGTCGAGGAGCTTCTGTTTCCCGACTGCACCGCGCTGCCCGGCCTGATCGACAGCCACGTGCACCTTACGCTGAATGCTGGTACGGACAGCCTGGCTGTTCTGGCTACGGAGGATGACGACGCGCTGCTGGAGCGCGGCTTGGCGAATGCTCGCCGGACGGCCGCTGCGGGCATCACCACAGTCCTTGACCTCGGCGCACGCGGGAACGTCGCTTTCGAGATCGCCCGCCAGGCGGTACGTGGCGCATCGGCGGCGTCGCGGGTCCTAGTCGCCGGGTCTCCGATCACGCCGCATCGCGGGCACACATGCTTCTTCGGCGGCGAGGCCGACGGTGCGGCCGCCGTCAGGGCCGCCGTCCGCGACCGCGTCGAGCGTGGAGCGGACATGATCAAGGTCATCGCGACCGGTGGCTCGATGACAGCAGGAACGGATCCGCTGTCACCGTCCTACCCTGTGGACATCCTGGCGGCCGCGGCCGAGGAGGCGCACCGCCTCGGCCGCCGGGTTACGGCACACGCGCATGGAACCGCGGGTATTCGTGCGGCTGTTGCAGCCGGTTTCGATGCTGTGGAGCACTCGACGATGCTGGGGGCTGGCGGAGACTGGCGGTTCGATGCTGTCCTCGCCCGTGAAATGACCGCCAGGGGGGTGCGGGTAATCCCTACCGCTGCCGCTGGCCGGCGCTACGAACTCACGGGGGCGTCATGGGAAGCCGCGTTGCCCAACAAGGCGACCGGCTCAGATACACGGACGCGCAACGCGGGGAGGCTGTTCGAGTCCGGCGTCAGCGTCGTAGCCGGCACCGATGCCGGTGTTGCCCATACCGACTTCGGCGAAGAACTGTTCCTGGAGCTTGAAGCGTATGTATCTGTCGGAATGACACCCGCTGCTGCGATTGCGACCGCGACGACCAGTGCGGCAGCTCATGTCGGTCTGGACAGCGTTCTCGGAAGCCTGACCGCGAGCCGCGCCCCGGACGTGCTGGTCGTCCGGGGCGATCCCCTGTCGGACATCACGGCGCTCAGGCGCACCCGCCTCGTTGTACGTGCGGGCGAGCTGATCGACCCGGTACCACCGCCGGGCGAGCCGCCGTGATCGCCAGCGACGCTGACCCCGACGCTCACCGCCTTGCCATCCCGGGTGGTGCCGCCGGTGCTGACCGAGACGGCCGCGCAGGTCCCCGCACAGGATTCTCTCCCGTGGCTGGCCGCCTAGAGCAGGCTGCCGCCCCGCTGATGCCGTCACTCGACCCGACTCCACCTAGAGGCTTGCCGGAGAAGGAGAGGCCATGACAGACCCAGCCTGGTTCACTACCCGGCCACTGGGCGATGATGTACATGTCATCGCCGAGCCGCCACACGTCAACAGCTACCTGATTATCGGCACCAGGCGGGCCGTCCTGTTCGACACCGGTATGGGTATCGCCAACATCCGAACAGTTGCGGAGCAACTGACCGATCGCGATCTCCTGGTGGTGAATTCCCACAGTCATTGGGATCACCGCGGTGGCAATGCGCCGTTCACGCAGATAGCGATCCACGAATCGGGCACGACCGCCTTCCAGCAGCCCATCCCGCCGGAAGAGCTCAGGGGCTACGCCGCCTCGGTCGCGGAGATGCTGGAGAAATTCAAGGTCTATCGCGAGATCGACGACGCCTTCTTCCGGCTGCTCGAGCCAGAGCACGTTCCGCGGCCGCTGCCCTCGGATTTCGACCCAGCGCAGTGGGCCATTGCACCGACGGTTCCCTCGCAGTTGCTGGCCGACGGTGATCACCTCGACCTCGGAGGCCGGGTGCTGGACGTGCTGCACACCCCCGGGCACACACTCGACTCGATCTGCCTGTTCGATTCCCGCGCTGGGCGGCTCTTTGCAGGTGACACGCTGGCCACCGGCCCGCACGCGACGAATCTTCCCGGCGCCGACCTGGACAGCTTCGGGCAATCGCTTCGCAGGCTCGCCCGGGAGGTCGCGCCGAAGGCCAGGATTGTTCACCCTTGTCACATGCTGCGGCCGGAAGCACCAGCGTCACTGGTGCCGGACGTCGCCGACGGGTTCGACCGGATCCGTTCCGACCCGCCCCGCTTCACCGCGTCCACGGACATGTACGGAACGCCGGTCCGCGAATACTGGTTCGAACGCTTCTCAATCATCGTCCCGGAAGCCTGGGTGGTGCAGTGATCAGTCACGTCATAGGCACAAGCCATGACAGCCAGGCAACTGGCCTGAGACGGGTGCCCCGCCCCAAGGCAGGGCTGCTTAGCGGGGTTTGTTCGGCCCGGGAACACGGCCTTCGAACGCTCCGGGCACCGCCACACTAATCACGGCGCAAGCCACGGTGAGTGAGCCGGCGAGCACCATGGTTGCGGGCGCTCCGAGGCTGGTGGACAGTGGGGCGCATGCGGCAATGGACAGCGGGGTGGCGCTGCCGGCGATGAGCCAGTCCAGCGAGGCGATCTTCCCGAGACTCGCGTTGGGAACCGTGTGCTGGACCATGGTCGTCCACAGCAAGTTGCCGAGGGCGAGGCAGAAGCCGGCCAAGGCGGAAAATCCCTCGATCGGCCACAGTTGTGGCAGCAGACCGATGGCCGCGAATGCGACGCCCGATCCACCCCACCCGATATACATAGTCGATGCTCGGCGCGGCAGCCATCTGGCTTGGGCCACGACAACCGCGGCCACGACTCCGCCAAGACCAAACGACGCGGCAACCAGGCCAAATGTTCCCGCTCCGGCATGAAGACTGCTCCTGACCATGACCGGAACGATCACGGTCAACGGCCCGAAAACGAACAGGTTGACCCCGGCACTGACGAGCAGCGACGTCCACAGCCAGCGGATGCGGTGGGCCAGCCGCAGACCGGCACGGATGTCGGCGAAGATGCCCTGCGTTGGCGCAGGTGTGGTCTGTTTCGTTCGCATCGCGAGCAGGGATGCCACGCTGACCCCGAAGCTGGCAGCATCGGCCCAGAAGGCCCCGCTAACGCCGATGAGCGCGATGGCCGTACCGCCGAGCACCGGGCCGACCATCTGCAGCGCCAGCAGCCGGGCAGAGGTGTTCAGCGCGTTGCCTTCAAGCAAGAGATCGCCGGGCAGGATGTCGGGGATGATTGAGGCGTAAGCGGGCTGAAAGAGGGCATCGGCTGCACCGAACACGGCTGCGAGGACAATGAGTTGCCAGATCCGTATCGCGCCGAGGCCGCTCAGGATGGCGATGACCGCAACTGCGGCGCCACGGACCAGGTCGGAGGCGAGCATGAGAGCGCGGCGCGGCAGCCGGTCGCTCAGGGCACCTCCGAGCAGCGCGAGGGTCAGCTGCGGAATGCTCCGGGCGACCAGGACTGCTGCGAGCGTGGCCGGCCGTGGCGAGAGCTGGATCGACTGCCAGGCCAGCGCGACGGTGAAGAGCCCATCACCGACCAGCGAAACGACCTGGCCGATCCACAGCAGCCGGAAGTCGCGGACGGTCAAGGGCCGCAGCAGGTGAGGTCCAGTTGGCCCGTGGCTAGACATTACGGATACCGTAGATTGTCGACATGTGCTGCGGATAGATGTCCTTGACTGCCACCTGGGACGGATTCTAGATTGTCGACAATGCCACCTCCGAACGGGAGAAGGATGATGACCGCGCCGAGCGAGACCGCCCCAGCCGCTGTCGCTCCCGTCGACGCCCGGGCGCTCCGGATCAAGAACTTGTCCCGCCGCTATGGCCACGTAGAGGCCGTAGCGGATCTGACACTCGACATCCCGGCCGGCGCATTCGTCACGTTGCTGGGCCCGTCCGGATGCGGCAAGTCCACAACGCTGAGCCTCATCGCGGGCCTCGAAAAGTCCAACACAGGCCGGGTGTACCTCGGCGACCGTGAGATCACCCATGTTCCGCCCAACGAGCGCCGGATGGCGATGGTCTTCCAGAACTTCGCCCTGTATCCGCACATGACCGCCGCAGAGAACATCGGTTTCGGCCTCAAGCTCCAGCACCGTCCGAAGGATGAGCTGAAGCGCCGGGTCGCTACTGTGGCCGCAATGCTGGATATCGAGCACCTGCTCGACCGCAAGCCGGGCGAGATGTCGGGCGGCCAGCAGCAGCGTGTGGCCCTGGGCCGGGCTCTGGTGAAGGAGCCGCTCGCCTTCCTCCTCGACGAGCCATTCTCCAATCTCGATGCAGGTCTTCGCGCGCGGATGCGGACAGAGGTCAAGCATCTGCATCTTCGGCTCGGGACCACGTCAATCTTCGTCACACACGATCAGGAAGAAGCGCTCAGCCTGTCCGACCTGCTCGCAGTAATGCGGTCCGGGGAACTCGTGCAGTACGGCACCACCGACGACATCTACCGACGTCCCAGGGACCTGTACGTGGCCAGCTTCGTCGGCAAGCCGAAGATGAGCTTGATCGAAGGCACGCTGGAATCCAACGATGGGCCATGTTTCGTCGCCCCAGGCGTTCGGATCGACCTGTTGCCACAGAATGTGCCAGCAGATTTGCCTCGGGCTCTGACAGCCGGTCTGCGCGCCGAGGACGTAACTCTGGTGGGAGCCGGTGAGGCCGAGCCCGGCGCCACATTCGATGCGACGGTCGAGCTGATCGAGCCCATCGGCTCAGATACGTTCGTCGAACTCGCCGCAGATACTTCGCGTCTGGTAGCTCGGGTCGCCCCTGATGTGCGTCCATCCATTGGCGACCAGGTGACCGTGCGCGTCCGCCGCGACCGGGTTTACCTGTTCGATACGGAAACCGAGCTCCTCATCGGCGCGTGAACCCGTGCGGCCCTGAGCCGTCACCTCAGAGAGCGAGCAGCACGAGTCCGGTGAGAACGGCTGCAATCCCTGCCGACTGGTGGGTTTGAGGACGCTCGCGCAGGAGGATGATGCTCAAAACAACGGGCACGACCGCATACGCCGAGACCGTGGCCGACACGATGGCCGTTGAGCCCAGGGCGTTGCCAGCGCCGTACAGAACGTACGAGATGCCGTCGAGGAATCCCACGAGCCCAAGCAGCGCCCACCACCGGGCCGCGTGACCTCGCAGGTGCTCGACTGGCATTGCGCCGACGAACAGGGGAATCACCAGGGCAGCAGACTGAATCGCGCGGCTGCCGACAATTGTCACTGGCCATCCGACACGATCGATCAGGCGAGTGATCACAAAGAGCAGTCCGCCCGAGATGAGCATGACGCCCACGGTCACCCAGACAACGCCCGATGAGGGCTGGCTGGGGACAAGACCGGCCTGGCTGCGACCCGGCCCTCTCCCGCGCAGCACTTCCCGGACAGGCTCGGTCGCCCCGGAAGAGCGGTAGACGGTGGCGCCAACACCGCCAATGACCAGCACCATGCCAGCCAGCTGCGGGACGTGGACCGGCTCGTGCAGAAGCACCAGGGCCAGCACGGTCACGACCGCGTTGCTGCTGGCCAAGATGGGAAAGATGAGGCTCACCGGGCCCATGGTGACGAGGTGGTATGTGGCGACATTGGCCACCGTGATGCCCAAGCTGACCCCGACGAGTACAGCGAGTTCGCCGATCGACATGCCCTTCAAACCGGTAACGATGACAATCGGTATGGTCACCGCAAGGCCGACCATCTGTGTTCCGAGATTCGCGATCCAGCCACCGAACTGCCGTGCGACCAGGGCACCCTCATACGATGCAAGGCCCCAAGTGATCGCGGACGCCAGCCCGAGCAGGAAGGCAGCCGACATTGTGGCCGCCTAGTCGTTCGGGCCGAGCACGCGTCCCGCCGCAGACGGGATCCATCGATCCGGCCGGGCGTCCCGAACGGGCCCCGCCGCATGAGCCACGATCCCGTTCACGAGGACAAGGTCGATTCCCTCCGGCGAGTGTGCAGGCTCACGGTCGGTCGACCGGTCCACCACGGTGTCCGGGTCGAATACCACAAGGTCGGCAGGCCACCCGATCTTGATCCGGCCCCGCTGCCGCAGGCCGACCGCCTGGGCGGGCAGGGACGTCATGCGTCGTATGGCCTCTTCCAGGCTGAACAGGTGCCGCTCGCGGACAAGCTCACCGAGAACCCGGGAGGTATAACCGAATGTCGAGCGGTTCATCACGACTTCGGCAGAAGGACCATCTGGGCTGGTCAGAACTCCGTCACTCTCAAAGGCGCACCACGGGTCGCGATAGAGCAGGTCGAGTTCAGGCTCGGTGGCGTAGCGGTGCTGGATGATCACCGAGTAGTAGTCCTCGCCTTCGTCGGACAGGAGCCGGCAGACGACCTGGGCCGGGTGGACTCCCCACAGCTCAGACAGCTCGCCGATCGTGTGACCGCAGGCCTCTCGATGTGAAGCCGACGACGTGACCATGAAGCTGCCGGCTCCTTCTGCCCTGACCAGGAAATTCTCGCCCTCCTCGAACGACTGGATAGCTTTCTCCACTACTTCTCTGGTCTGGAGGCGTCGCGCTACGTCCCAGGGCCGTCCCGCCACCATCCAGGCGGGAAGGACAGAAGCAAGCGGGCTAGGGCCGAGCGGGTCCGGGAAGGTGTCGATAACGACATTTGCACCGCGGTCGCGCGCCTGGTCGATCCGATCCCGAACACGCTCTGCGGCGTCTGGCGGAGCATATGGACGGGGTGCGAGGTGCGACAGCACAACCGCGCAGTCGCTCTGCATCCCGATCGTGAGCGCCTCGGACACCGCGTCCATGAACTGTTCCGCGCGGTTGCGGATGTGTGATGCGTATATGCCGCCGGCACCGACGACACGCGCCAGCCTGGTCAGCTCGGCCTGGTCGGCCGAACGGCCCGGCGCGTACTCCAATCCTGACGACATGCCAAGGGCACCTGCGGACATCGCCTCGGCGACGAGACCCTCCATCCGCGTCATGGCTGCTTCATCAGCACGCGTGTCCGCCACGCCCATCGCTGCCAACCGTACGGCCCCATGCGGCACGAGCATCGCGATGTTCACGCCCAGCCCCTGCCGGTCCAGGCAGTCGAGGTATTCCCAGTAACTGGACCAGTCGAGGGTCACTCCCCAGTCGCGGCGATAACCAATGACCACGAGCGGGGCCAACCGCGGATCCGCGCCGGGCGCCACGCCATGACCACAGTTGCCGATAACGGCTGTGGTGACCCCTTGGGCGACTGCGCTGGTGCAGCGCGGATCCACTAGCGGCGTGATGTCGCCATGCTGATGGATATCGATAAAGCCGGGGCTGATAACCCGGCCGGTGCAGTCGAAGGTCGCAGCCGCTGTGGCGGATGCGCAGTCGCCAACCGCGACCACCTTGCCTTCACTGACTCCGACGTCCGCGCGGCGGCCAGGCGATCCGCTGCCGTCGACCACATGACCGCCACGAAGGATCACATCCACGGTGAGATCCTCTCCCGTGATTATAATGTCTCAATGTATATTGTCGACTTACTAGTGCACGACCGCGGGTCGACGGAAGGGGGCCGGGTGACGAGCCACGACGACGGGCGGTGCGCGCAACGCATCCTTGAGATATCGCTCGTTGTCAACGGCACCCGACGGTCCGCTCAGGTAGAACCGAGGGCACTTCTCGTGAGCGTCATCCGCGACTCGTGGGGGCTCCCCGGAACGAAGATCGGCTGCGACACCAGTCAGTGCGGCGCGTGCACGGTCCTGCTCGATGGCCATGCGGTGAAGTCGTGCACCGTCCTGGCGGTTCAGGCTGACGGCGCCGAGCTCCGGACGATTGAGGGACTCGACGGGACAAATGGCCTTACCACCCTGCAACGGGAGTTCCATGACCGTCACGCTGTCCAGTGTGGGTTTTGCACTCCTGGAATGATCATGGCTGGATCGGCGCTCCTCGACGAGGGCCTCGCCCTTGATGAGGAGCGGGTACGCGAAGGCCTGAAGGGCAACATCTGCCGTTGCACCGGCTATCAGCCAATCGTGCTCGCCGTACTGGCCGCGGCGGCCGGTGTGGACCGTTCAACGCCGGCGAACGCCCCCGGAGGCGGGCGGTGATTCCTGCACCCGTCGATTACGTGCGGCCGGAGACGATGACCGCTGCGTTCGCCGCGCTGTCGGACGACGATGCGAAAATCCTCGCCGGCGGCCACAGCCTCATTCCGCTCATGAAACTTAGGTTCGCCCGCCCGTCCGTGCTGGTAGACGTGAGCCGGGTCGTTCCCAGCGGGGTCGAGGCGACGGCACGAGAGGGAGTCTGGATCGGGGGCTTCACGACATGGCGTGACATCGCCGCGGCGGCGGAGTTGACTGGCCCCTACTCGGCAGCGCGGGCCTGCGCGGCCGCGATCGGCGACGTCCAGGTCCGCAACCGCGGAACGATCGCCGGAGGGCTGTGTCATGCAGATCCGGCAGCGGACATGCCAGCGGCAGCGCTGGCTCTCGACGCCACGCTCGTGATCGCCTCGCCCGCCGGCGAACGCCTCGGGCATTTCGATGGGTTTGTCAGCTCGCCGTTCGAACCCCACCTCGGGGTGCAGGAAGTGCTCACCGGTGTTCGCCTCCCGGCCCAGCCGGCAGGGGCGAGGAGCGCGTATCAGTTCGTCGAGGACGCCGCATCGGGGTATCCCATCGCCGGAGCCGCTGCCCTGGTCGTGGTCGCGGATTCCGAGATCGTGCAGTGCAGGCTCGGTATCACGGGCGTGTCGGTGTGCGCATTCCGTCCGCTCGCCACGGAGGAGAACGTGCTTGGTTGGGGCTCCCGGTCAGACTGGCGCGATCTGTGCTCGCGCGTACGATCAGCCTGCGACGGCGTGACGGTCATGGCCGACCGGTCGGCTGACGCCGTCTATCGAGCCACGATGGCGCAGCTCGTCACCGCGCGCGCCGTCAGGCAGGCCTTCCTCGATGCCGCGGCAGCGGAGACGGCGTGATGAGTGAGGCTAAGGCTGCCGTCAGTACTGCTTCGACGGTCCTCACGGGCACAAGCGCTATTGGCATCTCGCGCCCTCGAGTCGATTCCGAGGCGAAGATTCGTGGCGCTACCCGGTTTGCGGCTGACGCAGCCCGGCCCGGGCTGCTTCACGCGCGACTGGTCACAGCGGAGCAGGCGCACGGGTTCATCGCCGGAATAGATACCACGGCGGCCTTGGCGATTCCGGGCGTCGTGTCCGTGCTGACCGCCGATGACCTTGCAATCACCCCGGCGGCGGCGATGCGCATGTTCGAACCCCTGGCCCGGGAGGAGATCGTGTTCGCCGGTCAGCCTGTCGCGCTTGTTGTGGCCGAGTCGGAGGCGGCGGCCGAGGACGGCGCAGAAGCTGTCGCCGTGACGGTTGAGGGAGCCCCCACCGTCCTGGATCCAGAAGCGGCTCTGCGCCCGGATGCGGCGGCAGCGCGGCTGAGAGGCGCCGAGTCGGGTCAGGAAGCCGATGTCCGCTCAATGCATGCGAACGTCGGTGCCGCGGCTGAGACGGTGACGGCTACCGAGTCGCCAAACCTCGCGGGCCGAACCGCCTTCAGCAAGGGAGACGTGGAGCAGGCCCTCGCCGACTCCGATCTCGTGGTTCGGCGCAAGTTCCGGACGTCCTGGGTCTATCAGGCCTATCTGGAGCCGCAGACAGCGACCGCGTGGGTCGAACCTGACGGTGAACTCGTGGTGGAGACGAGTACCCAAGGGTCGTTGTATACGCGCGAGCAGATCGCCAAGATGCTCGCTAGACCCGTTTCATCGGTCAGGGTGATCGCTGCTCCGCTCGGCGGGGCGTTCGGTGCAAAGATCCTGGTGGCCGAACCGTTGGCGGCAGCCGCCGCCGCTCGTCTGCGCCGTCCCGTAAGGCTCGCCTTTACACGGAGCGAGGACTTTCTCGCATCAAATCCCGCGCCGGGGTGCACGATTGAACTCGAGGTCGGGGCAAAGCAGGACGGGTCTCTGACGGGGCTGCGTTCACGCATCGTCTTCGAGGCTGGTGGATTCACCGAGTGGCGTATCGAGATGGTCGCCGCGGTCCTGATCAGCGGACCTTACCGCTGGCCCGCCTTCGACATAGAGGCACTCAGCGTCGCGACGAATCGCGTCGGCGTCGGTTCCTACCGCGGACCAGGAGGTCCCCAGCCCGCGTTCGCGATCGAGACCGTCCTGGACGAGCTTGCGGATGAGCTAGGTCTCGATCGGATCGACCTGCGCACCGCGAACCTTGCCCAGCCTGGTGACCTTATGGTCGACGAGGCGCCGTGGCCACCGCTCGGAGCTGCCGAATGCCTCGCGGCTGTCCGCGACCATCCGTTGTGGCAGCGGCGTGGCCAGTTGCCCGCCGACGAAGGCGTCGGCCTCTCGCTGGCGTATTGGCCAGGTGCAAAGGAGGCCGCCGCAGCGCTGTGCCGGCTCGACATCGACGGCGGCCTCACTGTAGTTACCGGGTCGGTCGATATGACCGGCACTGCGACCGCCTTCGCGAGCATCGCAGCTGAAACATTCGGGCTGCCGGTCGAATCGGTCCGGGTTGTTACAGCCGACACGGCCGCCGCTCCGCTGGCGCCGATGAGTGGCGGCAGCGTCGTGACCTATGCGGTCGGTGCGGCCGTTCAGCGCGCGGCGGCCCAGACGCGCGAGAAACTGCTCAAGGCCGCCGCTTCCGAACTGGAGGTCGGTGCCGCTGATCTGGAGATCGTGAATGGTTCCATCCGGGTCGTCGGCGACCCGGAACCGCTTCTGTCGCTGACGGAACTCGCAGAAAAGGTCTGCGGCTTCGGCAGCCCGTACGAGCCCGTGGACAGTATCGGCGCATCGTCGCCGCGCTCACTCTCGCCGTCATGCGCCGCCCACCTCAGCCATGTCTCACTCGAGCGAGATACCGGCAAAGTGACTGTTCTCGAGCACGTGGTGGTGCAGGACGTGGGACGGGCCCTGAACCCGGCTCTCGTCGAAGGCCAGATGCGAGGCGGAGCCGCCCAGGGAATCGGGTGGGCGCTTCTGGAAGAGCTCGTTTACGACGAGACCGGCCAGCTCGTGACCGCGTCTTTCGTCGACTACGCCGTCCCGAGATCCACGACCGTCCCCCAGATCGAAACCGTGATCGTCGAGGTCCCGTCGGCAGACGGGCCGTTCGGCGCCAAGGGCATCGGCGAGGTTTCTGTCATGCCGACCGCACCTGCAATAGCCAACGCGATCGCGGCAGCGAGCGGCATCCGGCCGACGGAGCTGCCTATGACGCCTCCTCGTATCTGGAGCTTGCTTCGGTCAGCGGTGAACAAGGAGGTTGACGTCCAATGAGCCACGGCAGGCGCGCATCCGGGCATCTGTTCAGCCTGGATCCAGCGCGTTCGTACCCAATGCTGGCACGCGGCGCCGGTGTCCATGTGTGGGACGTGGACGGCAACCGGTACCTGGACGCGATCGCGGGTATTGCCGTGATGAATCTCGGCTACGGCCGCCGTGAGGTCATTGAGGCGATGGCCCGCCAAGCCGAGTTGCTTCCGTTTGCGGTCGGCAACATCTTCACGAACGAGCCTGCCGAGAATCTTGCTGCCGAGCTAGCACAGCTTGCTCCCCCCGGGCTGAACTGGGTGCATTTCTCCTCAGGCGGCTCCGAGGCGAACGAGATCGCGATCAAGCTGGCCCGCCAGTACCACGTCGAACGCGGTCATCCAAGCCGCCATCTTGTCGTGTCACGGTGGACGAGCTATCACGGAGCCACACTTGCGACACTGGCCGCCAGCGGAAATCCAGCACGACGGCGGAAGTACGAGCCGCTGCTCCTGGATTTCCCGCACGTAGCCCCGTCGTACTGCTACCGCTGCCCGTTCGGCCTTACCCATCCCGGGTGCGGCATCGAATGTGCCCACGACCTCGAACGGACCATCGAGCGTATCGGCGCCGACCGCATTTCTGCGTTCATCGCAGAGCCGGTCGTGGCGTCCGTCGGCGGCGCCATCGCGCCAGTGCCCGAGTACTTCTCCATCATCCGTGACATCTGCGACCGGAACGAGATCCTGCTGATCGCCGACGAGATCGTGACCGGGCTCGGCCGTACAGGTACGAATTTCGGGATGGACCACTGGTCCGTCACGCCTGACATCATCACGCTAGGCAAAGGCGCTAGCGCGGGTTACGCACCGCTCGGTGCGGTCATCATCCACGACCGGATCCGTGAGGTTTTCGCCTCGCGGCGTGCCCCGTTCGAGCACATCTTCACGTTTGGCGGCAACCCGGTCTCGACGGCGGTCGGCCTGGCTGTGCTCGCGTTGTGGCGTGACGAACAGATACTCGGCAACGTACAGCGGGTCGCAGGGGTGTTTAAGGACGCGCTCGAGGAACTGCGCAAGTATTCGTTCGTTGGCGACATCCGCACGTGCGGGTTGATGGCAGGCATCGAGTTCGTCGCCGACTGCGAGAGCCGCGAGCCCTTCCCGCCCGAGCGGGCGGTCGCTTCGCTCGTCCGGGAAGCGGGCTTGGTGAATGGGATCATCACCTATCCAGGCTCTGGGATGGCGGGCGACGCCGGCGGCGACATCATCTCCCTCTATCCTCCGCTGACCTTCACGCCAAGGGACATCGACGAGATGCGTGACCGGTTGGTCGCCACGTTCGACTCAGTGTCTGCAGTCCTCGGATCGTAGCAGCCTGCCGCTGCCCGGTCGCAGCGGCGAGCCAGGCATCAGCGGGAGCTGGACACGCGCCTGACCCGAGGCGATCGGCCAGGCGCTCGCATGGCCGGCTGGCCTTTGAGCCTGTCGGCGGCCTCCATGACGTGCTCACGCGCAGCCTTGGATGCTTGCTTCTGTTTTCCGCTCTTGATCGCTTCGACGAGCGCGGCGTGCGAGACCACACCTGACTTCACGAGGAAGTCGCGGCCCGGAGCCCGGTTCGACATAGCCAGGTATGTACGAGCCCGGACCAGCCCGTCGAGGCTCGACCAGACCCGCAGGAGCAGCTGGAATCCCGACAGTTCCACCAGAGTCCGGTGGAAATGTAGGTCCGCCTCAGCGATCTTGGTCATGTCGCGCTCTCTGCGGACACTCTTGATCTGCGCGAGGCTCTCCTCCAAGCGTTCGATGTCCTCCGGGGTGGCGGTTGCACAGACCCTGCTGATCGCCTCGGCCTCGATGGTCGCTCGGAGCTGGTAGATGACATCGATCTCGTCTTCCGGCAGGCCGACGACGATAGCGCCACGGTGCGGGTAGAACTCGATCAGGCCTTCCTGTTCCAACTGGCGAAGCGCCTCGCGGACAGGCGCGCGGCTCACCCCCAGGCTGCTCGCGACCTGCGCCTCAAGGACCCGGCTTCCGGGGGGAAGGTCGCCCGCAAGGATCGCCTGGCGCAGCACGTCGCATACCTCCTGGCGCAGCACGCGGCCTTGAACTTTGGGGAGCGGGAGCGGATCGTGTTGCACTCGGGCCAGTCCTCCAGTCGGCTGCACGCGGGGCTTAATGTTGTCCATGAGTGTACGCGGTAACGGTTTGATGTCCATTGTCGACATCCGAGCCTCGATCGGTGATCCTGGTTGACACACCCGAAGAATCGATCATAGTTTGTAGACAATCGACTAGGAACAGGGAGCGGGCGATTCCGAGCACAGGTTCCGTGTTGAAGCAGGCGCCGCCGCAGGGTGACGAAGCGGACGTTCAACTCGGTCATGACCGAACGCGACTCGGCGGCCGGATCGCTCGCCGCATGGATCGTCTGAGCGATCGGAAGTACGCGGCTCTCTCGTTCCTGCCAGGTGGACTGCTCGTAGCAGTGATCGTGGTGCCGCCGATCATCGCTGTCTTCGTCATGAGCCTGTTCCGCATCGAGCTGCTGCAGTTCGGCCCGTCCCATTTCACGGGGCTGACCAACTATCGGGACATCGCATCCGACAGCGCCTTCCTGGGCACCGTGCCGCGGACGATCTGGTTCGCGGCTGCGACGACGGCCTTGACCGTCCCACTGGCCCTGGGCTGCGCACTGATCATGAACCGGCGCTTCCGCGGTTCGAATGTGCTGGGCATCCTGGTACTGCTTCCGTGGGCTATCGCGCCAGTCGTGACCGGCATCTTCTGGCGCTTCATGTTCCAGGCGAATTTCGGTCTGATGACAGGCATCCTGACCGCATTCGGCTTTGCTCATGGCCCCATTCCGTGGCTGGAGAGCTCGTCCACAGCAATGTTCGTCGCGATCGTCGCGACGGCGTGGCGCTCGGTCCCGCTTATCGCCCTCATCCTGCTCGCGGCCCTCAAGAGCATTCCGCGGACGCTGTACAAGGCCGGACGGATGGATGGTGCGCGGTCCTTCCAGCTATTCCGTTACGTGACCCTCCCCAGCATCAGGAAAGCGCTGCTCGTCGTCGGGATTCTGCAGATCATTCTCTCCCTGCAGGTGTTCGACCTGATCTATACGCTCACGGGCGGCGGGCCGGGGCTCGAGACGACAGTGATCACGTACTACATCTATATTCAGGCGTTCTCCAATCTGAGCTTCGGCTACTCCTCGGCGCTGGCGGTCTTCCTGCTGATGCTGATCGTCGTATCCAGCGCGAGCCTGCTCTACCTGCGGCTCGGCTCAAGACGGCAGCGCGCGAAGGAAGCCAAGTGACTGCGTCCCGCCCGCTCCTGGTGTGGATTCAGCGGGTCGCAGTCGCCCTTGGGGTGGCGCTGCTGCTGCTCTGGCTGGTCGGGCCGATTCTGTGGATTGCGATCGCGAGCATCCAGCCGGAAAGCGCGATTACCGTCGCGCCGCCTCAACTCACCTGGCACCTGAACTGGTACTGGTATGGGTATCTGCTCACCACGCCAGACTGGATCCACTCGACCTGGGTGAGCCTACAGGCGTCAGTGTTCACCACAGCGCTCTCGATCGTGATCGGGGGGCTTGCCGCCTATCCGCTTGCCCGTCTTGAGGTTCCCGGCCGCACCGCCATCATGGGCGGGCTCATCGGCACCCAGATGATGCCCGCGATCGTCATCGCGATCCCGATCTTGCTGATGTTCCGTTTCATTCATCTGACGGACACCGTTGCCGGTCTGGTCCTCGTCAACACCGCGTTCACGGTGCCCCTGGTCGTGTGGCTGCTGTACAACTTCTTCGAGGAAGTACCGGTGGCGCTCGAGTCGGCTGCCCGGATCGACGGATGCTCCCGCCTGGGCGCGCTGTTCAGGATTACGATCCCGGCGGCGTCACCCGGCATCTCGGCGACCGCAATCCTGATTCTGATCGGCACGTGGAACGAGTTCCTGTTTGCCATCATCCTTGGCGACCGCAACGCGGTAACAGTGACCCGCCAAATTGCTTTTCTGCAATCGCTACCGGGCACGGCCGGCCAGCCTCCCTACTCGGAACTGGCAGCCGCCGGAATCCTGGCCGTCGCCCCCTGCATCCTGCTGGTCCTGGTGTTCCATCGGAGGATCATCGCCGGGATCACGGAGGGATTTATCAAGGGCTGACCCGCCCAGCTCCGCACTTGGACCGTCGCGCATACACGAAGGAGCACCTATGAACAGGTTCGAAGAGCCGGGAGCCGACGCCGGATCACGAGCGGTCTCACGGCGCCGGCTTCTCCAGATCGGCGTCTCGGTCCCACTGGCGTCGTGGCTTCTTGAGGCATGCAGTAGCAGCAGCAGCCAGCCGTCAGGCAGCGCACCGAACGGCCCGGAGAACTTCAAGGGCGTCACGCTGCAGGTTGTGACCAGGGACGGCGGCGGCATGGACAATACGGCGCCGGGGATCAAGGCGGCGATCGACTCATGGTCGAAGCGCACCGGCGGAAACGTACAGTTCACGCTCCTCGGATTCACCGACGTCCCGATCAAATACGCCGGTTATGTGGCGTCACAGGATTCATCGGTCGACATTCTGTACGCCGCAGACCCGTTTGTCGGCCAGTTCCAGGACAAGCTCTATCTCGACCTCACTCATCAGGTTGGGAACACCAGTGTATTCCTCCCGGGAACCATTCAGGCACTGACGCGAGATGGTCACCTCTACGCGCTGCCAATCCACAGCGAGATGGAATTCTTCATCTATAACAAGCAGTACTTCCAGGAAGCGGGCCTCAATCCTGACAATCCTCCAAACACGTGGGAGGAGCTGTTCGCGGCCGCGCCTAAACTGAAAAAGGGCAACCGGACGGCGAACGCGACACCGCTGCTGGCGCCGAATGAGGTCATCTTCTACTTCGCCATCTTTATGAACAGTACACCCACGAAACTGATCAGCCCGGACGGCAGGAAGCTACAGGTGGGCGGCTCAGATGGCCTGTCGGTATTTCAGACCTGGTACGACGGCGTGGTGACACACAAGTTCTTCGATTCGAGCGTGCTGACCGACCCCGGCTCCGAATACGACACGGGCAAGATCTTCAACCAGGGCAACACGGCTTCCATGCTCAACTTCTCGGAACTGTACGAGGACGCGACCAATCCCGGAGCGCCGGGTGGAGCCCAGGTTCCCTCGACAGTGGCTGACCAGGTAGGTGCAACGATCATGCCGGGTATCAAGGCCGGTACCAGTGGCAGCTGCAACGGGTTCGAGGGATTCGGTGTCAGCCGGTTCACCACCCATCAGGCCGCGGCCGTGAGCTTTGTGCGAGAGATGACCTCGCGGGAACCCGAGAAGATCATGAACTTGACGAAGCAGTTCCCGTCCAGCCGCAAGGATGTGCTCTCCGATCCCGAGGTGCTCGCTATCTACCCGGTCGCCAAAATCCTGGAGAAGCAGGGGCAGTACAACATCGACCGGTACGGGGAACCGTACTTCACCCAGCTCGAACAGGTCTTCTCGCAGACGATGACGGGCCTGTGGAAGGGCACATCTTCCCCCGCCCAGGCACAGGAGCAAGTCATGACCCAGGGTCAGGCGGCTATCGACAAATTCTACTCAGGATCGTGAGCGTCCTCGGGGTGGGTAGGCGCCGCTTGGTGCCTACCCACCCCGAGCTCGGGATCGGACGGATGGGTCATTCCGCCAGGATCAGATGTCGGTACCTTTCGCCGAGTTCCTCGAGCGCCTCCGGGTCCTTAAGGCGAGCCGACTCCGACGAGGCCACATCGGCCGCGGTGCCGGGCCGATCCACGACGTCGCTGTAGAGAAAGCGATGAGTCGCCCGGTCCCGGAGAACATCGAAGACGGCTGGATCTGAGCGATCCGAGACCCCCAGCCGGGGCAGCAGCTGGTCCCTGACGAACTCTCCCCGCCCAGAGAGCAGGAAAAAGCCGGTCTTGAAGCCATCCGGGATCTCGACGCCTGGGATCTCCCGGTACTCGATCTCCCGTTCGTCCTGCGCGATCACGCCAAGCGGATACAGCGCTGGCGGGCCCCATGGCCGGAAGAACTCGTAGACAAACCGGGCCATGCCAACGCCACCTCTCTCGTCATGCCGGTCAGGCAGTAGGCGGTGTCCAGCCTGGCCGATGCCAGGCGGCATGTTCGCATTGTCTATTGTCGACATGCATCTTGGCAAGGTCCCTTGCTGTCCTTGTCGGCTGACGATCGCCACGGTAATGTCTATTGTCGACACGTAATGGGGAGGCAGGCATGGCCGCAGGGCTGTCCGCGCCGGTCTGGAAGCCCGAGTGGAAACGCCAGCGACGCGTAGTTCTTCGGGAGACCGCTGGCATCGACCGGGTCGACGAGCCAGTGGAACTGCAGATGGACTTCGCCGATGATGCTGTTCATGACCTCCCCCGGGAACTAAGGGTCATCCGGCTAGGCAGCCACGACGGCGAAGGCGCCGAGGAGGTCCCGAGCCAGGTTTACAACGTCTCCTCGTACCACCGGGGAACGCGCGGGACGGTGGTGTTCCCCGCATCGGTTCCAGCAGGCGGGGAAGCGGCCTACCTTGTCTGCTACGACAACGAAGCAGCGCCAGTGCCCGACTACCGGAGTGATCTGTCGGTAACCGAGCCGGACCACGGATTGCACTACGTGATCGACACCGCCCATTTCCACGCCGAACTCGACCCAGCCAGCGGGCAGCTCAACGTACTGTCACCCCGGCAGATCGGCGGACCACCGCTTGAGACCCGAGAGCGGCCGGTCAACGTCACTCCGGACATCGTCGCCCGGGACAACCTCGCCTATGTCAACGTCAAACGGTGGAACCCCCCGGCCACCGTCCGGATCGACCGGGGGAGCCAGGTGTTCGCCATCCACCGAAGCAGCACGATGGACTTCCCGGGCCCCAAGGGTGAGCCGGGACTGCCTACCGTCGAGGTGGGTGTAACGTATCGTTTCTTCGCCGGTCAGCCCTACTTCCTGCAGTCCTCGACGATCCGGTTCCTGAACGACATGGAGGTTTACTCCATGAGGAACGGAGCGGAGCTGGCGTGGAAGGACAATCCGTTCTCGCACGCCGTCTGGCAGCAACCAGACGGAGCCATCATGAGCGTCGCGATGGACAGCCTCGATCCCCTCACCGTAGAGGACCGCGATCAGGGCGCCCGCGCGGAGGTCACGACCCAGGTCCCATGGTTCGGCTTCGCGAACTTCGACACCGGCGCTGCAGTAGTCGCGCTCTTTCTCGACTACAAGAACATCAGCCCGTTCACCACCGACGAGCGAGCGCCGGCCCACAACGAGCTGATCTACGTCTTCGCCGGGCCCGGGGACAACTATTGGTTCCGCGCGCCCATTTGGGAGCACTGCATACAAGATCCTGAACGCTGCCCGGCGACATTCGTCCCGGCTGGCTCCCTTTACACCGAGCGCAATGCCGTGTTCGCGTTCCACCTCGAGGACGGGACCGGCTTCGCCCCGGCCGCCGAGATGAGTCTTCGCCTTCGACAGCCGCTCGAGGCCCTGTACTGCGAGAGCGACGCTCGCGACCGTCGCTGGCAGCCGGCGCCCCCGCCATCACCCAAGCTTCTCGCTCGAGGATGAGGTAACTGGTCGTGGAAGCAGAGCTCTCGTCGGCCGAGCGACGTGTGATCGACGAGGTAACGAAACTCGAGCCGTTTCTCGTCGAGCTGACCGCCAAGCTGGTGCGGGTACCGAGCGTGTCGCCGGCTCTACAGGAGGCAGACGCGGCCGACGGCGGAGAGGCTCGCGTAAACGACGCAGTCCGCGAGGTCATGGACGACTGTGGCCTGGAGGTGGCGTCGGTTGAGGTCGAGCCTGGGCGTTTGAACGTGGTCGGCACACTCCGCGGTGCCGGCGGCGGCCCCTCGCTCGGATTCAACGGCCACATCGACACCGTCCCGGCGTTCGTCGAACAAGGCTGGGACGAGGACCCGTGGAGCGGCGCGGTCCGGGACGGCCGGGTGTGGGGACGCGGTTCCACGGACATGAAAGGCGGCGTCGCCGCCATGGTCGTCGCGGCGACTGCCATCACCAATGCGGGCGTTGGCCTTCGCGGCGACGTAGTGCTTCAGTCCGTCTGCGGCGAGGAGATGGCAGAGCCCGCAGGCACCAGGGCGGTGCTCGCCGCTGGCTTCCGGCCCGATGCGTGCATCAATGCTGAGCCTTCGATGGACCGCCTGAGCGGCGAGCTGGCGATCCATCCCGTGTCCAATGGCGCCATACTCCTGCGGGTGACGCTGTCTGGAAAGGCCACGCACTCGGCGCTTCGCCAGGAGTGGCTATACCCAGGCGGCCGTCCGTTCGTCGGTGTCAACTCACTCGAGAAGGGTGTCGACCTGGTCAAGGCCGTCCAGGACCTGGAAAGAAGCTGGGCATTCACGAAGCAGCATCCGCTGTTTCCGCCCGGAAAGTTCGTCATCCATCCCGGTTACTTTCACAGCGCGCCGCCAGGTGGCTCAGGTCCGCACTTCCCAACCGAGACGTGTGTCATCGAATGGATCATCTACCACCACCCGGACGAGCCAGCCGAAGTCACCAAGCGTGAGATCGAGCAATACATCGTGGGCTGGGCCGCCCGTGATCCGTGGCTGCGGGACCATCCTCCCAAGGTGGACTTCTATCTTGAACTCGCCAACTTCGCGATCGACCCCGCCCATCCGCTTGTGCGGACCGTCGGGGCTGCATACCGGGACGTGACAGGCCGCGCAGCACCTGTCAACGGATTCCTCGCAGGTTCCGACGCGACTTTTCTCTGCGAGAGCGGGATACCGACGGTTATCCATGGCCCCGGCGAGGTGTCGGTAGCACACATGACGAACGAGTACGTAGAAATCGACCAACTGCATCGCGCGGCCCGGACGTACGCGCTGGCTGCGATGCGCTGGTGCCAGATTGACGAGTAGAGAGGATGGCTGAATGCTTCAGGAGCCGATGGTCAGTATTCCGCCCGGGGAGTACGAGGAACGCCGCAGCCGCGCCGCCGCGCTGGCCACAAGCCTCGGTTGCGATGGTATGCTCGTGGTCGGCCGGAGCGCCGGCTCCTACGACAACATGGCCAACGTCTTCTGGCTGACCCACCATGCCTTTGTCGCACCCATCGTCGTGCCCACGGGGCCATGGCGGGCGTATGGCCACGATTTTGTGGTGATCACTGGCGACGGCCGCTGCGCGCTCGCCACTGTGGGAACCGCTGAGCCGACCTTCATCGACGACATCAGGCTCGGCATCGACGTCGAGCAGTTGGCTGTCGATGCGATCCGGGACCTCGGCTTGACCTCGGGTACGTTGGCGCTCGTGGGAAGCGAGGTGCTTCCCTGGACGGTCACCAAGCGGCTCGAGAGCGAGTTTCCCGACCTCCGATTCCGGTCGGCTGACCTTGAGATGGCTCAGATCAGAGCGACGCTGAGCGAAGCAGAGTGCGCAATGCTCCGCCAGTCGACCGCCGTCGGGAGCAGCATTCTGACCGCCGCGCTCGAAGCCGTGAAAGTAGGCGCCACCGACGGCGATGTCGCGGCTGCCGGGTGGGGCGTCGCCGCTCGCACACCGCACACTCAGCACTGGAACTTCATCATGGCGTCCGGCGAACACGCTGGCGACTATGCTCCTGGCGCTTTCCCCGCGTGGGACCCCAGGACCCCGTACAAGGCGGGCGATCTGGTCCACCCCGATTGTTACGGCTACGTCGATGGCTACATGTATGACGTGCAGCGCACCATGACCGTCGGTAAAGAGCCGAGCTCTGAGCAGTTGTTCCTCATGAAGGGCGCCTGGGAAATGGCTGACCTGCTTGGCGCGATGTTGCGTGATGGGGTGACGTGCCGGGAGATCTACGAGACCGGCGTCAAGTTCATGCAGGACTACGGCTACCGCAAAGACGAGCCGACCGAGTCCTGGATGGAAGGCGGCCACTTCGGTCATGGTTACGCCTCTGGCTTCGACTGGCCGTGGCTGGGCATCACGGCCCCGGGCGCCGACCTTCCGCTGACCGCCCCATTCGCCGTCACGATCGAACTGGCGTGGTCGAGCAAGGCTGTCGGAGCTGTGTGGGTCGAAGAGAACTGGCTGGTGACCAAGGACGGAGCCGAGAATCTGACTACTGCTGTGCCCCGAACGCTCGTAGCTGGCGCGCTCGACTGATGACCCGAGCAGCCGAGCAAGCTCCATACCTACACAGGGACTACGGCCGTTTGCAGGTCGAGCAGGTCGATCTGGCGCAACTGGCTGAGCAGTTCGGCACACCACTGTTCGTCGTGTCCGAAAGCAGGTTGCGCGCGAACTACCGGCGCATCAGGGACGCATTCGCCGCTTCGTGGGGCGGGTCGGTCAACGTTATGTTCGCCATCAAAACGAATTACTCTTTGGCGGTCCGCAGAATATTGAGCCAGGAAGGCGCCGGCGGAGATGCGTTCGGCCCAGGAGAGCTCATGGCGACCCTCGTAGCCGGAACTGACCCAGCACGCACCAGCCTCGGCGGCTCTGGCAAGGCAACAGCGGCGATCCACGAAGCTGTCGCCCGAGGCGTCCGGATCACGGTCGATGCACTGGATGAGTTGCCACGAATCGCCGCTGCCGCACGGGACAGCGGGAGACGCGCCGTCCTGACCCTTCGATCGAAGCCAAGGCTGGACGAACTCAATGACTATCGATCCGTGGCCAGCCCATACCGCATGGGTGCGGAGATTCCTCTTGGCGATTGGGTATGGGACAACAAATGGGGCCTCACGTTGGAGGAGGCCTGCGAAGCGGTACGGCTGATCGAGGCGGCACCCGAGCTCGACGCGCGCGGCGTCCACTCTCACGTCGGCCGACACTACGGCTACACACCGCAGTACGTCGCAGCTGTGCCGGGTCTGGTCCGGTGGATCGCGGAGTTGCGCGACCAGACCGGTTGGGCACCCGCCTGGGTCAACCTGGGTGGCGGTTGGGCCATGGAGGACGACCCTGTACTGCGTGGACCGGGATCACAGCGGCTCGCGGGAGGGCATCCGGAGATGTGGGCCCACCCGCGCGGGCCAATCGAGGAGATAGCAGGCGAGGTCTGTGCTGAGCTCCGCCGCCGCCTTGCTGAAGCAAACCTCGACGTACCGGTCATTGAACTTGAGCCAGGGCGCTACATCGTGACCGATGCCGTCCTACTCCTCTCAAGAGTCGTGTCGGTCAAGAACCAGCCTGGCATTGCCCGCTATATCAACGTCGACGCGTCCGTGGCGCACTTCCCGATCCCCGAACTGCAAGACGCTGCGAACCCTGTCGTCGTTGTCGATCGGCTGGCTGAACCACTCGACGGCGCAACTGCGATTGTCGGTCCCTCGTGCTTTGAAGATCTGCTTTCGTGGGGACGCCCTCTGCCTGTGCTTGAGGCCGGCGACCTTATTGCGTTCCTGGGCGCTGGAGCATGCGCGGATTCCTACTCGGCCACAACGAACGCGATTCCCCGCCCAGCCGTCGTGCTGGTAGCGGACGATAGGGCTGATCTGATCAAACGCCGGGAGACAATCCAGGACATCTTCAACCGTGACCAGATCCCCGAGCGGCTATGGCACACCAGCCCTGCCTGACCAAGGCCGACTTTGGACTAGCCAGCCGGCTGTCATTTGAGGATGCTAGCCGGGCCTGCCGGTATGGACCACTGGCGCGAAAGAAGAAAATGAAGTTGACGTCGAGGCCCCTTTTGTTTAGGCGACGACGGTGTGCGGATAAGCAGATGGAAGGTTACTACTCAGTTGTCGCGCCGACGGGGCGCCGACGTGTCGCCAGTATTGCGACGGCGCCACCTCTGCCGAATCTCGTCGGCGCCCGGCTCGTCGAAATCTGGGACCGGATGTTCCGCGGCGACGAAATGTCTGCCTTGCTCCGTGCTGAACTTCGTCGGATAGCGCCGGCCGTCGAGATCGTTGAGTTCCCGACGGTCGGCCGGATTCACGGCGCTGACGAGCCAAGGCGTCTCGCGGAACTCCCCCGGATTCTCGCGCGAGAGCGGGCCACAGCCGTACTTTCCGGCGTCGCTGCTTGAGGGACTTGCACGCCCGCCGTGTTGCGGGCCAGCTTCGCCGCCGAACGGGCTGGCGTTCGTTCCATCTCGATCGTCGGGCAGGGGTTTCAAGATTTGGCGCGCGCGATTGCGTCAGCGATGGGTGCGCCTGACCTTGCGCTCGCCGTTTACCCCGACATCGTCATGACAGGTGGCGGCTCGCGGATGCCGTCCGGCAGTTGGCGACTGAAGTCATCACGGGCCTGACCAGTGCCGCTGACCCGGAGTCTGCGATCGCTGCCAATCGAGCCCCTGCCGCGCGGGACATTGTGGTGGAAGGGTCGCTGGACGAGATCCAGGATGCATTTGAGCGGTTCGCCTGGAGCGATGGATTGCCGATCATTCCTCCGACACTCGATCGCGTCGACGCCTTCGTTGCCCACGTTGCTCTCGACCCAGATAAGGTGCTCGGGGTTCTCGCGCCGGAGCAGGGCGAGGCCACTATTTGGAACGTCGCTGTCAACGGCGTGATGGCGGGTTGCCAGCCAGAGATGATGCCGGTGCTTGTCGCGATCGCGGAAGCGATTGCCGACCCGGTGTTCCAGCTCGAGAACGCCGGCAGCACGTCCGGACTGGAACCGCTCGTCATCGTGTCGGGACCCATCGTCTCTCGTCTCGACTTCAATGCCGGGCAAGGCGTAACGCGGCTTGGCCGCCGCGCGAACTCCTCATTGGGCCGATTCCTGCGCCTGCTGATGCGGAACGTGGCAGGGTTCCGTATCCCTCCCGGCACACACGACATGGCGACTTTCGGAACGAACTTCAACGTGGCGCTGGCCGAAGACGACAGGATCCTCTCCGAACTCGGGTGGCCGCCGCTCGCCGCGGACCGCGGCTTTCCCGACGATGCCGACGTCGTTACGGTCCTCGGGTCGTTCGCGACATCGCAGACGGCGCCCGCCGCCGGCGATCGACCAGAAGAGCTCCTTCGCACGGTCATCGAGGAGATCGGCGAGACGCTGTGGGCGAAAGGCGCGCCGACGGGGATGGCATGGGGAGTGCTGCACCCAGTCCTGGTGCTCAGTCCTGCGGTCGCCCGGCCGATCGCGGCAGCCGGATGGACCAAGGACGACGTGCGCTGCTACCTCGCCGACAACACGCTGATGCGCGCCGACGTGGCCGAACGGGCACTGCGCGCCGACGGCACGTCCCTTTCGTTCCGCGAGTGGGTGGACGCCGACAGGCTTCCGGGCCGGTACGCGAGAACTGACGATCCCGGCCGGCTCGTGCCGGTCGTGCTCGACCCAGACGACATCGTGATCGTCGTTGCCGGCAGCCCGCACCGCAATCACGTGAGCGGCTATCTGCAGCACGGCGGGTACGGCTCACCCGTGAGTCGGCCGGTGCGTCTCTGATGCTGTGGTGAGGTGACCACCTGCGACCATGCCGAGCGGCCACGGCCAAAAGAGCCAGGCGCCTGCGGCACGTACCCAGGAAGGGAGTCCGGCACCAGAGATATCACGCTGCTGCCATCCAGCTCGCATTGCTTGAGCAGACGCTGGCACCGGTGACCGAAACAAACCCAAACGCCCGCTCCTGCCGAGCGCAGAGCAATCCGAGGCTACGCTCAGACCGCTATTTCCATGCCCTCGATGGGTCGCCTGCAAAGAGGTGACGATGTGAACAGCCCGGAACCCGATCATCCCGCCGGGCTAGACATGGCCGAACTGGCCAGGCTGCCGGGCCTAGCCGGAACCCGACAGCAGCGAGTCCCCTCCAGCTAGCATCTCATCGAGGTTGAGGGCGGTGGCGACACTGTTTACGCCGGGTACGCCAGTACGAAAACGACATCGTAGGCCCCTGGTGATCCCGACGGCGGCCCGGCTTGCCCGACAGGAAACACCGGCACGACCGTGATCTCGTTGTGCTCGGTTACACGCGGCCGGGCAATCTGGGCGTGCGTTGCGGCCTTGGCGTGCGTCTGTCCAGTCGCACTGCGCCGTTGCCGCTTGCCCTTGGCGGCGGCCTTCTTCCGCTTGTTCTTCCTCTTCCCGCTCACGGTAAGCAAATGATGTCGCATTGGCTTACATGAACGCAGAGTAATTGCCACGGGTTCGGCCTGAGACTCCGTGACGATGCAGCTGAGGCATCGGTGCTTAGCTGCGTCCCGCCGTGGAGTCATGTTGTGTCGGAACGTTAGCGAAGGCTAACGAAATTCTAGGAGCCAGCACGGGAGCCACCGGGCGACACCGCACGACAGTCAGCCAGCATAAGCACAGCTAAACAGCTCATCAAGCTACATCTAGCGGCATCTAGCACCCTACGGGACGTGCCTTCCCAGAAGGAACGACCGGCAGCGAGCCGTCAGCTTCGAGCTGGTCAACGCTGCGGTTGACTCAACCGAAGAGCTGGTCCATTACCTCGGCGC
>Ga0070730_10000285_pt1 | contig 64013 bp, 53 predicted proteins | sample Coa_R1_3_FD_66447 | JGI IMG/M metagenome (GOLD analysis project Ga0070730, IMG submission 66447) | Surface soil microbial communities from Centralia Pennsylvania, which are recovering from an underground coalmine fire - Coalmine... | ecosystem: Environmental > Terrestrial > Soil > Unclassified ... | reverse complement strand
ACAGGGGCGGCTTGGCTCAAAGCAGGAACTCACAGGATGGAAGAGAAGAAGAAAAACATTCTTACAAGAAGGAAGAAGAAAAACGTACTTGACACTCACCGGCCTTCTCATGGAAGGACTTACTCTCCTACTTGCGTCCGACCCAGTGGGACGTTCCCGATAGCCGGTCAATCGCAGCTTCCACATCGGAGACACCGGCTGGCATCCCCGCATCTCTGCCTACATAATCCAGCACGGATTTAGACACTCCATCAAAGGAGATCGATGAGACGTACGTCGGCATATCGGTTACCCCAGACACATATCCCGAGGCGAGAGAAAAATAATCCGCTCCGCGGAACGTATCCACGAGCTTCGCCAGAGACGCGTGCGAGATCTGCATCTTTCGTTTTCCCGTGGTCCCGACGAACGCTTGCCCGTCATATAACACCGTTCCGTCACCGCGAATTTCGATCTCATAGGTAGGACACATCCCGTAGCAGCCGCTGCGGTTGAGGGTGATTCGCAACGAATTCCAATCATGAATTTCAGGAAAAGGGACGTGTGCCTTGGTAAATTCGCTGATCGGCAGGATGGTAACGGATTCTCGTACTCTGGCAATTACCGGCTGGCCGTTTCGCTCAAATGGCTTGTACCGCCATGTCTTGCACAGAAGTGTCAGGTCGCCAATAAATCCGTTGGACGTTTGTGCACTCACTGCCTTCCCGTCCGTTCCCACCACGACTTCGAATGCCACGACGAAATGTTCGTGGCCGAGGTTCGTATAGATCGGACCGCGGTCGCCGATAAGGTGTTCAGCGGTCTCCCCTTCGAGAATCTCGACGGTGGGCTTGGAATCTTGGGCCAGTCCGACAAGCGGCCCAACGAATAAACCCAGCAAAACCCACTGCAAAGGTCCGTTCATATGTCGCCAATTGTAGTCTCGCAATCGAAAACAAACATAGGAAATTACAAATTGGGAGGCGAGCGTTGTTCGTGGCCGGCTTACCGGACAGTGAGGATCAGGCCTATTTCGCTTCTCCGGCAACCGCTGCCAGGCACTACACCGTTTTGTCAGCGGAAGGCGATGGGTTCTGCTACTTCGGCGAGGACTTGGTCAAATACACCGCTTCATCTGGCTTCCAGAATACGAACCGTCTTAGGTCAAATTGGAGCCGGGGCACCAAGCCAATCCGTCCAAATTCAGCTTCCAGCTCCTCCCGATTGGAGCAATCCACAAAATGAATCAAATGCTGCGCCGCAATTACGTCTCCGTAATTGTCCTGGTTGTTTTTCTTGGCAAGTTCTACCGTTGTTTGCATGGAATTTCCTATCTGATATGCATGAACGTCATGGTCCAAGGCATAAGTGCGTATTCGCCAACACCCGCCCTCGCCAAACCACCATTGAAGAGTATCGGGAATGTCATCCGCGCTTTCCAATGGCGTTTCTTCTTCCCGAGAGTAGCTACTCTTTACGCTGAGTACAGCGAGTAAAAGAATGCCGCGCATAGTTGTTGAGGGAACCTTATCATGGAGTTCGTTCGATCCTGCTGGTACCCAAGTTCCCGATAACGACGGCGGAATTCATCAACTTGGTGATTATCAGGTTCATCGAGCAAGGAGTAGCGCTTCATCTTCGCTGTCGAAACATGCACGTTTTCCGGGGAGTACGAGCCGGTGCGCGTATGGATCGAAGCCACCGGCCCGATTCACAGGTTCGAGCGGTTGCTTGCGGGACTCGGCAACGAGTTGCGGATCGGCGACTCCGCGAAGATTCGCGCCAGCGAAGTGCGCAAGCTGCCTGCAAGTTAGGGGAGCGAAGGGCGCAGCTTGCCGGAGGCCAGGGCGTCAAGAGCGCGGAGGCGGGAGGCGAGTTCGGCGGCGGTCAGACGGCGTTCGCGGTAGAGGCTGCGGAGAAAATCGGCGGCAGCTTTTTCGCCTTTCTGCACGTTGCATTCCATGCAGCTGGAGACGAGGTTGCGATAGGAATTGCGGCCCAGCCGGGACTGTGGCACGACGTGGTCGAGGCACTGCACCGTCGGCGTGGTCCGGCGCAGACAGTAGAAGCATCGGCCGCGCTCGCGAGCGTGGATGGCCTTTCTCAGCAACATGCTCTGCAAAAAGTCCGTGGCCTCGAGGTTCAACGGCGCGTGGGCGCCTGGACGGCCATTCCTGGAGGCCGAACGGGTTTCGTTTCGATTCGTCATCACGCTGCGAATCTCGGCGGGCAGGCGCACCTCGACTACATGCCCAGCTTTGCTGCGCTGGACCAAGCGCAATGCACCTTGGGCCACGAGCCGGCGTACGGCTTCGCGGACTGGCGTTGTGGAGAGCCGGATATTACGACCGAGCCACTGAATCGAAAACCGGACACGGAGTTTCCCTTCCAGGCGACTGTGCCGCAGGAGATGGGAGTAGACCGTGCGGTCGATGACCGACAGGCGGAGGCGCGGGGCGAGGAGGTCTTCCATTTGTTTCCAGACAAGTTCGGCATTCGGTTTTTTGTTTTTCATGGTTCATATCCTCAGGAGAAAGAAGGTTGGCAGCCCCGACCAGGTCGGGATCTTCGATCGACACTTCACAGACAAGCGATAGGGACAAAGCCTTGACACAGAGAGCACAGAGGCCGGAGTACGGAGGTCTCAGAGAAGAAAGAAGTTGCCGGACAGCCGTTGTAGGGGCGCAGCATGCTGCGCCCCACCTTGGCTACCCGTCAACTACTGGCCGACGACTTGGGACGATCAGGGTTAACGATGTCGCGGGTCAACTATTCGGCAGGCAGCAACGACCTCAGACGAAAATGCGGCGCAAAAAGAAAATGGGCAAAACCATGGTCAAACCATAGTTTTACCCAAATTCAGTATACTATAACGTGAAGTGCTTTGCAAGCTTTATTTTGAGAAATTTTTAGAATGGTTTTTATTCATGCTAAAGCCCGACTTTTCTTGATCTTAGTCTTGGCCCGCCCGACCCGGTGGGAATTGGCACCGCTTCGACGCCATACGGCAGATTCGGAGATAGCTTCGGATTTGGAGCATGCGCAACGGAACACGGACCGAGCCGCATCTTGCCCGGCCGTGCGCATAGGCCTAAACTGAAACACATGCTTCCGACGAGCTTTCGAATTCGCGACTTGACGATCGCACCGGCCGCGGTCCTTGCGCCCATGGCCGGGGTGACGGACACGCTTTTCCGGCGCGTGATTCGTGGGCTGGGAGGATGCGGGCTGCTGATGACGGAGTTTACGAGCTCCGAGGGCATCACGCGGAGCGCCGCGAAAACGCTTCGCTATCTTTATTTTCAGGAAGACGAGCATCCCATCACGGCGCAACTTTTCGGCGCGCATCCCGCGGTGATGGCGGAAGCGGCAAAGATGGTGGAGGATCTGGGTTACGACGCGGTGGACATCAACCTGGGGTGCCCGGCGAAGAAAGTGGTGAAGTGCGGCGGCTCGGGCCTGCTGCGGGATCTGCCGCTACTCGGAGAGATTTTCGAGGCGGTTCGCGCCGCGGTGAAAATTCCGCTGACGATCAAGCTGCGCGCCGGCTGGGATGAAAATTCCATCGTGGCAGTGGAAGTCGCAAAAATGGCGGAAAGCGCCGGAGTGGAAGGAGTAGCCGTGCACCCGCGCACGCGGACGCAGGGATACGCGGGCGCGGCGGACTGGAGCATCATCACCGCGGTCAAGCGAGCAGTGAAAATTCCGGTGATCGGCAATGGCGACATCAATACGCCGGAAGATGCGGAGCGCATGGTGCGAGAGACGGGCTGCGACGCGGTGATGATCGGGCGCGCGGCGGCCACGAATCCGTGGATTTTTTCGCAGATGAAGCAATACGCGGAAAGCGGGCGTTACGACACGCCGTTCGAACAGGACAGGCACCGTTTACTTTCTGGCTACTATAGACAAATTAGCGCTGCCAACCTGCCCGATGGTATTGGCAAAATGAAACAGTTCGCATGCTGGTTTACCCATGGCGTGGGGAACGGCAGCGAGCTTCGACGAATCGTACATGCGGCGCGAACGCCCACAGAGGTTGTCGAGAAGGTGGAAGCCTTCTTCGAAAGCCGAGGCGCCGCGATGGCCGGCCGCAGTGCGGCGGCCAGAAAAGAGGACCCAGCCCATGGTCCAGTTGACGCAGACCGCTTCGAGGCAACGCTCGGAGCGTAGAATCGCAGTACACTTGCCGCTCAAAGTGAGGGGACGCGACAGCCGGGGAGTCGCGTTCGAAGAAGAAACATCCAGCGAAAATTTGTGCCGCAGCGGGGCCGCGTTTCTGACGCGGTTTGACGTTGCCATCGGATCCGATCTCGAAATCAGGATCCCTTTTTCGCACTACGCGTCGCGGCGCACCGAAGCGGATTTTTCGACTTCCGGGCGCGTGGTGCACGTCGCGCAATCACCGGGCAGCGGAGAGCATCTCGTCGGCGTGCAATTCACCGGCCCGCGATTCCAGCGTGTGTTTCGCTCCGAATCGGCCGCTTAAATCGTAGCGATCTCCGGCAGCAAGCAAGGTCCGCGCGGTATCCCTGTGTCCTAGGTCGATAATGTATTTTTCCGCTTGTCATCTCGCCAGTCAAGGCTAGAATGCACCTAGCACGATAGGCCTCGGCCGCCCAATAGGGGTATTGGGCATCTCTCTAAAGGAATCAACAGTCTAAGTAACCGGGGCAGCTTTAGTCCGCTTGACGACAACTTGAGGGGGTGTGAAGTGAGAATCTTCAGGACACTCACGGGTGTGTTTGCCTGCATTCTGATTTCGGCCGGAATGGTCCGCGCACAAGGTGTGGGAACTTCCGGAGCAATTCGAGGAACGGTTAGCGATCCCACGGGTGCGAGCATCGCCAAGGCTACAATCGTCGCTGAGGAACCAGCGAAAGGGATCCGCCGCACGGCAATTTCGGACGACAGCGGTGCATACGAAATAACGGGCCTCCCGCCGTCGACTTACCAATTGACGCTGAAAATGAGCGGATTTCAGACGGAACTCCAGAAGGATGTCGTAGTCAGTATCGGGCAAATTGTGGTCGTTGATTTTCGAATGAAGCTCTCCTCCGGCAACGAAGTGATCGAGGTGAACACCGAGCCACCTATGGTAGAAACCGAGAGGGGCCATCTCGCGGACACCGTGAGCGAACAATACATCACAGACCTTCCGATCGACCGGCGCGATTACCTTACCTTCACCTTGCTGATGCCCGGAGTCTCCGATTCGACGCGGCTGGCCGGGGATCAAGATTTTCGCGTCAAGCAAACTCCGCAAAGCGGATTATCTTTTTACGGAAGCAACGGCCGCGGTAACAGCGTCACAGTGGACGGGGGCGAAGCAAACGACGATTCGGGCGGTGTGCGTCTCACACTGAGCCAGGAAGCCGTGCAGGAATTTCAGATTAACCGCAGCAACTATTCGGCTGAGTTAGGCGGGGCGAGCGGCGCCGCGATCAATATCGTGTCCAAGACCGGAACGAACCAGATTCACGGAAGTGTGTATGGATTCTTCCGCAACGATGCGCTGGACGCGGCCGATCCCTTTGCGAAAAGCCAAGCTCTTCAACCGGGAGCCCAGTTCAATCCAGCGGCTGCGGATCTTCAGGGCACGAACATCAAGAATTCGCTGAGCCGACAGCAGTTTGGCGGCAGTTTGGGATTACCGATCAAGAAGGACAAAACATTTTTGTTCGCCTCGTTCGAAGGACTGCGGCAGGATGCGCAGAATGCGGTTCCGATTCTGACAAACACGAACATCTTCAGGCCGAATGCGGGTCAAGTGGCCACGATTAACGGCTTGGCGACTGAAGCGGGCAATCCGAATGTCCCCTGTCTCACTCCTCCCGGCCAGCCCGTCGTGTTTTTGCCAGCACAAACTTGCGCGTTCGCCCTGCAAAGCATTTTGACAGTGAACGCAAATCCAGGAGCGAACCCGTTTGTGAGCGCGGGGCAAGCGGCTCTCAACGGATTTATTATCGGGGAATTGGAGGCCAACGGCGGCGTGTTTCCCTACAACACGCATCGCTATCAAAGTTCCGTCCGGCTCGACCATCATCTCAACGACCAAAACGAATTTTTCCTGCGCTACAACTATTCGCACGACCTGGAGGAATCGCCCGACGTACAGTCCCTCACCGGGTTCACACGCGGGAGTTCGATTCATGCTTACGACAACACGATTCAGGGCGCTTGGTACCACCTCTTCAGCCAATCGGTGCAGAACGCATTGCAGTTGCAGTTTAACTACTCCACGTTCGATGTGATTCCGAATGTCCCCGGCGAGGTCGGTCTGGACATCCCCGGTTACGCCAGCCTGGGAACACAGATCTTCATCCCGAGCCTAACGATCATGAGGCGGCCAGAAGTCTCTGACAGCTTCACCATGATCCATGGCCATCACACGTTGAAATTCGGCGGCGAATTCCTCTATCGGGGAAATCACAGCGAATCCCACACGTTCTTTCCCGGCCGCTTTGTTTTTGGGAATCTGCCGGGCGCGGTGCTCAGTCCTTGCCTGCTTCCCTCCGCTTCGGCATCCTCTCCCAATCCGTGCGGCTTGGTCTCGCAGGGTGGTTTCATCAACTCGGTGCAATCGGTTTCCCTGGGAGTGCCGCAATTCTACGAGCAAGGTTTCGGCAATCCAAATTACGACTATCCGAGGCCATTCGGCGCGATGTTTTGGCAAGACACATGGAAGATCGCCGAGAACTTCACGCTGAACTTCGGTTTGCGTTACGAAATCGACGGGCAATATGGGCCGCTGGGAACCGACAAAGACAATTTTGCGCCACGCGTGTCGTTTGCGTGGGATCCGTTCAAGAATCATAAGACCGTCATACGAGGCGGGTTCGGTATTTTCTATTCTCAAATCTACGGTCAGATCGCCGACGTCATTCAAACACTGGGCAATGTCAATAACACTCGGCAAATTGCCAATCTCCTGGCGCCCGCCAGCATCAATGCCCCCTGTCCCCCTGCAGGCGTCAGTACGCCCACGATTCCGTTATCGGCGTGCATTTTCCAAACGCTGTTCGCCGAAGGCAAAGTATCGTGCACAACGCCGGCGGCGGGAGCGGCGGCCTGCATTACGCCGGCTGATCTCACTCAGTTCGGCATCACAGTATCCAACACCGGGCCGCTGCCGCTCTTGACGGTCATCTTCAGCGGCCAGCCCGGCTATCAGAACCCTTACTCCGAGCAAGCGTCTTTTGGGATAGAGCGTGAAATAGCCAACGGTTTTTCCGTCTCGTTGAGCGGCATCTATTCGCACACGCTGCGGCTTCCGGTGGCCATCGATATCAACGCCGTACCGAAGCCCTTCCAGCTTGTGACGGAACCGCTGGCAAGCGGGAAGACAGTGACGTATCGCGATTGGAATTCGAATCCGCTGCTCGATCCGATCGTGTTTTTCGACCCAGCCCACGCCGCGCCCTGTGCGGGGGCCGCGATTCTGCAGTGCTTCGTGAATCCGGCGATTCTGCAAGCCGATCAATACAGTTCGCAGGCATCGGCACTGTATGAAGGAGGCATCATCGAGGTCAAGAAGCGCTTCAGCGACAATTTCACGCTGATCGGCAATTACACGTACAGCAAAGCGTTTGACACCTCGACGGACTTCAACAGCGATTTTGGCCCCCAGGACAACACCAGCCTGGGCATCGAACGCGCTCTTTCGGACTTCGACCAACGCCATAAATTCACCGCAGCCGCGGTGATCGACAGCCCGTGGAAAAACGCCATACTATCCGGGTTCGAAGTTTCGCCAATCGTCCGCTATAACAGCGGGCATCCATTCAATTTGTTAGCTGGTTCCGACGTAAATGGCGACCGCCATTCCACGAATGACCGTCCCATCGGCGCGGGCCGCAACACCGGCCTGGGCCCCAATTACGCGGCCTTCGATATGCGCCTCTCGCGGCTGTTCAAGTTGGGAGAGAAAGCGAACTTGCAATTAATAGCCGAAGGATTCAATCTCGCGAATCGCACCAACTTCGCCAGCGTGAACAATGTGGTAGGACTGGGCTACGGACTGCCAACAGCGATCGGGGGTGCCGGAGCGACCACATTCCACGTTTCGGGCACAAGCGCGGTGGGACCGAGCCAACCGCTCGGCTTCACATCAGCGCTGCCGAAGCGGGAGATCCAGCTGGGTGTGCGGCTAAGTTTCTGATGGTCTGATGTGGTCTCGAATTTTTGCGGCATTCACGTACCCGGCGCGGAACGCGGCAATTTCGTCGGCTAGCCGGTAAGAAATAGAGAGGACATGCGCATGCGGCGAAGAATGAGGAATCTGGCTACACCGGTGATTTTGGTCTTGATGGTTTGGGCCGTTTTCTGTGCGAGCGCGCGTGCACAAATGGGCATGACGACCCTGAAAGGGAGCCTGCCGGATGGCGCGACGTACCTGATTGATGTGCCGCCAAACTGGAACGGGACTTTGTTCCTTTACAGCCATGGATACGTTCCGCCGGGAAGCCCGAACCCGGCGATGGACGCCGGCGACATGATCACGCGTGCATTCATGCTTTCCAGTGGATTCGCCCTTGCCGGCTCGTCCTACGCTCACACGGGCTGGGCGATTCAGGAGGCGCTGGTAGATCAAATTGGCGTGCTTGATTTATTTGAAAAGATGGTCGGGCACCCGAAACGGACAATCGCGTGGGGTCATTCGCTGGGCGGGATGATTACCGCGGGATTGGTTCAACGCAATCCGCACAGGTTTGACGCGGCGATGCCCATGTGCGGAGTGCTGTCCGGAGGGGTGGCGACGTGGAACACGGCGCTGGATGCGGAGTTCGCGTTCAAGACGCTGCTTGCGCCAGGCACGGGGCTGGAATTAGTGAACATCGCCAATCCCGTCGCGAATCTGACGATTGCGGAAACGGCTCTGGCGGAAGCGCAGGCGACTCCGCAGGGACGCGCGCGACTTGCTCTTTCGGCGGCGCTCGCGGACGTTCCAGGATGGTTTATGCCGACATCGCCCGAACCAGCTGCGACGGATTTCGCGAGCCAGCAGATGAATCAATTCCTCTGGCAGGAACGCGTGGATTTTCCGTTTGTATTTGCGTTTCGCGCGGAGCTGGAAGCACGCGCGCAGGGAAACCCGTCGTGGAACACGCATGTAAATTACCGGAAACAGTTGGAGCGCTCCGCGGACCGCGACGAAGTGATGGCGCTATACGAGCAGGCGGGACTGGACATAGATGCTGACCTGGACACGCTGCAACACGCGGCGCGAGTCAGCGCTGACGAAAACGCCGTGCACTACCTCGAGGACAACATTATTTTTGACGGCCGGATCCACATTCCCGTACTTACCATGCACACCACGGGCGACGGCCTGGTAGTGGTGGAGAACGAACAAGCGTACAGAGAGATTGTTGCGGACCTTGGGAATGCACAGCTGCTGCGCCAAACGTTTGTCTCCCGCGCAGGGCATTGCGCGTTTACGCCGGCAGAAACGGTCGCCGCCGTCGAGACGCTACTGGCGCGGATGAAAACCGGGGAATGGCATGACGTGGATGCCCAGGACCTAAACAGCGCAGCGATCGCGCTTGGGCCGGCGTTCAATATATTCGCAACCAGCGGGGGAATTGTGCCGGTGCCGCCGGAGTTTGTCGAATTTCATCCCGCGGCATATTTGCGGCCTTTCGATGCGCTCTCTCCGGGATGTTTGTTTGATGAGGAATGCCGGGAGCAATTCAGAGGTCACGACCGCGATTGACGGCGGCGAGCTTTACTTGTCGGCGGAACATACGAAATTTGCGGCGTCGTTGGTATCGCCGCTTCCCTTAAATTTCGCGGACTGCGGATAGGGGCAAAGCGGGCGAGTTTCTTGCACGGCGCCGGGAGAGCCCCCACTCGCCAGTTTGCTGGCAATGACGGAAGAGGGAGCCGTGCCTTTCTCCACCCACTGCTCCAGCGCCAAATAAATATTGTGTTGCGCATCATTCACCGGGCTAAAGCCGCCCTGGCCGAAAACATCTGGACCCGGGCCGCCACCGCAGTGCTGCATTCCAGGAACCATAAAAAGCCGCAGGAAGGAGTCCCGCTCCGCCGGACCCATTTTGCCGCCGACGGAGTCGTAATAATTGATGGAATTGAGGGCGGAAATCGCAGCGTCGTTCCAGCCGTGATAGATGATCAGCTTTCCGCCATGCGCCTTGAACGCGGTCATGTCGGAAGCCGTGGAGTTCAGGACAGCGGAAAATTTTTCATCTGAAACGGCGACGGCATCATCAAGACTGACTTTCTTGTAATCCCAGTCGGCTTTGCCGTAAACCATGTCCGCGAAATAGCCGTATCCGAATGCAAACAGCAAGCTTTTTCCGGGCGCCGGGCCGGTAATCCAAAGACCCCAGCCGCCTTGACCGTCTTCGCCACCCGGGAGAAAGCCGGGAAACACGACGCGGCCTGTGGAATCGTGGGCGCCTTGGTAGAGTTTTTTCAGGGCGGAGACTTGTGGGCTCGTCAAGCAGGAATCGGAATCGCCCGACTTGCAAAGCAGGCTCGCGGGATCAAAATGACACTGCCGGGGATCGTTTAGCACTCCGTCTTTGACGCCATCATTTGCATCGCAGGACGCGTTGACGGCCTTCGCAATTGTGGGGACCTTGCTGGTGGGAATATAACTGGCAGGATCGGAAGTTGTCGTCTGTGCGTCATACAATGCGCTCGAGAGCAAGTGCGTCCAGTAATTGGCAGGAGCACCGGCCAGGATCCCGTCGTAGTCCTCAGGGAACCGCTGGGCCTCCATGAGCGCCTGCCGCCCGCCATTCGAACAGTTCGCAAAGTAGGCGCGCCGTGGTGCATCACCGTAAAACGCCTTCGCCGTCGCTTTGCCAACCACGGTCATCTCGTGAATAGCGCGGTAGGCGAAGTCGATGATTTTTTCCGGGTGGCCCAGAGCCCAAGTCGCGTCGGTACCACCAGCGGCATGGCCGGTATCCGTGGCCGCGGACGCATAGCCCTGGGAAATCGCTAAACCCAGAGACTGATAGTCAATCTCACCGGCAAATCCACCGTTCCCCTGGCCGCGGAACTTGCCATTCCAGCCAGTCGCAGGCATCCACACTTCGATCTTAATGTCCGAGTCGGAGGAGGGCTTTGCCACCGCAGTAACGCGGCAAAATGAAGGGAGACGTTTATAAAAGCTTGGATCACCGGCCAGCCAGGGCGCCGTGGTTGCCGGCGGGACAAATGCCCCCGCGGCGATAAGCTGTGCGGAGGTAACCTTGGTGTCCGGCAAGGTAAGCTGGGCGAGTTGCTCGCAGGATTGTCCGGCAGCGCGAACGCTGGGCGCAATCGCGCCACTCACCACCACTAAGGCGACCAACGAGATTTTGCGCATACCGAACACCCCTCTGACTTTTGTACATGCTCCGCCTGCAAAAGTCGCCATGGTGCACGGCGGCGGGCCCTCATGCAGAACGCCAGCACATAGTAGCCGAAAGGCATTGCGTTGCCAATTGTGTTGGTGGAGCGGCGGGGAATGTGAATGGTTGTTAACGCAGGCTGAATAATGGAAAGTGAGACGAGCGAATTCCTGGCCAGTGTCGTCATACCGGCAGGCGGGAGGCAGATTTCGAGCGGATTTTGCACCGGCTTTGGAACTTATTAGAGAGATTGCCGTCTACTAGATGAGGGTTCTGAACCGAACGCTGGAGGGTCAAGCATGCTTTCCCTATGGCAAGATCTTCGCTTCGCCGGGCGAAACCTAAGAAGGAGTCCCAGTTTCGCGTTCATTGCGGTCATCACCCTTGCGCTAGGGATCGGCGCGTCCACCTCTATTTTCAGCGTGATTGAAAATGTGTTGATGGAGCCGTTTCCGTATCCGGACGCGCGACATTTCGTTTCCGTGCAGATTCATGACACGGAACGAAATGAGCCCGGCGGGCGTGGCGGCTATAGCGGGCCAGAGTATTTGGACTATGTGGCGCAGAATCACGTTTTTGACCGCGTTATCGCCAATGACGGCGGGGACGTGCTTTACACTCACGGCGAAGGCACGGACCGCTTCAGTGGCGGGTACGTGACTCCCGGGACGTTCGAGTTTCTGGGAATGCCCGCGCTGCTAGGACGGGTGATGCAGCCTGCCGACTACGAGCCAGGAGCTCCACCGGTATTCGTGCTGCGGTATAAGACTTGGGTGAACACGTTCAACGCCGACCCTTCCATATTGAATAAGACATTCGTCCTGAACGGCACGGCCCGGACACTGATCGGCGTCATGCCGCCGCGGTTTGCCTGGGGCGACTCCGACATGTGGATTCCCGAAAGACCCAGCCCGGCGGATACGACTTCTACGCTTGGCTACAATCGGTACTGGTTTTTGCTGGGTCATCTGAAGCCGGGGGTTTCGGAAAAAGAGGCGCAAGCGGATTTCACCGTGATTGCCGAGCGACTCTCGAAAGTCTATCCAAAAGACTATCCAAAACATTTTACGGTAATCATCCAATCGCTGACGGATCTGGTCGTGGGACGCTTTCGGACGACACTCTTTATTGTGCTGACGGCGGTTGCACTGCTTTTGCTCATCGGATGCGGAAATGTCGCGAACCTTCTGCTGGCTCGAGCAACCACGCGCGAAAAAGAGTTTGCGATCCGCGCTGCGCTTGGAGCCGGCCGCTGGAGGCTGATACGGCAACTGCTGGTGGAAAGCCTCATCCTCGCGATCGGAGGCGCGGGCCTCGGAGCCTTGTTCGCGTGGGGCGGACTGAAGTCGCTTGTGGCTATTATTCCGCAGGAAATTATTCCGGCGGAAGCGACGATCCGGCTGAACGGCGTGGTTTTGGTGTTTACACTCGCGGTTTCCATTCTTACCGCACTCGTGTTTGGACTGGTACCGGCCATGCAAGCGGCCCGAAAAGACCTGAACGATCCCCTACGTGATAGTGGAAAGGGAATTAGCGGCGGGTTTCGCCACGGCCGCTTGCGGGATGCGGTGGTCGTTCTGGAAGTAGCCGTGTCCCTTACGCTTCTGGTTGGTGCGGGCCTGCTGATGAGGAGCTTTGTCGCGCTTCACGAAGTTCACCTTGGTCTGCAACCTGACCATGTTTTGGTAGCGAGGCTGCCGCTTCCGAAAGACCGGTACAAAACCGCCGATCAGATCGCTGGTTTCTTTAGCCCGCTGCTGCTGAAGCTGAAGACTTTGCCAGGCATCGTCGACGCCACGGAAACCAGCGCGCTGCCTCCCTACGGAGGCATTGGAAGCGATGTGGAGATTCCCGGGAAAACGCACTCGGAAAAATGGGACACTGCATTTCAGCTGTGCAGCGAGGGATACTTTCCTGTCTTGAAGATTCAATTTGTGCAGGGCCGGGCTTTCACCGAAGCAGAAGTGAGTGGCGCGAGAAAACTCGCGGTGATCAACCAGACCTTTGCTCAAAAATATCTCGGAACCGACAATCCGATTGGCCAACGCGTACACCTGTTGCGGCTGGAGACCGGGCAAGGTGCGGTGAAAGACGCCTGGTTCGAAATCATCGGAGTGGTTGCCGACGTGAAAAACCGCGGCTTGCAGGACCCCGTCACACCGGAAGTGTGGATCCCGTACACGATCACGGGGATGTTTGAACGCGGGATACTCGTGCGTACAGCGAACGAGCCGCTCTCGATGCTGAACGCGGTCCGGCAGGAAATCTGGAGCACGGATCATACCGTCGCACTGACACTAACCGGAACTCTAGAGGGCTACATCAGCCAGTTCTCGTATGCAGGTCCGCGATTCGGGTTCTTCCTGCTAGGAATTTTTGCGACTATCGGACTTGTGCTCGTCACGATCGGAGTTTACAGCGTGTTGGGGTACACGGCGGCGCGCAGGACCCATGAAATCGGGATCCGGATGGCGCTCGGAGCAGAGCGAAGCGATGTGCTCAAACTTGTCATCAATATGGGATTGCGGCTCGTAATTCTGGGCGTGGCGATTGGGCTGGCCATCAGTCTGGGCATTGCCAAAGTGCTGGCGACGCAGCTCTGGGGAGTGTCGCCCTACGATCCGGCGACGTTGATCGCCGTGCCGCTATTGCTGCTGCTTACCGGCTTGGTGGCGTGTTGGGTGCCGGCACGACGCGCAGCGCGCGTCGATCCTTTGATAGCACTACGCTACGAATGACCCCTGGTTATGTAAGCAACAATCGAACGATAGCGGAAGTGACAGCGGTCGTTCCAGCCTGAATTGAACCCGCTTAGCAAGCGGCCTGGGTTTCCCTGGGCTTGGGCAAGTCGGTGTACAATCGCCACGCTAGGTTCCTCGAGCTGAGGGTGGGGGACGGCTAGATCTGGCCGTTGCGACCAGTGGAGCGGACAAGCTGGGAAGGGCGACCGAGGGGACACCACAGCCAGCAGAACCGGAGAGCGAATCATGAAGAGCAGCGTAGAGAACGACACGGAAACGCTGAAGCCGTCGAGTTTCGTTTGGTTTGAGCAGCTCGGCCAAGACATCCGCTACGGTCTTCGCATGCTGGCGAAATCTCCGGGGTTTGCGTCGGTGGCGATTCTCACGCTGGCGCTGGGCATCGGCGCAAATACTGCAATTTTCAGCTTGATTGACGCGGTAATGCTGAGGTCGTTGCCAGTGGAAACCCCTTCGCAACTGGTCCTGCTTAGATGGAGCGCGCGCAACTCGCCGAACACTCACGGCTACATGTCTGGCGGCGATTGCCCATCTGACCTGGGAATGCGCACTCGCGGCGCGAATCCGGCGGCGAGACCGTCAGGCTGTTCATTTTCCGAGCCCATGTTTCACGAGATAGCACAAGCGGATGTATTTTCGGGAACGGCTGCGTTTGCCAACTCCGGCAGGCTGAATCTGACGGGGAACGGCCAAGCCAGCGTCATCAACGGCCAACTAGTTTCCGGGGACTTTTTCCGCACGATGGGTCTTAAGGCCGCGATTGGCCGATTGATCGACGCGTCCGACGACAAGGCGTCCGCGGCGCCAGTCACGGTACTGAATTATGGCTACTGGCAAAGCGCTTTCGGGGGATCCCGCGACGTTGCTGGTCGCACTATTGAACTCAACAACGTGCCCTTCACGATTGTGGGTGTAGCCGAACAACGATTCACCGGAATTACTCCGGGCAGCGATTATGACGTATGGCTGCCGCTTTCCGACGGTCAACGCATCAGCAGTAGCGGGCCTTTCCGATGGAACGACCGACAAGCCGATGTGGCGTTCTGGTGGCTGACGATCATTGGCCGGCTCAAGCCAGGAACACCACGGGCGCAGGCGCAAGCGAAAGTGAGCGGCATTTTCAGCAACGAGATGCTGCATGGGGCCGTGCCATTGTTCCACGGTGGTGGGCCGGCGGGAATGCCTGCGTTGCGACCAGGAGCACCGGGTAGCGGAGGCGGGCCAGGTCGTCGCGAAATGGTTTTCGGTGGAGCACTGCCACCTGTAGGCGGTCAGTCTCCCACAAGCACGCCAGCGCCATCGCAACCACCATCTGGACAGGGCGGCGTGCAGGTTCGTCGCGAAGCACTTGGTGGCCCGAAGCCGTCATCATCAGGGAATCAGCCGATTATCGTGTCTGGAGCGCCGGGGGCAGCGCCGCCAGGAGGTGCGCACCCGTCCCAGTCGCCAAGTGAGCCGAAGACGCTTTCCAGCGCCGCCGACAACCCGGAAGTAACGCTGGTGTCCGCGCAAAGCGGTCTGACGGGGGCTCGAACCCGCTACGCGGATCCCCTGTACGTGTTGATGCTCGCAGTCGGAATCATTTTGTTGATAGCCTGCGCGAACGTCGCGGGACTGATGCTGGCCCGGGCCGCCGCGCGGCAAAAGGAAATGGCGGTGCGACTGGCGCTGGGTGCAGGCCGGGCGCGGATCGTGCGACAGCTCATGACGGAAAGCATCATGCTGTCCGTGCTCGGAGGCGCGCTGGGCATTCTGTTTGCGTACTGGGGAGCGCATGCGATTCTCTCGTTTGTTTCCAGCAATCAGCCGCGTCCGCTTGGATTCGCGACGGGCCTAGACCTGCGAGTCCTAGGATTCACAGTCGCGATTTCACTCTTGACGGGAATCCTTTTCGGTATCGCACCGACTTTTCGGAGCGCGCGCGTCGATTTGACGCCAGCGCTCAAAGACGGAGAGGGCAGCTTTGCGAGTCCGGGACATCCCGGCGGAAAGTGGTTAAGCATAGGCAATGCGCTCGTGGTGGCGCAAGTTGCGCTCGCGATCGTTGTGCTGGTAGGCGCGGGACTTCTGGTGCGCACGCTTGCTAACCTGCGCGGCGTTGACGTGGGGTTCGATTCGCACAACATTCTGGTGTTCGGAATCGACCCGACGTTGATCGGCTACAAAGGCGCGCAGGTTGACAGCCTGTATCGCGACTTGCAGGGCCGGCTAGCGGAAACGCCCGGGGTGAAGTCCGCGAGCTACTCGATGATGCCTCTTTTGAGCAACGGGCTGATGATGACCAGCTTTCACTGGCCGGGGACGCCGCAAGATCAAGATTCCGAGGCGGATACCTTGGGCGTCGGGCCAAACTTTTTCGAGACACTGCATATTCCGTTTCTTACAGGCCGGAGCTTCAACGCTTCCGATTACGAGGTGGCCGCTTCGAACGGGGGAGACCAGCCAAGTTCGGCGCCGACACCCGTAATCGTGAATCAGGCGTTTGTGGAGAAATACATGGGCAAGGAAAATCCGCTCGGAATACATTTCGGCGAAACGGCAGCAGACGCGAACGGGCCGGCAAATCCCGGCTACGAAATCATCGGAGTGGTGCGCGACGCAAAATACAACAGCCTGCGGCGCGAGATTCACGCCATGATGTACACGCCGCATACCGCCGGGGGAGCATCATTTGAATTGCGCACGGCGGCTGATCCACAAGCCATTCTCCCCACCATACGAGAAGTAGTAGCGCAAGTAAGCACGAATCTTCCGCTCTTCAACGTAACAACGGAATCGGAGCAGATCGACCGTTTGCTGTTCCAGGAGCGGCTGGTAGCGCGACTCGCTGGCTTCTTTGGTTTGCTGGCGCTGGTTCTAGCGTGCATTGGACTTTACGGCTTGCTTTCTTACGAAGTCGGACGGCGCACGCGCGAAATAGGAATTCGTATGGCACTTGGGGCGGAACCAGGAAGCGTTCTGAAGCTGGTCTTACGCCAGGGCATCGTGCTGACGATGGCAGGAGCCGCAGTGGGCATCGGCGTGACACTCGGTGTGACCAGGTATTTGACTTCGATGCTCTATGATGTCCGAGCCAACGATCCGCTCACGATGATTACGGTAGCGATGCTACTGACGCTTGTCGCGCTCGCCGGGTGCCTGATCCCCGCGCAACGCGCCACGCGCGTTGACCCGTTGGTAGCTCTCCGCTATGAATAAGGGTTGCGTGGCGTGTCAATTTCGAACGCCTCACATCGCTTCCGGGCTAGCTGGCAGCCGGGTGTCGATCGTTTTGGGCAACAATCTGAAAGTCCCGCAGTCAAGGCCGCTTTGAAGTGACGCGGTGACTACGGCACGATCAGCGGTTTGTTTCTTGGCATGGCGGAGAGAGTGCTTTGGTCCAGATCCAGGTGAGCCGCGACTAATTCCGGGGGCGTGTGCGTGAGCCATTCGGAGAGCGCGAGGTCCTGATAGTAGCTGCTCTTGAACATTTCCAGGAATTTCAGATCCGTCGTTCCGGTATTCTCAATATAGTGGGGCAGAGTTTTCTGGATGTAGCCGACGTCTCCCATTTCGAAGTCCATTGTTCGCGCGCGGGAGCCCGTGGCAAAGACGGTCATGCGGGCTTTTCCGGCGAAATAAAACTGCCACTCATCGGCATTGGGGTGCCAGTGCAATTCGCGCATGCCGCCGGGCTTGACGGTGACAATCGCGGCGGCGATGGTCGTGGATATTTTGAAGCTGCTGGAGTCAATGACGCGGACTTCGCCGTGTTTCAATTTCGTGGGGGCGGGGTGCTGAGTCGATCGAAAGGCGAAATCGATTTGTGAGGCGCCCAGACTTCCGGCAGCCAGGCGCTGATCCTCCGCCAGCGGCCCGGGAATATCGGACTGAAAAATAAATTTCTCTCTTTTCGGCATTTTTTCCAAGGCCGATTGCGCGACGCCGAAATTCTTTGCGAGCACGTCGGGAGGCGTGTGGGCCATCCAGTCGGTCAGCAGGACGGTCTCGTATTCGGAGAAATTTCCGTCGTCAAAGACCAGCAAGAATTCCGCGCCGTCGGGCGCAAGGCCCTGGATGGAGTGAGGGATGCCGGTGGGGAAGTACCAGAGGTCGCCTTCCTTGACGTCGGTGACGAAGCTCTTGCCGTCGGCGTCGATGCAGGTGATTCGCGCGCTGCCGTAGAGCATGTAGGCCCACTCGGCGGCGGTGTGCCAATGCAACTCGCGGACGCCGCCTGCGGTCAGGCGCATGTCCACGCCCGCGAGCGTTTTCGCAACGGCGAGCTCGCGCACGGTGACTTCGCGCGACCAGCCGCCTTCCTGAAAGCGCTTGTGCGCGAACGAGAATGGGTACTTAAATGTTTGGACACCGCCCGCGTCCGTGGGCAGGGGATGGTTGCCAGATGGATTTGCCGCGTCCAGCGTGGCATTCGTCGGGCCAGGATCGCTCGAGCTTCGGTCCCCCTTCGAAACTTGCGCCGCTTCCTGCGCGGAAACGCGATCCGCTCCCAGCACGCTAGCTGCCGCAAGCGCCGCTGAACTCACACCCAAGAATCCCCTGCGCGTCCACTGCTCTTTATCAGCATCCCCGGCCATGTGCACCATCCTCGTCGATTTGACCGGGCCCTCGAAAGCCTCCCCAGCCGCCGATACCGTACACCGAAGCGCACTGCTTCGCAACGTTCGCACCTTGGCGGCGTGCCGTTCGAGCGAGATTTAGATTGGCACACCACATTCCAACCGCACGTGCGCGCGAGGCTCGCTTCCAAAGGCTCACTCTGCACTAGCGAAGGTCTTGGTTAGAAATGGTTGGTGGTTATGTCCGGTAATGCACAGACACACGTCTTCCTTCCGCCGATACTTGTCATAAGCCAGGATTCCAACAATGGAGTTCGCGAATTACGGAGGAACACACGTGCACATAGCAACCAAATGTCTTGGTTTTCTATTCTTAACCGCGGCCCTGACTGTGTCGGCAGCCCCAAAGGCGAGCGCGGCCCAGGAAGTGTCAGTGAGAGTCGATCATGGTCGCTACTATGATCGTGATCATCGTGACTATCATGAGTGGAACGACCGCGAAGACCGTTCCTATCGCGTATACCTGGGCGAAAGGCACAGAGAGTACCGCGAATTCCACCACAATAGCCGGCGCGAACAGAGCCACTACTGGCGGTGGCGTCATAACCATCCAGATCGCGACTAACAGCATCGTCAAACGGCCAGCCTAGGATCCTTCCTCCACGCAAGAAAGCGCGGAGGAAGGCTTTGGTTTTTAAGCGGCGTTTGGAAACGAGCATTCCGAGTTCTGTAAGTGCAGTACCGTCGAGGGAGCAGAAAGGAATCAGCATGTCATTCGGACTATACGCGATTGGGTTCGCGATTCTCACCATCGGGCTGGTTTATGGCGCGTACCTGGTGCACGTGCCCGGACATTGGATTGTGGTGGGTGCGATCGTACTAATCGGAGCGGGGATCCTTTCGGGGGTTAAAGCAACGCGCCAGAGAGATACGGCGGCATGACTGCAGTAGAGTTGGCATTCCGGCCTGTGCAGCTCTGTCAAGGGATCCACAGTTTGTGAAGTTTCAGAAGGCTTAGCAAAGGAAGAGCAATAAAAAAGCCGGCTCGCGGAGAGCCGGCTTTTCCGTGTGCGATGGGATTACCGGGGAGTTGAAGACGCGGTCACTGGCAATACCACAAGCGAAACGATCTTCGTGCCGATCACTTCGCCGGAAACGACCAGTTCGACGCGGCGGTTTTGCTGACGTCCGTCCGATGTATCGTTGGAGGCAATGGGCCGCGTCTTGCCAAAACCTTGTGCAGTGGTGGACGCTTCTGGCACGCCTTGCCCGGTGAGATAGGACCTGACACTCTCGGCTCGATTCTCGGAGAGAGTCTGGTTGAACTCTTCTGTCCCAACGCTGTCGGTGTTGCCTTCAACAGCGAGGTGGAGCGACGGATAGGCCAGCACAATGCCCGATATCTTCGCCAGCTTTTCGCGAGCCAGCGGACGGAGCGTATACTTTCCGCTGTCGAAGAGCACGTCCGACATATTTACGACAAGCCCGCGGGCAGTGTCGCGTGTCTCGAGAATCAGGTTGAACTGCTGGAGCAGCTTTGCGCGAAGCTCTTCGCGGTCGCGGACGGCATCCTGTGCCTGCAATTGAGATGAGGCGGCTGCGGCCCGGTTACGGTCGGAGTCGGCCTCGGCGTCGGCCTGAGCATTCCTGGCATGCTGAGCCTGCTGATCGGATGTGGCAGCTGCGGCCCGGTTGCGGTCGGAGTCAGCCTCGGCGTCGGCCTGAGCGCCCCTGGCTCGTCGGGCGGTCTCTTCGGCTTCGTGTTTCTTTCGGTCGGCGTCGTCGCGGTCGCGAACGGCATCGGCAGTGGCGGCATTAGCGTTCGCTTCGCGACCTGCTGAAGCGTTGCGCTCGTAGTCGGCGCGGTCCGAGGCGATGCGCTTCGTCGCGATTTCGCGCGCGTCTTCCGCGGTCTGAACCGTTTCACGCGAGATGGAAATCAATGATTTCCTGTTTTCGTGCCGGCCCGAGGCCATCGCGTCTGCTTCGTTCATCTGGCGCATGGCATTTTCGTAGCTGGAGCTGGCATACCTCTCGGCGCCCGCCGATTTTGCGATCCGTACCGCATTGCGCGCCTCAAAGAATTCCAGCGGCAACTTGGCGTTTAGGACTACCGGGTCGAAGTTATATCCCGTCGGGATGTAACCGCCGCGATCGATGAGTTCATACTTGGCGTCCATGGCTTCCGACGTACCTTTGGTGTCCTGGCGAATTACGTTTTCCAGGACCACCAGATTGCTCGGGCGGCGCACGGCGTAATAAGGCTCCGCGGTCACAATCATCGCAAAAGCCTGGAGATCGGTCGTTACGTCCAGCTTGCTGCGGTGGTTGTCTCCCACTAATACTTCGCCGAGGTTTACGGAACGTCCCTCCGGCGAAATTGCCCAAAGGACGAAAGTGAGGTATTCGTTGCCGAATGCTGTCGGTCTGTCGAGGTCTGCAAATTCCACTTCAATTTCCAGCGCCCCGCGCTTGCTCTCTACTTTGGCCTCGCCTCTGGCTCCTGACATGAGGTCGGTGCCCTGGAAGTCAATCTTTGTGGCTCCGCTGCGGTGTCTATAGTTAACGGCGCGCGCCGTGCGGCTGACGACGGTGACGCGGTATGTCGGTATGGGATCGCCCGGTTGTGCGGGCGACTGCGTCTGCGCCAGGCTGTAAGCTGAGGCACCGAGCGCGATGGCTAATCCGAGTGTAATTCGTGAAAGCTTGTGCATGAGTCTCCTTCGAAAAACTGCGAGACCAGAGTATGCCTCTTGCAGCACGCGAATACTGTGCGTTAGTGGACAAGTTTGCGACTAATTTGAGCGAACCCAAGACTCACGACTGATGCCGCCCGGCCCAAGTTGAAGGCTTCCCGTCCGCCGAACCTGGTTGGAACGCGCACCTTCGTTGGACCGATCACATATTCAAACATCTTCTCGTTCGGAGCCGCGCTTGCCCCGGAAAAAGTACGCAGACCCGCCAATGACAATCGCGAAAAAGAGCACCACGCCAGCCAGCATCGCGAAAGCGCCCGGGTCCACCCTGGCTCCAGGCTGTGCGGAAAACCGGTGGGACCAGATGGCTGCGTAGCCGAGGGCGTCGTGCGCCGCAGAACTCCCGGGCGGGGTTGTTGTCCAGGGAGCGAAGCAACACAGAAAGGCTAATCCAAGCAAAAAAGCAAAGAGGGTAACGCTGAAGAGAGTTTTCATGGGAACACAGTCTACACCGCGATCGGCTTAGCTTGAACAACAGAGCCGCGTGGCAGCCTTGCCCCAAAGTATGGATGGAGCGATTCTTCGCCGCAAGGTAGGAGACGCAGTAATTGGTGGCTCATGACTGATGAAAAGAAGGCAGAACGTCAAGGCATAAGGTCCACGGGGCCCGCGGAGAAGGGGAGGACAAGCTACAAAGGACGCCCTGGGCTGATGTGCTGCCAGCTCTTCCACACATCAGGGTCACGAATCACGATTATCCGGTTCGCGGGCGGTGAGGATTTTGTCGTAGGCTTCGCGGCGCGTCAGGCCGTGTTCCTTGGCGGCGAGCTTGAGGGCTTCCTTGCGGTCGAGTTTGGCCTGGTGGATGAGTTCTTCGACGCGCTCCGCGAGGCTTTGCATGGAGTTGGCAGGGGTGCGGGCATCGGCGGGGTCTTCCGCGCCGATCAGGAGCGTGATTTCACCTTTCGCGGGACGATCTTTGAGGGAGGCGAAAAGTTCGGAGAGTTTGCCACGACGAAATTCTTCGTGGAGCTTGGTGACTTCGCGAGCGATGCAGGCAGTACGATTGCCGAGAACTTCGCGGGCGTCGGCAACGCATTCTGCAATGCGGTGCGGGGCTTCGTAAAGAATGATGGTGCGATCCTCGATGCGGAGGTGTTCGAGGGAACGGCGGCGCTCGCCGCTTCGAGCCGGTAGAAAACCGACAAAAAGGAATTCTTCGTTGGGGAGGCCACTGGCAGAAAGCGAGGCTAGGAGCGCGGATGGACCGGGGATGGGAACAACGGGAACGTGATGGCGCAAGCAAAGAGTGACGAGGCGATGTCCCGGATCGGAGACCAAGGGCATGCCGGCGTCGCTGACGAGAGCAATTTTTGCGCCCTGCTCAAGAGAAATGAGCAACTCTGGCGCACGGGTGAACTCATTGTGCTCGTGGTAACTGATCAGCGGTTTGCGAATTTCGTAGTGGTTGAGAAGCTTTTGTGTATGGCGAGTGTCTTCGCAGGCGATCTGATCGACTTCCTTGAGAATGCGGAGGGCGCGCAGGGTGATGTCCTCGAGGTTGCCGATGGGCGTGCCTACCAGATACAAGCACCCCAAGGCCGGTTCCGAAGTGTTTTTTGCGGCTCCGCTCATGCACTTGAGTCTAGCACGCGCTGCGGAGACAATCTGCGACGCATGCTATACTTTTTTGTTTGGAGACAAAGCGGAGGGAGCAGCTGTGCCATTGTATGAATACAAGTGCCTGAAGTGCGGGCGACACACGGAGAGAATCGAGCCGGTCTCGGGGCCGCACGTGAAGAAGTGTCCGCACTGCGGAGGGAAATTGGAGTCGGTAATAACCGCGCCGGCGATCAAGTTCAAGGGCTCGGGATGGTATGTGACGGACTACGCCGGAAAATCGCCGGACGGAGGAAGCAAGGAAAGCAAGCCGGTGAGCGAAAGTAAAGAGGGCGGCAAGGAAACCGGCAAAGACGCCGGCACAACGGGCGACGGAGGAAAAGAACCTGCCGGGAAAGAAGCAAGCAGCAAGGACTCGTCTTCGAAAGAGAAAAAACCCGCAAAGAAAAAGTAAGCCTGGTGAGGAAACTCATGGCTGATTCAACACAAGCGACAAACCCTGGAATCCGGAAGGTGCGGAAGGCGGTCCTGCCCGCGGCCGGACTTGGAACGCGTTTTTTGCCGGCGACCAAGGCGCAACCAAAGGAGATGCTGACGGTCGTTGACAAGCCGCAAATCCAGTACGTGGTGGAAGAATGCGTGGTTTCGGGGATCGAACACATCATCATCGTAACGGGGAAAGGGAAGAACTCGATTGAGGATCACTTCGATCACGCGCCGATGCTGGAGCGCTTTCTGGAAGAACGCGGGAAGACAGAACAGGCGGCCATGGTCAGGCGCATCAGCGACATGGTCCAAGTCAGCTACACGCGGCAAAAAGAACCGCTGGGGCTGGGACACGCGGTGCTGGTGGCGAGAGATTTGGTGGGCGATGAGCCGTTTGCAGTCTTGCTGGGGGACGTACTGATTCCTGGAAAGAACCCGGCGACGAAACAACTGGTGGATGTCTACGCTGCAACGGGTGTAGGAGCAATTGCCGTCGAGGAAGTGCCCAAGGAGAAGACGCATCTTTACGGCATCGTGGACGGAGAGCCGGCGCCGCAGCCGCCATTCGGCGCGCGTTTGCTCAGGATCCGCGACCTGGTGGAAAAGCCAAAAGCGGACAAGGCGCCGTCCAATCTAGCGATCACAGGCCGTTACGTGTTGCCGCCGCAGATTTTCGATTGCCTGGACCGGACCAAGCCAGGGGCAGGGAATGAGATTCAATTGACGGACGCTCTGCGCATTCTGGCGCAAGAGGTGGGGCTGTGGGCTTACATCTATGAAGGTGTTTCTTATGATGCCGGCGACAAATTGGGGTTTCTGAAGGCCACGGTGGAAATCGCATTGCAAAACGGGGAATTGGGCGGAGCTTTCCGCGAGTATCTGAAGAGCTTGAAGCTTTAGCAGGCGCGAAGCGTGCGGTGAACTGACCATGACAAGGATCTTGGGAATTGAATCCTCGTGCGATGAGACGGCAGCCGCTGTGGTTGCCGACGGACGGGAAATTTTGTCCAGCGTGGTCGCTTCGCAAATCGAGATCCACAGAAAATACGGCGGCGTCGTGCCGGAGCTGGCGTCGCGAGAGCACTTGCGGCGGATCGTGCCGGTGGTAAGAGAGGCGCTTGCGCAAGCCGGAATGAAGCTGGACGACGTAGATGCAATTGGTGTGACGCACGGGCCGGGGCTGGTTGGAGCGCTGCTGGTGGGGATTACGTACGGGAAAACTTTGGCGGAGGCGCTCGGGAAGCCACTGGTCCCTGTCAATCATCTTGCGGGTCACGTGCACGCTGTTTTTTTGGAAGCTCACAAAGCGGGTCGAGCGCCGGAATTGCCAGCGGTATGTCTGATTGTTTCCGGGGGACACACGGTTTTGTACGAAGTGATGAAGGGGGATTCGGACACACAGGAATCGGACGGGCCTTTGCGTTATCGGAAAATCAGCCAAACGCGCGACGATGCGGCTGGGGAAGCGTACGACAAAGTTGCAAAGCTGCTCGGGCTCGGCTATCCGGGCGGTCCGATTCTGGACCGATTGGCAGCAGCGGCGAAAGGCGCGCCTTCGCCGGTGAAATTCGGGCCGACGAAAACCCGAGGTAACCCGCTGGATTTCAGCTTCAGCGGATTGAAGACGGCGGTGCTCTATCACGTGCGCGAACATCCCGAGTACGCCGAAGAGATCCAGCAGCGGGAAGAGGCCATGCAACGAGGAGCACGGAAGTTTGAAGAACTGCTTCCACTGTGCTCTCCGCAAACGCTGGGATTAGTGCGCGAGTTTCAAAATGCGGTGGTCCGCGATCTGATTGAGCGCACCATGCTGGCTGCGGAAGAATTGGCGGTGGGCAGCGTGCTGGTTTCCGGCGGGGTAGCGGCGAACAGTCAGCTGCGAGCGACGTTCGAAGAGCGCGTCAAGAACAAGGGAATTGAGGTGTTTTTTCCAAGCCGGGCACTTTCGACGGATAACGCGGCGATGATCGCCGCCGCAGCATTCGAACGGTTTCGCGCGGGCGTGTTCGCGGATACTTCGCTCAATGCGGATCCCACTCTGACTCTGGCGTAATTGCGGCTATTGGGGTATTACGTTGGTTTTGAGCGGGACAAAGGTCGGTACCGGCCTCATGGCGTCTTCTGCCGTCGCGATAAACAGCGTGCAGTGTTTCGAATAGCGCGAACAATTGAAGGTCGTTTTACGAATGATGCGTGCAGGAGTATCGTCCGGCAAGGATTCGAAATACTTTGCGGAAGCGATAGCGCCTGCGAAGCGCTTGAGCTCCGAAGACCCAGATAGAAACGAGACCTTCTCGACTCTTCCTCCGGAAAATGAAATCGCGAACACTGCGTTGACGGAATCGGCCTGCGGCGGGTTGGGGACGACGACGTCCAGCGACCGCATATCAACAAGAGCGACCTGCCCCTGAAGAGAATGAACGCCGAAATATCCGGACTTGGTGGCCGCATTCAGGAGAGGATGGAGACGCTTGGATTCGTCCGCAAGAGCATCTGGAAGTTTTCCACGGGGTGGACCAGCAGTGGCACTGTAGAGAGCTTGCGTCATGTTCGCGACCACGGAGGCCTTGGCCCTTTTCTCCAGCATCTCGTAAACTTCAACCAGGTGTTCTCCGATGGCGGCCGTTTGATCAAGTTCCCACGCAGCTTCGAGGTACTTCTCAGCCGAGGCATAATTCCCCATACGAAAGTAGATCCACCCGAGCGTGTCCCAATTGGCCGCCAGTTCCGGCATGAGTGCGAAATCAGACTGGCTGGGATCGTCGAGTGGAATTTTCATTGAGTCGGCGTCAAGAGAGGAAATGGCGCGCGTCGAGTAGGCAAGCGCATCCGATAGCCCCACGTTGGCATCGGCGAGAGCGTACCCTACTCGATGCAATTGTTGCGGCGTGGGGTCTGCCGCCAGGTACGACTTGAATTCCCCCATCGCCTTGTCCTTATCCGGAAGAGCGAGATAAGCCTCTCCGAGCGCCAAATGAAGCTTGTCCGCCATCTCCGGCTTGGTGCCGACGATTTTCTCGAGGAGTGCCACGGCGTCTTTCGCCCGGCCCATGCTGCAGTAAGCTCTGCTAAGCGAACTGAGGGCTTGCGCGTTATTCGCATCGGCCGACACTTGCTGCTCGAGGTACGAAATCAAGTCTTCGGGCTTGCTTGGCATTAGGTCAAACGCACGCGATTTGGGACCGCCCGCAGCCACGAAATCGCCGGCCACTGGAATATATTGGTAGGCTGAGTTGTTCATCTCCATGGAAAACTTGTCGTACGCAGAACGCTCCGCACCGGGAACCTCGCGCAGAAGCGATTTGAAGTGGAGAACGCCATGAAGCGCCCCGTCCTGATTCGAATAAGTTGCAGTGTACTCGGCAAAGTCAGTCTTCTGGTCGATCCCTTGTGGAGGCAGGGGGAACAAGCCTTTAGGCAGTGTAACTATGGATTCATATCTAACATCCTGAATGGGGCCCAAGGGAAGCGCGCTCTTGGAAAGCTTCTGTTCCTCGTTGAGTGTTGGAATGACAATCGGCGGCGAGGGCAGCACGAAACGATGGTTTTTCCATTCCGGATAGTCCGTACGGTGATAGCTAAAACTGAACCAGAAAGGCTGCCCAGTATCTTCGGGTGGAGCCACGGAAACGGCGCTGACTGTTCCCCCGAATCCCAGGGAAGCCACAATCTTCTGCGTAAGTTCCTGCCATTGGTTCTCCGGCGTGCCGCGGTATGCCAGACGTAACAGAACTTCGCTGTCTCCACGATCTTCGAAACGCATTTTGGCATCGAGCGTGCCATTAATACTTATGGAAGCCTCAATCTTCGCATGTTCGTAGTTTGGCATAGGAAGATCAGCGGGAGTGGTGACAAGCCGCGCCGGAGAAGAACCCGGCATAACAAGGGCCTGTCGACCGCGCAAGTTGCGAAGCAGCAGCCCGAACGGCGCGACCTCCGGGGTGGTGTCGAGGAACACAAATGAATCCGCTCGGGGAATTGCGGTGATCACATGATCAAAAGCGCTTGGAGACGGAAATGCCGGGTCAATCTTGAAACTGGAGCTGATGAGCGCCGGATAGGAGTTGATGCCCACCGCCTGCAGCAGGGTGGCGAAAAGCGTATGTTTGTCCTTACAGTCTCCGTAGCGGTTCGCCAAAACGTCCGACGCCGAATGCGGAGTGTAGCGGGCGAGACCCAGGTCGACACCGATATAGCGGAATCGCGTCGAAACAAAATCATAGATGGCATGGAGTTTTTCATCATCAGAAATTTTTCCCTTGGTTAGTTCTTCCGCTTTCGTGCGAATTTCGGGAGTGACCTCAATCTTTGGCTGCTGCAGCGAGTTGTACCATGCTCCCACTTCCGCCCACGACGTGAACGAGGAAAGCTCAAGATCAGGGAGTGCAGCGCCGTCGGAGTTCTTCTCCCAATCGGGAATCTTGGATTCTTCGGCGTGTTTGAGATTGGAATGCGTAAACGTATAAATGCGGCGCCCGCCCGCGACTTGAACGCTGGGTTGAGGATCTGAATTTCGCAGCTTTACGGGGAGTGCCGCGGGCAGATCGAACTTGATCGTCTCCTGCAGGCAGATGCCTGCTGTGAAGTAAGAATTGGCAAACCAGAAATGGCCCGGTGCCAGAGGTTCGGTCGTGGTCCAGCGGATGTGCGCCTCGAGCGTGTCCCCTACAGCGAGCGACTTGACGGCGATGTGCTTCTCGCGTTGATCGGTGTACATCGGCGCTTCCCGGCTCACCGCAGAATCGATTTCCTGAACGTCGGATATTGGTGTTTCCAAGACCGTTCCGTCCGGTTTATGCACACGCACTAAGACCACATCCAATGTTTCGAATCGAGAGGCGAAGGGGTGGGTTAGCAGTCCGAATTCGTGCACCGCCGATTCAGATTGGATACGTACGCGATAGCTCAGATCGCGCTGCCCTTTGCCGTCGGGCTCATAGCGCACGTCGGTCTCAATGAACTCAAAGACGTATGGCTCTTTCGAATAGTCGGCTGCGGACGGCTTGGAGGTGGCTGACGACTGGATCGAAGCCGATGCGCCGGAAGTTTGTCTCCCGTAGGTCGGAGCCGACAGCAATAGCAAGACTGTGAGACAGCTGGCCAAATAGCTAGTATGCATAAGGCACCTGACATGCTTTGGTATAAATGGAAGGTAACACATTTTCCGCGCAAATTCTTCACTCCAGAGGAAGGGACACCTTGCCCGTAGTCTTGCGGCGCGTGGGATATACTCTTGCCCCATGTCCACGTCCGCAACCGGCGGCGCGCGATTTCAGGTTTCCAGCGATCAGTCGCTACTGGTTTATTTTGAGTCCCCCAGCGGACGGAGAGGGGACAAAGACTCACGCCCAGCGAAGCAAATTACAATCGAAGCCCACGAGCAGGTGAGGAGATTTCTTCGCCTGATGGAGCTGGAGCCCATTGCGGGTGTGCGGAATCTGCATCCGGGCTATTGTTCCGTGTTGGTCAAATTCGATGCGCTAAGACTGCAGCACTTCGAGCTGGAGGAGACTCTGCGCGGCTATCTCGCAAAGATGGCGAAAATCGCGCTTCCCGAACCGCAGTTGGTGGAAATACCTGTTTGTTATGGCGGAGAGTACGGTCCGGACTTGGAGGACGTGGCTGAGCGGCATGGGATGACGGTGAAGCGCGCTATCGAGCTGCATGTTTCTGCTACTTATACCGTTTATTTCCTGGGATTTGTGCCGGGGTTTGCGTATCTCGGCGAGCTGCCGAAAGAGTTGGCTACGCCGCGATTGCCAACGCCCAGGAAGATCGTGCCGCCCGGGAGCGTAGGGATTGCCGGCAATCAGACAGGAGTGTATCCAGTGGCCACGCCCGGAGGCTGGAGACTGCTTGGGCGAACGCCAGCGGTGATGTTTCAACCGGAGCGCAGCGAGATGAGCCTGCTCTCGATCGGAGATCGAGTGCGGTTTGTGGCGATTTCGCGAGAGGAATTCGCGAAGCTGGAGCGCGCATGAGTTTAATGGAGGTGCAAGCGCCAGGACTGCTGACGACGGTGCAGGATTTAGGTAGAGAAGGCTTCGGGCCGATGGGCGTTTCGGCTTCCGGAGCAGCCGATCCGATTGCGCTGCGGATCGGGAATCGGCTGGCGGGAAACGCGGAGGGAGCAGCGGCGCTGGAGATGACGCTGCTGGGCGGATCGTTTGTATTTCCAGAACGCGCGGTTATCGCGCTGGCCGGATCGGATTTTGGTGCGACGCTGGACAATGTGCCGGTGGAAATGTGGAGTTCGACGGAGGTTCAGCCGGGGCAGACGTTGCGAACCGGGCCGACGCGCGGTGGAGCGCGATGCTATCTGTGCGTGAAGGGCGGGATCGACGTGAAATTGCTTTTGGGGAGCGCGTCGACACACCTTCTGAGCGGGATGGGTGGTTTGGAAGGGCGAGCGTTGCGGAAGGGGGATGTGCTGAGAATCGGTTCGGCGAGCGGGAGCTTCCGGACTTTTCGCAAGCGAAAAGCGCAGAACAGGTTGCTCGAGAGATTGGCTCCGCGAAGAGTTCTGCGCGTCACAGAAGGGCCGCAGAGTGATTGGTTTCCGGCCGAGGCGCAGGAAAAGTTTTACGGAAGCACCTATCGGGTTGCGGAGGAATCCAACCGGATGGGGCTGAGGCTGGAAGGCGCGGCGATGACAACCCCCGAGGGTGGCGAGATGATTTCCGAGGGGGTTTCGCTTGGCGCGGTGCAGATTACGGCTGGCGGTTTACCGATTATTTTGTTTGTGGAGCAACAGACCACTGGCGGATATCCGAAGATTGCCAATGTGATATCGGCGGATTTGAGCAGTCTGGGTCAGCTGAGACCGCGAGATGAAATCTGGTTCGAACGAGTTGAGTTGGAGACGGCTCGGGCTCTTTTTGTGGAGCAAGAGAGTTTGCTGGCGTCGAAGGAGGTGATCCTGGAATGAATAATCGCGAACTAAAGATGGATCTGAATTGCGATATGGGCGAGCTTCCGGAAGCGATTGCCGACGGCACGCAGGAAGAGCTGATGCGGTCAATCACGTCCGCGAACGTGGCGTGCGGCGGACATGCGGGAGATGCGGGCACGATGCGCGCAACGATCGAGCAAGCGATGCGATTCGGCGTCGCGGTTGGCGCGCACCCGGGTTATGCAGACCGGGGAAACTTTGGCCGGCTGGAATTGAAAATTCCAGCCCAAGAAGTCGCCGATTCCGTTTTCGAGCAAGTGCAAGCGCTTGCGGGCGTTGCTGCTAGTTGCGGAATCCACGTGGCCCACGTGAAGCCGCATGGCGCGCTTTACAATCAGGCGGTAAAGAACAGGGAACTCGCGAGTGCGATTGCGGATGGTGTGGCGAGATGGAGCAGCGAAGTCGTGCTGGTAGGGTTAGCGGGCTCGCCGATGCTGGATGTCTTTCGCGAAGCCGGATTTATTGTAGCGGCGGAGGCGTTTGCAGACAGGCGCTACGAGCCGGATGGGACGCTGCGCTCAAGAAAGTTCGAGGACGCGTTGATCCGCGATCCGGCAGATGCGGCAAGGCAGGCGCTGGCTATGGTCCAGCGAGGCGTCGTTAAGGCGAGCGATGGGAGCGAAGTGAATATCGCGGCACAGACCATTTGCATCCATGGGGATACGCCCGGGGCAACCAGGATTGCCGCCGAAGTGGCGCGGACATTGCGCGAGGCGGGTGTTCAGCTCAGTCGGTTAGGGATCGAATAGGGTAGCAGGGCTACCTCGCTTGGCACAGGCGTAAAAGGCTCAGGAAAGAGTGACCAACTGGAAGATTCCCTGAAGGAAACGAGCGGCTCAAAAAAACGGGGCGCAGCATGCTGCGCCCCTACAAAGAAAAAAATAAAGCAGAAAGCTTATTCAAACTTTTCGGTCATGATGGGGAACTGGAGCTTGGCCTTGGCGAGGGACTTGACGACGATGGCTTCGGCGCTTTCGGCGGTGGTGTTTCGCGAGGTGGCCATTTCGCTGACCAGGAGGTACTTCGCGCGCTCGAGCATTTTCTTTTCGCGGAAAGAGAGAGGCTTGCTGCGGCTGAGAGAAACGAGACTTTTGAGAACGACGGCGACTTCGAGGAGGGACCCGGTGCGCATGCGCTCGGAATTTTCCTTGAAGCGATGTTTCCAGTCGTGGTGAGAGTTCAGTTTGCCTTTTTCGAGGAAGCCAAGGACTTTGGTGGATTCCGTGGAGCGGATAACGGAACGAAGGCCAACGGTTTCTGCGTTCGACTGAGGAACCATGACGCGCAGGCCGCTGGAAACGATGCGAATCATGAAGTAACGTTCGGTTCTACCATTCAATACGCCGTAACTGATTTGTTCAACGAGTCCGACACCGTGGTTCGGGTATACGACCTTATCACCAATTTTATAATCCATGGATTCGGTTGCCCCCTGAGATACCTACAGATTCTAATCGAATGTGCTGGAAGAGTCAAGATATATCCAGTGGAATCATGGAGTTAGGGAAAATTAGTTGTTAATTTGGCAGCCGAATTGCTCATGAGCGGCGAGCAATTTCAAGGGAGTCCTATGGGAGGGGTGAATTTCGCCCTTATCCATCGAAATATCTACATGAAACAGTTGTTTCATGCTTATTCCACCCCGGATTCGTTCGTCCGTCTGGGAATTGCCCCACTGCCCTGCGGTAGAATGCGGCTGTGATCCTTCTGGCATTGGATACCTGCGATTTTCGAGGAAGCCTGTCCGTCCTGCGAGACGAGGCGGTTTTGGAGTCCGTAGCCCATGAGGGGGCCTCGGATTATTCGTCATGGGTTCTGTCCAGTGCAGAGGGGGCCCTCCGAGCCGCGGGTTTGAAGATGCGGGATGTGGAGATGTATGCCGTTGCAGCGGGGCCGGGTTCGTTTACTGGTGTCCGCGTCGGGCTGACGACGGTTAAGGCTTGGAGCGAGGCGTATGGCAAGCCGATAGCGAGCCTCTCACGGCTGGAGGCGTTGGCCACGCAGGTGATGGAGGCGAGGGAGTATGTAGCCGCTTTTGTTGACGCTCAGCGCGGCCAAGTTTTTGGAGGTTTGTACCGGAGAGAAGAGGCGGGGCTCCAGCTGGTGGACCAGGAGATGGTCATTTCTCCAGAAGGTTTCCTGGATTGGGTAATCGAACGCGCGGGCGATGAACCTGTGTCCTGGATTTCGCTGGATCCTGAAAAGGTGGGTTCCTTGAATCGTTGGGCTGAGCTCGCGAAATTGGGAGCAAAGATCGAATTGAGCACGAGCGTGCTTGCCCCGCTGATTGGCAAGATCGGCCTGCGGCGAGCGATCGAAGGCCGGTTTACGAGTGCACTGGAACTTGATGCGAAATACGTCCGGCGTTCGGATGCAGAAATATTTTGGAAGGGCGGAGCGAAGAGTGGGAGTTGAGAGCAGAGCGCGACGAACTGCAGCCGTCGTGCGCAGATTTCACGCAGATGATGTCGAATCGCTGATGGCTGTTGAGAAAGAGTCGCCTGAAGCTGCGAAATGGTCCAAGGAGAGTTACCTTCAGCATTCGAAAGATTCCGGCGCTGTATTTCTTGTCACCGAGGAGGGCGGAAAGATAACGGGCTTCCTGGTCGGAAGGGTGGTAGGGGACCAGGGAGAGGTATTTAACCTGGCGGTCAAACAAGGTCACAGGCATCTTGGGCGGGGTAAGGCGTTGATTTCCAAGGCCGCAGAGGAATTTGAGAGTCGGGGCGTGAAGAACGTCTATCTTGAGGTGCGAGAATCAAATACGGGCGCCATAGCCTTCTACGAAGGGCAGGGATTTGCAAAGACGGGGCGGCGGAAGGGGTATTACCGGGAGCCGGACGAGGCGGCGGTTACGATGGAGAAAAAACTCACAGGCTAGGACCAAGTACCTAGTGGTTGCCTCTTGACGCCGCGTTGCAAAGTGCTATCGTTCGTTCATGTAGGATTCACAATTCAATCCGGGCAGTCGTGAGGAGGACGCATGGCAACAGCACAGCGGGCACCTCGGGACATACTCCTCGATACAGACGCCGAGTATCAGCGTCTGGCCGAGCAGCACTCGAAATACGAAGCAGAACTGCAACGAATCTCCGCAGCACCCTACCTCAGTTCAGAAGACCTCCTGGAAGAAATCAAGCTTAAGAAGATGAAGCTCCACTGCAAGGATGAGATGGAGCGGATTGCCCTGCGTATCCAACGAACGCGGGCACAGTACACACAATAACGCCCGCGAGCCGGAAAATTCTGTCGTAGAATGGCCATGCTTTCCCGCTGCGTTCACCAAGCGGGCGAATCCGAAGAGGTATATTCTCTAAGGCATGGTCAAAGAGGGCTACTACTTTGGGCTGCCGCTGCTGGTCTCGGGGGCCGTGGCGTATTTGGCGGAATGGACGGTGGCGGCCATCATTCTGGCGTGCCTGGCGCTGTTTGTATTCTCCTTTTTCCGTGATCCTGAACGAGTGATTCCCAAAGAGGCGGGGGCGATTGTGGCTCCGGCGGATGGCCGCGTGCTTGTTGTGACCGACGAAGAGAACAACGGGCGTCCGGGAAAGCGCATCAGCATATTCCTGGCGATCTGGAACGTGCACGTGAACCGTGCTCCGGCGGAGGGAGTGATTACGAGCCTGGAATACAAGCCAGGGAAATTCCTCGCGGCGATGCGGGAGCAAGCGTCCTCGGAGAACGAGCAAAACATTTTCACGCTTTCGACAGATGCAGGAGAGATAGTTTTCAAGCAGATCGCCGGTTTGATTGCAAGGCGTGTGGTTAGCTGGAAAAAAGCAGGAGAGAGAGTGGCAAGGGGCGAAAGAATCGGATTGGTGAGGTTTGGCTCGCGGGCCGATATATGGATGCCACGAGATGCCGAGATTGCGGTGAAACCCGGCGACCACGTAAAAGGCGGCAGCAGCGTTTTGGCAAGATGGGCGCCCAGTTCGAGCAAAACAATAGGACTAGCAAATAAGGCATCGGACGCGGCCGAGACAGCGATAGGGAAGAGAGCGTAAGCGATGGGGGCCATCGAACAGCACGAAATTCCGTTCGAAGGAAGGCGCTTCCGAAATCTCAAGCGGCGGCGCGGGATTTTTTTATTGCCCGCGGTGATGACGTCCGCAAACCTGTTGTGCGGATACTATGCCGTGGTCGCTTCCCTGATCGGTGCTCCCGAAGATTTGAACCGCGCAGCAAAGGCGATTGGGCTGGCGATTCTTTTCGATTCATTGGATGGGCGGCTGGCGCGGATGACGGGTACGACGACAGAGTTCGGCGTGCAGTTCGATTCCCTGGCGGACGTTGTGAGCTTTGGGATCGCGCCTTCGATTCTCGCGTATGCCTGGGGCTATCGGAGCGTCACCAGCCTGGCCGGCGAGGGGCTGCATCAGCTAGGACAGTTCGCGTGGGTTTGCTGTCTTGCATTTCTGATCTGTTGCGCGTGGCGGCTGGCGCGATTCAATGTTCAAGGAATGGCGCCCGGCAGTTCGAAGTATTTTGTGGGTATGCCAACGCCGGCAGCGGCGGGAGTGATCGCGTCCATCGTGCACGCGTTCCGGATCGGCGGACCGATGCCGATTGGCCCGCTGCAAAACGGCTGGTGGGCGATAAGCTGGTTCGTCCTTGCGGCCGCGCTGGGAGGTTTAATGACCAGCACAATACGGTTTTACAGCTTCAAGGACATTCCCTGGGCCCGAAAGCAGACTTCGCTGGCGATCGTCCTGGTCTGCTTGCTGGTGGGAGTGATATGGCGTTACTCGGAGTACGCGCTGATGATCTTCGCTTGCACGTACACGCTGGTGGGAGTAATCCTGCATCTCATTCGTTTCTTCCGGCACCGCCTGGTATCCCGGACCGCGTGATTCATGCCGTCGCTTGAAAGGGGATCAAACCGAATCGTAATTGCGGGTGCTTCGTCGCTGCTGGGCGCGGAGCTTCGCTCACTGCTGGAAGAGAGCCGGTTCGCGGGCGCGGATTTCCGGCTTGTGGATGAAGAAACGGCCGCGGGACTGCTGACAGAGGCAGGCGGCGAGCCCGCGGTGATTCAACCGGTGGAAGACGGCACGTTCAGCCGGGCTGGAAAAGTATTCTTCACAGGCTCAGCGGAGTTCACGCGGGCCAACCTTGGAGCGGCGAAGTCCGCGAAAGCTAAAATTATTGATCTGTCGGGAGCGGCGTTAAAAGCGGAGGGAACCGTGAGCTGGTTTCCGAAGCTGGACGCGCTGCAAGGCAGAGAGTTTTCCAAAGACGCGGAGGTCTACGCGATTCCTTCCGCAGCCGCCACGGTCGCCGCTTCCTTGTCGCTGGGTTTGACGAAAGCCGGCCTGTCGCGGCTCGTGTTCATCTGCTTTCAGCCCGTTTCCGAAGCGGGGCGTGCTGGAATCGAGGAGCTGGAGAGCCAGACTGGGCAACTGCTGTCCTTCCAAGGAATGGGCCAACCCGTGTTTGACACCCAGGTGGCGTTTAATCTGTTGGATCGCTTCGGGCCCGGCAGCAAGCTGAGCCTAAGCCTGGTCAGAGACCGCTTGCGTGCGGAGACAGAGGCGTGCATCGGTAAGGAATCGAAAAGTACTACGCTGCAGGTGGTGCACGCGCCGGTATTTTATGGAACTGCGTTTGCGGCCTGCGCGGAGCTTTTGCCGGATACGAAGTTTGAGCAGGCCATGGCGGCGTGTGAGGAAGCAGGATTTCTGATCCCCTCAGACGGCGAACCTGGGACAAGCAATGTAAGCGTCGCAGGAGAAAAAGTAGCGCACCTTGCCAAGCCGGAAAGAGATCCGGCTCGAGCGGGAACCTGGTGGTTTTGGGGAGGGGCGGATAATATTCGAATGCCTGCGGCGAACGCCGTGAAACTGGCGGAGATGCTGCCGTGAGGGGAAGCCAAATCTTGCGGGCGACTTTCGCAGCGACGACGATGATGATCGCCGGATGCGGATATCACGTCGCGGGGCACGACACGGCGCTGCCGAAGGGCATTCACGTGATTGCCGTGACGGCATTGGAGAACCAGACGACCAGCTTCCGGATTGAGCAGAAATTGACCGCCGCAACGGTGCACGAATTTCTTACAAAGACCTCTTATCGAATTGTCTCGAATCCGAACGAGGGCGACGCAGTCCTGCGAGGCAAGGTCCTGAGCCTGGATGCGGTGCCACTGCTTTTCGATACAAAAACAGGCCGGGCGACAACCATGTTAGTGACGGTCCAGTGCGAAGTGACATTCACGGAAAACGCGTCGCAGAAAGTGCTCTACCACACGGACAATTTCGTGTTTCGCAATCAGTACGAAATTTCGACGGACCTGAAGAGTTTTTTCGAGGAGCAGGATCCGGCACTGGACCGGCTGGCGCAAGATTTTGCCCAGAGATTGGTCGCGGCGGTCACAGAGAATTATTGAGGGGGGCGAGGGATGGGGCAGGTTTCTACGCAGGAACTGCTGGAGCGGATCGGTAATGGGAAGCCGATTCCAGCGGTGTTGCTGCTTGGCGAGGAGCCATACCTGCGGGACGCTTGCCGCGCTCAATTCATTGACAAATTCGTGCCAGAGGCCGCGCGGACGTGGGCGGTTTCGCGGTATTCGGCGAGCCGCGGCGAGACGGAAGCGGCGCTGGGTCAGGCGCAAACGATGGCGATGCTTTCGCCGCAGCAAGTGGTCTTCCTCGAAGATCTCGAAGCCATCGAAAAGCTCGGTGAGAAAAACCGGGAGAAGGCCGTCGGTCAGCTTGCTTCGTACCTTGAGGATCCGGCGCCGTTCACGGTGCTGGTACTGGAAGCAACAGGCCTGGATCAACGGATGAAATTGGGGAAGTTGCTGGCGGAGAAGACGCTAGTGGTGAAGTGCGAGCTTGGCGAAAACGTGGACCAGCGGCAGGCTTCGGCGGTTGCATTCGCTCGGTCTATTGCGAAAGAGAAAAGCATCGAGTTTGAAAACGGGGCCGCCGAGGACTTGGCCGAATTCGTGGCGGCGGATTTAATGCGGCTGAAAACGGAGATCGAAAAGCTGGCCACCTACGCGGGCGAGAAGAAATACATCAGCAGGAATGATGTGAGCTCGATGGTTATCTCCGAAAAGGCGACAACGGTGTGGGAACTTGCGGACATGATAGCCGCGCGTAATTCCGCAAAAGCGCTGGAGTTTCTGGACCGTTTGCTGCGAGATGGCGAAGAGCCTTTGCCGATGGTTGGGGCGATGGCATGGATGTACCGGAAACTGATCGAAGCCAGCGAATTGAGGGGCGTTTCAAATGGATGGCAAGCGGCTCGGGTGCTAGCGATGAACCCGGAGAAAGCAGAGCTGGCGCTGCAAGCTGCGCGCAAAATTCCGAGGGCGCAGCTGCTGGAAGGCCTACGCGCTCTGGAAAAAGCGGATGACCGCCTCAAGGGCGGGGCAGAGGATGAGCGGGCGGTCATGGAATTTTTGGTAACGGAGCTTACGACCGCGGAACCAATTGCGAAATCGACCGCCAGTTAGTTGGAAATATCATGTCTGATGCACATGTTTTTTGGGCAGTCCTGATACGCGATCCCTACCTCTTTTTGGGGCTGGTCTTGCTCGGCGTTCCAGCCGTTGCGTATTGGCGCATATATAGCAGCCTTCGAGAAATTGGCTTCAAACGAAAAACGGGATTCATTCTCCCTGCTTTCTGGTGGGGAGCATATGCTCGGGAATATGCTCAAACGCGCAGCAAATTCGGGTGGCCGGCGTGGCCTTTGCACGCAGTTTGGATAGGGTTTGTCTTCGGCGTGCCGTTACTGATTGTCGGAATTTCCAAACTTTGATTATTTTCGTCGCATAATCAAAAGGGCAGGGCATGGCCCGTCCTGAGAAAATCCCTTCAAGTACTGGAAATAGAAAAGCGTTATTTCGCCGCTTTGGCCTTGACGCCGTTGAAGGCGACGGTGAGGCGCGATTTGTAGCGGTTGCCGGTGTTTTCGTGGAGCACGCCCTTGGTGATGGCCTGGTCAATCGCGGACATGGTTGGATTGAGCAGATTGCCGGCGGCGGAGGCATCGCCGGCGGTGATCGCAGTGCGCAAGCGACGCATCAAGGTGCGCACCCGTGTGCGGTTGGCGCGGTTCACATCGGCGCGTTGACGAGCTTGCGCCGCGCGCTTCAAAACCGACTTTTTCTTCTTCTTGATTTTGGTAGCCTGTCCCTGGGCCATCTATTGCTCCTTTTGGGTATCGCTCAAACTTCTAACGTTAAACGAGGCTCCGGGCTTTGTCAAACAGGCCGAATTGGCGTACTTGAAAGGAGGTAACAACACACGCTGGCGATGTTGAAATGCATAGCTTCGAAGAGGAAGCGGGAAATGACGGCCTGGTGCGGTGAAAGACTCGAACCGCGCCGGCGGATGCGGCGGGATCTTAGTTGAGCGGCGGACTTAGGAGAAAAGGGCCGAATTCCAGGGAGCCACCGGACAATAAGAAAAGCGGAGGATCGTGCGATGGATGAGGAGACTGCGGATCAGGCAAGTCCAAGAGCGGAACAGCGGAGGGGCACGCGCTTTCCTGTGGTTGTATTTGTAGAAGCGAAGTGGCAGGGAAGCGGAGGAAAAGCCGAAAAAGAAACGGCGCAAGCGATGGAGGTAAGTGCGCTGGGCGGGCTGCTGGACATGAGGGTATTCCCCGGCATTGGCAGCCAGCTGGAACTTACCAATCTTCTTACGCGTGATCTAGCGGCGGCGCGAGTCATTGGTACGCGGCGTTCGAAAGATGGCGCTTCGATACGCGTCGCCGTCGAGTTGCTGACTCCCAGTGAGACTTTCTGGGGCTTGAATTTTCAACTGAGGAAGACCAGCGCAGAGCTCGTGAAAATCGAGCAAGCGATCAAGTCTGGCGGTGTCGATCCCCGGATCCTCGAAGAGTTCCGAGACTCGGTGGATTATGTGCGCAAGACGGCTTGGGCGGTACAAGAGTGGCAAGAGCGGCAAATGCGGAAGCACGATACTCAGACTGTGCTCCCGCTCATCACGACGGAGCGCATACGCCGGGCGGCTCAAATGAACAAGGCCATCCTGGCGGATCTGGCCAGCCAGGAAGTTACCCGCGAAACTGCAGGAATCGAAGGATTTTTCCAAATTACAGAGAACCTTTACCGCCGCCTGACGGAACTATTCGAGAAACGCGAAGGCTAACCCGAGAGTAGGCACTGGTATTTGCCCAAGGGGAAGTTGTTGACGCCCAGCGATCAACGCGGACTCCGATTGTACGGAGACCGGCACGATCGCCCGCTATGTATTTGATTTAGTTCTGTTGAGGGAAGGAAAACGGGAATTCGAAGATCTGATCGCCGACAAAGATCCTCAGGTTAAGTTCCTGGGCATTCTTGTCGCGCTGGAACCAGACGACGCCAGAAGTTTGTTGCTTCGGGCTGAGGGCCTCTGCCTGAAGGACGGCGGATTCCATCTGACTGGCTTGCCGCGCGAAATAATTTGGAGTGGCGGGGGCGTAGTCGGAACTCTTGTAAGCCGCATCTGTGTAAGTAGCCGAAGCCGGGGCGCTCGCGTTCGCCCCGTAGACCTGGCGGGTCATGGCTTTGGCGGGGTCTCGAGGAGTCTGGTATGCCAGAGCGCGGAGCCGGGGCTTCAATTCGTCGAGAGTGAAGCTGGCGGGGTTGAAGCGAACCTGTACGACGCCCTCGTTGACGATTACGACGCTGGCACGTAATTTCCAGCCAGTGTCCTGTAAGGAGACTTGAACCGTAATCCCGTTGGCGGTCAGTGATTCGACGAGGGATTCCGAAGTGAAGAACCGGTCACTGCCGGGAGCGCCGGCCCTCCAGCGGGCAATACCGTTATCGGCCACTTCGCCCTCGACAGTGGGACGATCCTTGGTGGAGTTACCAGGAACGCTGAATAGGTACATCCGGGCGACATAGCCGCTCTTGCCTTCCGCAGTTCGAATCTGCGTGGTGTAACTTTCGGAGTCGGACAGTACGGCAACCTCTTCGCCGCAGCCTAGATAGCCGATTACCTGCATAGGAGGGGCTTGGTCGGAGTCGGCAGTCATGGGGACGCTCAGTGTGTCGTGGCAGACAATCGAGCGATGGATTGGGGCTGGAGCGGCGGCGACATCCGGGCCAGAATTCCCGGCGGCGAAAGACGGCAAGGCGCTCGTCACGCCAGCTAAAGTGCTTAGAATCAATAGTGTACGTCTCATTGGATTATAGTCACCCCTCAGAGATGACGTTCCTCTGCTGCTATTTGCGCCAGGTTCGATTCATATCTTCGAGTTGCGGACGGTTCGGGTCTATAGGGCCTTCGTACCAGTGTACAGGTGACGTCGAAATGCACGTCGGAGTGGCCGCGAGCCCCCGAGCTTGAAAAGGGGCACTAAAAGGATTTTGTTGCTGGGGTAAGTCGAATTGAACCGTAGGACGGCTTTAGGCCACTGCTGGCCAGAAGTGGTTCCAGCCAATGTTCTGATTCACGTTCTCCACTTTCCATCTTTCTCGAGACTTTCCTGGACGCGGAACGCTGTGATCTTTCGAATCAGCGGCAAAGGTAGAGGCTTTCCCAGAGGGAATTGGATCGACCCGCGCGCGGTGGCAAACCTCGAAAGCTCCTTCGTAAAGGCTTTCACTGCCGACGGAGTGGGATAGAAGCCGATGTGCTTTTTATGTGCGGCGAACACGACCAAAATCCTACGATAGGAGAATGCGGGCATTCCCCACTTCATTCCTTCCTGCGCCCCGGGAGCGGAATTGCGAATGCAGGCGCGCATCTCCCGCAGTTTCTTCTGTGCTGATTTGGGAGCAGCGCTGATGTACTCGTCGATGGTTGTTGGCCGTGCCTTTTTTGCGGACATGAATTTCTTCAGCGATTCTGCCAGTGCCACGGCGATCGCTGCGCCTCCGTCTCTTGTCCGGCGATAAACTATTTTACTGAAGGCCGTAGTTAAATCCGGGCCGGCGCGTTTCGCTCCGAATTTACCTTGAGATGGAATTTCCGGGTAGCTGAATTTTCGATTCTCGATGCACGCCTACATGGGGGCGGAGGGAGTCGGGAAAGAACTGACAGCAAGTTACTCGTGGCGAAGCGCCACAAGTGGATCGACGCGCAATGCGCGCCGGGAAGGAATGTAGCATGCAGCGAGAGCGACGAGAGCAAGAGTAACCCCGACGCCAGCAAAGGTCAGAGCGTCTGTGGCGCTCACACCGAACAGAAGACGAGACATAAGCCGGGTAAGGCCGAGAGAGGCGGCGACGCCGACGCCGACTCCCAGAAGCGCCATTCTGGCTCCCTGCCCCAGCATAAGGCGAAGGACGTCGCCCCGTTGTGCGCCGAGAGCGATGCGCACTCCGATTTCATGGGTACGCTGGCCGACGAGGTAAGAAATCACGCCATAGATTCCCGCGCAAGCGAGCACCAGCGCGAGCGCGGCAAACACGCCGAGAAGAATCATCGAGAGCCTCCGCGCGGAAAAGGAGTCGGAGATGACCTCGTTCAATGTCTGCACGTTGTAGATCACTTCCCGCGGGTCGATTTCCGCCACTGCTTGACGCACAGGGGTCATGACGGCAGTTGGATCACCTTGAGTACGCAGAACGACAGCAACGGCGCCAGCGGCGAGCGGCATGAGCTTCTCCGGCAGCTGCATGAAGGGGTAATAAAATTGCGCTTCGATGGCGGATTTTGCGTCGTCGTCGAGTCCCCACTGCTTGACGTGGCCCACAACGCCGACGATTTCCGCCTCAGCGCCGAAAAGAGCGAGGTGAACGCGCTGGCCCACCGGGTTCCGATCGGGAAAGTAGGTGCGCGCGAAAACATCATCAATATCGATAACCACGGGTGCCGTTTCGTTGTCGCGGGGTGTGACGAACCGGCCGCGCTCGAGCGTGATTCCCATGGCCTGCTGGAAACCGGCTTCTACGAGATAGAACATCGCCTGGTGCATGTCGTTGACGTTGGCGGGTTTCGGCTCCCCCTCCAGCCAGAAAGGCAAGGAAGAGTTATGAATCATGGGGCGTGAGCCAAGCGTGACAGAAACAGCTTGCACTCCGGGAATGGCCTGCATTTTGTCGTCGAACTGACGCAGGCGCGCACGGGTTTCGGCCGAACTGGTGGCCGCGGACGCCGGGAGGGATAAGCTGAAGGTGATGGCACGGCTGGGATTGAAGCCTGGGTTGACGCGCCAGAGAGCTGCAAGGCTGCGCACCATGAGACCGGCTCCGACAAGCAGGACCAAAGCCATGGCTACTTCGACGACGACGAAGATTCCCTGGAGCCGGTGACGAGCGCCGCTCGAACCACGGCCGCTTTCCTTGAGGGTCTCCTGCAGATCTGTGCGGGAAGACTTGAGCGCCGGAGCTAGTCCGAAGACGATTCCAGCAAACAGCGAGAGCGCCAGAGTGAAAAGCAGAACGCGAACGTCGAGAGAAACTTCGTTTGAACGTGGCAACGCGCCGGGAAGCGTGGCGAGCACAGCCTTCGTCCCAAGGAAGGCGATCAGCAGACCCAAGGCCCCGCCGAATCCTGCGAGCAGAATGCTTTCGGTGAGCAGCTGGCGAATGACGCGCGCCCGGCTGGCGCCCAATGCCGCCCGGATAGCAAACTCATAGGACCTGGCCATCGACCGGGCCAGAAGAAGGTTTGCAACATTCGCGCAGGCAATCAGAAGGAGGAACCCGACGGCAGCGAGGAGCACAAGCAGGAACGGTTGAACATTGCCGACGATATCCTCCTTCATTGGAACGAGGGTGATGCCTACGTCCTTATCGGCTTCGGGATAAGCTGCGGCAAGATTTCGGGCGACGCCGTCCATGTCGGCTTTCGCCTGGGAGAATGTGACGCCTGTTTTCAAGCGGCCAAGCGCGTGCGCGCTCATGTCAATGCGGCGGTCGCGGAAAGAGGAGTCGTTCCACTGGCCAAGGGGAGTATAGACGTCGCGATCGTGGCCGTAGAAAGAGAAGTCTGGGGGAATCACGCCAACAATTGTGTAGGACGCCCCGTTCAGCGTGAGTGATTTTCCGAGAATATCGGGCGAGGACCCAAATCGGCGCTTCCAAAAGCCGCCGCCAAGAATCACGGCGGGACCCGCACCCGGTTGATCTTCTTCGGGGCGAAACGTCCGGCCGAGCGCGGGCTTTACGCCGAGCGTGGAAAAGAAATCCGAGGATATCATGTAACCGCTAAGGCGTTCCGCCTCGCCCGCGCCGGTGAAATTGTAGTCCTGGTTCCGGTACATGGCCATGGAGGAGAGAGTGTTTGTCTCGCGCTGCCAATCGAGAAAATTCAGGTAAGTGATGGGGCCATGGTCGGACCCGGGAGTTGCTCCGTAAACTGCGACGAGTCGGCCAGGTTGTGGGTAAGCCAGAGGGTTCAGCAGGACTCCGTTCACGACAGTGAATAAGGCGGTATTCGCGCCAATGCCCAACGCCAGAGTTAGGACCGCGATGGATGTGAAGCCGGGAGATTGGAGGAGCATTCGAAGTGCGTAGCGGGAGTCCTGCCAGAGCGTTCGCATTGGTGCACCCCTGAGATTTACGCGAGCAGTCGCGGATTCCTATCCGGGCTTGCTGCTTATAGAGACTTCCAACCATCCCGGAGAATCAGCCTATCAAAAAGAGTCTGTCTTCCGTAGTGATCAGATGACAAGAGAAGGCAACCGCGCCGGAGAGGTCCAACCTGTCGCGTCCGACGGTACATGACGCCACCTCGCGCGTTTGGTCTACGTAGTCTGGCGGCTCCCATGCCTGCGCGTGGAGTGGCGAGGTTAGAGAGGCGTAACTTGACCGTCGAGCGGCGCTAGGTTAGGGTGTAAGAAGTTTCTTCCTGAGCTCGACGTCACGCGTCCGGCTCATTACGAGGAGGAATCCCATCGGCCACCCGGCTTCCTTAGCAGGCAGACCTTCCACTTGGATGAGACGTACCGTTCACATATCCGGAAAAATTGAACCGTTCTTCGGCACGCTCGATGAAAATGTGCGTTTGCTGGAGGATTCGCTTCACGTGCGCACACAGCTGCACGACACGCGGTTGACGATCGAAGGCGAGCAGGAGAGCGTCGATCAGGCCGTAAAGATCGTGGAGGAATATAACCATTTGACGCGGCACGGACGCGCGCTTTCCAGCACGGAAGTAAAGTCGTTGATGCGTGTCGCGACGGAAGAACCACACGAGTCGCCGCGCGGAATGTTCGAACCGGCGCGCGCGAGGTCGTTCGGAAAGAAACAGGTCACGCCAAAAAACGCCAGCCAACGGCGCTACATGGAAGAGATCGAAAAGCACGACATGATGTTTGGAATCGGGCCAGGCGGGACGGGCAAAACGTATATTGCCGTGGCCATGGCGGTGAGCGCGCTGCTGACGAAGCAGGTCAACCGCATCATCCTGGCGCGACCCGCCGTGGAGGCGGGCGAGCGGCTGGGATTCTTGCCCGGAACGTTGCAACAGAAGATCGATCCGTACATGCGGCCGTTATACGACGCGCTATACGACATGCTGGACGCGGACAAGCTGGAGAGGTTTCTCGAAAAGGGCATTATCGAGGTGGCGCCGCTGGCGTTCATGCGAGGGCGCACGCTGAACGAGTCGTTCGTGATTTTGGACGAAGCGCAGAATACGACCAGCGAACAGATGAAAATGTTCTTGACCCGGCTGGGATTCAATTCGAAAGCGGTGATCACCGGAGATACGACCCAAATCGATTTGCCGCAGGGAAAAAAGTCCGGGCTCATCGAGGCGCTGGAGGTGTGCGGAAAAATCGAAGGAATCGGCGTGGTGCAATTCGGAGAGAAGGATGTGGTGAGACACAATCTCGTGCAGCAGATTATCCGCGCTTACGAGGACTATGACATGGCTCATCCCCAGCGCGGCGGAAATTCGGCAGCGACGGCGGGCAATGGCAAGGCGGGGGCTGCCCAGGAAGAATCCGGGAAAGATCCAAGGCGGGAAAATCAGCGGACATGATTCTGAACCGCCAGCGTGCGGTGCGCGTCGCGCGGCGGCCCCTCGAGGCGTTCTTGAAACGGCTCATGGGGGAGCTGGACCTGAGAAGTCGGGATCTGACGATTTGCCTCGTAGGCGATGAAGAAATGGCGCGATTGAACGAGGCCTTTCGCGGGAAGAAGGGCCCGACGGATGTGCTTTCTTTTCCGGCGGAAAAGAGGCGGCGGGCCTCTAAGAGGATGAGTAAAGGGAAGCGCTCATATGCCACGATGAAGCCAGAAAGCGCGGGAGCTAACTGGCTCGGAGCCTCACAAGCTGGAGCCAGATATCTGGGAGATATTGCGATTGCGCCGGAGACGGCGGGGCGTTACGCGAAACGAAACGGACGAACTCTGAAAAACGAATTGCGGGTCCTGATTCTTCACGGTGTGCTGCACCTATTGGGCTACGACCACGAGGCCGACGACGGGGAAATGAACCGTCTCGAACAGAAGTTAAGACGTAGGTTCGCGCTGGCATGAACGCGTACACATGGGTTTACACACTGGGGGTGGTCCTCCTCGCCTTTGGGCTGCCCATTTTTTCGTACGTGACGCTGATTTATCGCGAACTCGGGCGAATGAACACGGGGCGCGTCCACGAACATCTGGAAATCTTTGAAGCGGAAATCGAGCCTAAGCTGCATATCAAACGCCGCAGCGGGGGACGAACATTCCGCATACTGGGGCATTTTTGGCTGGCGTTCCTGGTGTTGGAGACGACGCGCGGAGTGGTTTACTTCGTCTCCGGCACGTGGGAGTCATTTTTGGAGTTTTTCGTTTTTCTGACCCTGGAAGTCGTAATCGCGATGCATTTTATTCCGGATATGCTCTTATACCGGACGACGGGGCGTTGGCTTGTCCCGTTATTGCCGTTGATCCGGGCGGCGATGTGGCTGGTCTGGCCGGTGCGTGTGTTTCTGGAAGGCGCTGAATCACTGGCGCGCATTTCTGAACAAGAGCCGGAAATGACCCAGGAGCAGCGGACGGAAGAACGGATCGAAGCGCTGGTCGAGGCGGCGGAAGAAGAAGGCATCATCGCTGCGGATCAGGCGGACTTGATCGAGCAGGTCGTGGAATTCAGCGACAAACGTGTGCGCGAAGTGATGACGCCGCGGCCGGACATCGTGGCGATCGCCGCGGATGCGACGCTCGAGGAATTGCACGCAAAGTTCGTGGAAAAGAAATTTTCGAAGATGCCGGTGTTCGAAAAATCCCTCGACGATATTTTTGGTGTGGTGCACGCCCAGGACCTGCTGCACATCGCCGATCCAGACTTGCCCAAACGGAAAGTGCGCGAGTTGGTGCGCCCCGTGCTTTTCATGCCGGAGACCAAGGCCGGCTCGGAGCTCCTGCGCGAAATGCGGCACAAAGGGCAGTCGCTGGCTGTAATCATCGATGAACACGGTTCCGTGGCGGGGATCGCCACGGTGGAAGATCTGGTGGAAGAGATCGTGGGCGAGAGGTGGAACGGGGGCAAGGCTCCGGCGCCTGACGTGGTGCGCGAACCCGATGGAGGCCTGGTCATGCGTGGAAGCATGGCCATTCGCGACGTGGAGGAATTACTTGGGGTCAGTTTCGGCAAAGAAGCGGACGAAACCGTCACAACGATCGCAGGATTGTTGAGCAATGCTTCGGGCAAAGTGCCGGCGCCTGGAGACAAAGTCGATTTGGAAGGGTACCGATTTGAAGTGCTGGAAGCCAACCAGAGAAAAGTGCTGCGACTGAGGATGCGAAAGAAGGCGCCTGCAAAACCCGCAAGAGCCAGGCCCTAAAGAGCGATCATTCCCACATCTCTGAGCTGGGCGTGCGGCGAGGTGGGAATTCCTGCCACGGGGAGTTACCATGCGTGTGGTCGAACTCGAGGGACGAAGGACGAGCGGAGGGGTTCGGATGCCTGGAAGAACGATTGCTTTTCGATTGGTGCTACTCGCTGCACTGTGCATGAGCGCGCCGGCCGGCCGGACTCTTGCGCAAGAGGGAGACGCTGCCGCCACCACAATTCCCGACATGCGATGGGCAGTGAAGATTCCCATGCGCGATGGCGTGGCGTTGAACGCTACGATCTTTCAACCGCATCGGCAAAAAGATCCGCTGCCCGTCATTTTCACGCTGACGCCCTACATCGGCGACAGTTACACGGATCGAGCGATGTACTTTGCGCAACACGGCTATGTTTACGCACTCGTGGATGTTCGAGGACGCGGGAATTCCGGGGGAGTATTCGAGCCGTTTGCGAATGACGCGAAGGACGGCTACGACGTTGTTGAATGGTTCGCCAAACAACCTTACTGCAACGGGAAAGTGACGATGTGGGGCGGATCCTACGCCGGATTTGACCAGTGGTCGACGCTCAAGGAATTTCCGCCGCATCTGGCGACTATCGTTCCCGCCGCCGCTGCGCATCCCGGAGTGGACTTTCCGTTTCAATACAATATTTTCGGACCCTACGACGAGCAATGGCTCACCTTCACAAGCGGAGTGACGGGCAACGGGAGTCTCTTCGGCAACTCATCTTTTTGGGCAGGGAAGGCGCGCGAATACTACGATGGGCATCGAGCGTTCCGGGAGTATGACGGCATCGTCGGTAATCCGTCCGTAGTGTTCCAGAAGTGGTTGCAGCATCCGATCCCCGATGAGTACTACGACGCCATGGTCCCGAATCCGGAGGCATACAAACGCATACAGATTCCCATTCTTACGATCACGGGCCATTACGATGGGGACCAGCCTGGGGCTTTCACCTACTACAAACGGCACATGGAGTACGGCACGACGGAAGCGAAACAAAATCACTTCTTGATCATTGGCCCGTGGGATCACGCTGGGACCAGAACGCCGCGGCGGGAAGTCGGGGGCCTGAAATTCGGCGAAGCGAGTGTCCTGGATCTAAATAAGTTGCACACGGAATGGTACGACTGGGTAATGAAAGGCGGAAAGAAGCCTGAGTTCTTGAAGAAGCGAGTGGCGTACTACGTGGTGGGCGAAGGGGCGGAAAATTGGAAGTACGCGGACAGCCTGGAAGGCATTTCGAACGAGATGCGCACTCTGTATCTTGGTTCGAACGGTGAAGCTCGCAGCGTGTTTCAGTCCGGCCGGCTTTCGGAGAAATTAGGAGCCGGCGCGGCAACGGATGAATGGACCTACGATCCACTCGATACGCGGCCGGGAGACGCGGAACCCGACGAGGATGGGGCGGGCTTGACCTCACAGCGCGCGTTGCTGAACACGTACGGAAATGGCGCGATCTATCACAGCGATCCGTTCAGCGAGGCGACGGAAGTGACCGGCTTCCTGAAATTGACGGTGTGGCTGAAGATGGACGTTGTGGATACCGACCTTGAAGCGGAGGTTTACGAGATTTTGCCGGGCGGGGAATCCGTCTATCTGACGGGGGCGACCATGCGCGCACGGTATCGCGAGTCCTTACGCAAGGAGAAACTCGTGGCGCCCGGGAAGACTGAGAAATATACCTTCGACAATTTCACGTTTTTTTCGCGGCGCATCGCGAAGGGAAGCCGGCTGCGGCTCTTGGTGCACTGCCTGAATACGACAGGGTCCGAAAAGAACTACAACAGCGGGGGAGTAGTGGCTCTGGAAACCGCGAAAGATGCAAAAACGGCGCATGTCACGCTGGTCCATGACGCAGAACATCAGAGCATGCTGGAAGTGCCGATCGTGAAGTGAACGAAGAGAAGGCGCGTCCGAAAGAATCCTAGAGGCGCGGAGGTCGGATAGCAAAGTGCCAGAACCAGGGAAGAAAGCAGCGTTTCGTTCCGGATTTGTGGCCATTGTTGGCCGCCCGAACGCGGGCAAATCGACGCTATTGAACCGCCTGGTGGGTCAGAAGGTGGCCATCGTAACCTCAAAGCCACAGACGACACGCAACCGGATCCAGGGGATCGTAACGCGGCCGGAAGGACAAATCGTATTCATCGATACGCCGGGGCTACACTCGGCGGACTCGGCTCTAGGGCGACAAATGATGCATGAGGTGGCCGCCGCGCTCGAGGGCATCGACGTGTTGCTGCTGATTCTGGATGCCAGCCGGGCGCTCCCTCACGCGGACGATCTACTTCTTGAGCGCGCTAAACGGTTTCGTGGAAAAACCATCCTGGCGCTGAACAAGGTCGATGGCCTCCCCAAAACCAAGCTCTTGCCGCTGATTGAAATTTTTCACAAGGCCTTCGAGTTTGCAGCTATCGTCCCGATATCCGCTTTGAAGGGGACTGGCTGCGCGGAGTTGCTCGAAGAGATCATGCGAATGCTGCCGGAAGGGGAGGCCTACTTTCCCGAGGATCAGGTAACGGATCAGCCGGAACGCTTTCTGGCTGCGGAAATCGTTCGAGAAAAAGCGATCCAGGCGATGTATCACGAAATGCCGTACGCGTTGGCGGTGAAGGTGGAAAAATTTGAAGAGTCTCCCAAATTGCTGCGCATCGAAGCCACAATGAACGTCGAGCGCGACACACAGAAGAAAATCCTCATCGGACATAAGGGCGAAATGCTGAAGAAAATCGGGACGCAAGCCCGCAAGGAACTCGAGGAACTTCTGGACAAGAAGATTTATCTCGGATTGTTCGTGAAAGTAATTCCAAACTGGCGTGAAAACCCGCAACATATCCGGGAATTGGATTGGCACGCCCAACTCGAAGCGCTAGGCGAACAGCACCGAAGCGTCGAGGAGGAGTAGCGCTGCTCTTTTGGAGTTGGCTAGCTCCCAAATGAAAATCGGCACAACGGCTCAATACGGCGCGCTGTTGTGTCCGTAGCCGCCAAAGGACCAACGCACTCCGAACGTGGTGTATAGCCCATATGGGCCGTTCGTGCGAAGGTCGGCGGGACCCAAAAGATTCGAATAGCGGCCCAGGTAATCCACTTGATGCTGCGTGATGCGCAGATTGAAATTCTTCGGCAATTCGAAGGCGATGCCAACGGAGCGCTCGAACGCAATGGGCTCCATCGAAGAGAGGTAGCTCAGCTGCGGGATATTCCTTCCAAAAGAAAATCTCGGCTCAAAAAAGAAGAAGATGTGCTTGGCAAAGGTACGATTCAGGGGCTGAAGTTCGAGGTAGCCACTGAACATATAGCGGGCATAAGCCGTGCACGGCGAAGCCGTGCCTCCGGAGCCGGCGGGTTGAGGAAATGCGCATCGCCCCAAGTCAGGCTCGTTGTGGGAGGGCGCCACTTCGAAATCGGTGTAACCGCGCACCCAGTTGTGCGGAAACCAGGGAGCTGACGCGGGTCGCTCGTACCAGGGAGAGGGAGGCTGGGCCTTCGGTTTTTCCAGAGTTGAAGTTGCCACGGGTGCGGCCAATGACTGACTCTGAGCTTGCAAAGAGTTGGAAGAAAGGCCCGAGAGCACAGCCAAGAATAGCGTTAGCTTTATCACGACGGTTCTCCTTCAGACTTGCTTGCCTGAGCTTGCGAGTCGAAGCGCTCTAGGAGCGTTAGAGGACCCGCGCAGTTACGCTGCGGGGAGCTTTTAGCAACGGATGAACTTTTGAAGGTTCGGCCGACTTGCCCGTCGTTAGCCTCGAGTTGCCGGGATTCTACACCAAACAGCGAGAGTTTTATAAGTGTTGCTTGTAGTTTCTTGTCAGGAGTTCGGAAAACTGGTAAGCAGGGGTATTCGGCTGGCATCCAGGTGAAGGACGCCCGATTCGGCGGGATCGCACCGCAGGGAATTAATCCGGCGCCGCAATACCCAGAGACTTCATTTTGCGATAGAGATGGCTGCGTTCGAGGCCCAGGGCGGACGCGGTTTGCGTCATGTTCCAGCGGTGTTCCTGCAATTTGCGGAGTATGAACTCCCGTTCGTATGCACTGCGCGCTTCGTGCAGCGTGGAGTACGGATGTTGAGGACTCTCCGCGACGCCGCGGAAAAGTTCGGGCGGAAGGTGGTGGGGTTCAATGCGCGCTTGAGGGCAAACAATCACGAGGCGCTCAACGAGATTGCGTACCTCGCGGACATTCCCCGGCCAGGGATAGCGCAAGAGAACGTCCATGGCCGAGGCACTTAGCTCGCGAGTCTTTTTGGCGTAGGCGGCACTAAATTCATCGAGGAAATAGCGGACGAGCGTGGGGATGTCCTCTTTGCGCTCTCGAAGCGGGGGCACAAAGAACGGGATGACATTGAGCCGGTAAAAAAGATCCTGGCGGAATGCACCGCGGGTGATCTCCTGCTCGAGGTTCTTATTCGTGGCCGCGATGACTCGTGCGTCAACGGTGATCGTCTGGCTGGAACCCACCGGTTCAAAACGCTGTTCTTCGAGGACGCGAAGCACTTTCGATTGTGTCCGGAGACTCATGTCCCCGATTTCATCCAGGAAGAGCGTGCCGCCGTCGGCTTTTTGAAATTTTCCGACCTTATCCTCTGTAGCGCCTGTGAAGCTCCCCTTGATGTGGCCGAACAGCTCGGATTCAATCAGTTCCTCCGGGATGGCCGCGCAGTTCACTTCAACGAAAGGCCCCTTGCTGCGGAGGCTGGCTGCATGTAACGCACGGGCGACGAGTTCTTTACCTGTGCCGCTTTCCCCGTAGATGAGCACCCGGCCGTTAGTGGGTGCCGTGACGGCAATCTGCTGGCGCAGCGCCTTCATCGGCACGCTGTCGCCGATGACCTGATAGCGATGGCCAAGCTCGCTGCGCAGAAGCTGGTTTTCGTCCTGAAGCTTTCGCTGCTGCACAGCATTGCGCACCAGGACAATGATCTTCTCGAGGGACAGCGGTTTTTCGATAAAGTCGAAGGCGCCAAGCTTTGTGGCACGCACGGCAGTCTCGATCGTGCCGTGACCCGAGATCATGATGACGGCCGGCGCGCGCGGAATCGCCTGAAGCCGGCTGAGAGCTTCGAGCCCGTCAATTCCGGGCAGCCAAACGTCGAGAAGGATGACTTCGAGATCGCCGGAAGCGGCTCGTTGCAGCGCTTCCTCCGCGGAGGAGACGGCCTCGACATGATAGCCCTCGTCTTTGAGGATCAGGGCTAGCGATTCGCGAATCCCGGCCTCGTCGTCCACTACCAGCACATGCGGCTTGGGCGTCATCGAGAAGTTTCCGCCCCGTTTTGAGCAGTGACGCCGGTTGGGGCGAGTTCGGCGGCAGGGAGTTCAACGAAGAAACGGGAACCGACTGGCAGATTGTCTTCGACGTGAATACTGCCGCCGTGTTCAGCGACGATACGAGCGGCAATGGCGAGTCCCAGTCCGGTGCCTCGATTCTTGGTCGAGAAGTGGGGAAGGAAAAGTCTATCTTTGTCCTGGGGAGAGATGCCGTGGCCCGTGTCCGAGACGCAAATCTCGATAGTTTCGGCTTCCGGACGAGCGCAAGTGGAGATAATGATTTCCCGGAATGACGAATTCTCCAGAGCCTCCGCGGCATTATCGATTAGGTTGACCACAACACTGCGCAACAAACCGCCATCTGCGCGGACCGCGGGGAGATTTTCCTCAAGAGTCATCTTCAAGGTAATCCCGTCGAGACGTCCGGCAAATACTTCCACCGCCTCGTGGACGATCGTGTTGGCGTTTGTGGGCGCGAGCTTGGCAGTGGGGAAGCGGACGAATTGAGAGAACTCATTCACCAGCGCGGCGAGGGTGGAGACCTCCCGCTCGATGAGGCGCGAACACTCCTGGACCAGCTTCGTTAGCTCAGCGTCTTTCGGAGTCTTCGCTTCTGAGGCATCGCGACGCTCGAGGAAACGTGAGAGGCGTTGCGAAGAGAGTTGGATCGGAGTGAGCGGATTCTTGATTTCGTGAGCGATGCGCCGTGCGACCTCCTGCCATGCCGCGGACTTCTGCGCGCGTAACATCTCCGTGAGTTCGTCGAGAACCAGAACGTAGCCGGAATTAGCGCGACGCGGGCCGAGGGAACTGGCGGTAACGGCTAGGTGCAAAATTCTTCCGGAGACAACGGTTTCGATTTCCCGTGATACGACGCCCATGCGCAGCGAGCGCCGCATCAATAGCTGCAAAATGCGCGACGCATCCGGGCCGAGAAGCTCGTCCAGTGACTGCGCGCTTCGGGCATCGCCGCCGAACATTCGGGCTACTGCTGTGTTCGCTCGGAGGATGGCCCCGTTGGCATCCAGCGAAATTACGCCGGTGGGAATGTTTTCCAGCACCGTTTCCATGAGTTGCCGGCGCCGCTCCAGCTCCTGAACCGCCTGCTGCAAATTGCGCGTGAACTGATCGATCTGCGAACGGTTATCTCGCAACTGTGACGTCATGGCATTAAAGGAGCGGACCAGAAGGCCGAGTTCGTCCTGCGGCTGCTCCGGCACCTGATAATCAAAGTTCCCCGCGGAGACCTCACGCGTGCCCTCCGCAAGGGCCTGAATGGGGATAGTGACCTGTTTCGCAAGAAAAAGAGCTACCCACATCACCGCAGAAAGTAGAAGTAAAGTGAAGAAAAAAAGAATGAGCAGCATCTGTTTCTTGAGCGCTCTCAGGTTCTGCTTCTCCTGGAAGTATTCGTGGGTCTGCGATTGAATATCCGTAATCCGAGCAAGAAAGTTCGGGCTGGTCCGGTATGCCGCAATCACAAATCCACCGGGATGAAGTCCGGCGAAAATAGGAACACGAACGCCAAAGTAATCCTTGCCTCCGGCTTCCCAGACTTCCACTCCGCTTGGAAGTACTCGCGCCTGTTTCCCAAGAACGCCCGCCTGCGTGCATATCTTGCCTCTGCGGTCTTCGGACTGGCCGTCGCAAACCACGCCGCCGCGGATGGCACTTCCGCTTTCATCGAGAATCCAAACGGCGTCCGCTCCGCTGGTGAAGGCTTGCTGCAACTCCTCCGCGGTTGTTGGCTGCTTTGACGACTGCAACTCCATGGATTGCACTTCCATTGCCAACCGGCGAAGGCGAGGCAACTGTGAGCGGCCGATATCGTTCATGAGTTCCTGTGTTCTCTCGGAGGCGATTTCGAGCGGGCGGGGGAACCAGCGGAGAAGAGTGCGGTTGATGAGAGAGTAGCTGACGATGAACATGAAAATGACGGGAAGCAGGGAAATGGCCATGGCTCCCACGACCATCTTCGTTTTGAAGCGCGCGCCCAGCTGGTCCCGGGTGCTCTCAACCCACAAACGCAGGACGGTCCGGCCCAATATCAAACCGAAGACCAGGAGAGCGGCCGTGATAAAGCTCGAAACGGCATATAACGGCATCAGCGCGCGCCAACTCTTCGGTTCAAACGGGACTTCCAGTGACCCGAACGTAAAAACTGCGGCGAAGAGTAAGGTGAGCAGAATTCCGCCGACGACCAGGCTCCAGCGCTGTTTGGAATCGAGATGACTCATGCCAAGACCACTGTCATTTCAGGATCGAGATTCGAATAATGGTACCCGGCGTGTCCAGCGCACCGAAGGTGTCTGGCCGGAAGCCGAGATGAGCGCGCTCTAATCAATTCGCGGACCAAATTGAGCACCGCAAGCCACGAGACTTTTGAAATCATCGCCATAGTTTGTCAATTGCCCAGCACGAGGAACGGCCTGACGCCCAATTGAGCACGAAACGTGCTCCTTCGCACGATAGCCACCACGCTACGGCAAGTCAAGAACAGCGCCTGTACCACGTTCGATAAACCTGCCCATGCGTACAGGTATTAGCCATTTCAGAACTTCTTTTTAATTTCCGCATACCTTAACAGCTCCCATTTGCTATGTTGACCTTGGGTGCAAACCGGCAGGGAGTGCTGCGGATGTCCGTCCGTTTGGGCGAGATACTTATAAAAGAGAGCCTGATCACTCAGGAACAGCTCCAGAAAGCACTGGAATTCCAGCGCTCGAATGGTGGCAAGCTGGGAAGCTGTCTGACGAAAATGGGCTTCATCACCGATGACGATATCACCGGCGTTCTCTCCCGCCAGTATGGCGTGCCCTCCATCAACCTGAAGTATTACGAAATCGACCCCAACGTCATCAAGCTCATCCCGCAGGACACGGCGCTGCGGTACCAGGTCATTCCGCTCTCTCGCGTGGGTTCGGTTCTCACCATTGCGATGACCGACCCGACGAATGTGTTTGCGATGGACGACATCAAGTTCATGACGGGATTCAATGTGGAGCCCGTCGTGGCTTCGGAGTCGGCCATCGGGGAAGCGATTTCGCGGTTCTACGGCGGCTCGGACGCAAACGCCGAAGAGTTGAGCAAGATGATGAAAGACCTGGTTGATGAAGACCAGGAGCTGGAATTAGCCGCTGAAGAGGCCGAACTGGACGCGGCAAGTCTGGAGAAGGCCGCCGAAGAGGCGCCTATCATCAAGCTGGTGAATCTCATTTTGACGGATTCGGTCAAGCGCGGCGCGAGCGATATCCATCTCGAACCGTATGAGCTTGAGATGCGCGTCAGGTTCCGCGTTGACGGCCAGTTGCAAACGGTCATGACTCCTCCCCTGCGGCTGAAGGACGCCATCACCAGCCGTTTGAAAATCATGGCCAAACTGGATATCGCGGAAAAGCGCCTTCCGCAAGACGGCCGCATCATGATCAAGTACAAGGCGGATGGCAAGAAAAAGGAACTCGACTTCCGCGTCTCTACAGTGCCCACCCTCTATGGCGAGAAGATCGTGCTCCGGCTCCTTGACAAGGAAAATCTCCGCTTGGATATGACCAAGCTCGGCTTCGAGCTGGAATCGCTGAAAAAATTCGAGCGCAACATTTTGAAGCCTTACGGCATGGTGCTGGTGACCGGACCGACGGGGTCGGGCAAAACCAACACGCTCTATTCTTCGGTGGCGCGGCTGAACACCGTCGACACGAATATTATGACGGCTGAGGACCCCGTTGAATTCCAGTTGGCGGGCATCAACCAGGTTCAAATGAAGGAACAAATCGGCCTGAATTTTGCCGCCGCGCTCCGCGCATTCCTTCGGCAGGACCCGAACATCATTCTGGTCGGCGAAATCCGCGACTTTGAAACGGCCGAGATCGCCGTCAAAGCGGCGCTCACCGGGCACTTGGTGCTTTCGACCCTGCACACGAACGATGCGCCCTCCACGATTAGCCGCTTGATGAACATGGGTATTGAGCCGTTCCTTGTGGCTACTTCCGTCAACCTCATCTGCGCGCAACGCCTGGTGCGCCGCATCTGTTCGAATTGCAAAGAGGAGCTGGAACTGCCCGAGCAAGCGCTCATCGACGCGGGGTATTCCCCTGAGGAACTGAAGACGACTAAAATCTACCACGGTAAGGGCTGTACCACCTGCAACAAGGGCGGCTACAAGGGCCGAACGGGTTTGTATGAAGTGATGGAAATCAACGACGAGTTACGGGAATTGATCCTCGTGGGCGCCTCCGCATTGGAGCTGAAGAAAAAAGCGGTCGAGCAAGGCATGCTGACACTGCGCCGAAGCGGCCTGGTCAAGATTGCCGCCGGCATGACAACCATGGAAGAAGTTTTGCGCGAGACGGTCTTATAGGAATCGGTTTGATAGGGAAAAGGTGAAGCGATGGCCGGGATTACGCTGAGCGAGTTGCTCAAAAAGATGATCGAGATGGGTGGCAGCGACCTTCATATCACCACGAACAGCGCGCCGCGCGTGCGCGTTCACGGGCGTTTGCGGGCTCTGGATATGCCCCCTTTGACGGCGGCCGATACCAAGTCGCTGGCCTATAGCGTTCTGACCGACGCGCAGAAGCATCGCTTCGAAGAAAACCTCGAACTCGATTTTTCCTTCGGACTGAAAAATCTGGCGCGTTTCCGCGGCAACTGTTTCAATCAGCGCGGGGCAGTCGGCGCGGTCTTTCGTACTATTCCTTGGGAAATCAAAGGCTTCGATGCGTTGGGTTTACCTCTGGTGGTTAAGGGTTTGTGCGACAAACCTCGAGGACTTGTGCTAGTTACCGGTCCCACGGGCTCCGGAAAGTCAACGACGCTCGCCGCCATGCTCGACAAGATCAACAGCGAGCGCGAAGAGCACATGATTACCATCGAGGACCCCATCGAGTTCCTCCACAACCACAAGAAGTGCCTGGTGAATCAGCGGGAAGTGCACGCCGACACCCATTCTTTTGCGAATTCGCTGCGCGCCGCCCTGCGCGAGGATCCCGACGTCGTCCTCATCGGTGAAATGCGCGACCTCGAGACTATCGAGTCGGCCCTGCGCATCGCCGAGACGGGCCACTTGACCTTCGCTACTCTTCACACAAATTCCGCGGCCTCCACGATCAACCGTATTATCGACGTATTCCCTTCGCACCAGCAGCCGCAGATTCGAGCTCAGCTTTCCATGGTGCTGGAAGGCATTCTTTGCCAGGCGCTCCTTCCGCGCGCGGACAACCGTGGCCGGGCGATGATTATGGAAGTTCTCATCCCCACCCCCGCCATCCGAAACCTCATCCGCGAAGATAAGATTCACCAGATTTATTCTGCGATGCAGACAGGTACCGGGCAAACTGGCATGCAGACGTTCAACCAAGGTCTGGCCAACGCGTATTTCACGAAGCTTATCACCCTGGACCTGGCGCTTTCACGTTCATCGAATCCGGATGAGTTGCAAGACATGATCAATCGTGGTGTGTCTTCGCCGTCGGGCAGTGGCGGTGCCAAGGCACCTGTTGCTAGCAGGCGGTAAGGATTTTTCGGGCCATCTGGCCCTTTGGAAGCGACTTTGATGATTTGAGGAGGACAGAACATGCCGGTCTTTACATATCGAGGAACCAATCGTTCCGGCGGAAACGTCAGCGGCGAGCTTTCCGCAAGCAGTAAGGCGGAGCTACAGAATTTGCTCCGCCGCCAGCAGATCACGCCGACGAAGATGTCCGAAAAAGGCAAGGAATTCAACCTGCCGACTTTCGGCTCGGGCGTCAATGCCAAAGAGCTGGCGATCTTCACCCGGCAGTTCTCGGTGATGATCGACGCGGGCTTGCCTCTCGTCCAGTGCCTGGAGATTCTTGCTGGCCAGCAAGAAAACAAGACCTTCCAGAAAGTGCTGGCGGGAACTCGCGGGTCGGTCGAAGGCGGCGCCACGCTTTCTGCCGCAATGCGACAATACCCGAAGGTTTTCGACTCCCTCTACGTGAACATGGTGGAGGCCGGAGAGACGGGCGGTATTCTCGACACCATTCTGCAGCGGCTCTCCTCGTACATCGAAAAGAACGTCAAGCTGCAGCGCGCTGTCAAATCCGCGATGGTGTACCCCGTCGGCGTCTTGACCGTTGCGGGCGGCGTCATCATCCTGCTGTTGTGGAAAGTCGTTCCGATTTTCGCCACCCTGTTCGCTGGACTCGGTGTTGATTTGCCTTTGCCGACTAAGATCGTCATCGGGCTGAGCAACTTGGTCGGCAGCGTCTTCGGTTTGCTGGCTTTGGTGGCCCTCGGCGGCGCACTATTTGGACTAAAGGTTTGGTACGGAACTCCGCAGGGGCGCTACGCCCTGGACTCAACGATCCTTCGTCTGCCCGTTATCGGCATCCTGATGCGAAAAATCGCCGTGGCCCGTTTCACCCGCACCCTGGGGACGTTGATTGCCAGCGGCGTGCCCATCCTGGAAGGCTTGGATATTACAGCCAAGACCGCAGGCAACGCAGTTGTGGAGAAGGCCTTGCAGCAGGTCCGCAGGTCTCTAGAAGAAGGCAAGTCGTTGACAGAGCCTCTCAAGGACTCCAACGTTTTCCCGGGCATGGTGACCCAGATGATCAGCGTCGGCGAACAGACCGGTGCGATGGACGCCATGCTTCAGAAGATCGCGGACTTCTACGAGGAGGAAGTTGACTCCGCCGTGAAAGACCTCTTGACCGCGTTGGAACCCATCATGATCGTTTTTCTCGGCGTGGTCGTCGGCGGCGTGGTCATCTCGATGTACCTGCCGCTCTTCACCTTAATCGGCAAGTTGAGCTCGGTGCACTAGAAACGGCATCGGACACTCGAAGTTATCCAATTGGCGAAGGGCAGGGAATCAGCTCCCAGCCCTTCGCCATTTCTGTCTAAACTAGAGATTGCCTGGGGAATTCCGAGGCAGGAATGCGGTCGTTGTATGGATCAAAGTACGACAACGAGAGAATGGCTTGGCTGGCTGATCCGCGTCCGCCTGCTGACGATCCTCTTGATCCTTGGCGTTGATCTGGTCCGCCCTCAATTCGTTCCTGCATCCGGTGCCAACAAATTTTTCCTGCCTCTCCTGCTGGTCTGGGTGGCCATTGGGATTGTGTATGTCGGTCTGCTCCGGTGGATGCACGGCGCGGGTTGGCAGGGGGCGCTTCAGGTTGCCACCGACGTAATCATCATTTCAGCGCTCGTTTATGCCACCGGACTTCAGCAGAGCTATTTCATTTCTCTCTACTTGCTCGTCATCATTGTGGCCAGCATTCTGTTTTCGCGGCGCGTCGCCTTTATTACAGCGGGCGTATGTCTCGTCCTTTTGGGGGGAATGGCCGCCTTGGCATTTGAGGGACGAATCCCCCGGCCGTACCTGCTCGAGCCGACTTCGGAGGGATTGCGAGTTTGGTTTCTCAGCAACCTCTTCGGCTTCCTCGCAGTTGCCTATTTAGCCAGCTTGCTTGCGCAATCCCTCCGCCGCAAAGGCATCGAGCTTGAGGAAAAGCGCGAGGAGTTGCTCGAGTTACAGGATTTTACTGAGGATATTATTCACTCGATGCGTGGTGGGCTTCTCACAACCGATCTCGAGGGAAGAATTGTGCTTTTGAACCGTCCCGGCGAAGAGATTCTTGGATGGCAGCTTGCCGAACTTCGCGGAAAGAGACTGCCGGAGCTCGATGAAAATTTTTGGCTTCCCGGCCTCAATAGCCCAAACGGAAGTCCCATAGTTCGAAGAGAGATCGACTTCCGAACTCCGGATGGCCAACTAAGATATCTGGGTATTTCCGTTTCGCCGTTGCGGACCCGGGATTCTGCGCGAAGCGGCTACGTCTTCAATTTCCAGGACCTGACGGAACTTCGCAGACTTGAGCAAGAGGTGGCGACGAAGGAACGTATGGCAGCGCTGGGACGTCTTTCTGCCGCCATCGCCCACGAAATTCGGCAGCCGCTGACGGCCATGGCGGGTGCTGTAAAGGAATTGGCGCGTCTCGTTCCCCTTGAAGACGACGAGAAGCACTTAGTGAACATCGTCAGTCGCGAATCGGAGCGTCTAAACCATATCATCACGGATTTCTTGAATTATTCGCGTGAGAAAACTTACGAATTTCAGGAAGCGGACGTGCGCGGGCTTCTCGAAGAGACTCTCACTCTGCTGGAGAAGAAGCCGGAAGTCGAAACCAAGTACCGGATCGTCAGAGCATTCAATGGTGCCGAGCTGTGCGCCCGCGTGGACAGCAACAAACTCAAGCAAGTCTTCTGGAATCTTTGCGACAACGCCCTTCGCGCCATGCCCGACGGCGGCACGCTCACCGTTGGCGTTGAACGGCTGCCCTTTTGGTTGCGTATCGCTTTTCGGGATACAGGTGTCGGGCTCGACAAGAGGCAGCGTGCAAAAATATTTGAACCTCTTCAGTCCGGCTTTGAGGGTGGCACGGGCCTGGGACTATCCATCGTGTACCAGATTGTGCAGGCGCACAGCGGCAGAATCAGCGTGATCTCGGAAAAAGATCGTGGCGCGGAGTTCATCGTCGAGCTCCCGCGGACGGCGTGAGGTTTTATGCAGGGGACAAAAGCTGCGGTGAAGGAAGCTCGCAACGAGTTGGTTCACATCCTCGTCGTTGATGATGAGCGCTCCATCTGCGAGCTCCTGGAGATTACCTTCCGCAAAGAAGGCCATCGGGTTGAGGTGGCCAACAGCGTGGAAGCCGCCAAGAGAAAGCTCGAATCTCAGATTTTCGACATCATCATCTCGGACGTCCGGATGCCGGGAGCGACCGGCGTCGATTTGCTCAAATTCACCAAGGAAATCTCGCCCAACACATTCTTCCTGCTGATTACGGGCGTTCCCACTGTCGAGACGGCCATTGCCGCAATCAATTCTGGCGCTGATCGCTACGTCATCAAGGACCACGAACTCGTTGACCAGCTCCGGCGCGCCGTAAAGGAAGTGGCCGAGAGTCTGAAGTGGAAGAAAGAGGCCGGCTACCTCCGCAGGGAATTGCGCCGCCTGACAGGGCTCGACAACATCATCGGGCAAAGCCCCAAAATGCGCGCCATCTTTGATTTGATTCAGACGATCGCGCCACAATCCAGCCGCGTCCTCATCACAGGCGAGAGCGGCACCGGAAAGGAATTGGTCGCGCGCGCCATTCACGAGAACAGCACTCGCGCTCAGGCTCCCTTTATCACGATCAATTGCGGCGCTTTTCCGGAAACCCTCTTGGAATCGGAGCTTTTCGGCTACATGAAGGGCGCCTTCACCGGCGCGAATGACAATCGCCAAGGGCTCTTCCAGGCGGCCCACGGCGGCACGCTCTTCATGGATGAGATCGGCAACATGAGCCTTACCATGCAAGTCAAACTGTACCGCGTGCTCCAGGAAGGCAAAGTAAGGCCCGTCGGAAGCACCGAAGAGACCGATGTCGACGTTCGAATCATTGCCGCCACAAACAAGGAATTCGAAAAGGAAATAGCCGAAGGCCGTTTTCGCGAAGACCTCTACTACCGGCTGAGCGTCATACCCATACGGCTCCCCGCATTGCGCGAGCGCCCCGAAGACATACCCCTCCTGGCCCGGCACTTCCTGGAGACCTTCCGAAAGTCCATGGAAAAGCCCATTGAGGGGCTTTCCCCTGAAGCCGTCCGGCGACTCGAGACTTACGATTGGCCGGGAAACGTTCGCGAATTGGAGAACACCATGGAGCGGGCCGTCGCGCTGGAGACCGGTTCGGAAATATCCCTCCGCGTGCTTCCCGATCATATTGCGGGCTACTCCTCGAGCGCTGGGAGTGGTGTAGCAGGCGAGATGGCTTTCCCTGCGGATGGCCTCGACTTTGAGAAGCAAATCGCCGAGACCGAACGACGCTATTTGATGGCCGCACTCGACAAGGCGGGAGGTGTGCGCACTCGGGCTGCTGACCTACTCAAGATCACTTACAGATCCTTTCGGCACTATGCGAAAAAGCACAACGTTTAATTAGAGTTTCAGCGGCGCGAGTCTTACACACCTTTGAATCTTGACTAAGCCCACTGTCGGCTCGCGTTGCCAACGTTCGTAGAGGCCGCTATGTTCCGACTCCGGGCAGTCGGTTGCGTTATTGCGGTTTGAGGAGTTGTAGTTCGAAAAGGACGACAGTTGGGTCGAGGCGGAACTGCATAAATGGATTCCTGGCAAAGCGGGATTGGAGAGTGACATATTGTGTCATCTCGTTGGACAAAAATCGCTCCGGCGCGATTCTTCGGACTCGCCTAAAGCCCCTTTCGGGGCCTGGGTTCTGCCTCCCAAGCGTAATTAAGCCATGTAATATCTGCATGTTAGAGACAAGCTTCAATAATCGACTCTGAATTCGGCCCTTGGCCACTTACTTGCCTAACGTAGTACCTGTCGGAAGGGTGTAAATCGTGAGCTTGACCATCGACACCATGAAAAAACAAAAGGGATTCTCTCTAATTGAGCTTCTAATCGTCGTCGCAATTATCTTGATCATAGCGGCCATTGCCATCCCAAATCTCATGCGTTCGCGTTTGGCCGCCAACGAAGCCTCCGCTGTTAGCTCAATGCGCACGATCAATACTGCTGAGGTGACCTACAGCTCAACCTACGGCATTGGCTATGGCACCTTGGTCGCCCTCAGCACACCACTCGCGGGTTGCCCACTTGCCACCTCCGCGGCTGCTTGCTTGATCGATTCCAGCTTGGGCACCGGAACGAAAGCCGGCTACACCTTCGCCGCAGTCCCCTCGATCGGTGCGGGTACGACCGCGAGTCCTTACGTTGCCTTCAACTCTACGGGAATCCCCGTGGTGGCCGGCAGTAGCGGACAGAGCGACTACTGCTCTGACGATACCGGTGTAATCCGCCGGGATCCCACAGGCGCGTCCGGTGCGGTAGCTGCGTGCAGCACGTCCGGGCTGAATCCTGTCCAATAAACCGATTCACATCATATTCAGAGGAAGAAGCATCTCGAAGTTCCCTGGTCACCAAGTTTATTTGGCGAGCTGACGACGGGGAAGTTCTCTGCCACCGGGAACCATATTCATTGCAGTTGCCCCTGCGTAACACGGCAGCATTTACGCAAGATGAATCTGCGAGACTGTCCCAAGGCGCGCAGCGCTCCAGCTCAATTCCTGATTCGCAGACCGATCGCCGCCAGGCATTCCGCAAAGTATAGAACGATCTTGAAAAGAGGCACGACTGGCGAGGGTTCAGCCTTCAGCCAGCGTGTGGGGACACCAGCTCGTCCCGAGGAGCGCGGCTCATCGGAATCATGGCCTTCAAAGCCAATCACTGGGATGCACTTCCACCCATTAAAAGCGCCATCGGCAATGTGCCCTTTTTCGCCGCTTGCCAGCGACGAAAAAGGTCCAAAATACGCCCGGATCAGCGGGTGGAAGCCCGGTATCCTTGCCGTCAAACAATGTTAAATCCATGTATCTTGCACAAAACAAATGTGTTAACTATTTCGTTCGTTTTGTGTAACACGTTCGTGAGTGGCACACTTCTTGCCCTACTCAGAGTGTGCTCTAGCACTCAAACTATACCTCCAAGGAGATAGCATGAAGAAACAGAAGGGTTTCTCTCTAATCGAGCTCTTGATCGTCGTGGCGATCATTCTGATCATCGCGGCCATCGCCATCCC
>Ga0070730_10000282_pt1 | contig 64487 bp, 62 predicted proteins | sample Coa_R1_3_FD_66447 | JGI IMG/M metagenome (GOLD analysis project Ga0070730, IMG submission 66447) | Surface soil microbial communities from Centralia Pennsylvania, which are recovering from an underground coalmine fire - Coalmine... | ecosystem: Environmental > Terrestrial > Soil > Unclassified ... | reverse complement strand
ACCCGCGTTCTTCCCGGTATGCAGTCTGCTTTCGTGGACATCGGCCTCGATGGCGATGCCTTCCTTTACGTCAGCGATGTTTTCGAAAATCTTGAGGACTACGATCACGGTCACTCGCAAGGCGATCATGCGCCTTCGGAGCCGTCGTTTGCTCCCGATCCCTCGCACGTCGTAGAAGCCCTGCCCGGCGAATCGCTCGCGCACGCTTCCCACGACGAAGCATCCTCCCCCGAGTCTCATTCCGACGCTCCGATCCACGAAGCGCACGACGCCATGTCCGCGCAAGATGCGGACGCCCACGACGAGCACTCCGCAGTCGCCGGCGAGCCCCTGCCCGGCAACGAATATTCCGAAGCTCCGCGCGCCGCGGCCCACGATGCTTCTCAGCCGCCCTTCGACGACGAGCGCCAGCCCGAATCCAACGCGTCCGCTCCGCAGAATTTTTCGCCGCATTACAATCCTACGCAGAAGTATTCCTCGCCGCGCTCCGATCGCGGTCCGGACCGTGGCTCTGATCGTGGAAGCGACCGCGGCGGTCAAGGTTACGGCCAAAACGACCGTGGCCGAGGCCGTTGGGGCCGCCGTGGCGGTCGCAATCGTGGTGGCCGCTCGCACGGGCCCGCGGGCCGCAACCTTCCGCCTTCGAAGTATGCGTCTCCGCAGGGCGATTCGCGCGGCAACGACTCGCGCGGTTACGACAATCGCGGCCATGACAACCGCTCTCACGACCAGCGTGGTCGCGATAATCGCGGCCCCGACCGCGGACGTGATCGCGGCAGCTACGATTCGCGCGGCCCGTCGCGTGGTTACGAAAATCGCGGTTACGACAGTCGCCGCCCGGATAGCTCGCGCTTCGAAAATCCGCCGGCAAGTTCCAGTTCCGCCTCGTCCGAAGAGGCGATCCTCCTCCCTGGAGAATCTCTCGCGAAATATCGCGGCAAGCCGCCCGTGCCCGCGCCATCTCCAGCCGTCGAGATGGCAGCTCACGAGCCGCAGCCTGATTCTGAAAACGTGAGTCCCCGCGCATCCGGAAATCTCGGCGCGCCGATTCCCGCCACCGGTCCTTCCGGCTCTGGAGGACCGCGCCGCTTCTCCGGTGGTCTCCCGCGTTGGCTGCTCGCTGATACCGCCTCCGAATCCGAACTGGCGCCAGCTTCGGCCGAGGAAGGCGCCACCTCCGCGGAAGAAATTGCCGCTGCTCCCAACTCTGCAACGCGCGACGCGTCCGCCATCGCATCTTCCGCTGCGGCCGCCGGCCTTCGCGAAGAAGCTCCCAGTGATGCGGAACTGAGCGAAGATCAAGCCGACGCGCTCGCTTCCGAATTCATTGAAGCCAAGCAGGAAGAAACCGCGCAGAAGGTTGAAGCCGCCACCGCCATCGGCGGCGCCGAATTCGACGAAGACGAACCAGAAGACGCGCGCGAAACCATGCACGCCGCCTCCGGCGTCGAACTCACCGACGAGGAAGAAGAAGAGCAAGAAGAACAAGACGAGCCAGAAGAGCGGGAAGCTCGAGAAGACGAAGAAGAAACGGAAGAAGAACAAGACGAACGGGAAGCAGCGGAAGAGTCCGAAGCTGGCGACTCGGAATCATCCGAGAGCGAATCCGCATCGGAATCCGGAGCCGAATCGCTGCGGCCTTCCGAGCGCGCCGAAATGGAAGCCGATGCTGCGCACGAGAGCGCCGAGCGCGCCGCCGCGGCCGGCGATCTTGACCATACCGCCCCGCACGAAGACCACGCCGAAGCCGAGCTTATCGAAGCCGCTTCCGGCGAACACGCTCAACCCGCTTCCGCCATTTCTGACGATACTATCCTTCTCCCCGGTGAAACGCGCGCTCCTCGCCCACCCGGTGCGCCGCGTGAAGAGTTCCGCGACTCCGCCCGTATCGGCGGCAATCCTCGCGCCCGCTTCCAGCGTCCGCAACGCGGTGGACGCGACCGCGGCGACCGCGGTCCTCGTGGCCGTCATGACCGCGGCGGCCGTCCCGGCGGGCACCGTTTCGAACGCCGTGGTCCCGGCGGTCCGCGTCACGATCGTCATCATCGCGGGCACTCTGGCCCGCCACGCCGTCCGCAGCTCATCAGTGAAATGCTTAAGGCGGGTCAGGATGTTGTCATCCAGATCGCCAAAGAACCTCTCGGCAAAAAAGGCGCGCGCATCACCAGCCACGTAGCGCTTCCCGGCCGTTTCCTCGTCTACATGCCGACCATCGATCACATCGGCGTCTCGCGCAAAATCGAAAGCGCGGAAAATCGCTCGCGCCTCCGCCGTCTCGTCGGCGAAGCTCGCGGCAGCTATCCCGGCGGCTTCATCGTTCGAACGGCTGCCGGCGGCGCCACCGACGACGAAATCCGCACCGACATCGAATTTCTCGGCAAGACTTGGAACGAAATTAAGGAGCGCAGCGAAGAGCGCAAATCACCGGCGCTTCTCCATCGCGATCTAAACCTCGTCGAGCGCATCCTCCGCGACTACGTCTCCGACGACTTCACCGGCATCTGGATTGATAACGAAGAGGAATACGGCAAGATCGTCGAATTCGTCTCCCGTTTCCAGCCCAAGCTCGTCAACAAGGTCAAGCTCTACACCAAGGAAACGCCCATCTTCGAAGAGTTCGGCATTCAGCACGAACTCGACAAGGCTCTGCGCGCCAAGGTCTGGCTCAAGTCCGGCGGCTACATCGTCATCAACCACACCGAAGCCCTCGTCGCCATTGACGTCAACACCGGAAAATTTGTTGGCAAGGGTTCCACGCGCCTCGAGGACACCATCGTCAAAACCAACCTCGAAGCCGTCAAGGAAATCGTCCGCCAGATTCGCCTCCGCGACCTCGGCGGCATCATCGTCGTGGACTTCATTGACATGGAAGAGCGCCGCAACCGCGAAAAAGTTCTCAGCGCCTTGCAGCAGGCTCTCGAACAGGACAAAGCACCTTCCAAAGCGCTTTCCTTCAACGAGTTCGGCCTCGTCTGCATCACGCGCAAACGCACCAAGCAAGCCCTCGAACGCGTGCTCTGCCAGCCCTGCCCGTATTGCACTGGCTCCGGCATGGTGAAATCCATTCCCACGCTGTGCTACGAAATCCAGTCCGAAGCGCGCAAGATGGCCACGGCTTCAGAAACCGAAAGCCCCAACCTCACGCTGCGCGTCCATCCGGAAATCGCCAAAGCGCTCAAAACCCGCGAGTCCATGCTCATGGACGAACTCGAGCAAACCTCGCACAAACACGTCATCATCCAGTCCGACGCCACCCTCCACTGGGAGCAGTACGACATCTATTAGCCTGGCGTCGCGATTTAACTCCAAAATCATCGGGCCAGAATCCGATAAGGTTCTGGCCCGTTTGGTTATCTTTTGTCTCTCGGAAACCTGACGATTACCTTTCCCTTTTTGACCGCCTCAACTAACAATTTGATTTGCTCTTGAGCAATCCTGTTCTGTTTTTCGGTCGCGAGCGCGACTCTTTCAAGATTTCCTTTTGGAGATAGGCCCGGGAGTGTCGCCGGTACACCAGCGCCCGGCGCAAATCTGGTAGCAGCATTCCACAATGCCCTCGAGGCACCCTGCGCATGTGCCTTAAGAGGATCAGAAGATATCATTTGCGTGTGGCTCCTTTCGACGTGGGAAGGATAAGAACGAGCAGACAACAGAAGAAGGAAAACAAAAAAACAGCTCCTGACATTTTAGCAGGCCGGGCGGTGCGACCGCGTCAAGCTATTCATTTACCAGACGTCGGCAGGCGCATAAGCCGGCTAAGGCTGTTTCGCTGACCGCTGAGGCCTTACCTAACGCCTTCTCACGTAAGCGACTACCTTCGAGGGAACGGCTGGGCATGGCTCGTCTATTTCCGGCGCTTCATTGAAAGTAAAGGCGACTCTTTCAACTTCATATTCGCCCCCTCCATAATTCTTGCCTTCGTGCGTTTCCCCTGGCAGGAAGACTAAGTCTCCGGGCCTCGGAAAGGCTCTTACTCTTTCCAGCGGAACCAGGTTGACTCCAGTTTTGTTCTCATTGAACTCCAGACAGTCCTGACTTACATTCTTGACTTCTCGACTCTTCGCGTATTCCCGATAAAGCCCGCGGGTCGTCACGGCCAGAACGGGGATACCGACGATGGTTACAACGTCGGCGGCTAAGCTAATCGGGTCGGGCCACGTGAATATCATGACGTTCCCTCCTTGGTTTCATCTTTCCGACATCTCGCGGAGTCTACCAAGAAAGTTGGTCGTCGAGCCCTTCAAGCACGAAAGCCAGCCAAAATCATTGCGTATATGCTCAGCATCGGCTGTGCGTCAATGTTGGCCATGACGCTTTACGCCCACCAGCGCAACTTCCGTACACAATCCCGCTAGCCACAAGACCACGGGAGTCAAGATTGGAACACGTCTCGCGAGCGTTAAATATAGCGAGGCGATAAAACAGGTCGGAGCAACCCATAAGATATGGAGTTTGCTGAAGGAAGACACCCTGAAAACGAGCACGATGCCCCACAAGAATAGAAGTTGGACTGATACTGCATGGGGAATATCGACGCCCTTGCTGACATATTTGCGCACCCCGAACGTCCACGACAGGGCGAGCACAAATATGATCGACCAGATTATCCAACCAACTACGTTCAGTGTCACAGCGCCGCGCATCATACGATGCGTTTGGGACTCGGGGCAAGAACGCGCGGCCGGGTGCCGCACTCGCGGGTTTTGCGAGTGCGGGTTTAGATTCGCCCCATGCTAGCAACTGCCCTTCGCGCAGCGCATTCGGGCCTTCGGCATGCATCCAACGGGTGTACCATGCTGTAAAGGAGTCGCTTCATGCCCGCGCTGGATTGGTCACAGTGCCCCGCCGTCGAAAGCATTCCAGGCAAGGTTAGCGGCGCCTGGGTGCTTAAGGGCACGCGCATGCCCGTCTCTGTGATCTTTGACAATTTGGCGGCGGGCGCCAACATCGACGACATCATGGAATGGTTCGAAGGCCTGGACCGCGAACAGGTCGAAGCTGTCATCGAATTCGCCGCCCGGATCCTCGACGCGTCTGCCCTCAGTCGCTAATCGGCCCTCCGAGAAAGGGGCAGGACACCTCCATGAAAAGAACACTTACGGCGTTCATCGCGCTCGCAAGCATAGGCGCCCTTCGAGCTCATGGTCAGCTGTGCGGCCCAGACGTGAATCATTCCACCAGGCGCGTGGAAGGCAAGTCTCCGATCGAGACCGCCCCGCCAGCCGGCAAAGCGTTGGTCTATGTCCTCGCTCCGACGTACGAAGGCGGCAGCATTCAGAACAAGGTCTCTGCGGATCGCGTTTGGATCGGGGTGAACCAATACAAAAGCTACTTCGTTGTCGCTCTGGAACCAGGAGCGCACGATTTCTGCACGAAGACGGGCCAAAATGCAAATCATCTCAAGCTCGATCTGGAGGCAGGCAGGTCGTACTTTTTGAAGCAAGACACTCTCATGGGAAACGGGATAGGTCGCAAGGCTACGTCCCTCTCCGAGATTTCCGCCGAGGACGCAGCCTTCCTGCTCAAAAAGTGCAAACGCATGGAGTTCTTCGAAAAGAAGTAATGCCGGTTGCCGCGCTCGCCAGCTTTCCGGCTGCGGGGCTAGAGTCGGCCTCACTCCGGCCATTTCTGTGCCCCATGCAGAATCCTAGCAACGTAAACGATCTCGCCGCTCACCTGATAGACGACCACGTAGGGGGATGATCGCACGACCAGTTCTCGCGTTCCCGGCTTTTTCCCCTGTCGGCCTCGATTGGAATATATCTTTAGGGAACTGACGGCTTCCTAGAGCGACCCCACGATGCGGGCAGCGTGCCGCGGCGTCTTCTCAAACAAGTACTCGGTGATATTTTCCAGGTCGTCGGCAGCCGCTGCGCTCCAGCGTAGCCACATTAGGGTCGGCGTTGCTTCTCATCCAATAGCTTTTCTATCCGCGCACCCACTTCTTCGTGCTCCAGCACTTCGCCGCGCTCAATTTGCGCTAGTCCCTTCTCCACTTCGCGCACAAACCACTTGTCGTAATCGACCAGACGTTCGACCGCTTCTCGCACCAGGAATTGCGCGTCTCGCCCTTGCTGCGCGGCCACTTCTTCCAGCTTCGCTTGCAACTCCGGTGTGAGTTCCAGCCCCATACCGCCACTCTATCGACTGTTGGCCCCCGAGTCAAAACTCACTGCGCGTGCCGAGTCTCGTTTGCTCACGGAATCAAAAACGCCCCCGGAATCTTCCGGTCCAGCGTCGCAAACGCAGCCCCGCCGGCTTTCGCCAGCTGCACCAGATGCCCATCCGTAATCTGCTTGGGTGCCTGCACCCACATTGGCAACTGCGAAGCATCCTGATTATCCGCTACGAACGAAAACTTGACGTTGCCTTCGTGCTTCATCCGGCCGAGTAAGAGCCTAGCCTCGTTCACCGTGAGCCCGTACTGCGGCGCTTGCGCCAGGATCCGCACGAAACCCAATTCCGTAATTGAACAAGTTGCCAGCTCATCGTCGCATTGCGCCGCCGCAATGGACCGAACCCACCGCGACAATTGCTCGTGAAAGACATGGTCGAAGAAACCGAATGCGACCAGTGCGTTTACGTCCAACAGATATTTCATGGAAAGTCCGCAAGCAGCGCCTGAACCTGTTCGCTCGTTAGCTTCGGAGCGTTCTTTCCAGCAGTTAGGACCGGGAACCCGCTGATAGGATCCTTGATGATCTTCGCCCTCCGTCGTCTCGCCCTTCGCGGCCGTAAAACAATGGCGTCCCCTTCGAGCTTTACCTCCAGTGCGTCGCCCGCCCGCAGCCCCAGCTTCGCCCGCAGCCGGCTGGGCAACACAACCTGCCCTTTGGTTGAAATCTTGGTTTCCATGGTAAGACAATCTTACTCGATGCTTCCAGCCGGAACAATCCCCGCGCAATTTTTTCAATTTCTGACTTACCAAAGTCTCATTTTCTTCTACTCTAGCGGCGAGAGAAATGCGCCCCGGTTCCGTCCGGGGGGATTTTGTTTTTGTAGAGCAGGCTTCAGCCGGTACTCTTTTTTTGCCGTCAGTTTAAGAGGCTCAGCTGTCGCGCGCCCGCACTTTTCTTGACCACGAAGCGTGGCCAGCGCTCTTTTGTTTTTTCCTTTGCTTTACGCTTTGTAGATGCCGGGCTTCAGCGCGGCGTTTTTCCGCTTCTCTCCTCGCGCCACGTAATCCTCGTTTTCGATTTCCTTGGCTGCTGCCCTGCGCTAATCTGTTTCCGCGGCCCTCACCGAGGTTTCCGTTCGAATCGGGCATCTTCCATGAGCACATCCGTTTCTTCTTCACCGTCACCACCATCGCCGGCCGCCGCTCACGTCGAGCGCACTTCCTGCTGCGTTGTCGGTGGCGGTCCGGCAGGTGTGATTCTTTCGTTGCTCCTGGCGAGGCGCGGCGTCCCCGTGGCGCTCCTCGAAATGCACAAGGACTTCGACCGCGAATTCCGCGGCGACACCATTCATCCTTCCACGCTCGAAATCCTTGACCAGATTGGCCTGGCCGCGCCGCTGCATGAAATGCGCCACAGCAAAATCTCCGGCCCCACGATCAATTTCGCCGACGGCCCTTTCCGGCCCTTCGACTTGGCGCGCCTCAAGACGCGGTTCCCCTACGTCCTGCTGGTTCCCCAGGCGCAATTTCTCGATTTCATCACCAGGGAAGCCGCCAAGTATCCCGCGTTTCGGCTGGTCATGCGCGCGAATGTGCGCGAGCTGGTCGAAGAGAACGGCGCCGTCTGCGGCGTGAAATATCTTGATGCCGATAACGCGTGGCACGAGCTGCGCGCGCCGCTAACCGTCGCCGCCGACGGGCGTTTTTCCCGCATCCGCCAGTTGGCCGGTTTCGAGCCGGTCAAGACTTCTCCGCCGATGGACATTCTGTGGTTTCGCCTGCCCAAGCTGCCGGAAGATCTCGACGTCCCAAGCGGCCTCCTCGGCAGCATTGGCCGCGGTCTTGTGCTCATCGCGCTGGATCGCGCGGACTATTGGCAAGCGGGCCTCGTCTTTCCCAAAGGCCATTACCAGGAGCTGCACACGCAAGGCATTGCCGCCATTCGCCAGGCTATCGTGGAAATCCAGCCGCGCCTGGCGAGGCACGCCGAGTCGCTCACCGACTGGCGCCAGCTTGCGCTTCTCTCTGTTGAGTCCAGCCTGTGTCCCTGTTGGCACAAGCCCGGCCTGTTGCTGATCGGCGACGCCGCGCACGTGATGTCGCCCATCGGCGGGGTTGGAATCAACTACGCTGTGCAGGATGCGGTCGTGGCCGCGAACGTTCTTACCGGCCCACTGAACGCAGGTCGTGTTTCGGACGCTGACTTGGCGGAGGTGCAGCGCCAGCGAAAGTGGCCAGTGCGCGTCATTCAAGGGATGCAGACGCTCATGCAGAACCGCTTAATCGCGCCGGCCCTCGCGTCGCAGAGCCCGCCTCGCGCGCCGTGGATTGCGCGCGCGCTCTTGCGCATTCCCGTTCTTCGCGACTTGCCGGCCCGGCTCCTCGCGTTCGGCCCGCGCCGCGTGCGCCTCGATGAAGACTAGATAGGCAGGTCAGCTTCGGCTAGTCACAATTATTGTTGTGGATGCGCAACGTTGCGCTCCGGCGCGATGGCGTCCGCCATGCGAAATACCGCCGCGAGCACTTCCAGAATGATTCTGCAGTAGAGAATCCACACAAAATACCCCGCGAGCGCCCCGATCAACGCGAGAAGCCCCTGCACAGGCGCGTTTTGGAACGCCAGCACGACCCATGTCACTGCCGCGATCAACCCAACCAGCAGGTGCAGCCCGTAGAGAAACTTCAGCATCTTTGGAGTGGCATACACGCGAAATGAAAAGTCGAACAGGCCTTCCCACATTCCCTTGGCTTCGGGCATTCTTTCCTCCTTGGAAATAGAGTCGCGATAATTTCTGAAGCAGACCTGCCGGCCGGGGCCCGGTTCGCTCGTTCAAATTGCTTACTTCCACGCTGTGATTGTTCTGCCGCGTGGCGGAGCGCTAATCGAAATGCACGATATCCAGAATAATGTTCGTCCTTCGATTGAGCAAAACAATGTGCCCCGCGACGAGGACGTGCGCGCAATCCGGCGGAGGCGGCGGCAAGCGCCGCACTAATTCTTCCGGGCACGGCTGAATCCGCTTTTGCAATCCCGGCGGCAAAGTTCCATTCCTCACCAGTTGCTTTTCCAGACCCGGAGGCAGGCGGTCTTTCTTCGCCAGCCCCGGAGGCAAATTGCTTTCGTGGTCGTTGTACCACGCGCGCGCTTCGTCGCGATCGTGGTCGTGGTAATACTGCTCGCCCTGATCATCGTCGCCGTGCTTGTCATGGCCTTTCCCCTTGCCTTTTCCTTGCGCCCACGCTGGCGCGCAACTGCCCGCCACCAGTACCACACCCAGCGCAAGCGCCGCGAGCTTCTCCGTCGGTCGCATCGTTTCCTCCGTTTTTATTGCTTGCTACTTAATGTAATGCGCGTGCCGCGAAGCTGCAAGGCGCGCGTATTCCCCGTGTGTCGAATCCGAGCCGAGCTACACCATTTCGTTGGAATCCGCCGCTGTTCCGTCTGCCCCTGAGTTTGCGCCGTGGGATGCGGCCAGGTTCAACAAAACGTTCGAACGCCACTCCGCCACACCGCGGTATTCTTCACGAACAGCCTTTGAAGTCTATCTCCCCGACGTTCGTGGTCATGGCGGCTGTCACTTTCAACGACATGTTGGTCGCGTCCTTCGCCATGACGATCTCGGAGGGCGAGCAATCCGCTGCTCCGCCATTCGCTGGCGCGTTCATTGGCACCGTGGCCTGCGCATCCACACTAAAGAGAACGTCTCCTGACGCGGGCGCGGTAAAGGTAACACCCGATGATGTGAAAACTCCGACGTTGGGGTTGCTCGCGGGAACAACCAGCGTGTATTGCGCACAATTTGTCTTCGTAGACGCGCCTGTCGGGCAACTCATGCTCGACGCAACGGAAATCAGCCCCGTAGAATCGACTTCCGGGGTCGTTGCCGTCGCCGGAATCGTTTGCAGCGGAACGGTTATTTCGCGCGTGGTCATTCCAATGGAGATTTGCTGCAGCGCAGACAGTGTTACATCGGCGGTTGCCCCAGCAGTCCCGGTCGTCGCCGTCACAACTCCTTGCAGGACCGCGGGCGCGGTTGCCCCCGTCTCCGCCAGCAGCGGTACACTCAGGTTCGTCCCGTTCGGCACATTTACGATGGCCGTCGCATTGTAAGGAAGATTTTTAGGCCCGACCGCTACCACGACGATGTCAAACGTTCCAGTCGGCAGCGGACAGAACCGGAAGTTGCCGTTCGCATCTGCCGCTGTCTGCATCATGATGCGATCGGTTCCCGTCTTGTCCGGCTGTTCGATCGCTACCAGTACCTGGCCGGCAATCGGCGCATTCGTTTGCGAATCCACGACTTGCCCGCCGATTCCAGAATCATTGGCGCTTACTTGGCCTGCCGTCAGCGTCGGTTTCAGACGGAACGTCCCGTTTCCCTCTTCAAGGATGGAAGCGCAAGCGTTGAAGTCAATGTTCAGATCAATGCTTTGCCCCGCGGAAACCTGAAGCGGTCCGCCAACGATCTGGCCGGGAGGAATTTTCAAGCCGGTGTTGTCCTGGCTGCTCAGCGCGAGTTCGTGGATGGAATTGTCGCTGAGCACGACGCAGTTGAATCCGTTTCCTGCACAAGCGTTGGGAGACGGCACCGCGGCTCCGGCAGCCGGCGTGTTGGATTCAAGGAGAAGCCTAATCTGTTGGTAGTTCCCAACCGGCAAACTCGCGGAACCTAACTGCGCGAGGATGCACGTCGTTTGCGGTTTGGAGAAAAGATCAATTTGCATCGGAGCGTTCGCGAGTTGTGGCGCGAGCTCCTGCCAGCCCGGCGTGCTGTCGGTTGCGGATGCGTTGGTGTGCGCCTGCACCGATCGCACGGTGATAAACACATGGGTGAACTGGCCGTTCGGCGGCATGCAACTCGGGGGATCGCTAAGCGAAACGGTAATTGTGGCTTGGCCCGGCGTGAGCATTGTGTTGCTTCCACTGCAGCTTACGAAGAACGCCACAACTGAAACGATGGAACCGACGCAGAAAGCAGCGATAGCGATGCGCGTGATCCGCGCGTGCAAGAACTTTCTCATTTCTGTCTCCTAGGACCCGGATTGCCGGAGCGAAACCGCGGCAATGAGTTTTAGTACGTTCAGAACTTCGTGCACCTGTATCAGGCCAACCCGAGGGGTAGGGACAGACAACCCCGCGAGATACGGAGCAACTCGCATTCCATCGCGGCGCGGCGGCTAACCTCCTGAATTCACGCAGCTTCGGTTTTCGCCGCGGCAGTTTTCGCGCAACATCGCCATGTGATTTCTTCCAGAGGCTGGTAGATTTGCAGCGGCAGCGGTTCGAACGAGGCTGGGGCGCACATCCCGTTAAACTTTTCTGTAACCCGCGCCTTGCGAAACCAGTAAGTAGAAGTAGAGAGCGGCGCATGGAACTGCTGGAACGCTTCGCGGCGGGCGACCTGGAAGCCTTCGAGGCGCTTTTCCGGCAACACCAGAGAGACGTCTACGCATGGATCGTGCGCATCGTTCGCGACACCGGAATGGCCGAGGATTTGACGGTGGAAACGTTCTGGCGCATCTATCGCTCGCGGGCGCGATTTCGACCGGACGGAAATTTTTGCGCGTGGTCGCGCCGCATTGCGACGAATGCCGCGCTCGATCATCTGCGCGCGAAACGCCATGACACAGAACTTGACGAGAACTTCGCGGCGCCGACGCGTCGAGATCCCGCGATTCAGAATGAGGAGCGGCAAGCGCTGCACAAAGCGTTCAGTCAACTTCCCGCAAAGTATCGCCTCATCGCCACGCTCGCGCTGATCGAAGGCGAACCTTACGACAGTATCGCGGAAGCCGTTGGAACTTCCGCTTCGGTCGTGAAGATTCGCGTGTTCCGCGCCGTGCGGATGCTGCGCAAAAATCTCTCGGCAATGGGAATTACCGCAGGAGTACGCCAATGAATCATCAGGACGACAACGAGCTTCGCGAACTTCTCAAGCGGAATATCCCGCCGTTGGGCAACCGGGACCTTCCGCGCGACCTCTGGCCGCAGATGTTGGAGCGACTCTCGCGACAGCCGTTCCATGTTCCGTGGTTTGACTGGGCGCTCGCGGCGCTGGTGGGCGCGGCGGTCCTGATTTTTCCCGGAATTATTCCGGCGCTTCTCTATCACTTGTGAAGCAGGAGGCCCGATGAACCCTCACAAATATTTGCGCGCGTACATGGCAGGACTTTTGGTGCCGACGCTTGCTCTTCCCGTATTGGTGCTGGCGTTCGTGATGGAACGTTACGTTTTCGGCGAAATGCTTCCAATCGAACGCGTCATGATTTTTCCCATGGCTTTCGTTCCGCTGCTGTGGGGCTTGTGGAACATGCTTTACGTTGCTTCGCGCGCGCGCACGCATCTCTCCATCGGCATCCACGGCGCGATCCTGCCGTTTCTCCTCGCGCCGCTGGGCATTTTGCTAACGTTGGCGCTGCACTTTCAAATTCCCGGCTTCGCTTCGCACATATTTCCGATCGTGGCTCCCGTCGGGCTGATCCTCTACTATCTGCTGTGGAAATACGTGGTGCATTTTCTGAACGGCGTTCTCGGTATCGGGTAGTTCCGATAGAGTCTTGCCGGCGGCAAACCTCTGCACACTTGCGGGCAGAATCTTGTATTCTTCAGCGTCCCCGTTTGCGTGAGGGCCTGCATGTCTAGCGATTCGGGTTCTTTGGAGCAAAACAAAAAGCTGGCGCATCGGTGGTTGGATGAAGTGTGGAACAAGGGTCGCCGCGAGGTAATCCGCGAGCTATTCGCCAAAACGGGGGTGTACCACCGAGGCGCGAACGAATATCGCGGCCCCGAGGGGTTCGCGCATCTTTACGACATCCTGCGCGCGGATTTCTCGGGGTTCTCCATCAAGTCCATCGTCACCGTCGCCGAGGGCGAGCTCGTCTGCGTGCACTGGTCGGTCGATTGCTTGTACAACGCCACGCGAACGCCCGTGAACTTTACGGGCACGTCGATTTGGCGCTTCAAAGACGGGCAAATCGTAGAAGCCTGGCAAAATTTCGATGCCGCCGCCATAAGGGCCCAGGTTCCTGGACTTTTAATTCCTTAAGACCGGACGAGCCGGAAAAACGAAATATCTTGCCGCCCAAACTTTCCTGGGAATTGTCATATCATTCCGGACGCGCAGCAGCGGTTGACGTGTTTGCTCGCGGGGAGAGATTCCATGATCAACTTTTTTTCGAGCCGGCGTTTTCTGGCGGCGTACTCCGGTTTTCTCACGCTGGTCGTCGTGCTGGCGGTTGTTTCCGGATTCGCGAGGGTCGCGCCAAGCCAGACGTTCGATGAAATCACCGTGCGCCGAATCAATGTCGTCGAGCCGGACGGGACGATCCGATTGATTTTGACGAACACCGCCAGCTCGCCCGGGATCTACATCAAGAACAAGGAATATCCGCATCCGCGCGGAAGAAAAGGCGCGGGCCTGCTCTTCTTTGACGAGGAAGGAACGGAAGACGGCGGCTTGAGCTATGGGATTGAAAAGGACCAGAACGGGCGCGTCGTGGGAAGCGACGGCCATCTGAGCTTCGACCAATACATGCAGGACCAGATTTTCACGATTGACGCCGGGCGCGACGGCGAGAAGAAATTCTCACTGTTGCGTATGGATGATCGCGGCGACTATCCCATCACGGACGCGCTTGAAGCGCTCACGAGAATTTCAAAACTGCCGAAGGAGCAGCAGGAATCCGAATTCAAGAAGTTTGTGGCTACACATCCGGGCGATCACCCGCGGGTGGTTCTCGGCCGCGCGCGCGACGGCGGCTCCGTGCTGCAATTGAAAGATACGGAAGGGCGCGATCGCATCGTGCTGCGCGTGGCGCCGGACGGCACGCCGAAACTGCAATTCCTGGATGCCGCAGGAAAAGCCGTCAGCGAGCTGCCGCAAAGCGCGACAGGCACGGCAAGCCATCCATGAGTTACACGAAGCGGCGCCGAAAGTGGGGCTTCAACGTGCCGCTGGAATTGGCAACCCGGCGCCAGTGGACGGCCTGGTGTAGCTAATCCACAGTTCGGCGGCGATCATTTGCAGAGTGAAGCCAATCCAGAAGGCCGTGCCGAAGAATTCGCTGGGCTGAGGAATGCGGCCGCGCGCGATCGCGGTGGCAAAAAACATGCCCATGATGGGACGGATGGTGGCGACCGCGAGGCCGATGGCGTAGCCGCGAATCATCCATTCGCGATGTTGCGCGAATTGCCGATGCATGGCGTGCCACAGCGCTTTGGCAAGCGCGACTAGGAAGAAAGTCCCAAAGAGAAGGATGGCGGCTTTTTCATCGAGGCCGCCGATGGTTTTGCCGAGCGCCATTCGAAGGCCGGTGACTCCCACGAGGCCGCTCGATAGCAGAAAAACGCGGCCGGACCATCTGTGAATCTGCGGATGCTTTGCACGCAGACTTTTCACGAACTGCAAAGGACCCAGAATCATGAACAGCATGGCGGGGAGAACGTGCGCGAGGGTCAAGGCGCGTTCGGCGGCAAAATGCGAATCCAACTGGGCAGCGGGATTTCTTGCTGCGCCCGTGGCCACGAGCGAGGGGCGCAGAAGCACGACGGTGCGGCGCGCGGCGACGGCGACGCCGAGAATCGCGAGAAAAGTCACGGCGCTCCACAAAAATCGCAGCAGCGCGCGACGCGGATTCATGAGCTGCGCAACCTCCATTTAGGACTACGCAGGGCGGCGCAGATTTATTACCGCCGCGGTTCGAAGGAGTCTTGCGCAATACAGCTTGGAAGAATTGTTTTTGTTTGAGCGAGTTTGCTCGCGCGACAGCCGGCGTTTATTTCGGCGTGGCCGGATTCCCTTCCGGGTCCAAAACAACAACGTCGCCGAGGTTCAGTTCGCGCACGCCGCTCTCGATCTTCGCGAGGTCGCCTACCAGCAAGAGCGTCGCGCCGCTGGTCTTGGCGTATTTTTGAGCCGCGGCGTTAACCGCCGCGAGACTAGCTTTGTTCAGTTCGTCAGGCTCGCGCTGAAGTTCGGTCATGGGCAGTCCAAGAGCCCATAGCTGTTCGATGTTGCCGGCCACTTGTCCGACGGACTCAAACTGCTGTGAATAGCCGCGAACGCGGTTGTGCTTCGCGTCGGAAAGCTCTTTTTCCGAAACCGGCTTCTCTCCGGCAATGTACTTGAGCTCTTTTTCGAACTCGACAAGCGATTCCTTCGTCTTGTTCGTTTGCACGCCTCCGCGCGCGTCCCAGATGCCGTATTTCGAATCCGTCGCCGCGAAGGAGAAGACGCCGTAGGAGTAGCCTTTCTCCTCGCGAATATTCATCCCGAGCCGCGCGCCCGCGGCGCCGCCCCACACGGTGTTGGCCAAGCTCAGCGCATAGTAATCTTCGGCGGTGCGCGCGGGTCCGGGCAGAATCAGCGCCACGGCCGTCTGTGCGGCATTCGGGCGGTTCACCAAGAATATCTTTCCTGGACCGAATGCTTGCGGAGGCGGCACTACGGCGGTTACGGGCGCAGCGCCTTTCCACGTGGCGAAATTTTCTTTCGCCAAGACGGTAGCCTCCGCGATGGTGATGTCTCCCACGAAGATCAGCGCCGCGCCGGCCGGCTTCCAATAGGTATCGTGAAACCTCACCAAGTCTTCGCGCGTGATTTTTTCCACCGTCGAGGGATAGCCGGAGGTTGGCCGTCCGTATGGATGGTTCTTCCCGTAAGCGAGCATCGGCACCAAGCGCGCAGAAATGCCCCCCGGCGAATTTTCCGCCTGCGCCAGCTCCGCGAGCCGAAGTTTCCGCGCGCGCTCAAGTTCCTCGGCCGCAAAACTCGGATTCCTGGCCACGTCCGCCAAGACAGCCATGGCCGGCGGCAGATTTCTTTTCAACACCTCGAATCCGAGCGTGGAGGATTCCTTTCCTGCAGCGCTGTCAAGGGATGTGCCAAGGTTGCCGAGAGCATCGTCGACTTGCAGCGCGGTCTTGCTGCTCGTGCCGCGCTTCATCACCTCGAGGCCGAGACTGGCCGCGCCCTCCTTGCCCTGCGGATCAGCGATACTAGCTGCACGCACTCCCAACAGGACGCTGACTTTGGGCAAGTCCTTCCGTTCCACCGCGAAGATTTGCATGCCGTTTTCGAGCTTCGCGGTCTTCACTTCCGGAGCCTGAAAAGGCCGGTCCGCAGCGAGGTCCGGAGCATTCGTGCGATCGATCTTTGCCTGCTCTTTGGCCTCAGCCGTTTCGGGGTGGAAGCGAACCACCACGCGATTGCGCGTGTCGAGCCATTTCGCCACAGCCAGGCGTACGCTTTCCGCGGTCGCCGCGCGATGCCGCGCGACGTCCGCCGCAAACTTGTCGGGGTCGCCTAGATAAACGTTGTATGTGTTGAGCAGGTCCGCTTTACCTCCGAACCCTCCGATGCGCTCCAATCCAGTGAGATATTGGAACTCCCATTTGGTCTTGGCGCGATTCATTTCTTCCGCGGTTGGCCCGTCCTTGGCCAGCTTGGCGATCTCCTCTTTCGTGATTTGCTCCGCCTGAGACAAGGAGGCTCCGGGCCGGGCGGTCACCCAAATCCCGAAGAACCCGGCGATCTCCGAACCGTTTTGGAACGACACGGTGTCCGAGCAGAGTTGCTTCTCGTAAACCAACGTTTTGTTCAGCCTTGCCGACAGGCCATCGGTCAGAATGAGCGAGACGAGATCCAGATCCGCGTCATCGGGGTCGAAAAAAGCAGGTGACGGCCAAGCAAAGTACGTCCGCTCCTGGGGAATGTGGTCGTTCACTTCGATGACCTTTTCTCCGTGAAGCTCGGCGACCCAGTGCTTGGGCCGGTCCAGAGGCGGGCCTGGCGGAATCGGACTATAGTATTTCGCGATGAGGCGCTTGGCTTCGGCGGGATCGAAGTCTCCGGTGATGGCCAGTGACAAATTGTTCGGCGTGTAATAGGTGTGAAAGAATTCCTTTACGTCATCCACGCTCGCCGCGGTCAAGTCTTCGTGGCTTCCGATGACCGTGTGTGCATAGGGATGGCCGCTCGGAAAAACGTTTTCGGTAATCAGCATGAACGCCCGGCCGTACGGCTGATTTTCGAGCCCCTGACGCCGCTCGTTCTTTACAATGTCACGTTCGTTGTCGAGCTTTTCTTTCGTGAGCACATCGGTGAGCGTCGCCAAGCGGTCCGATTCCAGCCAGAGCACATATTCGAGATTTCCGGAAGGCACGGTCTCGAAATAATTCGTGCGGTCTTCGCTGGTGGTTCCGTTCACTCCTCCGGCGAACAAGTTTGCTCCGGCCTTCTCGATGAAGGAAAAATACTTGGCGTTGGCGTCCCTGGAACCCTCGAACATCATGTGCTCGAACAGATGCGCAAAGCCTGTTCGTCCCACGCGTTCATTCTTTGAGCCGACGTGATACCAGTTGTTGACGTGGACCATCGGCAGCTTGCGGTCCACGTGCAGAATGACCTGAAGGCCGTTCGGCAGCGTGTATTTTTCAAAGATGATCTTGGGTACGTCACCGGCCGCGCCGACGCTCGCGCCTTGGGCCGCCGTTGACTGCGACCTCCCGCTCAGCGTGCCCAGCAGCAGCACCGCCGCGATTGCGACTACGGACAGTTCTCTTTGGAATTTCACAGACTCAGCCCTCCTGAAAATGACGCGTCCGAATTCTTGCGGTTCGCGCTGCGCGCACTCCGGCACAGCTAGTAGACGATAGAGCTAACGATGAGGTTGGAGTGACGTTCACTTGCAGCCCGCGTAATTATGTCCAAACAGGGTGGCACACGCAACGCATTCCTGACTGCCGCAGGTTCTGGGCCGCTTTGTCATCCTATTCGCTGCGCAAGGCGACGATGGGATCGACGCGCATGGCGCGTCTGGCGGGCACCGCGCACGCCGCGAGCGCCACGATGGCGAGCAAGGCCATGACGCTGGCGAGCACCAGGGGATCGAGCGGACGCACGCCGTAAATCTCGCTGGCGATCGCCTTTTGCATGGAGACTGCGCCGACGATGCCCAAGAGCAGCCCCACGACGACCAACTGCAATCCTTCGCGCAGCACGAGTCGCAGAATGTTGGCGCGCGTGCTGCCGAGAGCGACGCGAATTCCAATTTCGCGGGTGCGCTGCGCCACGAGGTAGGCCAGGACTCCGTATATGCCCAATGTAGCGAGGAAAAGCGCGACACCGCCGAACGCATTGGCGAGGACCATCGAAGTTCGCCGCGATGCAAGCGAAAGGTCAATGCGTTCAGACATGGAGTGCACGTCGAAGACGGCGAGGTCCGGATCGAGGCGATAAATTTCACCGCGGAGCGCGCGCACCACGGAATCTTCGTTGCCAGTGGTTTTCAGCGCGAAGGAAAACGAGTTGTCCGGGCTTTGCGCGATCGAAGTGTAGAATGCGCCGACGGCAGCGCCGGAACCATCGAGGTGCTCGTAACGAATGGTTTTCACCACGCCGACAACGGTGAGCCAAACGGTGTGCTCGTCGATCTTCAGGAGGTCTTTCGGATTTCCGGGCAAATACATGCGGCGGCCCACGGGATTGCGATCGGGCCAGAAGTGCTGCGCGAGGCGCTCGTCTACGATGACCACGCGCTGCGCGGTTTCGTTATCGCGCTCTTCAAAGCTTCGGCCCGCGACGATGGGAATGCCCATGGCCTCGAAATAACCGGGCGTCACGTCCATATTCAGCGGCGAGATAACCGATTCACCCGGCTTCATCTGGTAGCCCTCCGCCAGGATGAGTTCATCGTCGTGCTCTCCGCTGAGCGGAATCACGCTGGTGGCGCTCGCCAGCATTACACCGGGAATGCTGCGCACCGCGGGAAGGGCACGGTTCATGAACTTGCGCCAGGAATCTGAGTCGGTGTATTTGGCGCGCGGCAACGCCACGGATGCCGTGACGACGCCATCAGGACGGAAGCCGGGATCGACTTCCGACAGGCGCCGGAAGCTGGTCAAAAAAAGCGCAGCGCCGACGAGCAGCGCGAAGGCAAAACCGATCTGCGCGGCGACGAGAAGTTGCCGGACGCCGCGAGTTTTCTTTCCAGTAGTACCGGTGCGGCTGTCTTCGTGCAGCGCGTCGTTGATGCCGATTTTTGTGGCGCTGACGAGCGGAAAGAGTCCGACGAAGAGTCCCGCGAGCACAGCCAAGCCGAGTGAGACGAGGATTACAGTGGTGTCGAGACGGATTTCTCCCGCGCGCGGCAGGCGCTGCAAACCGATGGCGCCGAGGAGGCGGAGCAATCCCGCGCCGACGAAAATTCCGCCGATGCCGCCGGCGAGCGCCAATCCGATATTTTCCAGAAGCAACTGGCGCAACAACTGCGCTTGCCCGGCGCCGAGGGCGATGCGCGTGGCGATCTCTTTGCGGCGCAGAGCGAGGCGTGTGAGAGCGAGATTCGCGATGTTCAAGCCGCCGATGAGAAGCACGAGCACAGCGCCACCCCAGAGGAGATACAGCGTGCGCTTCACGCCGCGGGTCATCATGTCCTGCAAACGCTCGACGATGGTGTGGAATCCGGCGTTGATGAGGAGCTCCTTGAATTCCGGGAAGCGATCGAGATTTTCGTTGTTGAGCGCGTCCACTTGCGCCTGGGCTTGCTGGATGGTGGCGCCGGGCTTCAGCCTGGCAACGTGATACCAGTTGTTGCTGTGATGCACGGTTTTTTCTTCCGGTGTGAAGGCGATGGGCATCCACAGGCGCGCTTCCGGATCGACGAAACTGAAATTCGTGGGCATCACGCCGACGATGGTGTACGGCTGGCCGCTGATGCGCAGATCCCGGCCGATGGCGGTCTTGTCTCCCGCGAATAATTGCTGCCAGAGTCCGTGGCTCAGAATCACTTCGTGCTCGTGGCCGACTTCGCCTTCGGCTTCGGTGAAGGGGCGGCCCAGTTCGGGCGAAACGCGCAACAAGGTAAACCACGACGGCGTGACCACCATGCCGTGCATGCGCTGCGGGATACCGTTGAGCTCGACGGTCTGGTCGCGTTCGCGAAACATGGCCTGGCTTTCGAAAACAGTCATCTCACGCAGGCGGTCGTAATAATCTCCCGAGCTGCTGTTGTTAATTCCGACGACGCCGGCCTTCGGATATTCATTGGAGAGCAACAGGATGGAGTTGGCGTCCGCAAAGGGGAGCTGACGAAGCACGACGGAATTCACGATAGCGAAGAGGGCGGTATTGGCGGCAATGCAGACGGAAAAGGTCAGCAGGACGGTAAGCGCAAAGCCTTTCGCGCGCCACATCGAACGCGCTGCGTATTTAAGGTCGAGGAAAAATGAATCCATGATTTGCGTTGCCCCTTCCGGAGACTCAAGATCGGCCTCACTCGAAATGCCCGGCTGCGTGTAATTCAATACGAAAAGATTTCAGAAAAGTTCACGCGCTATGAGACAGCAACCCGTCGCGCATCAACTCCTCCTAAATGAACAATTCTGCGTTCACGTGAAAAAACGCCGCCAACCTCTTCGCCTGGGCCTTGCTAATGGCCCGCTTGCCATGAAATACCTCAGACGTAATCCCTTTCGACCCGAACACTTCCCACAGGTCTTTCTGCGTCAAACTTCGCGCTTCCATCAAATGCCGTAGTGTCTGCCGCGGTCCGGCCTTTCGAATGGGATAACGGCGCTCCTCGAACTCGTCAATCAACACAGTGAGTAATTCCGCAAGCTCGCGCTCTTCCGCGCTTGGATTCTCGCGCTCGTCGAGGCGGAGCAATTCGTTCGCTAGTCGATCGTGCTCTTCTTCCGTCCGGATGACGTGCGGAAGCGTGCGCCGCAATAGCCGCCCATAGGTTTTCTCGTCGAGATCGATCGTCATGGTGCTCATGGTTTCCAATCCCCTCGGTCATACTCCGCGTGCGTCAAAATATACAAAACGAATACGCGTTGGCTTCGGTAGTTCAACCTGGCGATCAACCGGTATTTGTTCCCGGCGATATTAAAGACGGTTCGGCGCCCCACGAGATCAGCATGGTGATAAATCTGTTTCATCTCCGCCGGCGTTTGCCAAGTTGCTCCGCGCACCACGCCATACCACGATTCGAGGCTGGCCTTGGCATCCGGGTGCCGCTCCCAGAATTGCACCAAAGCGTCGCGCTTTATGATGCGCATGCTTTTCTAAGGTTCTCATAATGAGAACACAATAGCAATGGCAATTTTCGTGTGCAGCGCAATGGTTGTTTGGCTAGTGTTTGACGACGGTTACGGTGATTTGCGACGGGTATTGCTTCGAGTGGTGCACGGTGTTGTGCGCGACGACGGGTCTGTCCTCGTCGTAGTTGTTGCCGCCGGTATTCAGGTTGCGGTCAAAACGCGGGAAATTGCTGCTGGAAACCTCGATGCGCAACTGATGGCCAACATCGAAGTAATTGCTGGTGTTGAGCGGCTGGAGCGTGACTTTGTAAACCTTGCCAGGCTCCATCCAGACAAGAGGTTTGTCGTAGCCATCGCGATAGCGCAGGCGCTGGATGGATTCGTCGAGATTGTAGGCGCGGCCGTCGGGATAAACATCGAGAACTTTTACGGTGAAGTCGGTGTCCTTGGCGTCGGACGAAACGTAGAGCGTCGGCTCGATTGGTCCGCTGAGCTCCGTGCCTTCTTTGAATGGCTCGGAAGTGAAGACGAGGATGTCGTTGCGAGCCTCCATCTTACGTTGGTCGAAAGCGCCGGCCTGCACGGCGGTTCCGGTGCAGCAAACATTTCCGCCGTAGGAGGGGACCGGGTTCATCGGGTCGTATGCGAAGGAATCCGGCTTATCGGTGGGAGGAGGAGCGGACAGTAAATTTCCGTCGCCGTAGAGCGAATTCGCGTGCCCGCCGCTGGAAAGATAAAGAGTCATGGACTGCGCGCCGGCGGGCGGCCAGGTGGAGGAGGTTTGCCACTTGTTCTCGCCCATGGTGAAGTACGTGACTTTGGGCAGCTTGTCCAGGCGCGGGCTGGCTTCGTCTTTCAGGAAGCGGTCGAAGAAACCGTACATGATTTCCTGATAGTCGAGGCGCGCGTCGCCCACGCTGCGCTCGCCGACGATGGTGTCTGCCGTGGCGCGAGTGTAGCCGCAGTGGGTGACGGGAGCAATCACGGCCCACTGTTCGTCGGCGATTTCGCCTTTCGCGGTTTTGCGGACGTGGTTGTAGAGCGCGAGATTCGGGCCGACAGACACGTCGTACCACGACATAAACCAAAGGCCGGGCAGATTGAGCGGCATGTCGTCGTGATAGAGCCCGCCCTTGTACCACGCAGGATCGTTCGGAGCGCGCTGAATCATGCGGCCGCCGGTGTCCACGGGCATGGCGTCGGCATAAATTCCGTGCGGGGAGTCCACCGCTTTCAGAATGTCCTGCTCGGGAAAATGCCAGAGCGCTTTCGACCAGTCCACCGGCGGAAGTTGCTGCGCGAGATCAAACGCTTTTGAAGCGCGAAGCAATTCATCCTGGGAAGTATTCGGCGGAAACATGGGGCGCACCTGGTTCTGCTCGCCATAAATCCAGGTGATGAAAAGCATTTGCACCGCGCCGCCGCGATACCAGTTGCCTTGCTCGAAGTACGGAGCGACGCGGCCTACTCCAGCGCCGAATCCCTGCACGTTCATCGCCGCATCCGCGGGATGTCCCATGGCGGCCACGCCCATCTGCCATTCGGCAGTCGAGGAACAACCGGTGGTTCCTACTTTCCCGTTGGCCCACGGCTGCGCCGAGAGCCACGCCATCATGTCGTAGCCGTCGGTGCGCGGAGCGCCGAGAATGTCGTAATTCCCTTCCGAGAAAAAATGTCCGCGTTCGTTCTGCTCGACGTAGGCGTAACCACGCTGGATGGCGGTGAGGATGGTCTGCATATTCGACGGCACGCCGTTGCGAATGTCCCAGTAGTTGAAGTTGTAGGGCGTGCGCACAAAGATGATGGGCACTTTGCCGATGGCGTTTTTCGGGCGGTAAATGTCGGTTGCGAGGCGGACGCCGTCGCGCATCGGCACCATCACTTTGCGTTCGATGATGGCCGCGGACTCGAGGTCTTTTTCCGTTTGCACGCGCTGATCTTTTTCGGCTTGTGTCATCGGGGCCTGTTGGGCGCGCGCTGTGCCCATGGCAATAGCGCAGATAGGGCAGAACGAAAGCGCCAAGCGTGAAATCCAATTCGTCTTCATGCGACCACCCTCCCGCGGCTTCACTCGCACTTCAACTCAATTCCGGTGTCTTGCGGCAACACTTTACACGATTTGGGGAAGCGCATCGCGGTAAAGAGCGGCGCAGCGTTCGAAACATTTCCACTGCTCGCAAGGGACGTGCTGCCGTTCGAACCACAACTGTGCTCGTTCAGAATGATTGGTGACACTCGGTAGAGTGTCAGGATGAACCAAATTAGATGGGATGAGCTTTCCGAGGCGCGCCAGCTGGCGCGCCTCGGAAAGAGTTTAAGCCGCGCTGCGCGGACACGACTTCAGTGGATGCTCTTTTATCTCTGCAATGGACGGAACGCGGCGCGCACTTGCCGGCATTTCGGCATTAGTCGGCAGACCTTTTATCGCTGGTGGCGCCGCTTTGACCGCCACGATCTCTCCACCTTGGAGGAGCGCTCGCATCGGCCGCGCAAGATCCGTCAACCGACTTGGACCGCCGCATCGGCCGCGCGGATCCTGGCGTGGCGTAAACAATATCCCTGCTGGGGCAAGGACAAGCTGGTGGTGTTGCTCGCTCGCGAAAAACTCTCCCTTTCCGTCTCCATGGTCGGCCGCATCTTGTCCGCTCTGAAACGTCGCGGCGCGCTGCACGAACCCCCCAAACCGGGCTTCTTGCAGCAGCAGCGCCGCAAACTACGAAAGCGCCCCTGGGCCATTCGCAAGCCTAAATACTGGCCTATCGAGCATCCTGGCGATCTCGTGGAGATCGATACCAAAGAGATTCGTATGCGCCGCGGCGCGGTCCTCAAACACTTCAGCGCCCGCGATGTGGTCTCCCGCTGGGACGTGGTCGAAGTGCATCGCCGCGCCACTTCGTTGGCTGCGGCGCGCTTCCTCCATACCCTGCTGGAACGTTTTCCTTTCCCTGTGAAAGCCTTACAGGTCGACGGCGGCAGCGAGTTCGCCGCCGAATTCGAGCTGGCCTGCCAGCAAAAACAGCTCCCGCTGTTCGTGCTTCCGCCCAAGTCACCCAAACTGAATGCCCACGTCGAGCGCTCGCACCGCACCCACCATGAAGAGTTCTACCAAGTGCACGCGGACTCCGACCAACCACCACGCCTCAATCACCAGCTGCGCCATTGGGAACACACCTACAACTGCGTGCGCCCCCATCAGTCGCTCGCCTACCTCACCCCACTGGAATTCGTCACCCGCTGGAAAAACAAACGGCGAAAGGCAAAGTGTCACTAATCTACTGGACGAGTACACTGGCTTTACTCGCGCGGCGGTGGGCCGATACAATCGAGGGCGAAAAATGTGTGCCCTGCGGCGAAACCCTTCTGCGCTGGACGACCCCAAGCTGTCCATAGTGATTCCCGCCTACAACGAGAAAAACACTATTGAAGAGATTCTGCGGCGCGTGCAGGAAACCACCATGCGGAAAGAGATCGTGGTGGTGGACGACTGTTCGACGGACGGCACGCGGCAGTATCTGGAGCAAATGGCCGCGCGCCAGGCGAGCGGAGAGACGTGGGCGGCGGCGCACGACGGCGGCGATGCCGTGGACGTGCGGGATTTGAAGATTGTTTTTCAGACGACGAATCAGGGAAAGGGCGCTGCACTGCGCCGCGGATTCGCGGAGGCCACCGGCGACATAGTGCTGGTGCAGGACGCGGACCTCGAATACGACCCGAAGGATTACCCGGCGCTGCTTGGGCCGATCGCGGACGGGCGCGCGGACGTGGTTTACGGTTCAAGATTCTCGGGCGGGCCGCAGCGCGTGCACTACTTCTGGCACTACGTGGCGAACAAACTCCTGACGCTGCTTTCCGACGTGATGACCAACCTGAAGCTCACGGACATGGAGACCTGTTACAAAGTTTTTCGAAAAGAAGTGCTGCAAGGAATCACGCTGAAGTCGGACCGCTTTGGGTTCGAGCCGGAGATTACTGCGAAAATTTCCAAGGGCAAGTGGCGCATCTATGAAGTCCCCATCAGCTATGCGGGCCGCACGTACGAAGAGGGCAAGAAGATAACGTGGAAAGACGGCGTGCAGGCATTGTGGTGCATCATCCGCTACAAATTCGGCGATTAAGCTAGCCGGAAGCGGCTTCGGAATAGCCGTGGGGATGCTTGTGTTTCCAGTTCCAAGCTGAAGAGATGATTTCGTCGAGCGAGGAATGCTGGGCTTCCCAACCCAGCATCTGGCGGAGCTTTTCCTTGCTCGCGACGAGAACCGCAGGATCCCCAGGACGGCGCGGCGAAAGTTTGCGCGGAATTTTGTGACCGGTGACGCGCTCCGCGACATCGAGAACTTCGAGAATGGAAAAGCCGCGGGCGCTGCCGACGTTGAAAGCCTCGCCGGAAACGCGCGCGATAGATTCGAGAGCGCGGAGGTGGGAGTCGGCGATGTCAAGGACGTGGATGTAGTCGCGAACGCAAGTGCCGTCGGGAGTGGGATAGTCCGAGCCCATGACTTCGACAAAAGGAATGGCGCCGCTGGCAGCGTCGAGAATGCGGGGAATGATGTGCGTTTCAACGCGGTGGTGCTCGCCGCGTTCGGCGGAAGCTCCGGCAGCGTTGAAGTAGCGCAGCGTGGCGTAGTGCAAGCCGGTGTAAGCGCGATAGTCGGCGAGAATTTCCTCGAAACGGAGTTTCGATTTGCCGTACGGATTGATGGGATTTTTCGCGTGGTCTTCGGGGATGGGCACCGTGCGCGGTTCGCCGTAGGTGGCAGCGGTTGAGGAAAAAATAAATTTATTGACGCCGTGGCGAATCACGGCGTCGAGCAGATTGACGCCGCAGGCGATGTTGGCGACGTAGAAGGTGCTGGGTTCGCGAACGGACTTGGCGACGAGGGCTTCGCCGGCAAAATGCATGACGGAATCAATCTTGTGTTTCGAGAAAACTTCTTCGACTTGCGCGCGATTGCCCAAATCCGCGTGATAGAAAACGGCTTGTGGCGGAACGGCGGCGACATGACCCTCGATGAGGCTATCGAGGCCGATGACATGATGGCCCCGGGCGATGAGCACTTCCGAGCAGATGCTTCCGATGTAGCCGGCGGCGCCGGTGACGAGAATGTTCAAGAGCAGCCCTCGCGATCCGCGGTGAACGGATGGTTCGAACGAACATTAAACGTAGCAGGAATGGAGAGGCGTTGTCAGCGGGGAAAGTGGAAGAAACGAAAGTTCGTAATTGAAGGAATATAGGTCGTCTCGGCCGGCCGCAAGCATACGCTGAAGTAAGACGCTACCGGTTGCTCAGGCTGGCGCGGACAAGCGGCGCTGGAAGGTCAACAGGATGAGATCGGCGCGGCGGCGAACACCAAATTTACTAAGCAAATTCGAAACGTGGAACTTCACGGTGCGCTCAGCGATGTTGAGCTTATTGGCGATTTCTTTGTTGGAAAGATTCTCGAGAAGCGAATCGAGAACTTCCTGCTCGCGTCGGCTGAGATTCGTGACGGTGTCTGTCTTGAGGCGGCGTCCCTGGTTCGTGAGGATGGAATCCACGAAACCGGAAAGCACGGAGCGCGGAACCCAGAAGCCGCCATTCGCGACAAGCGGGAGAGCGCGCACGAGCTGCTCGCGGGCTTCGGCGTACGTCAGGAGGCCTTTCACACCGAGGCGGAGAAGCTGAAAACTGTTGGCGTCATTGTGTTGTTCGCCGACGACGATGAGGCGCGACTCCGGAAATCGTTCCATGATATTGGCGAGTAATGCGCCGGTGGCAGGGCGCGCGGCATGGCCGTCGATGACGTAGACCTGAGCGACGGGCGGCTCGAGATTGCGCATATCCGGGGCGAGCGTGGATTCGAGCTGCTTGGCGGAGACTTTGAAATTAGCCTTGGCCAAAACGCGTTCGAATTCGCTCAGCACCAGCGGGTGCGGCGAGAGGATGCAGACAGTCAGTTTCGCGGATGCTCGTTTCGTAGCCACTGCTGCCAGACTATTGAAAACTGTCCGAACGGGCAAGTCCCTTGGAAGAGATTGTTCTCGAATTGTTACTGACAGGTACGGTGCTTTTCAAGGGGTCCTCCGGGGCGGAATTTGAAGGAGAATTTCGACGATACGCTCGGCGGCGTGGCCATCCCAGAGCTGCGGAATGCGGCCGGGCTTGGCTTCGCCAGCGAGGATTTCGTTGGCGGCGGAAACGATTTTTGCAGGATCTGTGCCGACAAGCTGGTTAGTTCCTTGCGAAATAGTGATGGGGCGTTCCGTGTTTTCGCGAAGCGTCAGGCATGGGATGCCGAGAGCGGTAGTTTCTTCCTGGATGCCGCCGGAATCGGTGAGGACGAGCGTGGCGTTGCTGAGGAGGCAGAGAAAATCGAGGTAACCCACGGGAGGAATTAGCCGGAGCTGGGGATGGGTCGGTATGCCAGATTGTGAAAGGCGCCGCTGGGTGCGCGGGTGAACGGGAAAAACGACCGGGATTTGCGCAGCGACGGCATTTAAGGCTGCGAGAAGCTCGGAAAGATTGGCGGTGGAGTCAACGTTTGAAGGGCGATGGAGCGTGAGGACGGCAAAGCGGCGCCAACCATGGCCGTTCTTGAGAGCGAGATCGTCGCCGATAGGAGATTGCTGGGCGATGCGCAGGAAGTGGAGAAGAGAATCAACCATAACGTTGCCGACAAGATGGATGGAAGAGCGAGGGCGGCCTTCGTGCAGCAGGTTCTCGATCGCACCTTCTTCGGTGACGAAAAGGTAGGCGGCAAGAGCGTCAGTGAGAACGCGATTGATTTCTTCGGGCATGGAGCGGTCGAAGCTGCGAAGGCCAGCTTCGACGTGGGCGACGGGAACGCCAAGTTTTGCAGCGGCGAGGGACACGGCGATGGTGGAGTTGACGTCGCCGACGACGAGGACGAGGTCGGGCTGGAATTGGAGAAGGACCGGCTCAATGCGCTTGAGGACCTCGGCGGTTTGCACCGCGTGAGAGGCGGAGCCGACCTCGAGATTCACGGTCGGCGCGGGAATGCCCATTTGGCGGAAGAAAATATCGGAGAGGGAGTCGTCGTAGTGCTGGCCGGTATGGACCAAAACGGGATTGATTTTTTCGGAATGGCGCTGCATTTCGCGAAGCAGTGGCGCGATTTTCGGGAGATTGGGGCGGGCGCCCACGATATTGATGATTTTGAGGCGACGGCAGCTCATGAGACAGGCGATTCGCCAATGGAAGGGGGAAAGGCCAGATAGTGAAGTGCAATTCAACGCCCGAAAATGACCGTTTAATGCTGGAAAAGACCGTTTACTGCAATGCGGTCGATTTGCGGGCAGGAAGCCCAGTAAAATAGAAAAGTGAATAGGGACGTCCCGTAGCCTGCCTACTAAGGCAGGGCCCGAACTGCAGACTGAGAAAAAATGAGGAATTTGAACGAATCCGGAAAGGCGCTGCGCGAGTTGCTCGCGGAGCGGATTCTTGTGCTCGATGGAGCCATGGGGACGATGCTGCAGCAACGGCATCTGACGGCGGAGGATTTTGGCGGGGCGGCGCTGGAAGGGTGCAACGAGAACCTGGTGCGTACGCGGCCGGACGTGGTGCTGGACATCCACCGAAAATATTTTGAGGCGGGATCGGACATCGTCGAAACAAATACGTTTGGAAGCACGCCGCTCGTGCTCGGCGAATACGGGCTGGCCGAACAAGCATACGAAATCAGCAAACGCGCCGCGGAGTTGGCGCGACAAGCGGCGGACGAGTTCTCGAAGTCCGGGCGGCTGAGGTTCGTGGCTGGTTCCATGGGGCCGACGACCAAAGCGATTACAGTTACGGGTGGCGTGACGTTCGACGGGTTGCGCGAGACGTATTACACGCAGGCTAAGGGTTTGGTTGACGGCGGGGTGGATTTGTTGCTGGTGGAGACGTGCCAGGACACGCGGAACATCAAGGCGGCGCTGCTGGCGATCCAGAAACTGTCGAACGAAATCGGAATGCCGGTGCCGGTCATCGTGTCGGTCACGATTGAACCGATGGGGACGATGCTGGCGGGGCAGACCGTCGAAGCGATGTGGGCGTCGTTGAAACACGCGAAGCCGCTGGCGTTCGGGATGAATTGCGCGACGGGGCCGGAGTTCATGACGGACCATATCCGCACGCTGAGCCAGTTTTCAAGTGAATTTGTGTCGTGCTACCCGAACGCGGGGCTGCCGGACGAGGAGGGAAAGTATTTGGAGACGCCGACATCGCTCGCGGCGCAACTCGAGAAATTTGCGGACCACGGCTGGCTGAACATCGTAGGCGGATGCTGCGGGACCACGGAGCAGCACATCCGAGCGATTGCGCAGATGACGCAGGGGAAGAAGCCGCGGGTGCGGCCAACGGATGCGCACCGGGCAGTGTATTCGGGGATTGAAACGATCGAAGCAGAAGACAGCACGCGGCCGCTGCTGGTGGGCGAGCGGACGAATGTAATTGGCTCGCGGCTGTTCAAGAATCTGGTAGCTGAAGAGAAGTGGGAAGAAGCGAGTGAAATTGCGCGGCGGCAAGTGAAGGGCGGCGCGCACGTCGTGGACGTGTGCCTGCAAAACACGGATCGCGATGAAAAGAAGGACATCCCGCCGTTTTACGAAAAGCTGATTCGCAAAGTGAAAGCGCCGGTAATGATTGATACGACGGACGCGACGGCGATCGAGTTGGCGCTGACGTACTGCCAGGGGAAAGCGATCATAAATTCGATCAACCTGGAGGATGGCGAGGAAAAATTTGAGCGGGTCGTGCCAATTGCGCACGATTTTGGAGCGGCAGTGGTGGTGGGATGCATCGATGAAGATCCGCTGCAGGCGCAGGCGTTCACGCGGGAGCGAAAGTTGGCGGTCGCGCAGCGAAGTTATAAATTGCTGACGGAAAAGTACGGCTTGCAGCCAGAAGACGTGATTTTCGATCCCCTGGTATTTCCGTGCGCGACGGGAGATGAGAATTACATCGGCGGAGCGGTGGAAACGATGGAGGGGATCCGGCTGATCAAGCGGGCGATCCCGGATGTGCGGACGATTCTGGGGATTTCGAATGTGTCGTTTGGATTGCCGGCGGGCGCGCGGGAAGTGGTGAATTCGGTTTTTCTGTATTACTGCACGAAAGCCGGGCTGGACCTGGCGATCGTGAACACGGAAAAGCTGGAGAGATTTGCTTCGATTCCAGCGCACGAACGCGAACTCGCGGAAAATTTATTGTTTTCGCACCCGCCGAAGGATGTGCCGACGGACCATGCGAATGCGGAGCTATTGAGAAATGTCCCGGCGGACTGGCGGCAGCAGAGCAAAGAGCAGAAGGCGGCGGTAAACCAATTTCACATCGCGGCGATTGCAGAATATTTCCGGACGGCGAAGAAAAAAGAGAAAAAGCGCGCGGCGGACTTGCCGCTGGATGAGCGGCTGGCGAATTACATCATTGAAGGGACGCGCGACGGGTTGATTAAGGACCTGGAATTGAAGCGCGGGGAGGGCACAGCGCCGCTGGACATTATCAACGGGCCGCTGATGAGCGGAATGGCGGAAGTCGGGCGGCTGTTCAACGCGAACGAGCTGATCGTGGCGGAAGTGCTGCAGTCGGCGGAGGCGATGAAGGCGGCGGTCGGACATCTCGAACAGTTCATGGAGAAAGCCGACACCGCGAAACGCGGGAAGATTGTGCTGGCGACTGTGAAGGGCGACGTGCACGACATCGGGAAAAATCTCGTTGAAATCATTTTGAAGAATAATGGATACGACGTGGTGAATCTTGGGATCAAAGTGCCGCCGGAAGAGCTGATCAAGGCCTACCAGGCACACCATCCTGATGCCATCGGGCTCTCCGGGCTCTTGGTGAAAAGCGCGCAGCAGATGGTGACGACGGCCAGCGATTTGAAGGATGCGGGAATTGCGATTCCGTTGTTAGTCGGAGGAGCGGCGCTATCGGCGAAATTTACACAAACGAAGATTGCGCCGAGCTACGGAAAGGCGGTGTGTTACGCGAAAGATGCGATGACCGGCTTGCGGCTGATGAATGAACTGATGGACCCCGCGACGAGGGAGAAGATTTTGCACGAGCACACGGCGTCGGGAAACGGGCACGTGGTGACGACGACGGTGCGCGTGGCCGAAATTGCGACGCCGAAGCGGTCGCCGAAAGTGCGTGCGGACTTGCCGATCGCAAAAGTGGCGTATCTGGATCGCAAAGTTCGCCTCGTACCGGACCTGAACGAGATCTGGAGCTACGTGAATCCGTACATGCTGTTTGGGCGGCACCTCGGGTATCGCGGAGATTTCGAGAAGCGATTCGCGGAGCGCGAGCCGAAGGCGGTGGAGCTGTACCAAAGCGTTGAAGACGTGAAGCGCGAAGCTGCGGACTTCATGAAGGTGCGCGCGGTGTGGCAGTTTTTTGAAGCGGAGGCGAATGGGGATTCGACAAATCTGTTTGCGCCGGGTGCGAAGGTGCCAGTGCATACGTTCAAGTTTCCGCGGCAGCGCATAGGCGATTTTCTGTGTCTGAGCGACTACGTGTTGCCGCCGCAAAACGGGCAGCGGGATCACGTCGCGCTGTTTGTGGTGACGGCAGGGGAGGGCGTGCGGGCGCGGTCGGAACAGGCGAAGAATGACGGATATTACTTCAAGTCGCACGCCCTGCAGGCGCTGGCGATAGAATCGGCGGAAGGTTGCGCGGAATGGCTGCACCGGAGAATCCGCGAAGACTGGGGATTTGTGGATCCGCCGGAGATGACCATGGCGCAGCGGTTCACGTCGCGGTATCGCGGGAAGCGCTACAGCTTTGGATATCCGGCATGCCCGAACCTGGAAGATCAGGCAGGAATATGGAAATTGCTCCGGCCGGAGGAGATCGGCGTGCAGTTGACGGAAGGATTCATGATGGATCCGGAGGCCAGCGTGAGCGCGCTGGTGTATGCGCATCCGGATTGCACGTATTTTTCGGCGGGGGAGGCGGGAGACGCATAGAGCCATATCGCCGCAGGAGCGGAGAAAGCCCGCTGAGGGTCAATGGCCCAGAAACTGCGTGAGGTGCCGGATATGCAGCAGAATGTTAATTATCGGAAAGAATGCGTGCGCCATGAGAAAGCTGAGAAGAAAGGCTGTAGCGTAGAAGGACGCGGGATGGACTTGCATCCAATGAAGCGGAAGCTTCGAAAGATATATTCGGACGCGGCGCTGCACAAAGAAGACTCCCGCGATGAGGCCGAGTAATGCGCCGGCGAGCAGGTCGGTAGGGTAGTGGACGCCCACCATCATGCGCGGCAGGCAAATGAGGAAAACGGTATCCAGCAAAGCGACGAGCCCCAAGCGAAATGAGATTGTGAAAAGGCAAAACGTCAGGAGGAAGAATAGGGCGGCGTGGTCGCTGGGGAAGGAACTCCAATTACCCCATGATTCGGTGGCAATTGGAAAATGCAATCCGAGCGCCGGATTGCCCAGCGGCCGTACCCGAAACGGGAGCACAGCGAGCAATATCCGGACAGTCCCGAGGCACAGCAGACCACCCGCGAAACTTGACACCAGCCGCTGGCGATTTTCCAACAGGCGTTCGCTATCCCCCGCACTAAACCAAGCCCACCACAAGAGAGCGACAAAGAATCCGAGCTTGAGGGTGTCTTCAAAGACAGCCACCACCAGCCTGGTTAGAAGCGGCGAGCCCGCAAGCAGTCCGTTCAGGTAAACCAGAATGTGGTAGTCGAAATAGTTCAAGAAACCCGCCTTTGCGACCCGAATCTCCGGAGCGAAGCGCGAACTCCCAGAAAAACATCGCCACCGGGCAGCGAAACGAAACCAAAGCACGCACGTCCCGGAAACCACGACGGACGGCGGTGCGCAACGCAGTCTTCTACCGCACCAGTCAACAACCAAAGCACGAACAGCGCTCTCGCAAGAGCCTCAGAACGAAAGTCCAATTGCTCGCTCAATAAGGCGTAACTTTTTTTCTAGCTTAGCAATAAGGCTAATACACGGTTGGGTGGCGCGCTACTCGCTGTATCCAAATCGTATCCAAGCGCAGGGCGGGGCCAAAGCGCGCCGCGATGCCAAATCGCGTCGGGAAAAGTGACACTTCGGAGTTGCTCGCGGTTGGCAAAGGCTCGATGCAGACGCGCAACAGTAGACAGGCTCAAAAGATTCCGGATTCGCAATCGAAAGACTTCCGACAAAGATTTGGAAAACAGCAGGAAGCCCGGCTGCGTCAGAGAAGGTCCCAGACGCGCCAGAATTCTTTCATTTCCTCGGGTTTGCCGAACGAAACGCGAACGAACGTGTTCATTGAGGGAAACAGGCGCGCGATGGCGATGTTGTTTTTCCGGAAATGTTCGATAACGGCTGTGGCGGAACGCCCGGCCTGGAACATGGCGAAGTTCGTCGAGGAAGGAATCACTTGAAGGTTGCGGGATTTGGCCTGATTGAAAAACTCCCGGCGGTCACCGGCGTTACGACTCTCGCTGAATTTCACGTAATCGGCGTCGTCGTACGCGACAAGCGCGCAGCACGCGCCGACGGCGTTGAGGCCTTCGGAGAGCCGGCGGGCGGAAAGCGGCTGCATGGTTTCGGGCGCGCCGACCGCGTAGCCAACGCGCATGCCCGCCAAACCAAAGACTTTTGAAAAAGTGCGGGCGACGATGACGCGACTGTCGTTTACCGGCTTGTCGAGGAAAGAGGTGTAATCGGACGTCGGCGGAACGAAGTGGTGATAAGCCTCGTCGAGAAGGACCTTGGTTGTCGGAGGAAGGTGGCGAAAGAAACCCTCGAGGTCCCTTCGAGGAGTCAGACTGCCGGTGGGATTGTTCGGATTGCAAATATAGACGAGCCCGGTGGAGGAGTCGGCGTGCGAAAGCATGGCGGCGAGATCATGCGAGTAATCCTTGGCGAGAGGAACTTCGATGACTTCGGCTCCGAGGGTCTTGGCGTAGCGGCCGATGGCTTCAAAAGTCGGGAGGGCGGTAATAAGTTTTTTGCCTGGACCGACGAAGGCGGACGCGGCAATGTTCAGGATTTCGCCGGAGCCGCAGCCGAGAACAACTTGATCGGTTTTGACGGAATGGGACTGGGCAATTCGTTCATGAAGGGCTGTGACCGACGGATCGGGATAGCGATTGGCGAATTGCAGCGAGTGCTGCATGGACGCTATGACTTTTCGCGAAGGGCCATAGGCGTTTTCGTTGCGGCTGAGAATGACCGGGCCGCCGGGTTCTGCAGCGCGGGAACTCGGAACGAGTTCGCCAAAGGCGACATCGGTGAGCGCGGGAAGGCCGACGGTCAGAGCGGCCGTCGTGGCGATCTGTCGAACGAATTGACGGCGTGTCGCAGGCATGGGAATCCTCGAACTGCGAATCTCGTTGATAGCAGAGAAGGACCCGCAAGGTCAATCGTGGGTTGAGAAAGTTTCAGGTTTTTTGTAAGTGCTTTGGTTGGAGTGGGTTGGGATTCCCGCCAGAACCCTAAACCGGAAGAAAAGTCAAAAAAAGACCGCACGCCTCCCAGGGCGGGCACGCCTGAAAACCGCGGGGATGTGGGCACCGGGCAAGCCACGGTCCTCCACCCGCGACGTGCGACGCCTTAGGGACTAAAACCGAATTCAAGGTAGCTGTCCGGTAACCGCCGTCGGTTCAATCAGTAAAGTGGCGCACAGTACGAGGGCTGTTCCGGCTGTTCCGGCTTTTCCGCTTACCACCGCCGTGCCGAAAATGACTTGGAAAACGGAGTAACGTCTATCAGCATTGCACGCGTGATTCGTAAATTCGATTTGCTTATTCTTGGCGGCGGTGCGGCGGGATTGCTATGCGCCATCGAGGCCGGAAAACGGGGCTGCCGCGTCGCTATCCTCGAACACGCGGACCGCATTGGCAAGAAAATCCTCATTTCCGGCGGCGGCCGCTGCAATTTCACTAACCTTTACTGCCAGCCGGATAACTTCCTTTCCGCTAACCCGCACTTTGCCAAATCCGCGCTGGCTCGTTACACGCCCTCCGATTTCATCGCCCTGGTCGAAAAACACCACATCTCCTACCACGAAAAATCACTAGGCCAACTCTTCTGCGATCATGCCGCCACGGAAATCACGGACATGCTGAACGCGGAATGCGAGGCCGCGCGCGTACGAATTTTTCCTAAATGCAAAATTCGGGAAGTCCAACGCAACACCGAATTCGTGGCCCTCACCGAATCCGGCGAATTCCGTGCACCCATTCTGGTCGTGGCCACCGGTGGCCTCTCCATCCCCAAAATGGGCGCCACCGCGTTCGGCTATGATCTCGCCCGCCAATTCGGTCTGAAAATCGTGAAACCAAGGCCTGCCCTCGTCCCGCTCACTTTCCGTCCAAAGGACCGCGACGATTACTGCGACCTTGCCGGTGTTTCCGCACAGGTCGTCGTATCCACCGGCAAAGAATCTCTCGAGCCGCATTCCTTCGCCGAGAGCATGCTAATCACCCACCGCGGCTTGAGCGGCCCCGCGATCCTGCAAATTTCTTCGTACTGGGACGACGGGAAATCGATCCGAGTGGACTTGGCTCCGGGCTGTGACGTCACCACGGCCTTACGCGTGGGAAAAGTCCGCAATATCGAGGCCATGCGCTCGGCGTTGCAGGAAATTCTGCCTAACCGTTTTGCGGTGCGCTGGCTCGACCTGCACGCTCCAGCCAATTGGACGAATCCATCTCTCGAAGCTCTGGAGCGTCAGGTTCATGAATGGATCGTCACTCCGGCAGGTACCGAAGGGTATGAAAAAGCCGAAGTGACCGCCGGCGGTGTGGACACCGATGAACTTTCCAGCAAAACCATGGAATCCCGCAAAGTCCCCGGTCTCTTCTTTATTGGCGAAATCGTGGATGTCACCGGCCATCTCGGCGGCTTCAACTTCCAGTGGGCTTGGGCTTCCGGCGCCGCGGCCGGCCGCGCCGTGTGAATCGAGTACCAATCCTTTATCCCTGTTGCTGTTCCAGCTCCGCCCAACGTGCGTATAACGCTTCGACAATCTTCTGCGCCTTGGCCATTTCCGCCAGCACGTCTTGCAGCCGCACGTGATCGCCCATCACCTCGGGATCCTCCAGCGCCTTGTGTCGAATCTGCAGCTCCTGCTCTGCCTCGGTGATCCGCCCCTCGATTCCCGCCAATTCTCTGCTCTCTTGATAGGAAAGCTTTTTCTTCGGTTTAGCTGGTGTTCTGCTCCCGTTTCCCGCCGCCTTGGACCACGGCTCATCCTTCAGCCCACTCATTTTCTTTGCCGCTTTTTGCGCGCTTTGCCAATCTTCCCATTGCGAATAATCCGCAAACCGCTCGGCCTTTCCCATTCCATCCAGTCCCAGCACCACCGTCGAAACGCGATCCAGCAGGAAAAGGTCGTGCGTTACCAGCACCAACGCCCCGCGATATTCCAGGAGACTCTCTTCCAATATTTCCAGCGTCGGAATATCCAAATCGTTGGTAGGCTCATCCAGCAGCAGCACGTCAGCGGGTTGCAACATCAGTTGGGCAAGGAGCACCCGGGCTCGCTCGCCTCCAGAGAGCCGGCCCACCCGCTGATTTAGCTGCTCGCTGTTAAACAGAAATCGCTCCGCCCACGACGCCACGTGAATTACCCGTTCCTGATAAATTACCGCATCGCTGTCCGGCGCCAGCGCCCGCCGCAGCGGAACTTCCGGATCGAGCTGGCGGTTCTGGTCGAAGTACACGATCCGCAAACCGTCCGCCTTGCGAATTTTTCCGTTTGCGGGCGCCATATCCCCGCGCAGCAAACGCAGCAGTGTGGTTTTCCCGCTGCCGTTCGGCCCCACCAGCCCTACGCGCATTCCCTGGGTGACAATAAAGTGCAACCCGGCGATCAGCGTCCGCTCGGCAATTCCGTAGGAAACGTCATCCAGCGTGAGCAACTGCTTGGTCCTGCGGCTGGTGGCGGAAAAATCGATCTCCGCCGCGGTGGTTCGCGTCCGCGCTTTCATTTCCGCAAGCTCGCCGATCATCTCGTGCGCATCGTCGATGCGCGCTTTCGATTTCGTGGTGCGTGCCTTGGGCCCTCGCCTGAGCCAGGCGATTTCCGTGTGCACGCGGTTTTCCAAGGCCTGTTGCCGCTTTTGTTGCGCATGCAGGTACTCTTCCTTGGCCTCCAGAAACTTGCTGTAATTTCCGGACACGCGCAGCGCTCCGTCTTCATACGCGCGATTGATTTCCACCATTTCGTTGGCGACATTTTCCAGGAAATACCGGTCATGGCTTACTACCACGCATGCAAATGCTGCGCTTTGCAGCACCCCTTCCAGCCAAGCAATTCCCGCGAAGTCCAGGTGGTTTGTTGGTTCGTCCAGCAGCAGGATATCCGGCCGCTGCGCCAGCGCTTCCGCAATCGCCAGCCGTTTTTTCCAGCCGCCCGAAAGCTCCGCCGCCAACGCATCGAAAGCGGAAAAACCTGCCCGGCCGAGCGTCTCCGCGAATTCCGAGGCGCGTTCCTCTTCCGGTATGCGCGCCCGGTCCAGGGCGGCCTCAACCACGCCGCGCACAGTTACGCCCGGCGAAAAATCGGATATCTGCGTCACGCAACTCAGCCGCGTCCCCTTGCGAATGGCGACATCGCCGCCATCCGGTTTCACGCGGCCGTAGAGCATCTCGATGAGCGTGGATTTGCCGGAGCCGTTGGGTCCAATGACACCGATCCGTTCCCGTTCCGAAACGGTGAAGGAAAGGTTTTGGAAAAGCGGTTCGCTTCCGTATCTTTTGGAGAGTCTTTGCGCGCTAATCAGCGGTGCCAATTCTTGCGTCTGCTCCGGTTATGTCGCTCGTCTAGCATAAGCCTTGTGCCAGGTTCCGGTAAAACGCGGTAGCCAGAGAGGTTCGTTCAGGCAGCTCTACGTAAGGATCCTGCCACGAGCGGCTCACACGCTTGGTCACATCCATGCCCCAAACAGCCAAATACCTGCAAGTGTCGCGCAAGCTCTCTCCGCCAACGGCGTAAGCGAGGGCGACACTCTGCACGCCACGCTCACTAGAGTCATTGCCGCAACGGCGATGTCCCAGATTGGATTGGACGAAACTTAATTGGGTGGCGAATCGCAACTCTAAAACGGCCTGAAGGTTGCGGATCTGAGTGAGTCTAGCGGGCAATCCAAATTTGCCCACCGGTTCTCACTAAAACGCACCTGGCCCTCAAAGTGAACGGTTTCCCAGTAGCGTTGAAACTCGACTCCTTGCTCCGCACGTTTCTCGGCGGGCCAGCAATGGCCTTCATGGGCGTAAGGTATCGTAATCAAACCCCTTCAGCGTTGGGACGTGAGTGAACCCAGAAGCTAGTGCGCAATAGAAGCGGTGAGCTCCATGGGTGAGTTTGTATCGATGGATGGACCCGGCCTTCGGCTCAACCATTTCTACCAGTGGAATCGCTTCTTCAAGCCGAAAACCTCGCAAGATCCTAAGTACACGTTCTCGGGCGGGAGTTCCGTCTTCGCTATCTCGGACGATACCGACACTCCGAGGCGCGGGTCCCACCTCAGCGATGGCGACTTCCAGAATTGGTTCGTCCCTTTTGGAGAAACACGGATCGGTGCGATAGGCGCGAGACGCAGGAGAGAACCCAGCCATCCCTGCGGCGGCCTACCAATCGTCCGGCAGCTCAATCAGCAAGTCGTGATGCGCCACCTTCATCGTCTTTCGCGAATTCTACCACCCGCAGACGCTGGCCGCTGTCGAACAGAAGAACAAAGAGACGATCCGACGAGGGACCCATTCGTGCACCCGGAGGTTGCCGATTGCACCGAGGTTCGTCGGTTGAGCTCGGGTTCTGGAGCTTTCTCGCGCGACGCAGCTACGCCACCCCGTTCATGATCAGTTTTTTGCGCTTCTTGGAGCAGTCGAGAAGATAGAGATCGAAGAGCCCACGCAGCGCTTACGCGCTGGGCTAACGTGTGCCGCGCTTCCGGCGCTCGGTTAGTTCCCTCACTTCAACGGATTGATCACGCGCACGTCTCCGTAACGCTGGCCATCCGCCAAATCCTCCGAATAAAGCGCGTCGGCCCCGCAACTTCCCGCCGCCTGCACAATCAAGGCATCCCAAAACGAAATCCCGTAGCGCCCCTCGATGTCCAGCGCCCGGATAACCGATTCCGCCGTGTTCACGACCACTTCCCAGCTGGCATAATCCTCGAGCAACTTCCGCATTCCCTCGACCGGCAGTGGACGCGCCACCTTGCGCCGCAAGCTGACGCATAGCTCCTGCAGCACCTGCGTGCTCACCACGCCGTTTTCGCTTTCCCACAAACTTTGCACCAGCGCCCGCGCGTGGTCATGCTTCGCACCCTGCGTGAGGTCGTGCGCGTACACCAGAATATTGGTGTCCACAAAATACTTATCGCTCATGCAATTCATCCCGTGACGCGGGCGGCGCCCAGCCGAGATCCATTCCCAGGCGAAGCCGGGCCAGCGCGCGCTTGCGCGCCCGGTCATATTTTTCGCGTTCGCGCACCACTTCCTCCACTTTCTCCGCGAGCATCTTGCTGAGCGAACTCCCTTGCTCGGCCGCCAGGACGCGCGCGCGCTGCAAGAGGCCGGCGTCCAGCTTCAAGGTTACGTTTCTTTTCATGGTGGTTCCACCGTTTTGCACAGTTTTACGTGCAGCACAAGTTTACGTGCTGAGACTGTTCGCGTCAACTGTGCCGAGATGGTGTGGCAATTTCGATTTCGATCCCTCAGCGGCTGAAGCCGCGTCGATTCCAAGGCACTAAGCGGCACGGCTAAAGCCGTGCCCTGACGAAAACAAGATTGCCCCGCAGACTCTGAAGCCCGTCGCCTACACAGGCAAGATGCCGACGTGGCAGGCCACTTCGTTATATTCTGTCTTCATGCTGGCACTCGATTGCGGCCAGGAGTTCGATCCCGCTCGCGACGAAGACTTTTTTGCGGCGCTCCCGACTCGCCCCGCGGTCTGCCTGATCGAGACGCGCGCCGCCAACGCCGAACCCTTCCTTATCCGCACGCAGGACCTGCGGCGCCGGCTGCAACGTCTTTTCGGCGCTCCCGAACCCAACAGCAAGCGCCTCAACCTCCGCGAACTCGCGCGCGGGATCCGCTACCGACTCACCGGTTCGAAGTTCGAGCAGTCTGTCGCGTACTACCATATCGCTAAACAATTTTTTCCCCAGCGCTATCGCAAACTCACGCGGCTGCGTCCTCCGGCCGTGCTCAAAATCAGCCTGCGCAGCGCGTATCCCCGCTGTTATGTCACCCGCCGCGTACCGGTCGACGATTCCGGCGCGGCAGTCTCTGGTGCATACTACGGCCCCTTCCCTTCTCGCAAATCCGCGGACGCCTTCGCGCAGCAAGCGCTGGACTTCTTCAAAGTCCGCCGCTGTCAAATCAAAATTCGCCGCGATCCCGATTTCCCCGGCTGCATCTATTCGGAAATGAAAATGTGCCTCGCTCCCTGCTTCGCGGGCTGCACGGAAGAGGAATACGCCGCGGAAGTCTCGCGCCTGGTGCAGTTTCTCGACACCGCAGGCGACTCTCTACGCGACGCGATCGAGACGGACCGCGAGCGCACCAGCACCGAACTCGACTTCGAGCGCGCGGCAACGCTTCACAAGCGGCTCGAAAAGCTCGACGATGCTTTACGCCTGCGCCCCGAACTCGCGCGCCGCATCGAGGATCTCAACGCCGTCATTCTCCAGTGCGCCGCCGAAGAGCAATCCATCGCCGTCTTCGCGTTTCACTCCGGACGCCTGCGCGAGCCCTTGTTCGTGCGCTTTGCCGAAATCGCCAGCCAGCCGCGCTCCGCGGAACACATCTTCAAGGACTATCTCGAAGGCGCAGCCGCATCCGCGGCGAATGCGGAGCCCGCAATCGCAACCGCTCAGCCGCCATCCGCGACCGGTTCGCGCGAAGAGCTCGGCGAGCATCTCGCACTTCTCTCCCGCTGGTATTACAGCAATCCGCGCTCCGGCGAGATTTTCTTTCGCGAAAAAGACTGGCCGTACCGTAAAATCCTTCGCGCGTGTTCTCGGCTGCTGAATCCGAAGCTCGCGGACGCGCCTGCGGCGCAGTCCACAGCGCCGGAACGACCGGCACAAGGGAATCCATGACTACTTCTGCCACTAAGCCCGGCACCAGACGCTACGCTGGACGCTTCGCCGGCCACGCCGCCCATGGCCACTTCCGCGAAGCGCAAAATCTCAACGTCTCTTCCATCGGCATCGGCACGTATCTCGGCAAGCCGGAACCGAAAACCGACGCCGCCTACACCGCGGCTATCGTTGCCGCCGTCGAATCGGGAATCAACTTCATCGACACCGCGATCAATTACCGCTTTCAGCGCAGCGAACGCAACATCGGCGCGGCCATCAATGAACTTGCCGGCAAAGGATTCGCGCGCGAAGAACTTGTCGTGTGCACCAAGGGTGGCTACCTGACGCCTGACGGCGCGATGCCCGAGGATCCCAACGAATATTTTTTCCGCGAATACATCCAGCCGCGCGTCCTGGATCCGAAAGATATCGTCGCCGGCAGCCACTGCATGGCTCCCACTTTTCTGGCCAATCAGCTCGACCGCAGCCTCCACAATCTCGGGCTCGATTGCATTGACGTTTACTATCTCCATAACCCGGAGACGCAGCTCGGCGAACTTTCGCGTCCCGATTTTCTCGAGCGCGTGCGCGACGCGTTCATCTATCTGGAGTCTGCGGTGGACGCCGGGAAAATGCGCTTCTACGGCATGGCCACCTGGAACGGCTTACGCCAGGAAGCGAAAGTCCACGACGCTTTGCAACTAGGCGAAGTCGTGCAACTTGCAAAAGATATCGCCGGCGAAAAACACCACTTTCGGTTTGTCCAATTGCCTTTCAACCTTGGCATGACCGAAGCGCTGACGCTCGGTAATCAAGACGTCGCCGGGCAAACCCGTACGCCGATGGAGGCTGCTGGCGACCTGGAAATTACGCTCGTCGCCAGCGCTTCGCTATTGCAAAGCCAGCTTGCGCGCAATCTTCCGGAGTTCGTCGCGCAGGCGATGGGACTCGAAAACGACGCGCAGCGAGCGCTACAGTTCGTGCGGTCTTCGCCGGGAATTACGACAGCGCTGGTAGGAATGTCCCACGTCGAACACGTCCGCGAGAACACGAAATTGGTCGCTGTGGCTCCAGCGACTGAAGCGCAATATCGCAAACTCTTCGACCGCGGCGAATCCGCCTGAATTCGCGCTTCTCCTTCGACCAAGCGCGATTCCGGTCGATGCGAGGAATGTCGGTTGGATTGTTTATGCCTAGCCAGCGCCATTTTTCTCGCGCATCCACGCGGTGATTGCGGCGTTGAGCTGGTCCAGCTTGCCGGCGAAAAAATGGTCGGCGTCGCCGACGATGACGACGCTGTTCTCGCCTGCGGCCGCAGCTACGACGCTCTTCAGTTTCGCGGGATCGCCAAACTGGTCGTTCGCTCCGTGCACAAAAAGCTTTGGCTTGCTGCACTGCGCGAGAAACGAAAAGTCGGTGCTGTTCACCGGTGCGCCCAAACCGATCAGTAATTTCGCGCGCATATCTTCACATCCCACGCGCAAACCCACCCAGCAGCCAAAACTGAATCCCGCGACGAGCAACGGAAGATTTGGAAATTCTTGCGCGAGAAAATCGATCGCCGTTCGGACATCGTCCTGCTCGCCGACGCCCTTGTCGTGTTTGCCTTCGCTCCGGCCCGTTCCGCGAAAGTTGAACCGCAGCACCGCAAGTCCCAAAGCGTCGAGCGCTTTGGCTGCGTTGTACACGACTTTGTTGTGCATCGTCCCGCCAAACAGCGGATGCGGGTGACATGCCACCGCCGCCATCGCGGGTTGTCCCGTCGCGGGCGACCACAAAATGGCTTCGAGCCGGCCAACTGCACCGGAAAGAAACAGCTGCGTGCTATCATGCGCAACGCTCATCAAGTGGCCTCTGGGAATCGGAAGTGTATCGTATCAGGAGGCGCGGCACGGGCGTGAACGGCGCAGACGGTGAGGAGTATTCAATCGTTTTAACATTGACTTTTCTTCGCTGTTTTTGTTTCCGTCGCACTGCGCTGCGTCGCGCATTTCCGGAATTTCGCCTCGCGGCGAGCGTTGTCCGGCCTCGAAAAAGTAACAGTACTCCCGGCTTGCGACGACGCCGCACACCGTGTCAACTTGCTTAAAAAGCTCGTACTAGGACAAAAAACCTGGAATTTCGCGTTGCAGTTTGTTTTCGCCGATGTTAGTTTTGCCCCAAGTTACGAGCGTGTCGGGAGGGGAGATGAGCGACGCAGCCGATCGCCGCGAAGCCCGGCGTTTTAATATGACGCTGCCGCTGCGCGTGCTTCCGCATGAAGCGCAGCACTCCGAACTCAACGCGCAGACGCGCGATGTCAGCTACCGCGGGCTTTATTTTCACGCCGAAGCCAAATTTGAAATCGGAAGCGAAATCGAATTCGTGATCACGTTGCCGCAACAGGTGACGCAAGCCACCGATGTCAACATCCGCTGCCTCGGCCACATCGTGCGCGTCGAGCCTGATTCGAACGGCCGGGTGGGCATCGCCGCCAAAATCGACCGCTACGAATTCATGCCCGCCGCGGCCAACGCTGCGTGACGTCGCCACTCCAGAACATTTCGGGAACATTTCTGCGAAATCTCTCCGCGAGCGCGAAGGCTGGCGCCTAGTTTTAGCTGGCGGTAACTTCTTCGGCGTGATGGTCCAGAGCGGTGAGTACCCAGGTTTGCAGGACGCCGCGAACGTGTGGGGTGGTGTCGGCAAACAAGACCCCGACTCCGTTGGTTCGGGTGTAGATGACGTCCGCCAGAGTCTCAATACAGTCGTCGGCGTTGAAAATCTTGACGCGGACGCGCTCGTGATCGGCAAACGAGCCGGACGTTTCCAGGAAACAGCCGCGCAGGCTTAGCTCCGTGACGCGCGCTGGAACGCTCTGCTGCGAACCCTCTGAGCGCACTTCGGCCTCGGCGCTGAATTGGAATCGTAGACCGCGCTTTTCTTTGTGCATACCCCACTAGTATTCGGGCCAGAACATTTTGGCTGAATAGAACCACAGTTTTGATGTGTCCAATGCATTACATTGAGCGCCGGAGGCGCGAATTACCACGAAATCCGCACGAGCGAGACGGCTTGCCGCGGCAAATTGAAGATTAGATCGGCCTTACCTCCGGCGAATGCGATCCATGCCGGAGAATCGAGAAGGTGCAGTTGACCCGCGTCCTCGAGCCGCTCTCGCTGTTCCGCCGAGAGCTCTTGTGGTGAACCCATTTGCTTCCACGCGTCAAACGAATTGCTGTGGCTGCTGTCGATGCGGAAATGCTCCACGAGGCCGGCTCCGGTGGGCAGCCCGCTGACGACTAATTGCAGCGGAGCGTCCTGCGCGGCGACGTCATCGTCATGGTAGTTCCAGACTAAGACTGCCACGGCATGGTCGCTTCGCGTGGCGATGGCGTTGATATCGGGCGTCGTGCGGACTCCGGAAGCGACAATGTCCTCCAGGGGCAGAGCCCCCGAACTGGTGAGTGGCAATCGCTCTTTACCGAGCAAGCCAAACATCCGGAATGCGTTCAGGACGGGCTTGTCCAACCCATTCGTCGCGAGCTCTCGGAATCCCTCAAAATACGGCTGGCCTTCGAATTCGAAAGCCCACGTGACGGAACCTAGCAGATGGACGCCCTGCCGACGGGCCAGCGCGTACGTATCGTTAATCACTTCCGCTTCGTAAGCGGCGTACAACGAACTGTTGCGATATGCGTTCTGAGGATTGCTCCGCGCTGAACATGCCGCGCATCCCTCCGGATCGGACTCTCCCAAAATGATCGGCGTTTGCCGCCACTCCGGGAACGATGCCACGATCCGGAAGCCTTCCTGAATAGACGCGAGTTGGCGGGCGATGCCCATTTGAACATGGCCCTCCCGCCATTTCGCTGCGCCCTTGGGATGAAAGCTGATGAAGTCGAGCTGCGTTCCAGTGGCACCCGTTGCGAAATTCTTCCCGCGCGCGCAGTGCTCGAGAAAATTGCGCAGGAATTCCACCGCTTTGGGAGAAGCCGGTCCGGTGGTATCGGGGCCACCAATGCGCGCATGCGAAAGCGCGCGCAAAACGGCGGCGACGGAAAAGTCGTACAGCTTGAAATATTCTTCGGGCGTTCCCTTCCAGTAGTCAATGTCCGGCTCGTTCCAAACTTCCCACAACCAGGATTTTAGTTCAGCGTCGCCGTAGCGAGCGCGCAAATGGTTGACGAACCGAAAGACCAGCTCCGCCCACGCTGCAAAGTCTTTCGGCGGGTACGCCCATCCCGTGAAGATATTGCCTTCGGGAAAAGCGTGGCGATAGGGCTCCGGGTGAGTGGAAAGCGCTTCCGGCATAAAACCGAGTTCCACAAGTGGCTTGATGCCCTGCGCGTGAAAGGTATCGAAAATCCGGTCCACGATGGTCCACGAATAGACCGGCTTCCCGTTCGAATCGAGCGTGTATGCGTTTGTCGAACCCCACTTGAGAGAAGCAGAGCCGTCGCCGGTGGTCAGAAGATTGTGCACGCGCACGAAAACCGGCACGGGACTTAAGCGGTTAAGTTCTCCCAACAGTTTTTGGCCATGCGGGGCGTAGGTGTAATTCGGTTCGTCGTAGCCAAAATAGTTCCATGCCGGCGTAAATGTTCCATCCGGCTGATCGTATTGGACGCTAATCGTGATCGTTGCGGGCGGCTGCTGAGCGCGCGACGCTTCCGTTGGCAAGAAGAGCGCGGCACACAGTAGAAAGATTCGCACCAGAACGCCATCGACGATTGATTTTGAAACCGCAGTGCTGTTGTCGCGTTTTTTCAAAGAAGCCTCGCCCAATTTTTTGCTAAGTATAACGTCGAATTCTCTCGCGGTCTGCGGCGCTCGCGCGTCGCGGCGTTGCGCGAGTACAATAACATTGTCGTTGGAACCGCCACAAAGCCGCTAATTCGGCCCGTTTTTTCGCAGGAGGGACCATGTATCACTACGACGCGAGCCTGGCTCTCGAAGAATTGCAAGAGGACGCCCTGCTGCCGCATCCGGTCAAACTGCGCGACATGATATTGCGCACACAACTCGGCCCAGACGAAGCCAAGCTGCTGAACCACGAATTTCAGGACTACTTGACGCGGTTCGGCGACTTGCAAAAGGTGGCGCGCGGCATTCTGGAAAAAATCGCCGCCGGCCATCGCAAGTCTTCGTGACGGGGATGCGGATAATCTTTTCCACGCAATCGGCAAGCCGCGGAGCGCGCCGCGGATGAGTTCCAAGCCGCGCGTACTTCTGCTGTCCGCATCGTCGGGGGCGGGGCATGTGCGCGCCGCCCAGGCGCTCGAAAAAGCGTTCGCAGCGCGCGGCGACTGCACCGTAGAACACATTGACGTCATTCATTACGTCAGCAAACTTTTCCAGCGCGCCTACGACCAGGCGTATATCGCGATGGTTCGCCGCGCCCCGGGTTTAATGGGCGTGCTGTACGACCGCACGGACCAGCCGTGGCGCCACGCGCGCCGCAGGCTGGCGCTGGACCGCCTGAACACCGGCCCAATGATTCGTTTGCTGAAACGCACGCAGCCGGATTTGTGCGTGGCCACGCACTTTCTGCCCGCGGAGATCATCGCCTGGCTGATCGCCAAGAAAAAACTGCGCGCGCACAACGCCATCGTGGTCACGGACTACGACGTGCACGCCATGTGGCTGTGCCAGACGGTTGACCGCTACTACGTGGCGATGGACGAAGCCGCGGAATACCTGACGAACATCGGAGTGCCGCGCGAAAAATTGCGCGTCACAGGAATTCCCATTGATCCGTTGTTCGCGAAGCCCGTTGATCGCGCGGAAGCGCGGCGCGCGCTCGACCTCGATCCCACGGCGACTTCTCTTCTGATTTCGGCAGGCGGTTACGGCATCGGACCTGTCGAACAGCTCGTGAGTGACTTACTGGCTTTGAAAAAGCCATGGCAAATCGTAGCAATCGCCGGCAAAGCGGAAAAAGTACAGAAGCGCCTCGAAGAGATTTCGCGCGGCGCAGGCCTGCTAGTGAACGGCGCGCCACGGCTGGTTTCCGTGGGTTTCACAAAAGAGATGGACAAATATATGGCCGCCGCCGATCTCCTCGTCGGAAAAGCCGGAGGGCTCACCACTTCGGAAGCCCTCGCGCGCGAATTGCCGATGGCGCTCATCGAACCGATTCCTGGCCAGGAGGAACGCAACGCCGATCATCTTCTCGAGGCGGGCGCGGCGATTCGCTGTAACAATCTTCCCGCCGCGGCGTGGAAAATCGCGGCGCTGCTCGATGATTCCGCGCGGCTCGGAAAAATGCGCGAGGCGGCGCTACACATGAGCAAACCAAATTCCGCCGCAAACATCGCGCAAGACGCGCTCCGCCTGTTAGACTGACTGCGCTTCTCAAGCAAGGCGCTTCCGGCGTTTTGCTTCTTACGAATTTTGTTTCGTGGCGGTTGCTTAACACCGGTCCCCATGCGACGCAACACACTCTTGATCGATGCCGACGACACGTTGTGGGAGAACAACGTGTTTTTCGAGAAGCTCATCGAGGATTTCATCACCCTCGTTGAGCCGTGCGGCTACACGCGCGCGTACATCCGGCACATCCTGAACGAAACGGAACGGAAGAATATCCGCCAATACGGCTACGGCGTGCGCAGCTTTGGGCGATCGCTGGAGGAAACGTATCTGAAGCTCGCGGAGCACCTGGTGCGGCGCGAAATCCTCGCGCAGATTCACAGCCGCGTGGTCGAGCTGGAGCGGACGCCGCCGAAAATTCTCGACGGCGTGCCCGAAACGCTGGCGTATCTTACCGAGCGGCACCGGCTGATTCTTTTCACGAAAGGCGAGCCTGCCGAGCAAGCGGCGAAAGTGGAGCGCTCCGGACTGCAAGGATTTTTTGAATTCATCGAAATTGTCGGCGAAAAAGATCCGGAAACGTACGGCGGCTTGGTGCACAAGCACAAAATTGTGAAGTCGCAGGGCTGGATGATTGGGAACAGCCCGCGCAGCGATATCAATCCTGCGTTGAAAATTGGTTTGAATGCCGTTTTCATTCCGCATCAACACACCTGGCAACTGGAGCACGAACCGGTGATGTCCGGTTCGGGCAAGCTGGTCATTGTTCCCTCGTTTCGCGAACTACGCAGCCATTTTTAGCAGCGAAGGCGACAGCAGCCGCTCGCGCGGACTCATTCCGCGCGCGGGATGCCGCCGCAACAAACCGTGCTACCCAAGGTCCCGGAATCGCCAAATTGGATGTTGGAGATCTTCCCAGACTGCGCGAGCCTAGTCGGAATTCTGCTGGAGGAACTGCCATGGCTACGGCGAGCCCTATCCCAAAGACAGATTGGCGCGAAGAATGGTTCGAATTCGAAGACGCCACCTATCTCAATCTCGCGGGCGAGTCTCCGATGCCGAAGGCCTCCCTGCGCGCAGTGCAAGCCGCCATCGCGGACAAAAAGTATCCGCACCACCGGCTCGATTCCGTATTCTTCGAAATCCCCAATCGCATGCGCGCCAACATCGCCCAGCTTATCGGTGGAAAGCCGGAGGAAGTCGCCGTCACCACCGGCGCCAGCGCGGGAACTATTGCTGTCGCTCACGCGCTCGACTGGAAGCCCGGCGATGAAGTGATCACTGCCGCGCGCGAATTCCCGCTGCAATACACGACCTGGAAGCCCATGCAACAACGCGTCGGCCTTACGCTGAAAATCGTCGAGCCGCGCGACCGCTTTCTCACCGCCGAAGACCTCATCGCCGCCATGACCCCGAAAACAAAACTCATCTCGGTCAGTATGGTGCGCTTCGACGATGCCGTCATGCTCGATGGGAAGAAACTTGCCACCGCCTGCCAAGCCCACGGCGCCTTGCTGCTCCTCGACGTCAGCCAGTGCTGCGGAGCTATCCCGCTCAACGTCCGCGAACTTGGCGCCGACTTTCTCGTGTGCGCCGGTTACAAGTGGCTCTTGGGCCCGTACGGTACCGGCTTTTTCTGGGTCAAGCACGAACTCCTCGCGCAACTTCGCCCAGACGTTTTCAACTGGATGGCTGTCCCGGGCGCCCATGACTTCGCCAAGTTGAACTTCGCAGACCCCAAACCCGACGACAGCGCCAAGCGCTGGGACGCACCGGAGTGGGCCAGCCATTTCAATTTCAATCTCGTCGGACTCGATGCTTCGCTGGAATTTGTGTTGCGCGCAGGCGCGGAGACGGTGGAGACGCACAATCGCAGCCTGATTGAATTCATGTTCGAGCGCTTGCCGAAAGATCGCTGCGTGCCGGCGAGTCCGCTGGATCCGGCGCGCCGCGGGCCGTACGGATGCTTTGCTGCGCGCTCGCCGGAAAAAACGGCGGAGCTTTATCACAAATTGCGGAAGGAGAACGTGATTGTGAGCCTGCGCGAAGGCAACATTCGCGTTTCGCCGCATCTGTACAACACCGAGCGGGATATTGACCGGCTGATTTCGGTAATCACCGCGTGAAGCGATAAAATCTGAAGCGACCAGATGCTAACGTCGGAGGCTGCGGAATGAGCAGCGACACAAGCTGGCCGCGCGTGGCGGTCGTGGGGGCAGGCGCCGTGGGCGGCTACTTCGGCGGGATGCTCGCGCGCGCGGGCGCTCCCGTGGTGATGATTGGCCGGCCGGCGTTTGCGGAAGCGGTGCGCAAGAAGGGGCTATTCCTCGATACGCTGCAGTTCAAGGAAACTGTCCACGTGGAGGCGTCGAGCGAACTGCAAGATGCACGCGGCGCGGAGATTGTCTTGTTTTGTGTGAAGACCATGGACAACGCGCAAACCGCCAAAGCGCTTGCGCCGCTTCTCGCGCCGGGCGCAATCGTCGCGAGCATGCAGAACGGCGTGGACAATGCGGAACAGATTCGCGCAGCGTCCAGGATCGATGCGATTTCATGCGTCGTTTACGTGGCCGCGGCAGTTCCGGAACCGGGGCGCGTGAAGCACTCCGGCCGCGGGGATCTGGTAACCGGGCCGCGCGACGCACGCACGGAAAAATTCGCCTCGCTGTTTGAACGAGCGGGCGTGGGTTGCCGCATCACCGAAAATATTGCCGGCGAACTCTGGACAAAGCTGACGTGGAATTGCGCGCTGAATGCCGTGTCCGCACTGGGCCGCGCCAAGTATGGCCAGATTGCGGCGAATGCCGACGCACGAAAAGTTGTGGAAACTGCCGTATACGAAGTGCTGGCGGTAGCAAAAGCTGCCGGTGTGCACCCTCCGGGATTTGAGGACCCGCAGTTCGCGTTAGCAGGTGCGTTCAAGATTGCTACGCAGATGGCCGAGGCGCTGTCCTCCACCGCGCAAGACATGAACCGCGGCAAGCGCACGGAAGTCGATTCGCTGAACGGTTACATCGCGCGGCGCGGCGCGGAATTGCGCGTGCCCACTCCGGTGAATCACGCGCTGTACACGCTGGTAAAGCTCAACGAAGCGAATTTCGCGGCGCCGGCCTCGGCTGCGCAATAGCGAGAAAATGAGCGCTGAAACCAACAGCCGCGACTCGTTGAAACTGTTCGGAATCGCCGTCCTGCTGAGCGTGCTGATTTGCGTGGTTCTCGCCGCCGCTTTCTTTCTCATCGTATTCCCGCACAAATCGCCTCCTAACGAACAGCAAGTGATTCAGAACTTTAATGCGCATCGGGCGGACTTCGAGCGGCTACACAGCATGCTCGTCGAAGACAAAAACCTTATCCGATTAGCCAAGTGGGGAGTGCAGACTTCGAAGGCGATGGGTACGAGCGAGAACCCGACAGCAGATTTCCCTACCGAACGCTACCACCAGTATATGGACCTTCTCCAGCAAGCCGGAGGATTCGGAGCAGAACGCGACCAGGCTGACCCGCCTGCCGACGTTTGCCTTTGGATCTTCGCGTCGGGATGGGCGGGCGATACGCGGCACCTGGATATTTGTTGGGAAAAGGAAACGCCGCCAAACCAAGTCGCAAGCCTCGATGATTTTTATCGAATGCCGAAGCCCAGGAAGCCGGTTTTCCGGCGCATCGAAACCAATTGGTATTTGTGGGCCGACTGGTGACTACGGCTGAACCATTCCGCGGCGCACGGCGTAGCGAACCAGGCCGGCGGTATCGTGAATGTCGAGTTTTTGCATCAGCCGCGAACGGTGCGATTCGGCGGTTTTAACGCTGATGCCGAGCAATGACGCGACGTCTTTCGTGGATTTGCTTTCGGCGATCAATTGCAGGACTTGCCGTTCGCGCGGGGTAAGCGGGTCTTTCGGTTTTTCCGCTTTTTTCTTGTAAGCGTTCATCACCGCCTGCGCCACGCCGGGACTGAGGTAAACCTGCCCGCGCGAAACCTGCCGGATGGCTTCGAGCAGATCGCTGGCGACCTGGCTCTTCAGCACGTAGCCCTTCACTCCGGCATCCAGCGCCTCCGAAACGTACTCGTCTTCGTCGTGCTGCGTGAGCACGATGGCTTTCGTTTTCGGCGAGGAGCGATGGATTTCGCGGGCGGCGTTGATTCCGTTCATCAGCGGCATGGATATATCCATGATGGCGATGTCCGGCTGCAACGTGGCGACGTGCTTCATCGCTTCTTGCCCGTCGGAGCCTTCTCCGACAACCTGGTAGCCTTCCCGGTCGAGCAGGGATTTCAACCCCTGGCGGACGAGGACGTGATCCTCAGCGAGAACGATTCTAATCGGCATGTTCTTTCTCCAATGGAAATCGAATGTAAAGTCTTGTGCCCTGGCCCGGACTGGACTTGATGTTGAGCGTGCCTCCGACGGCGTTCAGCCGCTCTTGCATGCTGAGCAAGCCGAGGCCGCGTTGCCCACGAGTGGAATTCGCATGCATGGACTGCGGATGGAAACCGACGCCGTCGTCGGAAATCGCGCAAGACAGCGTCGCGTCCTCGCGGGTGATCTTGATTCGCACGAGGCTGGCTTTCGAATGTTTGGCGGCGTTATTCAGGGCTTCCTGCACAACGCGGTACAACGTGGTCTCAAGCGCGGAATTCAGCCGGTCGTTGACTTTCGACGCGATGTGCACACGAATGCCGGTGCGTTTCGAGACGCTGTCGGACAGAAAGCGAATCGCCGCGAGCCAGCCGAGGTCGTCGAGCATCGACGGCCGCAATTCGTGCGAGTAGCGGCGCAACTGTTCTTCGACCTGCCTGAGCAATTCCTGGATCTTGCGCACGTGGCGTTTTTGCGGCTCGAGCAACTCCGGTGAAAATTCCGTGAGCGCCAGATGCACGGCGACGAGCAACTGCCCCGCTTCGTCGTGTACGGCGTGCGCGATGCGCTTGATTTCCGCTTCGAGAGTTTCATTCAGCCGGCGCAGCGACATCACCGCATCGTGAAATCCCCGGTGCGCCATTTCGTATGGAGAAAGGCTCTCCGCCAAGAACTCCGCGCCCACGTTCAAAAGATCCGCCGGGCTGCCGCCATTTTTTCCGGAGGCCGCAATTTCGCGAAGCGCCTGGTGATGGACGGTGGCGATTTCAAGGAGACTCTTGCCTTCAGATATCGCCCGCCGGCCAAGTTCGTAGGCCTGACCCAGCGCGGCTTCTCCCCTATGGCCCGCATACTCGAGCAGTGCCACGCGATAGCTCTGCTCAAAGCCCGACCGCGCCTTTCGCTTCGGCTTGGCGACGGTTTTCATGTAGAGATCCCTGTCAATCGCGCCACGAGCACCAGCGCATCATCCGAACCGCTGCAGTAACGCTGCAGGATGCGATCGGCGGCGCGTTGCGGAGCCTCGAGCGCCGAAAGTTTTTCGGAAAAGTCGCTCCTGATTCCGTCCGTGGCAAATACCAAGGTGTCGCCGGCACAAACGGGCAAAACCGCAGCCTGCAAAGCCGGAAGTTGTGACCCGACAACCCCGCCCCGCAGCAGCAGAACTTCTTGGGGGCTCCCTTGCCGGCAGCCGCCGCGCAGCAGCACACCCTGAACATTGCCGACACCAAGCCAGGTCACCATGCGATGACGGGTGTCTACCGACGCGAGGCTCATCACCACACCGCGGGTGGCTTTCAGCTTTTCGTGGCACATGGTCGCCAGGGAAATCACCGGCTCACCGATCCCGTCTTTGAGAACCGCGACAGCCGCTTTTGCCGCATTGGCCGCTTCCTGGCCGTGCCCTATGCCGTCAATTACCGCAATCAGAGCGGAGTCGTTGTCGCAGCGCACCAGGTGCAAGTCGCCCGACTCTGATTGTCCCGGCAGGACAAATTTCGCGACCCCGTATTCGATCAATGGAACGCTTACGGTTTCCATTTTTTCACCGTCACCGTTGTCCCACGCGAGGGCTGCGAGTTGATTTCAAATTCGTCCATCAGGCGCCGAACGCCGGGCAGCCCGAGTCCGAGGCTCCCCGACGTGGAGAATCCGTCGCGCATGGCTTGCCGGATATCCGCGATGCCCGGGCCGTTGTCGGAGGCAATCACCAGAATGCCTTGCCGGGTGGAGTTCTGAATGGCTTGCAGACTGATACCGCCTTCGCGGGCGTAACTCACGATGTTGCGCGCCAGCTCGGAGATCGCCGTGGCAATGAGTGTGGCGTCACCGGGGGAAAAACCCAGTTGGGCCGCCAGCGCGCGGCCCTTTTGGCGGGCCAGGACGATATCCTGATCCGAGCGAATCGAGACTCGTGTGACTTCAGGCGCGGGCATGGCGATTCAGGCGATGTTCTTGAATTTTTGCGTCAGGTACGCCAGGCCTTCTTCGAGATCGAGAGCCGTTGCGACTCCTTCCAGCGTCAGCCCCAGTTGCACCATGGCAAAGGCGACTTCGGGCTGTATTCCCACGATGACGGTTTCCGCGCCGCGCAAGCGGATCATGTGCGCGATTTCGCGCAGCGTGCGCGAGGCGAAGGAATCCATCACGTCCATAGCGGTGACGTCCACGATCACGCCGCGCGACCGGAGCTTGACCACCTGTTGAACGAGTCCGCTTCGCAACTGGTTCAGGTCAGCGTCGGAAAGTGCCGCCTGAAACGTAGCGATAAGCACTTCGCCTTGCTTGAGAATGGGGACTTCCAAATTGCCTCTTTCCTCGGGACAGACTAACGGGTTTCGGCGAGTGTGACCACCTTGTAGCCCAGCAGGCGCTCCGCCTGTTCGATACCGCCTTGCAGGTCGCCCACGGTGTTCATCTTTCCGAGGTCGACGCCAATGGTAACGAGGGTCTGGGCAATTTCGGGAGAAAGACCGGTGACGATGACCGTAGCGCCGAGCAGCCGCGACGCTTCAACGGTTTGCACCAGGTGGTTGGCCACGGTAACGTCCATGGCCGCCACACCGGTGATATCAATAACTACGACTTTGGCGCGGTTGGTGCGGATTCCGCGCAGCAACTGTTCCGTCAACTGGCGTGCGCGCTGCGGGTCAATGACGCCGATGATCGGGAGAATCAACAGCCGTTCGCGCACCTGCAAGACCGGCGTGGAAAGTTCGCGAATGGCTTCTTGCTGCTGGCGGATAACGCGTTCGCGTTCCTGCACGAAACCGACAGCCACGGTGTTGGCGATGCGGTTAGCAGCGGGTTCGTACGCATCGAGAATGCGGTTCAACTTCTTGAAGTCCGTCTGGTACTTGGCGAAAAGCGAACGTGCCAGCACGTCGCGCAGCAGCAACACGATGCCGACGACTTCGTGCGTTTCTACGCCGCGCGGAATGATGCGTTCGGAAAGATTCCGGGCGTACGCCTGCAACGCCTCAAACGTTTCCGTCTCCAGAGCTTCTACGTAACTGTCGTAAACCGACGTGGCTTCCGCGAAGATTTCTTCCTTGGTCATGGCCGTGAGCAAGCGCGTTTCCGAAATGCGCTGCACCCACTCTTCGCGTAGTTGCGTGCGGTTTTGTCTTAAGTGCGCAACAAGTTCGCGTAGCAGTTCGGACGGCTCTTCGCCGGTTGGCAAGTCGACGCGGTTGTCTCTTCGCGGCATGGGAACGTGACTCCTTCTCAGACCTCTACTCTTCGTTTCCGCACACCCGGGCGGAATCTGACACGAATAGCATCATCTAGAGGGGTCCGCAATCGGGCCATCCCCGAAATCGGACTAGGGTAAACACCTGACAGTAAAATCCTCCAGTCTTGGGATGCGCAGCAGCCGAAGTTGGTTTCAGTCTCGCATGCGAGGTACTACTGGTTTTACCTGCGTGCCGAATGGGGGGCAGACCGGCTTGTGACAGTAAACCCGAAATGCAAACATACGCGGGCAAGTCGATAGTACATCGGTCGTTGAACGTAATTCTGTCCTTGAAGTGGACAAAGTGAGGGGTTATGGGCGTGGATATCGCGGAGTCGGTTAGAACGAATGATGCGGCGCGAACCGAGTATGTACGCAGGAACTCGCGGCTCACGGACAACCGGCGAAGGTTGATCTTTATGGACAAGAAGGAGAACGTTCCCGAGAGTCGGCTGGAAGACACATTGGCTTCGGCGGTGCAGGCCTCCGACGATGAACTGGGCCAGATACTTCGCGAAGTCGACGAAATCTCGACGGTCCTCAAGTCCAAGAATCCGGATTCTAGAATGTTGCGGGTGGCCGGCCATCCGGCGGTGTGGAGCGCCGTGAAGCAGGCCCTGCTCGACCGGGAATTGCGTTACCTCGCTCTCACCGATGAGCTGACTTGCCTCTTCAACCGGCGCGGATTCTTTGCGGCAGCTACACAGCAGCTCCGCGTGGCCCGCCGCAACACCCAGGAAATGCTTCTGTTTTTCTGCGACGTGGACAACCTGAAACGCATCAATGACACCCACGGCCACCGCGAAGGCGACATGGCGCTTATCCGTGTCGCAGACGCTCTCGAACATACGTTTCGAGGTTCAGATGTGATTGCGCGGCTCGGTGGCGACGAGTTTCTGGTGCTAACCGCTGGCTCGCCCAATCAAACCAAGGACACCATACTCCGGCGTCTGGACAAAGCGCTCAAGAAGCCAAATGGTTTTGTAGGATACGAACTCAGCGTGAGTACCGGCGTCGCGCAATTCGATCCGAGAAACCCCGTCACCTTGGGCGAGCTCATGGCAACGGCGGACCGCTGCATGTACGAGATGAAGCACAAGCACCACGCTTCTGCCAAGAACGCGAGTTCGTCGCCTAAGGAAACCCAAACCAGGCTGGCGAAGGACGATATCCAGTGAAGCCACGGGCGCAGAGGGATTAAGGACGCCTCTCGGAAGCTCGACTCGAACGGAGAGCTTCAACGGTCGTCGCGGATCTTGAAGGGGATATGCGCAATGACTTCGATATCCACCGGCGTGCTGCCGCGCATCGCGGGCCGGAATTTCCACTGCGCGAAAGCGCTCCTGGCGTTGGCGTCGAGTTGCGGATCGACGCTGCGCACCACCTGGATGCTGTCCACACTGCCGTCGCCGCGAATGATTCCGTAAAGCACAACTTCGCCTTGCACGTTCTGCTCGATGAGGTCCGGCGGATATTTCGGATCCACCTTGTGGATCGGGTTTGGCCCCGTCAAATCAGCAGCTGCCGCCGGTGATCCGGACTGCGGCGCACTCAACTCCGTGAAGTTCAAAATCCAACTGCCGCTGGCGCTATTGAGATTCGCCGTGTTCACCGCAAGCGTGTAGACGTGCTTCGCCTCGAAAATCTGCTCGGGCTTCGCACCGGGCGTCAGCGTCGCGAAATTCGGCGGACCGCTCCGCTCGGGCGAGTCGTCTGGTTTTAGCTCGGCGCGGCTCATGACCGAGCGCGAACTCGGCAGAATCAAGCTCGAATGTCCTGTTCCCAAAGCCGAAGAATTCGTCTTGGGCTGAGGATTTCCGCCGCTGATGCTTACCGCGACCGGGCTGTTGCCGCTGGCGTTGCTCGCCGACGCGGAACTTCCCCCGGGTTCCGCCGGCGCATTCGCGACTCCCGCTGGCACGCCGGACTTTTTGCCTTCCGGAGAAATGGACATACGCGCTGCAAGATTTCCCGCCGGTGGCTGCACGTCCGGTTTGGGCGGAGCAGGTGACGCGGAAAGCGCAATTAACGGATTTGCGCTCCCGTTCACGGCTTGCGCAGCCGCAAGGTCCGGCGCGGCGACCGTGTCTGCTTTTTGTTCGTGCTCAGCGACGATAGGCGCAGCGCCAGTATTCAGGTCGAGTTTCGGGCGCGCCGGACCGTTCGCTGAAAGCGGTAACGCGAGCTCCGCGGGCTTTTGCTCGAATAGAGGCACTACGGGAGCGGACGGGTCCGTCGTGGTGGCCACGCGATGCTTCTGCACCGGATGAAGCTTCGCCAGCGCCGCGGCGCTGATTTCCATGCGCGGGCGAATCGGAGCGGCGGCCGCTTGTAATTGAACGACGTTCGGCAGATTCGGCAGAATCTTCGGCGCGATTTGCGGTGCAGCAGGGTTGATCAAAGTCTGGCGCGGATGATTTGGCCGCACCGGGTCAGTGACAATGCGCTGCCGCGGGTGAAACGCATCCGCGCTTTTCGCAGCGTCGGTGGGCGGAGTGGGCCGCGGTTTTGCCGCGGCAATTTCCAGCGCCGGAAAATCTTCAATCGCGCCGGACCACGTGAGCTGCGTGTTGTCGAATGCGGAGTTGTGGCGAACCGTCGTGCTCAATAGCGAAAACGGCGAAACGAGAAACACGATGTGCCACAGCGCCGCGGCCAGCACGGCACGCTTGGGCACGCGGCGCTCCACCCAGCAGTCGCGAAAGCAGTCGCTGCCAAGAAATTTTCCTAGGGTGAACGGGCGGGAAAACAGCGCGCGAACGCTGCTGAAGAACCCCTGGTGAAAGTCGCCCCACGCAATGCCAAGCTTGGGCTCGACGACCGCCGGCGGGGGCTCCGGGACGCGCGCCATCCTCGCCGCAGTGGCCGCGCCGCCCTGTCCCAAGAGGTTTAACCCACGATTGACCTGGCCCAGAGACATGAAGTGCCCAATTATAGCGTGGCCGGGGGAGTCAAAGAACGATAGATTCAACCTGGCGCACGCGGGATGCCTGCGAGGAGAGCGAAACGTGAAAAGTGAGAAGTGAGCAGGACGCTCAGGCGGTCGCCGTTCGCCGCCGGGTCTGAAGATGCCGAAGAACGGCAACCACAAGCACGCACCCGCATACGAGCGCAACGCCTAGCCAAAAATAAAATACCGCCGACTGGAAATCCAGAAACCGGTTCGCTCCGGTCCCCAGCGGGACCTGACTGCTTGCTAGAAAATCTGACATCTCACGCAAACCGGATTCGTCGCCATCATTCACAAATCTGTGAAAAATGTCCGAGTAGGGCCGATAGCTCACATACAGCATCACGTTTGAGAACAGCGCGACCACCGCCGCGGAGCACGCTATCCCAAGTGTCAACCCGCTCGGGTGAAGGGCCGCAACCTTGAGCGTCCTAAATCGCAAAACCACGCCGATCAAGCAAATCGCCAGAACCAGGCCCGCTACCAGCATCGCCGCCCCGGCTGCTCGCGCCACAATGGCGTTCCACGCGGAAACCGTGCGCCCTTTGTACCGGTCGCGCATCATTGCGATTGTCGCCTTGCGGTGAGTTTCGGTGTCCTCCGCGAGCGCCGCATAAAACGCCGCTTGCTCCGGATTGCCGCTCTTCGCAGAAAGTGTTTTGAGATGCTGCAGAGCGTTCGCGAGAAACGGGTAAGGAAAAAGGAAATTGTTGTCCACGACGCGCTGCCCGAATGTCGCGACTTCCGAATACTTCTGAACGGCACCCTTCGTATCTCCCTGCGCCTCCAGCTTTTCCCCGGCCGCAATCAACACCTGCGCGTCGAGATACGTATACCAGGCCGAATTGTGTGGAAGGAAGAAATGATCACCGTCATTGGCCCCCGCAAGCGGATCATCAATTCCATAGCGAGCGATTACGAGGCGCTCAAGGTCCCGCTGCTTTGAAAAATAATCGTTCACCTTCGGAGCCCGGAACGCCAGATCCATTGCGCTCTCCCATTCAGGGCTGCCCTCCGCCTTCCCGGCCGGAGCGTCTTTAGTGTGCACCACGTGGACGCCAATCCGCTGCGCCGCCATCAGATACGGCACGGCGTTCTGCGGATCGAATTTCTCCAGTTCCGCAACCCACTGCGCGGCCTCGGGCCTCGGCGGATAACCGGTATAGGCGTTCGCGTAAATCCATGTCAACTTTGGATCGAGATGAACCGCTTCGTTGGCCAGTCGCGTCGCCGTCTCTGGGTTCATCGAGCGCGTGGCCACAAACGCCAGCGCATCCGCGTCGTGATTCTCTTCGCCTTTCTTCGCCAGCGTTTCCAGCGTTGCGCCCGCGCGTTCCCAGCCGTCGACCGTATACGGAACGTGGATTACGTAATGCCACTGGAGCAGCGAAACACGAAACGCCTGGCGAAAAACTGGCGCCAAGAAAAAGAGCAGCGAGGCGACAACGCAGGACGCGATTACGGCGAGAGCGGGTTTGCGCATGGAGCCCTCCTTGGAAAAAAGATCGCCACCGGAAGGAATGGGCGAGCGGTTGCGACTTGGAAAAATCAGCGCAACCAGCGCGTGCTTCGCGAGCACGCCCGCGCTGCCCAGCGACCAAAAAAACGCGGACCAATTCCCTTCCACGTGGCGCAGTTCGCCGAGCATGGCGTGGCCCCAGTCGAGCCCCTCCTGCGGCGCGATGGAAATCGCCAATTGCAGAAGCGCCGTCGCAATGCGGCGCGGGAGGGCGGCGGCGATCATGCTTTGCCTCCGTCGAGGGCGGCGCGGCGCACGCGCAAGCCGGCTCGCGCCGGTTTTTGCTGCGCGCGGGCCAGTTCCGTCCCCTTGGACGTGAGCCGGTACGTGTGGCGAGGCGGCACGCCATCTTCCGTCGCCACCCACTTCGTGTCGAGCAGGCCATATTTCGCGAGCCGCATGAGGATGGGATAAAGCGTGCCGGACTTGAGTCCCGTTTCGCGGCTGAGGTCATAGCCGTAGCGCCACGCGCTGGGGCGCTGCAGAAAGCCTTCCAGGACAAGCAGTGTTTGCGGCGAAAGTCGCGGCAATTTCATGAATAAAGTCTATATATATAGAGAATATCTGTCAAGCGCTTTTTCTCAAGGCAAGCCTGTGCTACTGGAGCGGTGCGCGTCCGTCGGCGAGGCGGAAGAAACTCAGGGCGGCGTCGCCTTGTTTGAGGAGGCGGATGCGGATGAGGCGGCCGGAAGGCTCGGGGAGAGCGAATTTGTGATGGTGCTCGAAGATGATGAGCCCGTTGGGCGCGAGAAATGTAGCGCGGTCGGAGGAGAGGAAGTCGAGCGTGCGACCGTAATCATCGTGAGCAGCGTAAGGAGGATCGGCGAAGACGAAGTTCAAGGGCGGAGTCGCCGGCGCGTAGCGGGCGGCGAGTTTTTCGAGGGCGGTGAGGGCGTCGGCAGTGAGAATGGTCGCGCCGCGCGTGATTCCAAGAGAGTCGAGATTGCGGCGGATGAGTTTCGCGGCAGGCGCGTGATGTTCGATGAAGATGGCTTCGATGGCGCCGCGGCTAAGCGCTTCGACGCCCACGGCGCCAGTGCCCGCGAAAACGTCGAGGAAACGCGAGCCTTCCACTGCGCTGCCCAAAATGTTGAACAGCGTCTCGCGCAGCCGGTCACTTGTAGGACGCAGTGCGTCACCTTTGAGGCTTTTCAGTATCCGGCTGCGATATTTACCGGCGATGATGCGCATGGTCGAGACTTCGATTTTCTTTCTTTAGGTGATAAATAATCGTTCCGGGTACCGCCAGCCGATTCAGAAAGGCTCGGGCCTCGGCCGCCGAAGTATGCGCCGCTGCGCGAGGCGAGCGGCAAGAGTCGCCGCTCCGAGTAGAATCCACAATCCTGCCGCGGCGGCCGTCGCGCGCCAAGGATAGATAAGGTCTTCGCGGACACTGGGGTCAACTGCAAAACCGACGCAGAGCGCAGAGCCGAGCAGAATCACGAGAGATGCCACTAGCACTTCGACCCACACGATCTTTGGCGACACAATGCGGAGCCGAGAAGCCACCAGAGCTTCGATTGCACGGCCGGCAATCCACCAAAAGACAGCTCCTACGAGAGGCCAAGTTACAGCCCGCCAAAATTCGGCGAATATTCCCGCCGGAACCATTGTTCGCCGTGCCAAGCCCAACAGAAAGCACGGGAAATTAAGGAGTGCGGGTATCTGTACTCGGAGTTCGATCCAACTCATGTCAGGGACCGCTCGTGCCTGGCCTGCCGGCGGCAACTGTACATCGTAAGTAGTCTTCTGTGTTTGGGTCCGCGCCGCATGGGCGCTCGACTGGAGCTGAAAAAGGAGGAAACCTCTAAGCGGCCAAAGCAGTGAAATACATATCGCCAACTGAACCGCAGGCAAGATCCAGCGAAATGGAGTGTGGGGGCGTTTCTTTGTATCCATTTCAAAAGCCCGTTTCAGGGAAAGCGAACAAGAGCGTCACAGCCAAGATACCCAAACTATGCAATTTTCGCGAGGTTGTAGCGCCGCTGCCATTCGGCGGGAAGTTGCGCCAGAGTGCGCTTCAAGGCGGGGGATTGCGCGGCGTCTTCGACGAGGGAGAATGCCTCGCGGCGGGCGACTTCCAGGACCGATTTGTCGCGAATGGGATTGGCAACGTGGAAGCCGAGATCGCCGGACTGGCGCGTGCCGAAAAATTCGCCGGGGCCGCGGAGGTTGAGATCGGTTTCGGCGATTTTGAAGCCGTCGTTGGTATCCACCATGGCTTGCAGGCGCGCGCGCGCGTCGTCCGTCATCCGCGCCGGGCCGACGAGAATGCAATGGGACTTCGCGGAGCCGCGGCCAATGCGTCCGCGAAGCTGATGAAGCTGCGCCAGGCCGAAGCGCTCGGCGTGCTCGATGACCATCACGGTGGCGTTGGGAACGTCCACGCCGACTTCGATGACGGTGGTGGAGACGAGAATCTGAATTTCGTTGTTGCGGAAGCGCTGCATGACGTCGTCTTTTTCTTCGCTCGAAAGGCGGCCGTGCAGCAGCCCGAGCTTGAGTTTCGGGAAAACCTGCTTCGAGAGGCGCTGGTATTCGTCGATGGCGGCTTTGAGCTCGAGCTTCGATTCTTCGATGACCGGATAAACGATGTAGGCCTGATGGCCGGCGGCAACTTCTCGCGCGAGAGAGTTCCACACACCTTTCAGATGCGGTTCCGACGTGAGTTGCGTGACGATGGGCGTGCGGCCGGGCGGAAGCTCGTCGAGGACGGAGACGTCGAGATCGCCGTAAAGCGTGAGCGAGAGCGTGCGCGGAATGGGCGTGGCGGTGAGCACGAGAACGTGCGGCGCGTGGCCGTGCGCGGCGGCTTTGTCCATCAGGCGTTTGCGCTGAAGGACGCCGAAGCGGTGCTGCTCGTCAATGGCCACAAAGCCGAGGCGCGCGAATTGCACCTGATCTTCGATGAGGGCGTGCGTGCCGACGACGAGTTGCGCTTCGCCGCTGCGGATGCGTTCGAGTGCCGCGGATTTTTCGGCGTGCTTGAGGCCGCTGATGAGCAACTCGACGTTGTAGCTGCCGGGAGCGAGGACGCGGCGCGCGGAAAGAAAATGTTGCACGGCGAGAATTTCCGTGGGCGCCATGAGCGCGGCCTGGCAGCCGTTTTCGATGGCGATGACCGCGGCTTGCAGCGCAACAATCGTTTTGCCGCTGCCGACGTCGCCTTGCAGCAGACGATTCATCGGCGCGGGCTTTTCGAGGTCGCTCGCAATTTCGGCGAGGACGCGCTTTTGCGCGGCGGTGGGCTTGAAGGGGAGAATGCGTTTGAGCGCTTCGCGGATTTTGTCGTCGCGCACGCGAAACGCGATGGCGTTCTCTTTTCGCACGGCTTTGCGGTCGAGCGCCAGGCTGAGCTGGTAAAGAAAAAATTCTTCGAAGATGAGGCGCTGCTGCGCGGCACTGGTAAATGTATTAAGCGCGTCGAGCGATTCGCCAGGTTCCGGAAAATGCGAATGGATAAGCGCGTCGCGCCGCGAAGGAAAATTGAGTCGCGCGCGGAGCGTTTCCGGGAGAATTTCGGGAAGGCCGCCGTCGGTGAGATGCTGGACCGCGGCGTACATGGCGCGGCGAATCTGGCGCGAACCGAAAGCGCCGATGGCTTCGTAAATGGGAACGATGCGGCCGACTTCGGTGGAATCGGCGGATTCGTCGTTGCCGAGCAGCTCGAGCTGCGGATTGATCATCTCGATGCGCGCGGGGCGCAGCTTATCCACTTCGACTCTGCCGTGCAGGACGAGCTGCTGGCCGGGCTTGAGGCGGTCTTCGAGATACCCGGAGTGAAAAAAGCGGCAGGGCAAGAGGCCGCCTGTCGCATCCTGCACTAATAAATGATAGACAGCGTTGTACGCGAACTTGTTGGGAATGGCCTGGCCGCTCATCACTTTGGCGCGAATGGTATAAATGCCGCCGGGCTGGATGTCCTTTATTTTGGAAAAGTGAATGCGGTCTTCGTAGCGGAAAGGGAGATACGCGAGGAGGTCCTCGAAAGTGTGAATGCCGCGCTTGGCAAGAAGTTCGGCGCGCTGCGGGCCCACACCTTTTATCATGCGGACATCGGTGGAGAGGTCGGGAGGCATTGGCAGTTCTTTATACCATTGGCGAGGATGGGGTGCGGGTCGCGAAGTGCGTCTAAGCCGACGTGAGAGCGAGGCCTGCGAGCGGGCGGACGCGGGAAAATTGAGGGCGCGCGTTTGAGATAGCCCCCCTGCGAATTTTGTAAGTGTTGCATCTACAGGACTTAGGGACACTGTAAGTCTTTTAGAATCAACACTTACGGGAGGCGCTGCAAGTGTTGATTCTAAAGGAGTTAAGTCTACTGCAGGGCGGCGTCGCGTTTGCTGCTCCGATGATGGATAGAAGCACACGATTATCGTGGCGAGGGTTGGTTCCGGGCTAGTGCGTAGTATAAAGGTGGGCGTTCAGGAAAGCGAGCACGGCGCGGATATCGCGGAGCAAGAATTGTTGCGGGAGGCATTGTGGCGGAAAACCGGCTGACGGGTTCGGACAAGCGAACGCTCCTGCTGTGGATCATCCTGGGAGTCGTGGGCGCGGTGTTTGCACAGCGGTATTTCTTCCGGGCGTTTCCGGAAGCGTCGGTGGATTTTCACGTTTCGCGAGGGCAAGCGATAGATCGCGCGAAACAGTTTGTGGCAAGCGTGGGAGAGAACGTCAGCGGATATGAAACGGCGGTCGCGTTCGAGGTCGACGACAACGCGAAGACGTACCTGGAGCGCGAAGTCGGACTGCAGCAAGCAAACCAGTTGATGTCGCACGAGCTGAACATCTGGTATTGGGATGTGCGATTTTTCCGCCCACAGCAGGAGGAAGAGTTTCACGTGCGGGTCAGCCCCGGCGGGCAAGTGGTGGGATATGACCACAAAGTGAAAGAGGCGAGCGCGGGAGCGGCGCTGGAACGCGCGGCGGCGGAAAAGGATGCG